>TARA_R110001599_G_scaffold46050_3_pt1 | contig 40358 bp, 58 predicted proteins | sample TARA_R110001599 | Tara Oceans TARA_R110001599 (sample SAMEA4398360) | marine metagenome | biome: Polar Biome; feature: [MES] marine water layer (ENVO:01000295) within the mesopelagic zone...; material: water (ENVO:00002006), including particulate matter (ENVO:01000060) such as...... | reverse complement strand
ACTGTTATAGTTGTGCCACCTAATCCTAGTGAGGTTCTAACTGTAGCCCCTGTTTCAGCAACCCATGTAGAACCATTACCCACTATGAAGTTACTGTCAGTCTTAGCTAATCCTCCTAATGCAGCTAAATCAGCATCGTAAGCTTGAACGTCTGAACCAATTGCTAAACCTAAATTAGTTCTGGTAGAGTCCCCATCAGCTAAAGTAATAACACCTGCATCACTCGCAGTTGCATCACTAGATATTGCAGAGTAAATATACTTTTTAGTTCTTGTCAGAGTAGATTTTCGATTAGCACCGCCAGCACCATCATCAATAATAATTAAATCTGCATCAAGAAGATCAGCACCTACGTCTGTTCCACCATCTATTTCTAATGCACCCAAGGCAACTTTACCTGCTGTAGATATAGTAGCAAGATAAGTATCAGCTATAGCTGTACCTTGCCAAGTTCCAGTACCTATAGTACCAAGGGCTGTTATCTGTGTTTGAGAAGCATTTACAGCAATATCATCAGCATTAGCAGTGATACCTGTACCAGCAATAACATTAAGAGTAACAGCTCCTGATGCTCCTCCTCCTGTCATACCTGTTCCTGCAATCACTTCTGAAATATCTCCAGGTCGAGAATCTACATATGCTTTAATACTTTCTGAAGTTGCAAGAGTTGTAGCACTTGCGCCTGACATTGTATCACTATCAAGCACTGCTGAACCACTAACACCAGTATTAAAAACTGGGCTAGTTAATGTTTTATTAGTTAATGTGTCTGAGCTACTGGCAGTTATAGCGCCAGCTTCTGCAAGTGTTTGATTAATCCATTTACTAGTACCACTGTCATATTGTAAAAGTTCATTATCAGAAATACTTGTAACCGTTACATCTGTTAAACCCGCTAATCCAAAATCGTTTATTCTAGTTTCGATAGCTTCAACATTAGTTTCGATAGTTTGAGCATCTGTTACTAGTTCAGAGATAACCCCTTGTATTGTTACTAAAGCTGTCGAAGATCCTGAAGTAAACAAACCACCTTTAGAATCATCAGTAGTTGCGCCTATACTATCTGCTGTATCGGGAGTTGCTGGTGTTACCATTATATCATACCTCTACCATTATAAGTTACTTGAATATTACCACCAGAAGCATTTCGTGTAGCATCTTCATTGTTTAGCTCTAATACTTCTTCATTAAACAACTGTTTATATTTACCTGATTGATCGTCATCTTGAACATAAGCAAAGATCTCAGTCAAAGCACCCATTAATAATACTCTTTCATTTTCATCTCTTAACCAATTAGATACTAAGTTGCCTATGTATTTAGTGCTGGTGGTATTTGAAAAAGTTATATCAGCATTATCATCAAGACTTTGGGCAGTGTCTACTACAATACTATTTTGAGTACTTGCATTAGTTACTAAAGGTGGTGCTCCAGTACTAGCATTAAGTGTTACACCAGCACCTGATAATTCCATGCCATTTGCAATAGTACCTGCTGATCTACCATCATTAGTTATAGTTGCTGAGCTACTTACTGCAACATTTATTTTAGCAGTTATCTTAGTAGCATCTGCTGTAACAGCTTCTGCATGTGTAGCATATTTAGTATCAACTGCACTGTCTGCACAATATAAAAATGATGAGCCTGCCGCTGTTGATGCTGTAAGAAAATCAACAGAATAGTTTGCAGGTGTTACATCATATAAAGCATCTAATGCAGGTAATCTTTTATAATAATGTAGTTCAACTTTATCTGGTGTGCCTATCCCAGCGCCTTTATTAAAGCCTGGAGATAGTAAAAGAGTGTTGCCTGTTCTTGACCAATATGCTAGATAGTCATATTTTTCTGCATAGTAATCATTATAAGTTCTTAAGTCTGTCTTCTCGTTGAATAATCGGCAAGTTCTTCCAAGAGTATCTATTTCTCTTATTTGAATAAACTCTATAAGATCTGCAGGTAAAGTTAATTCTGTTTTACTTGGAACATACCCGTTACCTTCAGTTGTTGCAGCAGTTAACGCAGTTGAATTGTAGGTTATACTTTGCTCAAGTGCAGCTACTCTAAGTCTTCTATAACATTTATCCGCAGCATATCTCATAGCTTCTTGAATTTTTACATCAGGTAATACCGAAGAATCTTTATTAGACCAATCTCTTACTAATGTTGTAAATTCAGCATAAGTTCTTGCCATAATATTCTCCCTAACTATTTATCATAAGATCTGGGTATTCAGTGGTTAGTATATACCTTAGCTTTTTTATTCTATCTCTATCATTCATAAATGTAGTTGAATGCAAATCTATTCCATGATCTTGATTTATTTTTATAGCAATAATATCTGGTATCGTTGCCATCTTTCTATAGCTTGATTTTGATTTTCCAAAATAAGCTTGCCTATCTCTTTCTAATTTAGCTTGATCTTTAAACTGCTGAACATCTGCCTTAGCTTCCCATTCACCAGTTTGTAAATCAAATCCAGCTTTAATACTTTTTGAAGGTGCAACTGATGCACTGCTAAATCTAAATTCGTTTTCTTTTGCCATCCTCAACTCCTATCTTATGTTGCAGGTTCTGTAATAGCTACAAATCTACCTGTCTTAGCAATGAGACCTAATAGATCCCCAGCTGTTGCTGCAGTAAGTGAAGCTTGTAATGCTGGGGCAGGTGTGCCACTAACATTTACAAGATCTAAATGTGTTAGTTTATAACCACCGCTTGTTGCGGCTCCTATTCTATACACACATTTTTCTACTGGGTATATGTTTCCTGCATTTGTCTTAATAACGTACATTGTTCCCTCCGTTATATTAATTTATTTCTTTTTAGTTTTTAAATTTGTAGTATTACCTTTGGTATCTGTGTTACCTTTATGCTTAGGTTTAGCTACTGGTTTTTTAATATTTGATAATTTATTTTTTTGATTTGCTTTAGCAGTTACTGCTTTTTTATATGCTGCTTTTTTAGCTAACATTTTTTTTCTTGTAGGGCTTGCTTGAGGCATACCTATCTTCCTGTTATGATGTTACCGCCTGCTTTGTAGTATTTAGAAATCTTTCCGCCTTTATTTTTAAAGCGATTATGACTAATTTCTCCACGATAATGATCTTTAATAGCTTGAGATTTTATTGCATCTCGCTTTAATAATTCTTCTCCATATCGAGGATCAAAATTATATTTCATAGCAGGGCCATCACCTGTTCCTACTACAGTAATAAAGTTAGATGTTTTTCTTCTTGGTTTTTTTGGGTTAGGTCCCATGTCTATCTCCCTGTTATGATATTAGCACCACAAGCCTTATAGGCTTTAGAAACTTTACCACCAGCGCTTTGATACCTTACTCCACCATATACATGGGAAGTTTTCTTTAAGTTATCTACAGAACCCGGAAAAGCTTTATTCATTAATTCCGGATGCTTCTTACCTTTTTCTTTCATAGCAAGAAAGTTTGAAAACTTATCAGCTCTATATGAATGTATTAAAGAATTCTTAGAACTTTTAGGTAATGTCTTTTTTATTTCTTTTGCTCTTTTATTTGCATCTCTATTAAGAGCGCTTTTAAGAGACTCAGGTTTCTTAATTGTGTTTCCCATATTCATTCTCCCAATAAAAAGGAGAGACTAATTAAAGCCTCTCCTAGTATTATTTAATTAAGACCGTAGATTGCTCCACATCCTAATGGGTTGCGGACTTCAAGAGTCTGCTCTTCAACCATCATACCGACAGTTGAGTCACCCTTCTGACCTACGTCAACCTCTTGTAGAGGTCTTAGAGTTGCCATATTAAACCACATTGGATCATAGATCAATGCAGTAAAATCAGCTATGTTTGTAGTACCACCACCTGAGTGAGCTACTCCATTATGACCTTTAACATATAGGTTATTACTTAATCCCATAACATAGTTAGGAACAACCATAACATCACCGAAGTCTGACATATAAACGTCAACTGATTGTCTCAGCTTTCCGCTTTCATCAATATTTCTAACTACTCCAGTATCACTAACCATAAGGTCAGAGAAATCTCTTCGTAGTTTTGGTGAAAGCATTACTTTAGTAGCCTTACCGCCTTGCTCATAGATTTTCTGCATTACAGAATCAACGTCTGTCAATGCAAGAGAACCTTTAGTTGGAGCAGTTGTGCTACCAGAAATAGTTGAGTGAACAACCTGAGTACCATCACCCATAGCTACTGGAGTAGCTGCAGATCCTGGGGATTCAAATTGACCGACGTAAGCAGTTGTAGCTGTATTATTAATAAATGAATACACACAACCTGCAGATCTTGCAGCATTTGCTTGCACACCTACAGCAGCAGATACGTTCATTGAACCAACCATATCCCTTTCAATATCTCTACGTAGCTCTGTTCCACGTTTCTTAAGCTGATAAGCATATTCGTCAGCTACACCAGCTTGATCAACAGCTCGTCTAGTTCCAGACACAGCAATAGTTTTACCATTGATTTGTGTATAGTTACCTAGTCGAGTTCTGAACGGACCCGCTACTTGAAACTTAGCACCTGCAGAAGGTGTAGGATCAGACGCCCCAGGAACAAGCCAATCTTGTCCTTCAGCAATTCTGGAATCTCCAGGAGCTTCTAGTGTATCTGTTTGCCATTCATGATAAATAGCAGTTGCTTTAGATTTACCGATTGAAGAAATGAAAGGTGTTTCATCTCTTGTAATCATAGTTATAAAATTAGCTAAGTCTTCTCTTTGAGAAACGTTAGCGCTTGTTGCTCGCGCTGGGCCTTGAGGACCACCAGTACCGCGAGAACCTATTATTGTAGTCATATCTTAATTCTCCTAAGATTTAAATAGATAGTGACCGCTCAGCATAACCTTTTAGAAAAGCATCTTGATCTTCTTTCGAAGAATCTTTGCTCAAAGCTCTTTGACGTAATCGTTCAGCTGCATCAACTTTCTTTTGTTGTGCAGGTTTAGATTTACGAAGAGGAATCTTTTTAGTAGGTACTGCTTTTCTTTTAGCAGAGCCTTTACTAATTCCTTCTTTTAATATACGATAATCATTAACAAACTTAACAATATCAGGATCAATAATAGTATCTAATACTTGTTCATTGATTCCTTCTTTAAGTGCAAACTCACGAATATCTTTGGCTACTGTTTCATTAAACCCTGGAATTAAAGTTGGAATAGCTTCATCAAATACTTTTAATTGTTCATTCCATACTTTATTCATTTCTTCATTAGATTTTTCTGTAACAGTTTTTTGAAGACCTTCACGTTCTCTTCTAGCTGTCCAATATTGTTTTTGTATTTGCTCTCGTTTATCTTTAAGATCCCCTAGATCATACGTATTATTATCTTTACGAGCTTCTTCGATCTTTCCTTCAATCTCATGATATTCTTTTGCATGCGATTGTTCAGATTTATACAAGATAGCTATTGAAGTATCAGACATTCCTTTTACTTCTTTTAACTTTTTTTGATAATCTTCTTCAAAGTTTTTCCTTGCGTCACCAAGTTCTCGACCCTTTTTGGATAAAGATTGTTCAGTAGAGTAACCTTTAATTAAATCACTAAAAGATACTTCAGTATCAGTGCCATCTATTTTGATAGCTAACTTTGCATCTAAGTCTAAATCATCCATAGTAAATGGTGCAGTTTCTTGGGTAGCGGATTCTTCATCAGCATCCTCATCTACAGCTTCTACTTCTTCAGATTCATCTTCTTCACTTTCTTCTTTTGATTCAGATTCATTAGATTTATTTGGGTCTTCATCGTCTAATGCTTCTGGGTCAATTTCAGGTACTTGCTCAACGGGTAGAGATTGTTCTTCCTCCGAAATAAATTCCGAATTAGTAACAATATCAGCCAGCAATTGTTCTTCCGTTCGACCACCAGTCGCTACAGCGTCATCCCTAGGCGGGGTAGAATCTGGTATTGCTTTGGTATCTTCACTCATATTAGTTTACCTCTTTCTTTTTTGTGGTAGACTTTTTAGAATTCTTTTCTATTACTTCAGAGTATCTTTCTTTTAAAGCATACATATAATATAATTTATCACAGTTAAGTTTTGTTTTACCACCACTTCTGCTCGAATCATATTCTAAAGTATTTATCATTTCATTTAAATTATTTATTAAATGTGAATAATCAATTATTCTGCTCATCATTGTCCTCCAGGATGTGTGGGATATTTTTCCCATATGTCTCGAAGCGTATCATTCTCTCCTTGACACTTCCAAGTGCCATAGCAGAGCTATAGAGAAACTCACGAGTCTTAGTTTCATGCGGATCAGTTTTAAGCCATTCTATAAATAGATCGATTAAAACTTCTCCGTATACTTCATCAAAAAATTCAGTCCTTTCTTTAGCAGCGAAATGCCCTTTAACATGGGCTTGTCGCGCTAATTCCTCAGGATGAATTTTATGATTACCGTTTGATTTTTTGTTTCCCAGCTTCATCTCAGCTGTCTTACGGTACTTATCCATTACCTAGCCACCAAAGATTGGTACTAGGATTGGAGCTATTACTTCTTTAGTTAAGCCTAAAGCTAACACTAGCTTAATGCCAAAACTAACTATGCCTGAAAATGTAATTGGATCCATCATGTCCTCCTCTATTTTTTAATTTGGTACTGAAGCATCAATACCATCTAAGTAAGTCATCATTCCTAATAACCCACTATCATCTGATATGCCATCAAATATATTTAAGTAACCGTTAAGAATTGCGTATTCAATTTCTTCAGCAGCTTTCCTAACTTCATCTGGCATATTTGTGTAAGGCGCCATACCTACCATTCCAGTATTTATACCACCCCATGTATCTTCACTTTCCCACATACCGTTTAAAAGTGATTGTACTCGAGATACATAATAAGGTCCCCAGTTATCCATAATAGAAGTTAGCTGAGTACCAGGTGCAAATGCAATCATATCTGATGCTTGACCAAATGCTAATATACCTTTGCCTCCTGCAGTTTGTAAGGGAGCTGGTGAATCAGTATGTTGTGTAATAATATCTACACCACCATTAATTAATACTTCAGCAGCTTGTGCTTCTTTAACAGGATCATACCATGTATTTACCCATACTATATCTAAATCAAAATCTGGATTTACACTAGTAGCACCAAGATAAAATGCATTAATCCCTCTTATAACTTCAGGAATTGGAAAAGAAGCTACATAGCCTGCCTTTCCTTTCTTACTCATATACCCTGCAATAACGCCTTGGATATATCGACCTTCATAAAACCTACTACTATATACACTTACATTCTCTGCAGTTTTATATCCTGTAGCATGTTCAAATTTTACATTTGGAAATTCTTTAGCAACTTTTAATGTTTGCTCCATATATCCAAATGAAGTTGTAAATATAATATCTACACCGCTTTGAGCCATCTGTCTCATAACTCTAACAGCATCAGGACCTTCAGGTACTGATTCGACATATACTGTTGTTACTTTATTACCTAATACATCTTCAAGCATCTTACGACCTTGATCATGCATATACGACCACCCGTGATCTCCAACTGGACCTACATAAACAAATCCAGCTTTTACGTGGTTCTTAAGTACAGCTCCGCCTGCAAAGGCAAGAGTTGGCATTAATAATATTAATGTTAGTATTGAAAATAGTTTTTTCATTTGAGTCCTTCTTTTTAATATTAAGTTAATTGTTTAATTAAGCGCTAGCTAATGTTATATAAATAATTTCCGCATTCTGCGCACTTGTACCATGCGAATTTGTAACGCTAACTAAAGTTTGTGCGCCATTAGCTAAACCTGTTACTCTCGTAAAAGATTTTTCAGCAAGTGATTGATCTGATAAAACAACTGTTCCCGCTGTTGCTACATCAAATTTAACTCTCGAGTCAGTATCATTACAAACCATAATAACACCGGCTGTTCCACCTGCACCTGTTGTAATAGTTCCTGATTGGGTTCCGCCCACACCAGAACTATTTATTGTTACTGTTCCTACAGCCATATTTTATTCTCCCTGTTGAACTTGTTGAGATTGTTGTTGTTGTGGCGGTTGCAATATCTGCTTTGCCATCGTTATTATTTGAGCATAATTAGGATGCTCAGGTAATTGTGCGCCTTCTTTAGTTGCTTTAATAGCAAGGTCAGCCCATTCTTGAAAATGTTTATCAATAGAAACAGCTAACTGTTTTGAATTATCATCTTCAGTATTCTTAGTTTGTGCAGCAGTAAATGTTACATTTGCCTCCGCTAAAGCGGAATCAGCTGCAGATTTACGTTGCTCAAGACCTTTAATCTGCGCAGCATCTTCAGATTGTTTCTGAATTGTCTGTGCTGCTTTCTGTTTAAATTCATCTGTAGTATAGTCTTCTAAGAAATCATTACTATCTAAGTTCATAGCTTCAATAAGTTTAGTTGCTAATAATGCAGGAGCTTCTGGTTTAATAACCATACCTACACCTTGACTGTTTAAAGCTGGTAATATTTCTGAACCTACTTTAGATAGCTTAGTAATCATATTCATATTAGAGTTCTCACCAATATCTAATAGTATTTCAACGTCCATCTCAGCAGGAAGGTTATCTATATTAACAGTGCCGTAGATACCTTCTATATTATATGTCATCTTACCTTTCATATTCTTACGCATTGTTTCATATATACCAGCTATCAGTGTTTTAAATCCTGTCTCTGCAAATCTTCTGGCAATATGCTGAATACGTTTCTGCGCTGCAGACTGTACAGCCTGTAGTTTCTGCTCTGAGTTACCTGATATATATAAAGTATCATTAAGACCTTGTGCGGCCTTTGACATACCAGTTGCCTGCTCTTTTATTCCCTGTAGGTATTCTAATAACGGCACTGTACCTGTAGATATAGTCTCAGGAGGTAATGATTGTACTGCTCCTTGAGGATTTCCGTTAGTAGGTATAATTTGCTTAGGCTTCATATTTTGTAATGCACTAAAATCTACAACATTAGGATCTGCTAGCTTAGGTGAATAATTTGTTAAGTATGTATTCTCTACGAATCCACGTAGTATAGCTGTAGATGCTAAAGTAGATGATCTGGCAAAGTCTGCCATTGACAAACCATAGAACTCAAATGGGATGTCGATAGGTACAATAGAAGCTAATGGAATGTTTTGTATATCTTCTTCGTGTAATATGTGGTTGCCAACAGTAATTAAATGTTTTAGTTCTGCAATACCATCACCATCTCTATCTATACGGATCCATGATTCTGTAAGTACTACATTTCTATTTGCTTCTAATGGTACTGCGCCTTCTACATTAGAACCTTCCCAATACTCTTGACCAGTTATTTGTTTTCTTGCAGCAACATCTTGTGAGTAACCAGTAGAATTTCCCCAATCATCTCCAGATATTTCATCCCATTCAACTATTCCTTTAGCTGCATCAGGATAATGTCTTCTTAATTCAGATCGTGTCATCTCTGTTTGTACACCAACAAATGATGCATCTTCAATAGCTGAAGCATCTCTAGATATTCTAAAATTTTCTGGTGGAATTAAATCTATCTTTACACGAGATTTATTTATTGTCTTTTTTATTCTTACATTTATATACATCAGCGCTGCTTGTGGCTCTTCTCCTTCTAAAGGATTTACTTCACTGAAAACATTTTCAAATTGTAAGTCGCCTACGACTTCAATATTATCATTTGCCAGGAGCTCATCAAGTTTTGTCTGTGATATTTGATCAAACTCTTCAAACACATAATCATAATCTTCTATATAAGACCAACGGCATACAGCATTCTTCCATAGTAGTGCAGCTTTTATCCAGGATTGCATCAATTCCCAGCCATTATTCTTTTTAAACAAACAATAGTTAACTATATTACCAGCATCTTTAGCAGCTTCAAAGCTGCCAGGTGTGTCATCATATGGTACAAATCGTGCTAACTTATGGTTACTTAAGAACAAATCAGATATAATAGCAGTGTATGCTTCTACTACTTCAGTAGTGGATGTGTCTACAATAGTAGATACACCTTGTGGTGCTAAGTGACTATCTGCTACTCCTGCATATTCATATGTAGCTTTCAGTCTTTCTCTTGCAAGATCTGAGCTATTAAGCCAATCACCTGTAGAGTTTACAACACCTGCTTCAATTAAACTAATTAGTTGCTCATCAGAAACTGCTTCTTTATAACCATCAGGAGTACTCATTTTAATCCTCCTTGATACGTTAGAACTTTCTTTTCTAAATTTTCTAAATCTTTAACTCCGTACTTACCTGCTTTAGGTAGAACTCTTTTTTCTTTTTTACTTTTATTTTTTCCGCTTAAATATTTTACTTCATTTTTAGCATCACTTATATATCTGTCAAACATATTCCACTCCTGGGATTAATCATCGCATGTGCATTCTTTTTTTTTCATTAGATTTATATTTTCTTCTATTAATTCTACATTACGTTTTAAAAGTTTGTAGTGTACTTTTTGTAATTCTTTGTAATCCATTTTAAGAATCCACAGATCCTGTCTAGCAGCTAGCATTTCTCGTCTAAGAGCTTCAGTAAAATTATCTTCATGATTATTCCAGCTCTCTTCTTTTAATAGCTTAGAAGTTTCTTTGTCCATATTATCCTCTCTTACTCATCCATGCAGATACACCCATGTACGCACCTACAATGCCTGCACCTGAAATATAAAACAAAGAACTTACATTGCCCATTGCTTCAACCCTCTCTAATGGAATCCACGGTAAAAACATTACTGCTGTAAATAAACCCATTGCGATTAATGTGTATCGAGCCATTCTAAGTTGAGCCAGCTCTTTACGTAGTAGCGCTTCTGTTTCTTTTATTTCTCTAAGATGCTCTAGTTCCCTGTCAGATACAATACCATCCCCATCTTCATCGTACTCATTGAACTTTGAGTTTTTTTCCAGATTCTTTGCTATTGCTTTCATTATCATATTCATCCTCAAATAACGGTTTAGAAGGTTTAAGGTTAGGATCAGTATTAAGTGTATATGTTTTTTTAAATTTATGTATTCTCATTTTTATAAAACTAACTCTATCCTCAAGATCCATTAGTTACCCCTGGTATATTTTTTTAATTTTAATAAAAGTAGCTAACTCATCCATTAATATTTTACGAGCAAAGTGATGCCCGTTTAAATTATTCTCATTACAATACTGATCGACTTTTTTAATTGCTTTCTTAACTGCTTTAATACTTATCATTATCTATGTCTCGCTACTTTTTTAGCAATCTTCTTAGGTTGCTTAGAGTGTTGCTTACCAGCTTTAGTATCTTTTCTTTTCTTTGCAGAGGTTGCTGCATATTCTTTGGCTGATAAAGACTTTACAGCGGAGGCTGGCATGTATCGTTCACCAGTAGCTTTAGGTCCGACTGTTGATGGCTTACCACTTTTGGTAGTCCATTTTTCTTTACCCCATTTCTTTAGGGATCGCTGCCCTTTCTTTAAAGACATTATCTGTAACCGCCGCCTTTAGCTTTATATTGCTTAGCGAGCATTTGTGCTTTCCTGGCGGACCATTGTCCAGACTTACCACCTTTCCCACCAGCTTTGATACTGCTGAATAATCTTTTTCGCATGGTAGGTTTGGTGTAATTACCGGCCGCATTAACAGCCATTTATTTTTTCGCCTTATGTCTGTTTGCAAAGTTTCTAGCTGCCTCTACACTACCAAAGCCCCAAGCTTTTAAAGCTAATGCTTTACGTGTAGGTTCACCACTAGGTTTCTTCATAGGTCCTGCCATTCCTGCAAATCGTGCAGCAAAACTTACTTTCCTTTTAAAATCTTTACTCTTAGCAGGAGGTGTCTTTTTTACAGGGGCCTTTAAATTACTACCATCTTTTCTATTGTAATGCGCTCTGCCGGCAGCATTCAATCCTCCCTTAGGATTCTGATGTTTCTTTAATGTCATGACTTTCCCCTACTGTATAAATATGTGATATACTAACAAACCAATAATAACTAGTTTGCCATAATCTAAATCCCAGGAAGTACCTTCCCCGAATTTATCGCTAAACTTTTTTAATCTTTCTATCATATTATTTCTCCCTCTTAAGAACTCTAATTATATCTATAACATCTTTTTCAGGTATTAATGTTTCATATCTTGATTTTGGGTCACCAATATTTTCTGGACCACTAAAAGTTTTACCTTTTTTATCAGATATAACAGCATGAACATTAGATCCATAAGATTTATATTCTTCTGTATCTAATAATCCATGAGTAAATATCATTCGGCCTTGACCAGAGCCAGGCTTACCAGGTACTTTAACTGACCTATATCTATAAGTATTTGGATCTAATTCATCAGCCATACTAGTATGAAGACTTATTTCAACATCATCCCCGTATTCTTTTTGTAACCTTTGTTTTTCTTTTAATATCTTTTTTATTTCTGAATTAGATAAGGGATTAGCTTCAGCACCTACACCCCGATAAGGCATCGAAGCAGGCTTACCGAATATATCACCTAAGCTTGCATAATCAGAATCTACTGCTGCATTATAAGCACGCCTAGCTAAAGGCCCTGCAAGTTTACCAACTGGTAATACTTCAGCTCCTAATAAAGCTGCATTTAATCCTGCTGTCTTATAATCACCTTCTCTTAACGCACTGCCCATATTCATAGCTGCACCTACAGGCGAAGCATCTCTGGCAAAATCAATTATATTATAATCATAATTAATTGGGGAAGCACCTACTATAGCACGCGCTGCATTTTGTTTTGCGGCATTTTCTTCTGAATTTCTTTTAGCAGCTTGCATAAAAGTATTCCAGTAATCTGATGCAGCCATATCAATCTCCATTAAGTGGCGGATTTATCCCCTGCTTCCGCCGGAGCAGCGAGGACAATGGGAACTCTTAAAGCCACGCTATCTCTTCTTGCTCATAGTAACTATCAGCACGCTGAGACCATGGGACTTTATTCATAGTTAACTTGTCGTAGTGTGTTCTCAATGTCTCTAAAGCAATAGCCGTTGCCATAACAGTATCATCATGACAGCCGCTGGCTGCTTCGGTTTTTCCAGAACTAGTAGATGTATAATCTTTTAATTCTTGGATTATTGTTTTAGATCCTATCCATATATCATCATTTTCTACAGCATTTTTTAGATTGCCTATGATATGTGGTTTAGTTACCTGTGTTGTTCTAAAGCCAGGTGTTGTACCTTCTTCTTTAGATATTGCAGATATTTTAGTTTGTTTGTATAAGTTAACATAACTCATCTGGGTTAATCGAGATAACGTTGCAACACCCATAGAATTACTTTCAACAGTTAGCAGTGCATTATTAAAATACCTACCAAGGTAAAATAACAAATCACCAAACTTACTAGGATCAATATAATTATCCCGATACAAAGCAATTATTTTCCTGTCTGTGTCTAAAACAACAGCACAAGAATAATCTTGACCTACACCTAAAGCAACATCAGCAGCAACAATATAGTTACTATCCCAACCAGGATATTCCCATATATGAAAATTACCTTCTTTAGAATTTTCCCATGTGGATGAATGAAAATCAAAAATCATTTTCTTTTCAGGTTCTTGAGGTATCAATTTATTTAATTTATCTAAAGCAAATACAGATGCTCCAGCAGATATAAAAGCTTCATCGGGAGTTGCCGGGTATTCCTGGCGGAACTTTAGTTCCCCACCTTCAGCAATCTTTAACCGACGCCAGTAGAGTTGACCGTTGTTTAGACCATGCTCCTCTACCAGTAGATCCTCTTCCGAGGAACGTTCGAAACCTTCCTGTGGTATACGGTAGTATTCAGGTGTAGAAAACCACGGAAGAAATATTGGAAGATACTCATTTTCACCATCTAATGCACCTCTCCATAATCTATAAAATTCACCCTGTGCACCGTTAGCAGTTGACTCAAGTATTACTTCTGTACCTGGAGCTTCAGATATACCCTGAAACAAACCAGCTAATATCTTTTCATCATGCTGCCAGAATGCAACTTCTGATAGATGCGCAATGGTCGGTGTGGTACCGCGTCCTGCTTCAGGACTTCCGGCTGTGTATAAACGGTAAGATGCTATCGGTTTATCATTACCAATTTCTTTTTTAAAATGTGGTGATGAGATAACAATTTCTTTTGCATTGGACTTAACTTCATTTGGTTTAAATGTATTCTGCATATTCTTGATAATAGTTTTACTTAAGTTGAACAACGCATCGCTTGTCGCACTATCATGCGCCATAACAACTGAGCGGGAGTGTGGAGTGAAATATGTTTTCCAAAATACTCTACCAGCACAGTATGTAGATATACCTTGTTGCCTGGCTTTCAATATGATTGCCCTAACCTTTCCGGTGTCAGCCAGTTGTTTATCTAAAAGTTCTGTAATTTTTTCTTGACAACTGTTGAAGGTAAAATCTACGAAGCCCTTCCTTGCATCTTTAGTAATAATCTTAATATTATCTTTAGCGAATAATGTAAAATCTTTTTTATATTTATTTAGTGTAGTACGTTTATGTTTCTCTTCAAGAAGTCTTACTAACTCTTTTTTATTATTCATAAACCTGTCCTCTTCTTTTAACTTTAAGGGGACATTTAAAATATGGTTTAGCATAAATGTTTTTAAACGTCTCCTTAAAGGGGGGCGAACTATATATTATATTATTTTTTAAATAAGCTAAGAGACCTTAGTTATCTATAAGGGCCCTTGAGAGTGAATCAATTTGAACTATAAAATATATATATACCCTTATACTTCCCTATCCCCCTACTTTCTACAATATCTTCTTTAATCTTTTTTTATTCTTTAATATCTTTTATCTCTCCAATTTATTCCATTATCATTCCATAAATTTTTAAATACTTTAAATCTTTAATAACAACAAGGATCTCTTATGTATAACCAAAATCAAAATAAATCTTTCCTTAATCCTTTATATAACCTTCAACAATTCAACAACCTTTCTAACTTCATTAATCTTCCACAAAATATTAACTTCTTTCAAACTCATTCTTTTAATTATATATTAACCAATCAATCTAATCAATTCCTTACTAAACATTATCTTCTTATCAATTCAACTCTTCAAATTCAACCAACTCCTTCTAATCCTTCAACTACAACTTATATTCAACCTCAACCACTTCCTCCTCAACCTCAACCACTTCCTCCTCAACCTCAACAAATTCATTCTTCTTATAATCCTCTTCCTACCCAACCAAATCTTACTCCTACTCCTTCTATACCTAATCCTATAGAATCTCTTTAACTCCTCAAAGAGCCCTTCGGGGCTCTTTTTTTAAACATACACACATCCAAAGACCGGCATAGGTGACCGACATGGGTGACCGGCATGGGTAAGATATGACATATTGTAGCAATACGTTGCAGTTAACTAGAAGATTGTCTCTGAGAATCCGGGGAGAGTACCCCGCATCCTATCCCTCAGAGTCTCGCAGAATCTTCAAATTTATTCCATTGCCATTCCATAAATTTCTCTTAACCTTTAATAATAAAATGAAAGTGAGTACATTATGAACAATCCTATATATGAAAAGATTCTCTTAGATCCATCCAATGACAAAGAGTTAATCTCGTCGTTCTCTGATAAACCTGTCAGTCTTGTAGAGTACTTATTCGAGTTCTATTTAGCTAATGTTCTTGATGAAGTCTTTGATGAAGCTCTCCATCATTATCAACCTGTAGCTCAAAAAGAAAAGTTCATACATAAAATAATTCCTTTCAATCTTGAGTATGCATGTCAATATATAGATCCTAGAGATCTAAATAAAATCATAAATAAATATTATGATGTACTTGTCAAAGAAAAACTAGAATCTATTAAAATAACGAAAGCGAGTGTGTAATATGCAGATAGCATCATACGACCCAGATCAAGACTTCGAAGAACTCGAAGGTGAAGAAGCTCAATGCTCTAACTGTTATCATGAAGAAGACTTCCCTCATGAAACATTAGTGCTCAACAAACATACTCAGCAGACTATGTGTTTGTACTGTTATAGATAATACATAAGAAACTTGAGAGAGCGTGAAAGCGTTCTCTCTTTTTTAAACGGTAACCACCATCATCCAGGAGTATACTATGCAGCTTAAAGATCTAATCAATTTCGACGACCTCTCTCGCTACACTCAAAGTCCCGTCATCTTCAACCAACAAAAGGAAAACTCTATGTCTAATTTTACTCTCGATAATACTATTAATAAATCTAAAGTAGATTTCGAAGCAGAATTCTTATTAATATTCCGTAAGTTTACAACGCTCGAAAAGAAACTTGATCTTATTGTTGAAGCTCTTAATCCAGATCCTATAGATCTTCTCTCGGAATCTGAAAAAGATCTTATGGATAGAATTGTTCCATATAAATAAGTTAATCTCTTTTAATTTATTCCACTGTCGTTTCATAAATTTTTAAATACTATCTTCTCTCTCTATAAATTCACAGTCATTTTTATATTAATTGAGAAGTAACCTACATGCCTGAGTAAGCATTATAAAACTGCTCAACTTTTAATTATAACTTGCAACTGAAAGGTACTATTCATGCAAAACTTTGAACCAAGAAATTATCGTATCGATAACGTAGAAATCAACTGGGCTAAATTAGCTAAGCCAGTTAACCCGTTCGGCACTGAACAATGGGAAATTCAAATAGCTACTACTGATAAAGCTATGGCTGATAGTTGGTCTCAAAACCATCTTAATGTTAAGCAAGATAAAACAGATCCTGCTAAGCATACCGTATCATTAAAACGTAAAGCAGTTAGAGCTGATGGCACTGCCAACAATCCTGTTAAAGTAGTTGACGCTGCAGCACAACCTTATACTGCTGATAAGCTTTCTTCAATAGGAAATGGTACTGTTGGAAATGTTGTTGTATATCAATACTTCTACGAAACTGCTGGACGTAGTGGTATCGCAAACTCATTAACAGCTATTCAAGTTACAAATCTTAAAGAATATGTAGCTGGCTTTGAGTTTGAACCTGTCACTGTTGACGGACTCTCTTCATCAGCATCAACTGAGAATGAAATGCCATTCTAAATATTAACTAACCACGAGGTATAATAATATGGTAATCGTAACTGGAATCTTCCAGGGTATTGTTACTTTATTATTGATAGGTGGAGTAATATCAGCAACTGAAAATATAACAGAAACTGATATTACTCAAAGAGAAGCTGCTAAAACAGCACTCTTTCAATCTGTCGATGATAATGTAACTGAATAAAACAAAGAGTGAGAAAACATTATGAAAGCAACATGTATAAATACTAAAGAAGTAATACTATCAGATCCACTTGATCATAACGAAGTAATAAAATTAATTGCATTAGCAAATAATCTTAATATAATTGTAGAAGTTAGTCAATCTGGCGCAATATTAATATTTAAATGTGATGATCTTCATGATGTCTTCTCAATACTATCCGAGCTAGGCGCTATTGAAGACATAGGAAGTCTTAAAGAAATTATAGACTGGAAATTAATCGATCAACCAACAAATGATAGTGCCGAAATAATTCAATTTAAACCAGAAAAAGGAACAAGTTATGATAGAAAAGATAAATCTTAGTATTGTTATACTTCTAACAGCTGGTCTTATTACCAGTTGTACATTTCTACCACCACCTCTGAATGACCCACACATATCTACATTAGGCAAGAAGTGTAATGAAGAAGTATGGAGTTACATTTGGATTACTAAGAGAGGCGAGAATCTTACAGCATCTGAAAAGAACTGTAAAATTCCGATTAAGCAATAAGAATGGATGAAGATTTAGCAATGTACTTTGATTTCTTAGAAGATCTTCAAGAAAGCGGAGACACTAATATGTTTGGTGCAGTTCCATATTTAATAGATGAATTTGCGCTAGATAGATCAGAAGCACTTAACATTCTTACCAGATGGATGGAGACTTACCAATGAGTATTCCTAAATACCTAAGCGGTAAAAGTAAAGTCATAGATAATGATGAACCTGTTGAAGGTCTAAAAGGTAAATTCGTTTCAGAACCTAAAGACTTTAGTGTTCCTTTAATGACTGAAGAATTCAAAAAGAATTATGCAGCAGATCTTAAAGAACATATCATTAAAAAGTCTAAACTCAACCGTGAGTGGGCAAAAGACCACTTAGAAGTTATTATATAGAAAGGTTAATTATGTCTTATTACCGAATGCCACGCAACGGTGAACGTTGTAGAACTAAATCATACAAGTTTACTGTCTCATCTAAACAAGATGAAAGTCTTATTGCATTACGTAAAAATATAGCAAGCATTAATGAAGTTGTTCGCAAACGTTGCCGAGAATATGGAAAAGTAACTGACTACGAAATGCTTTACACAGTACGTCTTATGGGACGAGGTCCTCGAAGATGGCATACCAAATTCAAAGATCCTTTAATTAAATTTTTCAAAGCCCAATACATGGCAAAACCAAATGCAGAATTACTTCATCGTAATGCAGATTCTAATCTTCAACATAGATTTGCCGAAGAGTTCGATGTATATGTTCATAAAGATATCGACAGCCTTGACAGTCTAAAACTTGAAATTGATACCGGACAAACTCCAGGTGTTCAATCTAAAATCAGAAAACTTCAACAACAAATATGGCAACTTAAAATAAGTGCCCGCAGTTCTAGAAAAATGTACGCATGATTGATAGCCCAAACCCAATATGGGAATTCTTCGGTATAGGAATAGGTATACTTTTAATTGTTAGAGCTATTTTGTACTGGTGGTCTTATAGATAATAACGTAGTCTAACGGATGCAATCACGCACAGCCTCTACATTATAATCCTGAGTATGATTTAAAACTACTCGTTCTTTTAACAACTAATGAGAAAAACAATGTTTGAAGCTATGGTAATCGCATGCTTAATGGGTAACCCAGAACAATGCAAAGCGTTCTATGATACTCGCGGTCCTTATATAAGCATGGAAATATGCAAATCAAGACTCGAAGAAATGCGTCAACATCTCTTAAGTGTATACGCACAAACTATGTTACTACCACATTCAGGTCATTGTGGCACACCTAAACAATCATCCCAAGAGAAAGTGAGCGTATAATGAATACTAAAAAATCAAGTAAAACATTCTCTGAACTATATAAATTAATTAATGAGCGTATTGTAGAAGATCAAGCAGATCTTGAAGAAAATATTGCCGACTATATAGAATCAGCAATAGCAACTGGTAGAGATTTCTTAGATAAAGATCTTATAGACATATCAGGATTATCGCGTAAAGATCTAGATGTTGTTATCAGAGGACAAAGCTTAACATGTCTAGAGCCCAATCGTGAAAATCACCAAGGAGACTACTATAATGATCTTGACGATATGTTAGAACAATGCTATAGCGATCTATTCTACAATAGATTTGGTACATAGGAGAACTTATGGAATATAATACGAAAAGTAATCTATTTAAACTATTATTATCCGAAAAAGAACGAGACCTTATCATTGATCTCATTGAACATCGAGTATTCTTAATTCGTGCTAGAATTGAAAAGTCTCCACATCCTGAATCTCATAAAGAAATCATTATACTTGAAAAACTAGGAGATAAATTATCATGATGTCAATCATTATTAATCCTATCGACGAAACTATCAGAGAAGTTTGGCACGATAAAGATAAAGAATCATCCAGATTAAAATGGATTAAAGATACTTTAGGTGTTCATACAATCACTGGTATTCGACTAGATGAAGATAATCATTATATGTATGTAGATGATGAAGGAATGCTTCTCACAATGAATTATTTCTTTAGATATACTAATAATGCTTTTTATGTAGAACCTGTATTAATAGCTGGTAAAGGTTTAGTAGTCAGCACTGATGAAAATGGTGATGATAATTCACCCGATTTAACAATGGGCGAAATAAGAACAAGAGTTAAATTCTTAGGTAGAAAGGCGTATCACTAATGGAATATAGAGAAGAACTTAGACCTAAAATATCTGAATCAGGTTTTATGTTAAGATGCTTTGATAGATATACCGGTCGTAAAATTATCTTAAAGATCTCTTACATTGAATCAGCTGAAGAATGGCTTGATAATGTTTTATGCGTAAAAATGAGATCTAGTTCTAACCATTATATCTTTGGAAAACCTGAAGATGTATTTACAGGGATTAAAAAGTTATGACAAAATTATTTCACTTCGATGTTTCTGACAGATCTCCTGTTGATAACAAAGTCCGAGCATTTGCAAAAGCAACTGCTTTAGATCTTGGTATAGTAACTAAAGATGAATTAAAATCTAAAAATAAAGTAAATGATATTCATTGGGTTCCTTTAGGTTCTTTCAAAAATAAAAAAGATGCTTATGATTATCTAACTATTCTTAGATCTCAACAATAATAATCACCCCAAAAATAAGCCTAGAGTATAGTGTCAGAATTCTGACAGTACTCTAGGCTTTATTCTTTTCGAAACCCACATCCGAAATTACTCATATGCAGGCATTAATTATTTCCAGAAAGTTCTTTAATTTTATTTTGTAGTTCTTCTTCTGATAGTTCTGATGTGTCAAGCGACAAGTTAGTCTGATCGATACGTTGTAGCTTCGGCTGTTCGTACTCAGCTAACGCCATAGCAAGTCTTTCAATAGTTTCTTGATCTTCAACTTGCATAGCTTTTACTAGCTGAATCTTAAGAATATCAACAGCTGATGGCATTTCAGCAATAACTTCTTCTTTAATTTTTTTAAATTCTGCAGCAGATAATCTCATAGATTCTCGCAGAGCTTTATTTTTACGTTTTTTTTCTGCACCTCTAGCTTGCATTTCTCGAGCTGTATCAGAATCAATAACCGGTCGAAGTTGTGCAAGAGAGTTTGGATGTTTACCGCAATTTTCGTAACCCATAATAGCCTCCTTGTTTCTTTTAGGAGACATTTAAATCTTTTTAAATTTGTTCCGCTGACGCTACACAAATTTTTAAATACATTTTTTATAACAACCCACATCCGGAGTATGCAGAAAAATGCTAATAACACCTATAAATCCGGTTGCAAGGACATTAGAAGATCCAAAGTATCGTCCTAAAACCATACTTAGTAAAAAAATATATAACAGAAAGAAAGAAAATGACAGACTACGGAAGAATAATGAAAGAATGCGAAGAGGACATGAAAAATAAAGAATTCGCTAAAAAATACAGTGACTTATTTATGAAAGGAAAAAATATGTCAAGAGTAACAGCATCAACTATACTACATGAAGCAGCAGCTCTTAAAGAAAAGAAGCAAGCTGACTATCAAGGAGACATGTGGACAGAAGAAGATTACTTTCCGTATGGAAATAAATCTTATATGCACATGATTCATACTAAGTATTTACGTATGAGAAGCCTTGCAGAAAAAGAAGATAAGAAAGTTAACTTCGAATCATTAGAAGATACGCTAACAGATATGGCAGTTTATTGTGCAATGTTTGCAGCATATTTAGAAAATAAAAAAGCAAAACAAAATGACACGTAAGCAAATAGTAAGGGTATTAACCTATGAGCAAATATGAAAAACAATATAATAAAATTGCTAAAAACATATTAAAAACAGGTGAGCTAAGAAATACTCGAAGTGGTTGGGCATACTCATTGCCATTTCAAGAATTAAATGCAAGCTTAAAACATAATATGTTTCCGCTACTAACATGTAGAGAAATCTTTTATAAAGGTGTAGCCGGTGAGTATGCTGCTATGATAAGAGGTCCTAAGAATATTAAAGATTTTCAAAAATGGGGGTGCAATTATTGGAATGAGTGGGGAGATATTAGTTCTGGTGATTTACGTCTTGATTACGGTAATTTGTGGATTGATTATAATGGTATTAATCAAATAGAAGAATTAATAAAAACTATTAAAGACGATCCTCATAGTAGAAGACTGTTAATAAATGGTTGGCGTCCAAATAATAATTTAAGTTTGCCTTGTTGTCACTACAGTTATCAATTTTATGTTAGTAATAATAGTATAGATTTATTATGGACACAAAGATCTGGTGATTGGATGGTAGGAGTGCCTAGTGATATGACTTTTGCAGCAATTATGCTTATATGTATTGCTAATTTATGTGATCTTACTCCTAGAAATATTAAAATGATTATAGGTGATGCTCATATATATTTAGAACATAAACTTAATGCTAAGCTACAAATAGAAAAAGAAATATTATCTCCTCCTATGTATAGTATACAAAAACAATTAGGTGAATCAGGGGATGTAGGATTTATGCCTACTGATTTAGAAATAATAAATTATAAAAATCAAGGAAAATTAAAATATGATCTCAAAAAGTGAGTGGCTTAAAGATATAAGTGATATGCATGATAAATTCGAAGCTAAAGAATGGATAGATCATATGTATTTAACTAAAAATTATAAACTATTAGATCAATTTTTAGCATTTAGATTAGATTTTATTGAGGAAGAATTCGAAGAAACTATAGCAGCTTTTGCTCAGAAAGATCACAAAGAAGTAGCTGATGGATTAATCGATTTAATTGTTGTAGCTATTGGTACTTTAGATTTATTTGATATGAATGCTGATGCTATATGGTCTAAAGTATACAAAGCAAATATAACTAAAAGCAAAGGTATAAATACTAGCAGACCTAATCCTTTTGGATTACCTGATATGGTTAAGCCTGAAGGATGGAAAGCACCTAAGATTACTGATGCAGACTGTGGTATGCTACCAGAAATATTTAAGAATCTTATAACAACACCCGATCAATATAAATCTAAAAAAATTAAAACAAAAGAAGGAGACTTTTTCAGTGAGTAATAAAAATAAAGATGAATTTAAAACTAAAGAAACAGAAGCACCTAGAGTATCAATTGATGATATAAGATTAGCAATTGTAGAAGATAAAAATAAATTAATGCTACTAAATATATTTGATAATTTAATCAATGAAAACAAGGTCTTAAATAAACAATTACTAGAATTCAAAGAAGTAAAATCATTTGAAGAATAGAATCTAACGATTCGGAAAGGAACAAGATGAGACTCACGTTTGATATAGAAACGGATGGTCTTGATGCAACTAAAATCTGGTGTCTAGTTATACAAAATATAGACACTGGGCGCATCATGAAATACGCAGATAATTCTAAAACCTATGATGGCGACATCAAAATGGGATTAACATTATTGCAACATGCAAAATTACTAGTAGCACATAATGGAATTGGTTTTGATGCATTAATAATAAAGAAACTTTATGATATTGATTTGTATGACGGAGATAGATTCTTCGATACATGGATAGCATCTCAAGTATTAAATTACAGACGACCACATAAGCATGGGTTAGCTGGATGGGGTGAGTATCTTAAATATCATAAAGGAAATTATGATGACTGGTCACACTTCTCTGAGAAGATGATGGAGTATTGTGTACGTGATGTTAAACTAAACACTAAAATATTTAACATACTAATGGAAGAACTTAGACAAGCAGCTACTAGAAAAGATACTATAAGAGAAGGTATTAAAAATGAAATGGCAACTGCTAAGTTCGATGCGTACTGTAGATATTATGGTTGGGCATTTAATAAAGATAAAGCCTTGAATTTATTAGATAAAATTGAATCTCGAATGAATGAGATAGAAAAGATTGTTGAACCTAAACTTCCAGCAGTTACTCGGTTAATTGATAAACAACCTAAGGCACCTAAGTATACTAAGAAAGGTTACTACACTGCAGCTACTGCACGTATGCTAAGTGAATATCTTAATGTAGATATTAAACCTGAAGATACATTTAGATGGCCTATAAATGAACCATTCCAAAGAAAAGTAACTAAGCCTGCAAACATGGGTAACTTAGAACAAGTTAAACAATACCTGTATTCAATTGGATGGAAACCTGATGATTGGAAAATGGAAAGAATGGGCAGAGAATTCATTAAGAAAACACCTAAGTTAACTAAAACTTCTTTAGATAAATTAGGTTGGGATGGATCTGCTATACATCATTGGACAACACTCAGATCTAGACGCGGTGTAGTAGAAGGCTGGATAGAAAACCTAAAGAATAACAGATTGCATGGTAATATATGGGTAGTAGGTACACCTACATTCAGATGTCGCCATGAAGTTATCGCTAATCTACCTGCAGTAACTGCTGAACTTGGTAAAGAACTTCGTGAATTATTAGTAGCTGAACCAGGAAGAAAGATAGTAGGTGCTGACTCTAGTGGTAATCAATTCAGATCTCTTGCACATTATGCTAAAGATAATAACCTCACCAACCAGATTATGAGTGGAGATATACACCAGTATAATGCAGACATCATCGATACTGATAGACGTACTGCAAAAACCTGGATCTATGCATTTCTATTTGGTGCTGGTGCTACTAAACTTGGTAAAGTATTAACAGGTGTTGGTAATATCAAGAGAGGTAAAGAATCTATTGAAGCATACGGTAATGCGATTCCTGGATTGAAAGAATTAAAAGATCGGTTAGTATCTATCTGGAATAAAACAGATGCACAAAATAGTACTGAAGGTTATGTTCCAGGTCTTGATGGTCGTAAAGTATATGTACCTCAAGATTATCAGACACTTAATTATTTGTTGCAAAGCTGTGAAGCTATCACAACTAAAGCTGCATTACATTATCAGATGAAAAAGATTAAAGAAGAAAAGTTAGATGCACAACCTAGACTTTATTATCATGACGAAGTAGCATGGTCAGTAGCAGAAGAAGACGCTGAGCGTACATTAGAAATACTTACAGAATCATTTGCTGAAGGTCCTAAGAATGTAGGAGTTACAATCATGGCAGGTGAAGGAACAATTGGTAATAACTATGCGGAGGTGCACTAATGATAATACCTATACAAATAACTAAAGATTTTATTAATCAAAGAGATGCTCGTGCTGAGAAGTATAATCCAAGAGGACGATCATTAGAACAATTAAAACTTGATATTGAATGTGAAGTACTTGAATGGCACATGATTGACAAAGGTACATGGAAAGATCATGATGCTTGGCAAGTCGATGGTGTTGATCAGATATGGGGTAACGTTGATGTTAAGTTTATTAAAACCTGGTACAATATACCTTGTAATAAAATGATTTACTTACTGAAGCAAAGAGATATAACAAATGTATTTTATTTCTGTGAATGGAATGATAGACCCCAAAGGTTATTAGCTCCAGGAGATAAAGTAAAAGTAAATACACTTGGTATATTAGAATACTGGGAGTTAGTTGATTCAATTAAACCTTCTAAATTTAACGGATTTTATGCAGATATTCGTAAACATTTAGAAAGAAAGGAAACTCAATGACTAAACAAAAGTTTATGTTTGTAGATGCTGATTCTATATTCTTTAAGATAGCATACAAATCCAAATCACAATCTGATTTACAAAAGAATTATAAAACTTTCTGTACTAAAATGAGAATGGAAGTATCTGAAAGACTTATAAATCCTTTTGATTTAGAAGAAGTATTAATACCTGTATATGCAGTTAAAGGTAAAGGAAATTTTAGAAAAGATTTAGCTGCAGATTATAAAGCTAAACGTCCTGAATTAGATAAAGAAATAAAAGATAAACTTAATTTCTTACATAAGTATGCAGTAAAACAAGGCGCTGTACAAGCAGATGGTATGGAAGCAGATGACTTAGTTGCTATATGGGCATACGAAGCAATAGAAACTGGTAATGACTATGTAATATGTGGTATAGATAAAGACTTACTACAAATTCCAGGTGAACATTACAACTATGGTAAAGATAATTGGTTATCTATTGATCAAGATATTGCTAAGTATAACTTAATGATTCAATGTTTAACTGGTGATAACACAGATAACATTCCAGGTATAAAAGGTATTGGTCCTAAGAAAGCTGCAAAGATATTAGCAGGAGTATCAACTGATAACCTATGGAATAAAGTTGTAGCAACTTGGAAAGAACATAATCAATCTATAAAACAATTAGATCTTAGTTATAAGCTACTAAGAATGCTAACAACATGGGAAGAATATGAAGATATTAAAACATACATTCAAGATCAAACCATTATCAGCAAATCAGATGACATACAGGAACAAAGCGATAAAGCAAATTAAGTATGTAGAATATCAGAATGAAATAAGAGATGAACTTGCAGGGGTTAAATGGCCTTTCGCAAGTTCAACTCTTCTTGAATTTGAAATTATCGCAGGTGTTTCTAATAAAGCAGCTGACTTAGATAATGTAGTTAAACCAATACTAGATACTTACCAAAGTATCTTTGAAGAGTTTAATGATAATAAAGTTTATCATATAAAATTACATAAACAAATGACTGCTAAAGGTAATGAGTATCTATATGTTAAAGTAGAACGATGGATAGATGCTTTAGCTTTAGCTGTAGTAAACGATAAAGAGTTATTAGAAAGGACAGTACATGTCAGAGTACACACAAACAGCATGCCCAGAATGTGATTCATCAGATGCATTTACAATATATGATGATGGTGGGTATTGCTTTTCATGTAATTATTCAACAAAGAAAGTAAACACAATGACATCAAAAGAAATTGATACCCTAATTACAATGCAAGCTAGTAGTAATATGGTAGAAGAAATAAAAGATTTAAATAGCTTTGCAATTACTTCTCGAGGTATATCTAAACAAGTAGTAGATTACTTTGGAATTAAAATGTCTGTGAATCCTGATGGATCAGGTGGCTCACACTTCTATCCGTATACTAATAAGAGCGGAGGAATGCTGAGCGCATGGAAAGAACGTAAGTTACCTAAAAGTTTTGTAACACATGGTAACTTTTCAAATATAGAATTGTTTGGACAAGCAGCAGCTAGTGGTGGTAGAACACTTGTAATAACTGAAGGCGAGTTAGATGCTTGCGCAGTAGCTCAATCTTTCTTAGATAAATATAATAAAATATTTCCAGTAGTATCTATGCCAAGCGCTTCAAATTATAAAATAATACTTGAGCAACGAGATTGGATCAGAAGATTTGAATCAGTAATATTATTCTTTGATAGAGATGATGCTGGTGCTAAGGCTACACAAAAAGTTGCAAAAATAATTGGTGCTGGTAAAGTTAAAGTTGCTAAGCTATTAGAGAAAGATCCATGTGAACAACTACTAAAGCATGGTTCAGCTAGCCTACTACAAAGTTACTGGGATGCAGAGACTTGGTCTCCCGCTGGTTTAATAATGGGTGAAGCAATCTGGGAACAGTTTAAACAGCGACAACATACTAAATCAAGACCTTACCCTAAGTGTTTAGCAGGACTAAACGATAAGCTTAGAGGTATAAGACATGGTGAAATTACTTTGTTTGCTAGTGGCACTGGTTCTGGTAAGTCTACAATTGTTAAAGAAATTGTACTTGATTTGCTTGAAGAAAAAGCAGATGCTGATGGTGTAATAGAAGAGCCTAACAAAGTAGGTTTAATATCACTCGAAGAAAGTGTAGGTGATACAGCTGAAAAGTTTATTGAGATGTCTCTACGACAAAGACTAGATAATTCAGAAGGGATAATGTTATCTGAAGCTAAACTAAGACATGGCTTTGATACTGTATTCAAAGATGAACGATTAGTTTTATTAGATCATCAAGGTTCTGTTGGTGACTCAACTCTAATAGATAAGATAGAGTATATGTGTTTAATGGGATGTAAGTATTTAATCTTAGATCACATAACAATTGCAGTATCAGAAGGATCAGAAGGATTATCTGGTAATGCAGCAATCGATAAAGTAATGAGTGACTTACTAAAGGTTGTTAAGAAACATAACATATGGTTGTGCTTAATATCACATCTAAGAAAAGCACCTGGAGGTGGCGCTTCTTTTGAAGAAGGTAAGCTAGCATCTATAGATGATATTAAAGGTAGTGGTTCTATCAAACAAATATCTTTTGATATAGTTGCATTCGCTAGAAATCTTGTAGCTAACGATGAGGTTGAACGAAATACAATTAAGTTTAGAGTATTAAAATCTAGATTCACAGGTTTAACAGGTTCAGCCGGTCAAGCTAGCTATAACAATAACACGGGGAGACTAACAGCAACTGACGGTATTTTCACGGAGGTCTAATGGACAAACAAGAAAGATACGACAGGTTATATTTAGACATAGCCAAGAGGATCAGTGGTATGTCTCACGATACTGATACAAAAGTAGGCGCAGTTATCGTTAAAGACAATAATATATTAGCATTTGGATTTAATGGTATGCCTTCGGGTATGCCAAATGAATGCAAGCATTCTAATGGTACTACTTTAAAAGAAGTTATACACGCAGAAGCTAACGCTCTTTGTAAATTAGCAAGGAGTGTTGGCTCTTCGGAAGGTGCTACCTTGTATTGTACACTCTCACCTTGTATTGAGTGCTCTAAACTAATAATGCAGAGTGGTATTAATCGTATTAGATTTATGGAGGCGTATGATAAAGATGATGCAGGTATGTTATTATTACTTTCAAGAAATTTTGATATAAAAAAACTAAAGTAAAGGAGTAAAATGGAAGAGCAGCTCACCTATATAAAGAGTAAGATTATAAAATCTAAAGCTCATATTGCTTGTAGTCTTTTAAAAGAAACTTCTTTAGAAGATCTACAAGCATACCTAGTATTCTCAATGGATACTATACAACAACACTTTGCTCGCAATAGTATGAGAGGAAACAAATCATATCAAGGTGAAGCTAATCTTACACACTTAAGCGTAGCGATTGGCACTCATATATTAGATCAAATAAATTATTCTAATAAAGATGATGCACCTTGGGATTGGTTTAAACTTAGAGTTATGATGGGAGATCTATTCTTAGAACCCTTCTATCAAACACATCAGATTAATATAGGTAAGACTAGAGATAACGAATTTATTCCAATAGAATCTTTAGATCGTAGTCTTAAAAGAAGTCGTGCACATTATATAGTAGTGCCTGAGAAGTGGGATCTACTTGTACCCGAGGGTAGCCAGAATTTATTAAGAGGAACTGTATTCGAAAAACCAGAACCTATTGCTGGCTTAATGCAACCAACTGAAAGACCTGTAATAAAAGGATGGACTCAAGATAGAAGTAAAGAGTTTAAACCTTATCTTATTAACGGCTTTATTAAAAGTATGAATGTACTTCAACAAACTGAATGGAAAATTAATACAAAGATTAAAGATATATTAAATCGTAATCGAACTAAAATCTTAGATCAGTATAAAGATTTTCCAAAGAAATATAAATCAAAGATAATAGAGTTTGATTTAACTATGGCACGATCAAAACTAATAGGTGACAAACCATTTTATCAATACACTGAAGCAGATTATAGAGGTAGAGTATATTATACAACACCTTTCTTAAACTTTCAAGGCAATGATATAGCACGAGGACAAATGCTTTTTGCTAAAGGAAAGTTGATGACTGAAGCAGGGTTAAGAAGATTAAAGATTCATATAGCATGTTGCTACAATGAAACTTATAGTAAAAATAATCTTCCTAACTGGTTAACAACTAACTATCTTCCTTACTTACAAGATGAAGAGTTAGATGATATATCTGTAGATAAGATGACGTTAGAAGATCGTGAAGGCTGGACTGATAATAATATTGAGATGCTAATGACGATGGCAGACAAAGAAATTATAGATCCTAATGCAGAAAAACCTATTAGTTTATTGGCGAGTGTCTTAGAAATTAAAGATGCTTTAGATAAAGAAGAATATATTACTTACCTTCCTATTCCAATTGATGGTTCTAATAATGGATGGCAACATCTATGCGCAATGTCTAAGGACAAAGAAGCTGGAGAGTTAGTTGGGATTGTACCACAGGATATACAAAAAGATTTTTATGTACAGTGTGCTAAAGATTTAATCAAGAGAGTTCCTGATTGGTTTGAAGAAAGACAAATGCCTATGAAACATATACGTAAAGGTATAGCTAAACGTGGTTCAATGACTCGTGCGTACAGCGCAGGAGCACAGAAGATCGCAGAGAATATGTATCTTGACTGTCATGTAGAAGGGTACCTAGAGAAGTATAATATAACCGAAAAGGACTGTGAATTACTTGCTAAGCATTTAATCAAAGCAATAGATGAAGTTTGTGCAGGTCCATTACAAACTATGAAGTTCCTACAAAAGATAGCAGAAGCAGAGATAGCATCTGACTATGCTAAGTATACTAAACAAAAATCTATAAGATGGACAACACCCTCAGGGTTTCCTGTTATATATGAAGCATTCGTTGAGAATGAATTCAAAGAGAAAGCTATCATCAGCTGCAGTGAAAGAAAAGTTAAACCAATTTTAACTAAAGAAGACGGTACTAAAGAAGAAACAGATACTATAAGAATACAACATGTAGGTAAAGAACCCACAGATAAACCAAAGATAAGATCTTTTATGTCTGGAATCTCTCCTAACTTTGTGCATTCAATGGATGCTACACACATGTCTAAAGTTATAGCGGAATGGGACGGAGATTTTGGTGCTGTTCATGATTCTTTTAGTGTACATGCTTGTGATGTAGATGAACTATTATATCTTATTAAAAATAAATTTATAGAGATGTATAGCTACCCTAATTTCTTTGAAGTAATTGAAAGAATGATTGTAACAAACCCTGATAATTTTAACTACAACCAACCTGAGCTAGGAAGCTTAGATATTAGAGAGGTAAAAGATAGTGAATACTTCTTCGCGTAAGAAAGGAATACTACCTGTAAGATTAGGTTTACAACCTGATAACAAGACAGCATTAGAAGAGTTAGATATGGATGCAGCATTAGCTGATCGTATGACTGACCAACAACTTGACGAACTAATAATAGAAAATGAATACTTAAGAGTATTAGATTACTACACGAGTGAAGGTATGCCTGAGCAAGGTATATCAGCAGCTAACAATTGGAAGAAGCAAGCTCTACAAAAAGTTCAAGAAACTAAATAAAAAATCCCCTAAGAATATCTTAATGATAATCTTAGGGGAATTTTTTTTATCTTAATCTATATTGTTAGTCATCTCAGAACCTATTTCTTTTCTTAGGGATTCTCTCCCTGCTTTAACAAGTGATCTTCCTTCTTTAATTCTGGTATCAATTTCTAAAGCACCTAATATTTCTTCCATAAATATAAGCATTTCTTTTCCTGTATATGATTTACTTTTAAATGGTTTGGTACCTAATCTTTTTTGTATATTCTTTTCTAATTTAACTGCTGATTCCTGAGAAGCGTTAAATGTTTTTGTATTCCATTCTTCTAGTGTGTCTCCGGTAATATTTTTACCATCACCCCTTTCCCATTTATGTTCACCAGATCTTTGAAACATTCTAGTAAAAGATTTTAATCCACCCTTTTTAAATCTATCATTCTTAGCAAGTAAGGATGCAATAGTTTTAAATTCAGATTCAGTATTAACTTTATTATCTACAAACAATTCATAAACAGTATCATCATTACGAAGTTGATTTAGTTTTTCTTTAACAGAACTATCATACCAATCAAATACTTTTTCTATAGCCTGCTCATTAATTATAGAATCTTTATGATGTTTGTTAGCAGCTTTTCTAGTTTCAAATAATGAACCTGAGTCAGTTAAAAATGCATCAAAAATCTGTAATACAAACGGGTTAGTTGCACCAAAAGCTTTTGCTGTTTGCTTAATAGAATCCCATGACTTAGTAAAAACTTTAGTTACCATATTAGAATCGAACGCTTGAATTATAGCGGGCTGTGCTCTACCTACTGTATAACCTCCAAACTCTGGATCTTTACCTGCAACTTTTTTCATAGCAGAAGGATCTGTAACTGAGGTATAGTGTTGAACCTTTCTAATCCTAGCCCTCTCACCAACACCTAATGTGTATTCTGTTTGTCCATCTTTTACTGAAGTTAACCCTGAGATGGTAGATTTTAAACCAGTTGGTTGTGTTATTTGTAATAGAGTATTTGTTAATGGTGATGCAAAAGCAATAGACTTCATAAGCTTAGTCATCTGAAGAGTTTGAGGATCCATTGTTTCATAAATAGAATCTACTAGCATAGCATGTAAGAAATCAATTACTTTTTTATCTGATAACTTATACCTGTTTTTTATATCTTTAATCTTATCATTTAGAAATATAGTCTTATTTACATGTTGTCTTAATGAAAATATTTCTTGACCATATCCCATAGTCATAGGAGACTTCTTTAAAAAGTTTTCTCTATCACCTATAGCTAGCTCTAGTATTTCTTTATATGCTTGTATATTAGGTGATGATCCATCTTTACTATCGTAGCTTAAATTAGTAGCTGCTCTACCTAATGAATCAAGCTTCCTTCTCATTTCATCAGCCATAGCATCTCTTACATCTTTGTAATCACTAGACTCTAGCTTCTCTAAGAACGGTGTCTTCATTATTATACCAGATCTCTTAGCCATATTTATACTGCCTAATAAAGTAGCAAGAGTTGCAGGTCCATGTGTTTGACCATCTATTTCCCAAGCTTGAGTATCAATAAACTTAGTTTTAGTATCTCTTGCATTAACATAATCTGCTAACGCCATTAAATAATCTGCTTGATGTATAGCTTCTGTTTCAAATTTTGCAAGGTATGCTTTTAATCTTGGGCTAAGCGGATCACTTCCATATTTTTGAGCTATAGCTTTTTTAATTCTATTAATGGTTCCTGTATCAGGAGAGTTCTTAAGTCCAGCAAGATATTGATTTGCTTCAGTAGTATTGAATCCTTGTATTGCATTCTTTAATTCATTTCCCCATTGTGCATACTGATTCCATTCACCAGTACCAGGATTTTCTTTAGCCAGCTTCTCTTGCTCTTTAAATATACGGATTCTTTCAGCGGTTGGTCTTCCCATACCATATTGCTTTTTAAAACTAGGTACTACTGGTTTATTTTCTCTATCAGTTATCTTAGGATCCTCAAACAAATGCTTTGACATTCCTTCCATCCAAATTTGTTCTAGCTTTGTATTAGTTCCTGGAGTCCACTGATATTTATTCCCTCCTCCTACTACATATCTAACTATTGGATGCGACTGGGGGTTGTATAGGGTCTGCTGTGCATGCATTCTACCAGTCAATGCTTGTAATGCAAATGTTAAGTAGTTAGCTTTCTTAGTATACCTTCCTACTCCTTCTATAAGATTTACAAACTTTTCTCTTTCAAGTCTAAGAATAGTTTTAGGATTGTATTCCTTATAAGTTTTCTCAGCAATATCAATTGCGTATTGAGGTGCGCCCTCATTTACTAACCTATCATAAGTATCTTTTAAAGAAGCTTTCTCATTCATTAAATCTAAATACTTTTGCTGACCTATCTTAAAAATATTTGCATAATTTGTATCACCATTAGGCCCTGGTACATAAGCTTCTGTCATATCAGGTTGCTGTTTAACAGTACCTGCATTTGATAGTGCTAACATCGCTAAGTAAGTAGCAACCTTTTCTCTTCGAGGATTATTAACAAAAGCAACCTCATTCATATTTTTAGTAGCTTCTATATGCTGTGAAGTATCACCTAAATCTTTTGAGAGTCTTGTTGTTATATCTCTAGTATATTGTGTAGCTTCCCCTACTACTTTTCCATCAGGAGATGCAGCGGCCAGCGGCATTACTTCTTTAGTATTAAATAAACCACTAAACACACGATACATATTTTCAAATGTCTTAGCTCCTAACTCTGTAGGTCTAAACACAACTCTACCTTCTGCATTATTACCTTCTACTATCATATCAGGATTAACTTCAGCGTAAAGTGTCTTAGCTACATCCCCTATTTGTGTGAATACTTCAGGACTAATGTTACCTATTTGATTTACATAATCTGCAGTGTCAGGCATACCTCTTTGAAGTGCTTGAGTTCTTTTCCACTCTTGATATATACCTCTTCCTAATTGTTGAACACCTTGTGCTTTCTTAAATTCTTTTTGATTAGCCTGCTGTTGAGGATCTGCATCCATTATATCGGCTACCTCTTCAGTAGTATCTGTAGTAAACATGCTGTCAACAAAATGTTCTTCTGTAAGTACACCCATTATTCCAAATAATTCTGGGTTAACTACAAAAGTACCCTTCTCATTTAAAGTTCCTGCATCGAGCACATCATAAAATATATTTTTATTTCCTACTGATATATTAGGATTGTCTTTGTATAAAGGTTTTGTTGCATCTTCAGCTATAGCTGCTTTAAAATCACCTGTTTCAAGAAAAGTTTTCTTTTGAGTAGCAGTTATTTTAGTTCCTCCTACTCCACCAGCTCCTGCTAAGGCAGCCATTTTACCAGCTCTTTGAAGTACTGCTGCAAAAGGAGATTCATTTTCATTAATAGTTCGTACAAAATTTTTATTTGCTAAAGCGTATGCGCCTCCTAAAGTTGTTATATCAGTATCAAATCTTTCTCCAAACTGTTGTACTCTAGTTGGTACCCTTGCTCTTTCTTCTGATTCAATTTGAAGAGGATCCATTTCTAGTTGTCTTTCTTCTAAATCTGTAGGAGGCTGTGCCATTATATCTGCAAGTTGTTCAGGAGCAGCTGGTTGTTCTTGCATAAACGGCTGAGCAGGTGGTGCATTTATTGCTGCCGTATCTTTATCTTTTAACTCTTGTGTATCATCTACTGTCCATAGCTTATGTTTAGATGCTAGGTTTTTAACAAGAGTATCTACAGGAGTATCAATCATTCCTGGTTTTTGTGTGATATTAAATTTTGCCATTAGGCATTCTCCTTATTCAACTAATGCAGCTCCAGCAGCTGCTAGCTTTCTATTAAATATATTAAACGGACCTATAAGAGGTGTAGTCTTTGCTATCTTATACAAACCTGGTTCTACATTTCCTGAAGCAACTTGACCTAAACCTGTTATAGCTCTTGATATATTAGATATAGGAGGAGCTTCACCTGATATAGTATCAAACAATCCTTCTATCATATTACTAGAAGATGTTTCATAGATAGGAAAGAAAAAGTTAAGTGGTCTTTCAGCAACACCAATCATACCTGAAGATCCTATTCCTCTCTGTAGTTTCTCCATACGATCTAAGTAAGGTGTGCCTGTACCATACTTTAATAAATCTTTTAAATGCTGTGTAACAAATCCTAACATAATCATTGTTGTCATGATGGCAAATGCATTATACTTTAATTTTGGTGTACCACGTTTAATATAGTCACCCCATAATCTAGGTATTTGATTTGCCGTAAAGGTTGCAATAAAACCTTGGAACTGTGTGAACAAAGCTAGGTGTGGGTTCTGATAAAACAACGGTCTATTTGAAGTACCTGGTAATGCTATAGCTTCATTAACAAAATTGTATTCAGCTTGTCTAAGTATATCATCTAGTCTTGGACCTGCTTTTCTTAAATCATTTAAGTGTTGTTCTCTTGATTTACCTGATGGTGTAGTTAAAGGTAAATTATCTATAGCTAATAACTCAGTAACATTAATACCTAAGTTTCTTAATTGTTCTTCAGATTCTTGCTCTTCATTAGTTTGTCCATCACCTCTAAGCCTACCTTCTTTTATGATAGCTAAGTGATCCATAATAAAATCATCTGCAATAGAAGCTCTTACATTACGTGTATAGTCTGTCCATTGTTGTAAGCCTATAACCCTAAAGTATTTATCTAATAAATAACGAGAAGCAAAAGTATTCTCTGTAGCACCTGTAGTTTGAGCAGCACCTACATCCCAATCAAAATACCCTAATCTTTTTAAACGTGCTTGTCTCTCTTCTTTTTTAAGTTGTCTTTTAGTATTTGTTGCAAGTAGAGTAGGATTAGTTATTGTTACCCAAGCTGCTTCTGCAAATTCTTTACCTGCATTTTTTAAAACATCTTGTATTTGTTCAGGACTTAGAGCTCGCATTGTCATCATAAATTCTACAAGAGAAGATATAGTAGCAAGAGGTAAGCCTGCAAGCGTAGTCCATACTAATATATTCTTTTGTATGTTTGCAATAGTTGTATTCTCTATACGCTTATAGTTACCTGACTCTGCATTAAGATAGTCTTGAAAGAAAGCTGCCAACCTGTTTGCTCGTTCTCTAGTTATCTCGCCTTTCTCTATAGCTTGTGTGAGTACTTCATTAATAATTTCTCCATTATCACCTACAAATTTTTGATAAGTAGTATATCTTGCAGCTGACTTAGAAGCATTAGATAAATTTATAAACAAATCTTTTTCTAAAAACTTATCAAAAGCTAATTCTTTTTTATTATTTAGTTTACTATCTAACCCTAACGTTCTGCTTTTATGAGAGCTCGGTATGTGTGTACCTCTACCAATATTAAAATCAACTAATGAGTTATCATCTAAAATATCATTGTTTTCTAATATCGCATCGGTTAATTTAGTTGCTTCATCATTACTAAAATTATATTGCTCTTCTAAAGTTTTAATAAACTCAGCTTTATTTTTTTCAATAGCAACTTTATCTAATGACTTATACTTACCTAAATAGTTTTTAATATAACCTGGTTTAAATTCTTTACCTGTTTTAGTACCATCCGGAAAGTATTCTCTGGCTGCCCGCTGATCATTATAATGTTTATCTCCTAGCGTTTGCATTTCTTTTGTCATAACTCTTAAGAAAATGCTATGCTCTTTAAATTCATCTGGTAGATTATCCCAGTTAATTTTACTACGATCTTTATCTTTTACAAAGTTTGAATAAAATTTATATACTACATTAGAAATATCTTTTTGATCAATAGATCTTTGTTGTAAAAACTCAGCAGCTTTTGCAGGAGACATGACAGTATCTCTGTACATTGATAATTCCGCTTGCTTAGTTTCTTCAAAGTTTCTACCTGGATGAACCCTATGTAAGAATGCACCATAAAAAGATCCTAGCTGTCGTATAGTAGGTGAAGACTTAGCATCATCCCATATAGCATGACCAACAGATGCTCTCCATAATACAGGAAATTCTTTAGCAGCTGACTTTAGTTTTTCCCAAATATCTTTATCGCTTGCAGTTTTTCTTCCGGCTTCTTCTTTTTCTTGGAAGGAATCGCTAGCAGTAATTTCACCATAAACTATTTCTTTTTCTTTAATCTTTTCCTTTCTTTTTTTTGCAGCTTTACCAAAGTCATTTAAATAATCTTTAATATTTGGTGGCTTTACATACTCTGTAACTATGCCATCCTTATTTATTACATTGTACTTAGCCTCTTCTTCCCTAGCCCACTTACCTTCTTTTGATAATCTTTTATCTTCTCTAGGTGCTATCCTAACATTAACATCTGCCCATGCACCTGCATCATACGCTGCTCCTGGCACTGCAAATCCAGAACCTAAAGTTCCTCCAGCTACGAAAGCATTCACTAATCTTTCATGTAACTCAACTGCATTAAAAGGTTTATCACTACCATAAACTGATGCCATGTATTGTGTAAGTTCTTGTCCTAGCTCTGTGGTTGATTCAATACCAAAGCCTTGAGCAGATCTTGCAGCAAATGATCGTAATAAATTACCATAAGTTAATTGTTCTTTTGCAACTTGCGCCGCACTTCCTAATAGTTTAGCAGATTCCATACGAGTCATCTTTGAAATAGCAGCCTTTGCTACTGTATCATTGACTCCCTTTTTCTTCATGTAAGCTTCAACCATTTTCTTTCTGAATTCAGGTTTAAGTAGAGTGCCTTTCATTCCACCCATCAATGCTTTAATACCAAGCCTATCCAATACAGTCATAGTAACACCAGAAGCAACAGCTAATGTAGCACTCTTATCATCACCTTCCATTTCATTATATGTCATTCCAGCAAACATACCTACAGGAGCTAACATACTTACTCCTCCTGTCATAGGAGCAGCGACTGTTCCTGCAAAAGTAACCCCCATATAAGGAAGAGAAATGGCTGCCATGTTTCCTATGTATTCAAAGAATCCACCGATACCTCCTACATCCCATTCATTAGATAGCACATTACCATCAGCATCTAATACAGGTTTAAGTATACTCATTTTTAATTCAGGCTTTGATCTCATATAATCTTGTTGTCTTTTAATACCGGCTTCACCAATTTCTTCTACCCAATTAAAACCAGACTCTTCTCCAATCATATCAACAACACCAAACATTCCTTCAATAGCACCTGCTAAACCTGTATCAAAGCCATCAGCCCAAGGATGAAGAGATTTGTTTTGTAGTGTTCTATCACTATGCCTGTTTAAAACCATTACATCTGAATATTCACTGGCCATTTTCTTTCTAAAAACAAACTCAGCTATTGATTCTCCAGGCTGTCGTGGTGCATTAAGTCCAGCAAGTTGTTGTTCATCAAGTGCAACCTTTGCAAACTGTGTATCATACCATTGTTCTTTATCAGCAACTTGTTCTAAAGTAAATTGTGCTTGTTCAAATGCATCTAATGGTTCATTTGAAAATACATTAAGTGCTTCTGATTTCTTAGCTGCTCCCCATTCAGCAGCTTGTATTTCTTCTTGCGAACTGTACTTACCTAATTTATTTATACCGTATCGGCTTAAAGTTTCTACAAAATCTCTGCCTTCATCGTCAGTTATTCTTACTAACTGTCGAGTACCGGTTGCATCCATCTTAGGAGAGCCATTCGGATTTGTAAGTTTATGTATGTTATTATAATTAAACTGCTTAGCTAAACTTTCTATTTGTCGTGTTGCTTCTAATCCACCTGGACCTCCAGGATCAAGCTCACCTTGATTAGTAAGATGCATAATCTCAGGTGCACTTAGCCCTTCTATTCTAAGAAGATTACCTTTATCATCTACTAGAGTATCACCATCAATAAACTTATGGCCTTCTCCAGATATATCTTTTGGTGTTTCTAAACCTGATATATCAATATCAAACATTGCCATATAAAACTCCTATTTAATCTTAGCCATACTTTCTATTTTCTGTTTCAACATTGTTTCTGCAAACAATGCAAATGGTGGAAGATTATGTTGTTTAGCTGAAGGTGTAAAGGTTTCTAGCCAAGGCTTACCAGTCTTTGGATCATTTGTTTTCCATACTCTAGCAGCTTCATTCCAGAATCTATTAGTATCTCCTCCCATAGCATTTGAAATTCTGTTATTTAAATCTACAAGAAGGCTAGGTTCCATAGTAATTGTTTCACCATCAACAACAGCAGTTGATATTCTTGGTATAGGATTACCCTCAGCATCTTTAAAACTATCCAGCCTTTGTTTGATAGTAGCTTCTTCTAAGTAAGGTACTAATGAACTTATCTTAACCTTTGGATTTGCTTTAGCAGCATTAATCGCCATTGTATAAGCTTGCTTTAATCCTGAGTCCATTTCCCAAATACTAAATCCATTCTCTTCAGCCCATCTTGCTACAGCTCCTGCTTCGTTATTTGGTAAAATACTTGTATAATAATCATTTACCATTGCACCTGAACCAGATTGTCTTCTGCTATGAGCATCAAACTGATCACTATCTTTTAGTTCTTTAAGCACCTTAGCAGCTCTTACAGTACCTTTAGCAATATTTTCCTTATACTCATCAGTACCTTTTACATCAGAACCGTCTTGTACCCATCCTTTTCCAACTATAGCTTTTAAACTTCCACCTGCTTTATCCCAAGAGTAATAAGAAATATCATCACCTTGTGCATTCTTCTTCTTAAACTTATAAGCCATTCTCTTTTGGCCTGCTGCATTATAGTGTGCCTTCTCTTCACCTGTCGGTCTAGCTGTTGCACCAATTGGTATAAGTACAGAAGGATCTCCTGTTCTTTTATATTCAGCAAGAGATTCTTTTTCATACTTACCAGCGTTAGCTTTAATAAACTTATCCATTGCAAGATTCTTTGCATCAACTCTTGTAAGATATTTCTTAGCAACAAAACCAATTGTACTGTTATGATCATAGCCTAATGCTCTTGATGCCAGATAAATAGCAACACCTCTTCCAAGTTCTTTACTGTCTATAAGATCTCCGAATAAAAAGTTGAGCATACCTTTAACTTGTTTAAACTTAGGATCTTCTGTATTAGCATTATCAGCTACAGCTTTCTTACCGTCGTCAGTATTTAAAGCGGCTTGTTGAGCTTTAGCTGCTTCATCACTTATCTTTTTTGCTGCTTCTGATAATCTATTTGCAACATCGCCTGGGATAGTTGTAGCTTCTTTAGCTGCTTCAGCATCAAGCGCTGCTTGTTTTTCTGCTATCTTCTTTTCAAGTAACTCTTTATATTCTTTAGTTATATTAGGATCATTAAGCCTAGACTTCAATTGATCAATTGTAGCTTGCTCATCTGCAAGTATCTTACGAGCTTCAGCATCTTTAATCCACTGAGGTTCTCCTCCAAATTGTGGAGCAACATCTCTATAAGCAGCAAGTATCTTATGCCCAGATTTCGCAGCATCTAATTTCTCTTTT
>TARA_R110001599_G_scaffold353869_1_pt1 | contig 40364 bp, 29 predicted proteins | sample TARA_R110001599 | Tara Oceans TARA_R110001599 (sample SAMEA4398360) | marine metagenome | biome: Polar Biome; feature: [MES] marine water layer (ENVO:01000295) within the mesopelagic zone...; material: water (ENVO:00002006), including particulate matter (ENVO:01000060) such... | reverse complement strand
CAGGCTTCAGATGGAATGGGTGGCAGACTTCAGCGGTTTACGCACACAAAGTAACCTTTTGGTGCGTTCTTCCCGCCCTCTACTGCAAACACATACTACTATGCGTGATGTCTATGTTGGCATTTTGTAGAAAAGAACTTGCATCTTTCTGCAAATACGTGAATATTGGTAACACTATGAAGTAACGCGAGCTGCAGCACGGCTCGTCCGCCAAGACCGCTGCACCCGCGCTTCCCGGGTCAGGCCAGTCGAGTCCGCGCAACGCACTGGCCTTGCGAGCTAAAATCAGGAGGGGCAAATAGCCCAAAAATTATGACAAGCATGCGATTGCCATTAGTGGCAGGTTTGCTTCTACCGTTACTTACAGGCCTGGTCGGGTGTGGCTCAGACCAGTCAGTCAATGCGCCCCCAGCAAAGTCGGTGGGCGTCTACATGATCGAGGCACAGCCATTGACGCTAACTGTCGATCTGCCCGGGCGGACTGTGGCCTATCGCCTTGCGGAAGTGCGTCCCCAGGTCGATGGGATTCTGCAGCAGCGTTTGTTTGAGGAGGGGGCGGAGGTTACCGCCGGACAGCAGCTTTATCAGATCGATGACGACAAATACCGGGCCAGTTATGGGCGCGCCCAGGCCTATCTACACAACACGGAGGTGCAGCTGAAGCGCTACCGTGACCTGCTGCCAACAGGGGCAGTGAGCAAACAGCTATACGATAACGCGGAAGCCGACTGGAAGCTGGCGAAGGCCGAAGCCGACTTGGCACGGATTGATCTGGACCACACTCAGGTGCTGGCGCCGGTAACCGGCCGCATTGGTCGCTCTGAAGTCTCCGAAGGCGCGCTGGTCAATCAGGGTCAGCTGACACCGCTGGCGACCATACAACAAATCGATCCCATCTATGTCGATATCAACCAACCGGCGGTGGAACTTCTCCGCCTGCGGGAGGCAGTGGACGCCAGACAGCTCGATGGCGAAGCGAGCGCCGACGTAGAATTGGTGATGGAAAACGGGCGCATTTTTGAACACACGGGCACGCTGCGTTTCTCTGAGGTGAGTGTCGATAAAAGTACAGGGTCTGTTACCCTGCGGGCGATTGTCCCCAACCCCGACAATAAATTGCTGCCGGGCATGTTTGTTCACGCCCGCCTCAAGCAAGGCCGCAAGGACGAGGCGATTCTGGTCCCCCAGCAAGCTGTTCAGCGGGACGCTACAGGCGAACCCTCGGTCTGGGTGATCAATGAGGTCAATACCGTCAACCGCCGATCCATCAAAACTGACCGCACCGTGGGCAATATGTGGCTGGTCCGAGAGGGGCTGCAATCCGGTGAAAGCGTAATCACCGAGGGCTTGCAGCAACTGCGACACGGCATGACCGTCGAGCCAGTTCCTGCCAGCAATGTGCATCCCCTGCTGGACTTCAAAGTGGCCGGGCTCGGGAACTAGAAACAGAACCCATGTCGAATTTCTTTATTGATCGCCCGGTCTTTGCCTGGGTGCTGGCAATTGTGGTGATGCTCGCCGGCGGACTCGCCATACTGAGTCTGCCGATCAGCCATTACCCCAATGTCGCACCACCCGCCATTTCCGTCAGCGTTACCTATCCCGGTGCCTCGGCGCAAACCGTCCAGGACACGGTCGTACAGGTGATCGAACAGCAGATGAACGGGCTGGGCGGTCTCCGCTACCTGTCGTCCACCAGTGAAGCAGACGGTTCCATGAGCGTTATACTCACCTTCGAGCAGGGCACCGATCCGGATATTGCTCAGGTGCAGGTGCAGAATAAGCTACAGCTCGCCTATCCACTGCTCCCCGAAGAGGTGCAGCGTCAGGGTCTTCGGGTAGCCAAGTACCAACGTAACTATATGCTGGTGATGGCGCTAATCGACGAGAGTGGCAGCCTGGACAACTTCGATCTCGGCAACTACATCGCCTCGAACCTGCAGGACCCCATCTCGCGGGTTGACGGGGTTGGCGACTTCCTGTTGTTTGGCTCCCAGTACGCCATGCGAATCTGGCTGGACCCGGGCAAATTGTACAGTTATCAACTCACACCTTCCGACGTGGCCGATGCGGTGCGTGCGCAAAACGTACAGATATCCGCGGGTCAGTTGGGCGGACTACCGGCGCGCGACGGGGTGCAGTTGAATGCCACCGTAACCGGCAAGACGCGCCTGCAGACCCCCGAGGAATTCAGGCAGATTCTGCTCAAGGTTCACCCCGACGGATCCCAGGTACGGCTTGAAAATGTGGCCGAGGTGGAGCTGGCCAGTGAGAACTTTTCGATCGCGGCGCAGTACAACGGCAAGCCCGCTGCGGCCATTGCCCTGCGCCTCGCTTCCGGCAGCAACCTGCTGGATAGCGTGGAGCGGGTGAAAGACCTGATTGACGAGCTCTCGGTCTTCTTTCCCGAGGGAGTGAAGGCGGTATATCCGCTGGAGACCGCGCCTGTGGTCGCCGCCTCCATCGATTCAGTGATCGAAACGCTGCTTGAAGCCATTCTGCTCGTCTTCCTGGTGATCTACCTGTTCCTGCAGAATCTGCGCGCCACCCTGATACCCACCCTGGCCGTACCGGTGGTATTGCTGGGCACGTTTGGCGTGCTGTACCTGTTCGGCTATAGCATCAACGTACTTACCATGTACGCCATGGTACTGGCCATCGGATTGCTGGTGGACGATGCCATCGTTGTTGTTGAGAACGTCGAGCGGGTGATGACCGAAGAGGGGCTATCGTCCCTGGAGGCCACGCGAAAATCCATGGGGCAGATCCAGAGCGCACTGGTTGGCATAGGCCTGGTGTTGTCGGCGGTCTTCGTACCCATGGCCCTGTTCGGCGGTTCCGCCGGCGTAATCTATCGGCAGTTCTCCATCACCATCGTGGCAGCTATGGTGTTGTCGGTACTCGTAGCACTGGTGTTCACACCCGTGCTCTGTGTCCAACTGTTGAAGCCAACACCCGATGGTCACACCGTGAGGCGCGGCTTTTTCGGTTGGTTCAACCGCAGCTTCGAACGCGGCTCACGCGCTTACCAGGGCGGTGTGCTGTCGATTCTGCAACGGCCCCGGCGTTACCTGGCAATGTTTACCGCACTCGTCGCGGGGCTGGCTTACCTGTTTTCCACGCTGCCTTCGGCCTATCTCGCGGACGAGGACCAGGGCCTGATGTTTGTCTCGGTGCAACTGCCCACCAACGGCAGTGCCCAGCGCACCGAAGCGGTCCTGGACGAGGTGCGAGAGCATTTACTGGGAGCGGAAGCGGGCCTCACGGAATCCGTGCTGACGGTCAGCGGCTTCAATTTCTTTGGTCGCGGCCAGAGCCAGGGCTTTCTGTTCGTCAAGCTGAAGCCCTGGGGGGAGCGCGACGGAGAAGCGACGGATATTTTCAGCCTCGCCCAACGTCTGCAGGACGAGTCCTCGCGCTTTCGCGATGCAAACCTGATATTCGGCATCCCTCCGGCAATCATGGAAATGGGCACGGGCCGGGGTGTCAGTGCGTTTCTGCAGGATTTTGGTGGCATGGGCCACGAGGCACTGATGCACGGGCTGGATGAGTTTCTGGCGAAGTTACAGGCCGACCCCCGCATCATGATGGCCAACCACGCGGGCATGCCCGATACCCCCCAGTACCAGATTATCATCGACGATGAAAAGGCATCGGCGTTTCAGGTCAGTATCGGCGACGTCAATGCGACCATGACCGCCGCGTGGGGCTCGCTCTACGTCAACGATTTTATCGACCAGGGACGCGTCAAACGCGTGTATTTACAGGGCAACCGCGATTCGCGTCTGGCACCTGGAGATTTCAGTAAATGGTACGTGCGCAACCGTATCGGGGACATGGTGCCTTTCGCCGCCTTCAGTCAGGGCCTCTGGGGATTCGGGCCGGGCAAGCTTGAGCGCTACAATGGTGTGGCCGCAGCGGAGATTCAGGCTGTCCCGGCGGAGGGTTTCAGCACCGGGGACGTGATGAACGCCATTGTAGATGCGGCGCAGGTGTTGCCCGCAGGGCTGGATATCAACTACACCGGGATATCCTATGAGGAACGCAAAAGCGGCTCGCTGGCGTTACTGCTGTACGGCCTGTCACTGCTGGTGGTATTTCTGTGCCTGGCGGCACTGTACGAGAGCTGGTCAGTGCCCTTTGCGGTGATGCTGGTGGTGCCACTGGGCGTGCTGGGAGCCGTAACCGCAACACTGCTGCGCGGCCAGAGCAACGATATTTTCTTTCAGGTCGGCTTGCTCACCACCATTGGCTTGGCCGCGAAAAATGCCATCCTGATTGTCGAATTCGCCAAGACCCGTTACGAGACAGGCGGTGTGTCGCTGCGCGAGGCCGCACTGGAAGCAGCGCGGCTTCGATTGCGGCCAATCATCATGACATCACTGGCGTTTACCTTCGGCGTGCTGCCTATGGCGCTCGCCTCGGGTGCAGGACAGGGCAGCCAGCACGCCATCGGCACTGCAGTCGTGGGTGGCATGCTCGGCGCCACCTTTCTGGCAATATTCTTCATCCCGCTGTTCTACGTGTGGGTGAGCGGCTGGGGTAAATCCGCGGAAAAACCGACAGACACTTAAGGGCAGTCCCGCGGCAGTGAATCCGCTGTGATATACGCCAGGTCCTGCTCGTTGGTCAGGCCATTGAGGTCAAAGTCGTACCAACTGGACAGGCCAAACAGTTCCTGCCAGTACTCCAGTTGTTCTATATCGAGATCATCAATAACACCGTCCAGGTTGCCATCGCCAACACAGGGAACGTTCGAATCGAGCAATTCATCCAGCGCTATCGACAGGCTGGCAAAGTTTTCTTCCTCAGAGGGCGTAAGCTCGCGATCGGAAGCCAGCAGGTCAGAATCTTCGTTATCCAGTTTTGGCGGCACGCTTTCATCAATGCGATAGAACTCGGTAACCGTTTCTGTACTGCATGCATTGGCCTGCACGTCCCAGTCAGTCGATGTAGCCTGCACGAGTTTATAATCAGCATTGCGCATCGCCAACTGCGAGCTGGGTTGTACACTGTAAGGGTTCGAATTATTCGCTATCAGGTATTCATTCACCGCGCAGCAGCTCGATTGCGGCGCGCCAATACCCACACCTGCCGGGTTGGAACCATCGGGCTCGCCCCACCAGACACCGCCCTCGGAATTGCACAAGCTTTGCTCGGCAAACAGTTGTATGCAGGTGTCAGTCGAACCGCCTGATGGCAGCGCACAGGGCGGAACCTCATAGCCTATCGGTTGTAGATTTCCCTGCAACTGGGCGAAATTGGTTTCCCGAATAGGCTGTTGTGCAGCATTCTCGAGATAGGGCAGCATGGTGACTGAATCGAGTTGCCGGGACGCGGGGACTACATCGTAGACATCAACCCCTGCTATCTCGCCAAACAACTGGAACACGTCGGCAATATTGATCATTGCCGCCACATCACGCCCCGGCTCCTTGACCATTGACCCGGTCACAATGAGCGGTGTCCATACACCGGTCTGGTAGACCGAACCCTTGGAGCGCACCGGATTAAATGGGCTCTTCACAACTGGCGCATAGGTACCATTGTCTCCGAGCACCACAATCATGGTATTGGCATGTTCCGGTGTTAACTGCAGAGTACCGTTGTCTATGGTTGCGATTCCCGTCTCGACCAGCACACGACCGATCTCTGCATCCATCGACTCGATCATCTGGTTACTGAGAACACGCTGATCGTCCTCGGCTGCACAATCGGAATCTCCTGTCGGCACAGAATCTGGCGCCAGCAGTGACGTCGGTGGCTGCTGGAATGGCGAGTGAGCGGAGGAAAATGACACTGTGGCCATCCAGGGAACGTCGGCAGACTGGCTGTTGATCCAGTCGATGGCCCAGTCGCTCTCGATGATTGAGCGATAGGCTCGGGCGGCACCGGAAGGATCTTCTGGAGGGTACACCTCATAAGAACCGTCGGGCTGATTAACCACCAACTCGCCGACATAGTAGCCATTTTGCAAGGTAAAATCGACGTAGTCGGGCGCCGCCCCGCTGCCGCATGCCGCGTCGGGCACGAACACGCCGCCACGCTCCAGGCAGGTGCGCCCAGCTGCCGGCGCTTGCACATCGGCGACGATCTCTTCACAGGAATTATTGGTGAAATAGCAGGCTCCCGCATCTGCACCATCTACAGATGCACTTCCCGGCACGAAACCACAGGCGTAGCTGACCCCGGGAGCTGCGACACCTCCTGCTGTAGTGTCAATGGGGAACGGTGCACCCTCCTGCCAGCCTTTAAAGAAGTCCCATCCCAGCTGATGCACGGCAGTGTAGCCCAGCGGGTTATTGTCACTACCCGTCTGGTTCACATTCGAGCCGGTCAGGTGGAACTTGCCGAACAGGGCGCTTTGATAGCCGCTCTCGCGCAGAATGACAGGAGTGGTACTTTCATAAGGTGAGACTTGCGAGTTAGCCAGATCGACAGAAAGAATCGCATCGGTGACATTGGTGCGAAGCGGGTAACGGCCCTCAAATACCAGCGCTCTACTGGGTGAACACTCGGGCATCGCCCACATATTGCGAAAGCTTACGCCAGCTTCTGCTATGGCATTGACGTTGGGTGTCTGCGGCGGGGTCTCTCCACCGTAGCCGAAGGACTGCATCTGGTCGATACCGACATCATCGAGGATGAAAAAAAGAATATTGGGCGGATTGTCCTGCGGCTCCGGCTCGGGATTGTCATTGCCACTATTGTTGTCACAGCCATTAAGCAGACCGCACATTACAACAGCCGACAGCAGGTTCAGTGTATATCGCATTATTTTTCCATCCTTGTAAAAAGCTGTCTCACCCAGAGGGCGGAGTGACAGATACCGCATTATTGTTGATCGATGCACCACCCCGGTAACGTTGGCTTCTTCAGCCCATGGGAAAGATGTATAGCATCTCCAATTATACTGACTGAAAGCTGTTATTGCTTATGACTTTCACTTTTCTGTGAATGTCACAACCACCATGGCGATAGCATACTTTTTATACTGCAACACCCTCGCTACGCAGGATATCCAACACCGGTTGTAACTGGGTTTCATAGCGCTGCCAGCGCCCCACCGAACGGCTGTGGGCCGGCTCGCGTACCTGCACGGCGCTGGCGGTACTCACCGCAGTTGCCTGGCTGTGGAACTCCATACAAGCGTCTTCCCAGGGCAGCTCAAGGTAGCTCAGGATTCGGCGGGCATTATCTTCCAGGTTCACCACCACGTCCTCGTATTGTACGTCGAGGAAGCGGCCGGGAAAACGTTCCCTCCACATCGCCATCAGTCGATAGTAACGCACGAAGTGGCGGGCCATTTCCTCCAGGTTGTAGGAATGAGGATAGGCATCCGCAAATAACTGCTTGAACACCGAAAAGCATGTGTCACGCGGATCGCGCACCAGATGAATGATTTTCGCCCGGGGCAGTGCCGCCAGAATGTGCGGCAGGAACAGATAGTTGTAGGGCAGTTTGTCCACGAAGCGCGGCAGAGTCCCACGCAGCCGAGTGGTGCGCAACAGATACTCATCACCCAGCACCCGTGGGTTCACCGCCTGCGCTTGAGTGAACAGCTCCGGCGAGAAACGCTCCTGCCGGTCGTAGCGGGTGAGGCGGCGAATGCAGTTGCCGAACTGCTGCAACTCCCCCGCCGAGTGTACGCTGGAGTGCGCGGTGACGATGCGCTCCACCAGTGTAGTGCCAGTGCGAGGCTGGCCGATGATGAATATGGGCGCGGAATCGTCGTTACCCGGGCTGCGGCTGGCCAACCACTCCCTGGTGTAAAGCTTGCCCAGCGTGTCAAAGGTGTCGCTTTCGAGTTGCTCGTCGAACGTCAGGGTGGCGCGCCGCGCCCGGGCGCCCCGTGTAAACGCATCGAAGGCGGGCTGCCACTCTTGCAGGTCCTCGTATTCCTTTCCCATGGCGTAGTGCAGGAACGCCAGGGCTCGCCGCGGCAGGGGGCGCCCTTTCAGCAGCGCCTGCATTTCCTCCAGGTGCTGGTGATCAGCCGCCTTTTCCAGGCCGGCCACCAACCAGTGGGCCTGGGCGTGACCGCGACCCAACGCGAATGCGGCTGCCAGTTCTTGTTCTGCCAGCGCCGTCTCCCCCAGGTAAATCAGGTTGTTGGCGTAGTTGATACGCAGGGCTGAATCGTCCGGCTGGCCTGCAGCGGCGCGCCGGTACCAATCATCCGCCGTGCGGTGTTCACCCAGCAGAGTGTAGGTAGTGCCAATGACGTCCAGCACCTGGGGAATATCGTTGGCCTCATATTTCACCGCGTTTGCCAGGGCGACGTCAGCGCGGTTAACTTGCCCGCCCTCCGCCAGCAGCTTGGCCAGGTGGGCCCAGGCGGCAGCGTGGCCGGGTTCGATCTGCGTCACGGCAGCGAATGCAGCCTGCGCAGTGCGGCGGTCGTCAGTAGCCAGACCTATCAGGCCCACCAGAAAGTGAGCGGGAGCGAGTTCCGGCTGCTGCTCCAGTACCAGCTTGCAACAGGTGGAGGCCTCGTTGAACTGGCCCGCCGACAGAGCCCGGAAACCCCGGGCCATCAGCTCGCGAATATTTGGCGGAGGGCCCTTGGGCCGGTAGCTGCTCATCGGTACAGTAAAATCCTGTGAGGTATAGTGTGGCAGTGCAATCAATGTCGCCCGGCGAGACACGCCTGCTCGGGGGCAACCCTATCATTACCGCGCGGACCGCTCAACGCGTAGACCACCGCGCTATCCCCTTAGGGGTATTCAAAGCCACCTGTCTTGATGAAAAGATGGGGCGCTTCCCTATATTATCTACAGCAGCGACGGAACAGAATTCATGACTAAACCCTATGCCCGACTGATCGCCCCCCTCGCCCTCGCCTGCGCCCTTTGGAGCTGCCAGGACAAGCCTGATGCCACCACACCCGGTAAAACAGCTGCGGCGACGCTGGCTGCGGAACGGGTGTTCCTCAACGGTGCCATCTACACCGCAGATGCGCAACAAAGCTCAGCTACGGCCATGGCGATCAACGGCGATCAGGTCGTCTTTGTCGGCGATGACGCTGCCGCCGCAAGCTGGGTGGGGAACGACACCATCGTCACCGACCTGCAGGGCAATCGCGTGCTGCCCGGCCTGCACGATGCGCATGTACACCCGGTTGGCGTCATCGAGGTGGACGACTGTAATCTGGACAATGAGCCGGTCGACCTTGCCGAACTGGCGGCCTTCGCCAGCGCCTGCCTGGAACGTCTGCAAGTCCCCCCGGGTGAGTGGTTGCTCGTCAAGCAGTGGAACTTTTCCCAGAACAATAAGCCGGCCGGTGGGTTGACCACCCTGCGCCAGGCCCTGGATGCCGCCTCCGCCGAGCACCCCATTCTGCTGGGTGGCAGCGACGGCCACCACAATGCCACCAACAGCGCGGGCCTGGCACTGGCTACCAATCCCGCGGGTGAGCGGGTTGGCTTGAGCGCCGCCAGCCTGGCCGGTGAGTTCAGCGACTTCGCGCCTTTCGTCGGCCTGGATGCCAACGGCGAGCCCAATGGCGAGGTGCACGAGGACACACCCAAGCTATTGGGCGCCGGCCACGCCATACTGGGCAATGTAGAGGGCCTGGTAGCAGAGGCAGGACAGATTCCCGTGCGCTTCAATAGCCTGGGTATCACCTCCATCCTGGATGCCGCTTACAACCCCGAAATGGCGCCCCTGTATGACACGCTGGTGGCGCAGCATGCGCTCACACTGCGGGTCACCCTGGCCCAGCACTTCGATCCTAACGAGTTTAAATCGGCGGGCGTTGTGGATATGGATGCCATCATCACAGCGGCGAAGGCAACCCGCGAAAAATACCGCGACGTCCCCAACATCACCGCGGACAAGCTCAAGTTCTTCGTAGACGGAGTGATTGAGGGCAACCCATTGTCGATCCCGCCCACCCTGCCAAATGCCGCACAGTTACAGGATTACTTCCAGCCGCGCTTCGGCCTTGACGAACAGAGCGGTGATGTCACATTCACCGGCTATGTGGATCCCGCCGGCGACGCCTGCCAGCCCGCCGTTGCGCTAGGTATCGCCGGCCTGAGCCGCGATCAGATCGACAGTTTTATCGTCGCCAACGGCTTTCACCCCGCCCAATGTCTGCGCACCAACGGGGTACTGATGCAACCTGCGGATACCGTTCATCGCTTTGTCGCTGCGGCTACGGCCAATGGTTTCGGCGCGCACCTGCACGCAATCGGCGACCGCGCCGTGCGTACCGCCATTGACGCCATCGCCGCGGTGACGAAGGGTGAGCCCGTTACCAACCGCCACAGTATCGCCCACGCCCAGTTGATACATCCGGACGATATCGCGCGCATTGCCGCCCTGCGCATTCCCGTGGCTTTTACCTACGCCTGGGCGGTTCGTGACTACTGGTACGATGCCACAGTGATCCCGTTCGTTGATGAAATCAGCTCACTGGAGGACATGTACAACCCCGATAACTACTACATGCGACAGGCCTACCCCGCCCGCTCCATCCTGGACGCGGGTGGTGTGCCGGCGGGTGGCTCCGATGCACCGGTGGATACCGCGGACCCCCGGCCCTTCCATAATATCGAGAAGGCGGTGACCCGCGACGAGGGTGAAGGCCCCCTGAATGCGGGCCAGGGACTGGGAATTCTCGATGCCATCGATACCTACACAATCAGTAGCGCAAGGCTGATGCAGCAGGAGACGATCACCGGCTCACTGGAGGCCGGCAAGAAAGCCGACTTTATCATCCTGGATCGGGACATCATCAGCCTGGCTGCCAGCGGCGAGATCGACAACGTCTCCGAAACCCGTGTGCTGGAAACATGGTTTGACGGACAGATGGTTTATAGCAAGCCCTGAAGCACTGCCCGCCCGGGAGCCGCCGCCACAGCGGTATCCGGTAAACAAAAAAAACCCCGCGGCGCGAGCAGCGGGGTTTTTTTGTGTTAGCAATAAACCGACAAATCAATCGAAGTTCATCCCCAGCTTGACGCCAAAGGTGCGCGGCTGGTTGGGCCCGAACTGGTACTGAGGGAACACCCCGTCGCCGTTGCCGCCGCCATCGAAGTAGTACTCATCGGTGGCGTTTTCAACGTAAGCGGAAATCGACCAGTGGTCGATACGGTAACCGATGCTCATATTGAGTTCGCCCCAACCGTCGATTGTGCTGCTGTCGGGCTCCCAGCCGCCATACTGCTTGGTCTGGAAGTGGTAGCCCATAAGCCCGAACAATTCACCATCCGCCAGAGGGTAGTCGCCGTTGAGCACAACATGCCCGGAGAATTCCGGCGCCCAGGGAATTTGCTGGCCCTCGCAGTCGGTGGACCCGCTGCACAGTTTCTCCAGCTCGTTCGCCTCGCTGTCGAACCAGGCGAAGCCGACATTCAGATTGAAGTAGGCGCCAATGGCCTGCATCACCGAGCCCTCGAAGCCCCAGCCGTCCACTTTGCCGACGTTATCGGCATAAAACAGCGAGCCGTCATAGTAAGTGGCCTGCAGATCCTTGTACTGGTAGTAGAACGCGTTCGCAGTCACCTGGGTGGCCCCGTCAAACAGGGTACCCTTGTAGCCCAGCTCATAGGAGGTGGAAGTTTCCGGGTCAAAGGACGCCGGCTTGTAGTCACCCGGCGTGGCCTCGGTAAAGCCGAATACCGCCGGCGGCGTTATACCAAAGCTGTTGAAACCACCCGCTTTATAACCCGCGGTCACGCTGCCGAATAACAGGGTGTCCTCATTGGGGTGATAGTTGACGATGAGCCTTGGAGTGAACTTGTCCCAATCCTGCTTATCACTCAGGGCACCCTCGGGGGTGGAGAAACCCAGTGCCGCACGGTTGCCCAGTACCGGACTCTGACTGGGATACACCAGGTTGGAGAATTTCTTTTCGTCATAGGTATAGCGCACCCCCGCGCTCACATCCCAGTACTCGTTGAAATCATAGCCCAAGTCCAGATAAGCGGCGTAGCCCTGATATTTGCCCTGGGCGCGGTTGCTGTCGTTCAGAAGGCCATTGGGGCTGCCCTGCCAGTCGACGGTGCCAAAGTAATCGAGGAAGTACTGCACGTACTCGCCATCCGGCGCGTACTCAGCATAATCCTTATAATAGGCGAAGAGGTCTGCGCAGCTGCTGTCCTCACCTGTCCAATAGACCGAGCACCAGACATCCTCTGCCATTTCCTGCTGGAAAGTCGCGTGAACGTCCTCTTTGTAGTAAGACACACCGGCATACCAGTTCAACGGCCCGTCGCTGTTTGACACCAGCCGCAGCTCCTGCTCGAAGTAATCGCCCTCCTGGTCCTGGGCGTAGCTGTTGAGAACGATAGGCAGCCCATCGAAGTCCTCGGCGTAGTTGAAGGTATGGTCCTTGTAACCCGTCAGCGAGGTAAAAGTAGCGAAGCCCAGGTCGTAATCGACCTGCAGGCCGGTACTGTAGATTTCACCGTTGTCGCGGTTTCCCAGGCTCATATCCGCGTTGATGTCGTAGTCCCCGGCGGGATAGCCCAGGTCGCCGTAAATCTCGCTGAGATGCGCGTAGCCCTCGCCCTTGCCTGTGGGTACATAGATCGAGCCGGACAGATTGCGGTTCTCGTACTCCAGCATCAGGTTGACCGTCAGTCGATCGGTTTCGAACAGGGTGGAGAGCCGCAGGCCATCCTTGTTGTGCTCGATGTAGTCGTTGCTGGTGAGCCCGGGGTAGGCATTGTCGACATAGCCGTTCTGCTCGGAGTGATAGGCAGCCAGACGAAACGCCAGGTTGTCGTTGACCGGCACATTGATCGCGCCCTCACCGATCAGGCGGTCGCGCTCGCCCACATCTATCTCGGCATAGCCGTTCACGCCATCCAGGCTGGGCTTGGTAGTCTGGATGTTCATGGCCCCGGAGATGGCACCTCGACCGAACAGGAACCCCTGCGGCCCGCGCAGCACTTCGGCTCGCTCAACATCATACAAGCTGGTCACGGCGGAGCCGTTGCGCCCCTGGTACAAGCCATTCTTGTACAGGCCGATGGAGGGATCACCGCCGATACCAAAATCGTTGGTGAGAATCCCCCTGACACTGACAAAATCAATGAAGCTATCCTGCGAGTTGCCGGTCACACCCGGCGTATAACTTATCAGGTCCTTGATATCGTCGAGATTGGCCTCGCGAATCAACTTGCCTGAAACGGCAGAGATCGCCAGCGGCACATCCATTACCGATTCCGAGCGCTTGGTGGCGGTAACGATCACCTCTTCCAGCACCTGGCCCAGAACAGAGCCGGGTAGCGTGGTTGCTACTACTGCGGCAGATACCGCTACCGCCAGCCTTTTTCTGGAATTCTTCAAGACTTTCCCCCTCGCCAACGGAATACCGTGTCGCGACATACATTTACCCCCAAAGATTAGGATTGCTTGTGAGCGACCCCCTGCCCACAAATCACCAATGACCGTAGCGAACTATCGACCGCTAGCATATAACACTAAAGTGTAGGCAAGCCTCCGTCGCCTGGCGGTCCCCCCGCAATAGATCGGTCAGCGAGGTAGTCCCAGCGCGCGGTTAACCATTTCCCGACTTGAAGGGACGACCAAGACCAGCGGGCTCTCGTTCCACCCCCGGCATGCATACAGAATATAAATATGAGCCGAAATCAAAATGTCATGAGCAACGGTGTGACCCTGTATAAGGATACTAGTTTAAATACATAGAGTTATGATATCCGACACTGCCGCATAGGCCAGATATAAGGCGAGTACTAAGATGAGGAAATGCGTCATATCATAATTGCTGAATGAGACTTATGACGTGTTCAAAAAAACCGATGTATCCGACGCCGCCAGTGTTGAAGAACTGGTCGATTCTGTGGTCCGCCGTTTTGGCGGCCTGCATGTGATGTTCAACAATGCCGGTGTGGTCGGGTCGGACGGTGTCAACGTGTACTGTGAAAATGATTTCAGTAATTTTAATAAGGTCATGTCCGTAGACCTGCTGGGCCCCATGCTCGGCGCAAAGTACGCCGCGAGACATATGTCGCAACACGGTGGCGGATCGATTCTCACCACCGCATCCATTGCTGCAAGTTGCGCCGGTTACAGCTTGCCGGAATATCGTGCAGCAAAAGCTGGAATAGTCGCATTATCAAAATCCCTGGCGATTGAATTTGCCGAGTTCAACGTGCGCGTCAATACCATTTCCCCCGGCGCGATTCCCACCGAGATATTCACAGAACCGTCAGCGAGATTGGGTATTCCTCCGGAGATGGTCGAAAAGGTTGTCGCGGCGTCCATTGATGCATTAATGGACTGGCAGGCCCTCAAGCGCCCCGGACGACCGCGCGACATAGCCGAAGCGGCATTGTTTCTGGCGAGTGACCGCTCGGCATTCATCACCGGCATCGATCTTGTTGTGGATGGCGGAGCATCACTACCAGACAAAGTTAACCGCGCCGCGATACTCGACAGAACGGTCGCCGAGTTATTGGCAAAAGCGTAATAGTCAGACTCGCGGCAGACGTGATGAGCCAGGCCGCGCTGCCAAGCAGATGATGCGACGAGAGAACCGTAAATTCGTAGGGGTCAGGACTGTATGAAATTCAAGAATAAGGTCGCCTTGGTAACCGGTGCCAGTCGTGGCATAGGTGCTGCCATCGCTCAGGCTTTGGCGCTGGAGGGGTGCCACGTTGCCTGTGCCGACCGCGCCACCAGAAGCACTCAACAAGACATTCCGGGCACTCTGGAGGAGACTGTAGAAAAAGCCCAGACGCTAGGCGTTGAAGCGCTGGCAATACCAACCAATCTGGCACATGCAGATCAGGTAAAAGTGATGGTCGAGAGGGCAAACTCTCATTTTGGAGGTATCGATATTCTCATCAACAACGCCGCCATCAACTTTATGGGCGATATCTTTATCGATCTCAAGCGGCATGACCTTATTATGGCCGTGAATCTACAAGCGCCGCTGATTGCGATAAGAGAATGTGTTCCCGTATTTCGCGAGAGGGGCGCCGGACGGGTCATTAATATCTCCTCCGTGGCTGCGCTTTACCCGCAAGCCGGGCAAATGTCCTATGGTATCTCCAAGGCGGGCCTGGAGCGCCTGACGGTTGACGTGGCGAATCAACTCCAGGGTGACAATATTTCAGTCAATTGCTTTCGCATTGATATGACCGTGGCCTCCGAAGGGTTCGTGGCTAACACGCCCGGGCTTCCGCGTGGCAATTGGGAACCCTGCGCAGTGGTCGCGGAGGGTATCCTCTGGTCGCTTCTTCAACCCGTTGAATTTTCTGGTCAGCTAATGAGCATGAACAAGCTGCGCCACTCAGAGGGAATTATGAATTCCAGGGCAGAAAAAGCTTTCTCCGGAAAAGTACCCACCTCACTGGTAAGCGGCCTTCTCGATTGTCAAAACACTATACAGTGGAACGGGTAGAAACTTTTACAATCATCCCCTGGCTACAACGCAAAAATACCATAGATATCCGGCCTCGATACAGATATTTCAGCGGCGCATTCGAATATGAACAGCAGTCGAATTAGTGTCACCACTGAAGCAAAAAATTGATGAAGCGCTGGCCTTATTGCTTGCCCCGGGTGCAGCGTTTGAGTTGATTGATAGTCCGCAGACGGGGCCTGGCGACAAACAATACAAAAATGCACCGCTAAACATGGTCAAACTTTTTGCTCCGGCCTAGGCGCACGGCGACAGGAAATTTATTGCTGTACGAGAGCGAACGATGGAGCTTTGCCAAAGCGCTTTAACAGGCGGCGTCCGTTGACTACCAGTTGCTGCATATCAGGACAAGTGCTGATAGAGATATTAAAATGTTTGGGGTATATTCTGCCTCCAATTTGGCTGGCTATTTGCGTACAGAGGCCAGGATAAAGGGGGCAAACCAATAGCCGGAATGCCCAGACTGGAAGAGGCATTTTTCGTGGCAGTAAGCATTGAGGACGGGGTTGTGGCAAAAATGGAATTTTTAGTTCGTCTTGTCATCGTCTGTTTGGTCTTAGGCGGTGTAGCCTCATGTAATTCAGGCTCCAGTGGTTGCACAGATCATTACTGGGTAGCACCAGATGGCAGCAATTCCGCAGTGGGAAGTAAAAATGCACCGTTTCTAACACTGGAACACGCCCGCGATGTCATCCGCACAACTAACGCACGTGTCGCCTGCACTATTAAGGTCAATATTAGAGGTGGAACCTATCGCCTGAGTGCTCCGCTTATTTTGGATTCTCGAGATTCCGGGGATAATGCTGCACCGGTCATATATCAGGCGGCAGCTGGGGAAACACCCATTATTTCCGGTTCGCGGGCGGTTGAAAACTGGACCTTGTACGACCCCCGGCTGAATATTTGGCAAGCTCAGGTAACCGTCGATACCCAGACCATGCCACGGCAACTTTATGTCAACGAAATGCGGGCCACCCGCGCACGGACGCCCGACTTTCCAAACTATTACATCCCCACCGCAACCGGTTTCACCTATCTGTACCTGTTTGGTTCTGATCCTCAGTTCCCGCCTGTATGGAATAACCCTGGGGATGTGGAAGCGGTCACAGCAACCCAGTGGAAGATGATGCGATGTCCAGTTGAGCGAGTGATTAACTCCACCGATCTGATCATGCAAAATCCTTGCTGGAACAATACCAATGTTTATCCTGAACCATGGAATTTTCACCTTTTAAGCTGGCTCGAAAATGCTTACGCGTTTCTGGACGAACCAGGCGAGTGGTATTTGGATTCGAGCACCAAAACGCTCTATTATATTCCGCGTAGCGGGGAGGATATGGTTACGGCCAATGTAGAATTGCCCGTACTCGAGATGCTTATTCGGGGTGAAGGCAGTGCAGCAGCACCCGTAAAGTATATTGAGTTTAAAGGGCTTACATTTAGCTACGCCACCTGGCTTGGGCCAAGTACTTCTAACGGATATGCGCTCGATCAAAGTGGTTTTCATCTCGTGGGGCCTGATCACATACCCAATATCATAGGGCATGACCCCGATGTCGTTCGCACCCCGGGTAACGTAAGTTTTATATACGCTCAGAATATTACATTTGAAGGAAATTATTTTAGTCATCTTGGCGCAGCAGCGCTCGACTTTGGAACGGGCAGCCAAAATATTCAGATCAGTAATAATATTATCAGCGATATATCATCGACAGGAATTCAGCTTGGCGGTGTGGCTGCGGAAGATCACCATCCAACTTCGCCCGTACATCTCACACATGACAATACAATTTCAAATAATCTTATCAAATACACGGGGCAGGAATTCTACGATGCCCCTGGAATTTATATCGGCTTTACCACTCGGAGCTTAGTCGAGCACAACGACATCCAACATGTTCCCTGGTCGGGAATCGCTATCGGATGGGGTTGGGGGTTACTGGATCCAGGCGGTTTTGCTGGCCTTCCTAAAGCAAAGCCTTACGAATGGGGTGTCTTTGATACCCCATCTGCAGCGCATGAAAACAGCATTGTTCACAATCACATTCAATACTATTTGGAAAAGTTATGGGATGGTGGAGCTATCTACAGCACAGGCTTTCAAGGAACATCACTTGAGGATGGTCAATTCATTGGCTGGAATGTTGCGGAGCATAAACGCAGTCTTGGCGGAGGAAATACGTTTTATACTGATGGTGGGAGCCGCTATATCACGCTTTATCAAAATGTCTCTTTGGATAATCCAGCAGGCTACATGGATTTCGGGCCCTGCTTAAAAGGTTCTTCGTTTGAATTTCTCTGCCTCCTCACAGATATCGTGACATACGGTACCGACATGGGTGGTTGCGTTCCCTTTGGCGATCTGATTTTTGAAGAAAATTATCTCCGCGACCCTGTAGATTTCTACAACATCTGTAGCAATCCATATTTCCCGGATGTACCCATCGATACCTCTTTCATTGGTAATACGAAAGTATCCAGTAGCAGTGAAGTCCCTGCATCAATTTTGGATTCTGCGGGCAGGCAGTACTGACAAAGATGCAGGCCTACTAAAAATTGCACAAGAACCTCAGTATACTGAGGCATTCATATTGAAGGCCGCCAAAAAATGAGCGATGCGATGACAAAGTTACGCTGCGTGTGGGATGGCGCGGCAGAATTGGGCGAGGGAGTGTTCTGGCATGCACCGGAGCAGGCCGTTTACTGGGTGGATATCTTTCGGTCGAATTTGCACCGGTTACACACCAACGGTAGCACTCAGTCCTGGCACTTTCCCGGACAGATCAGCGCAGCCGTCCCTTGCGCTGGTGGCGGCCTGCTGGCCACTTTCGAGAATGGGCTTTCGCATCTGGACCTGGAGACAACCACGGCCACGCCACTGGTAACGCTCGAGTCCGAGCAACCTGACAATCGTTTCAACGACGGCTGTAGTGATACTCACGGGCAGTTCTGGTTTTGCAGCATGGACATCAAGCAACAAGACCCCAGCGGCCGTTTCTATTGTCTGGACCGCAGCGGGGAAATACATCAGCTACCATCGTTTGGCCAGATTAGCGTCACCAACGGTCCTGCCTTCAGCACCGACGGGCAATGGGTTTACTTCACCGATACGCTCGAGAAAAAAGTCTATCGTGCCGAACTGGATGATATGGGCGTGCCTGGCAATCCGGAACTCTACATCGACTTCGCCAAGGAAGACGGCTTTCCCGACGGTATGTGCACCGATACCAACGGTGGACTCTGGATATGTCACTTCGCCGGCGGCCGCGTCACGCGTTTTTACGACGGCAAGGTCGATCGTTGTATTGAAATGCCCGTACCCAATATCACCAAGTGTGCCTTTGGTGGCGCGAATATGAGTACCCTGTATATCAGCACCGCGACGACCGCACTCGATGATGAGCAGCGTAAGGCATATCCTCTTGCGGGTGGCCTGTTTGCGATCGACCTGCCATTTCAGGGGGTCAGTATGGGTGCAGTCTCGCGGCCCACCGGTGCGGCTGAACGCACTTAATCCGCTTCAGCCCCCTTTTTTGGCGATGTTATGCACGCCTATGGGGGGTTCGGTAATGCCGGTAAAGAAAAAGCACTAAAAAGTATTGTTGATAACCGTTAGGGGCAGAATCGCAAGGACGTTTATTTGATCAAGACTCAAAACGGCTACAGTGTCGGGCTCTGAGTCCCTGCCGGCAGGGTGACGGTGGGGACTTCAATACCTCTGCGTCCGACCACCGATTTTGGCTGGCCCCACCAGCATATGGATGTCTCGATACCCAACCGCCAGGCATGGCGATGAAACCCGAGCTGAAAATCAACCCGTATAGAACCTCTTTTTTTCTCACAACCACTTGGAGCCGCAGCGGCTACTGAAACAGTCACGGATAACACGCGGCGCTGCTTTCGCGAATGGATCGCCGTTACGTATAAGAGGTTAGCCTCATGAGTACGTTCATAGTATTCACGTTGTCTTTTGCTTCTGGTGTATAAAATGGCACCCAACCCACGCTCAGCGCTACCAGTCGTAAACACGAGCCTCTGTCATAGTGCAGCAAATCTACGTCACGCTGGCCATGCATCACCGCCCTGGCCAGTAGTCTACCGGCGGGTCCGGTCCTAGCACACCAGGACAATCAACTTCCACGCTTCGCTGCAGCCGGAAACTTACCTTCCTTGTCGGAAACAACAATCTCCACGCGCCGATTTAGCTGCCGACCCTCGGCCGTGTTATTTGAGGCCACAGGATACGCTTCACCTAATCCGCGTGAAGCCAGCCTCACGGTATCAATACCTCTATCGACCAGCGCAGCGCGAACCGCATCCGCACGGCGTTTCGACAGCGCCTGGTTATACTGATCCGCTCCGGTCGAATCGGTGTGCCCCTCAATCAGCAGACGACGCTCAGGGTTATCGTCGAGAAACTGTACAAGACGATCAACCGCCGGATAAGCGCCTGGCAGCAGCTCTTCGCGATCGGTCTCAAACAGAACATCGCTGAGCGTCAGAACAACACCTCGCGCCGTGTTCTCAGCCTTCAGCGCCTTCAGCTGCTCTTCCATTTGACGAGCTTCAGCTAACGCAGCTGCCGCTGCATCGCGGGCCAATGCGGCGTCGCGCCCTTGCGCCATCGCTACCTGCTTCGCCCGCTCGGCCTCGTCAGTTCGAGCCGTCAGTAGTACACGGTTGCGCTCTGCCTCGGCACTCGCAATTTTATCGCGAGCCGCTCGCTCTGCGGCGCGTTCTCGCACAATTTCGGCATTGCGGATTGCAAGATAGGCGTGATACCTGACCTTGTCGATGTCGTCGCCGTTCGCAAGCTCGTGTTCAGCTTTCTGTAACTGGTCACGCGCTTGCTCCAGTTCCGCTCCCGCTACTCGTTCTGCCATGGGTATTTGGTTGGCACTGGCAACAGACGCTCGAGCCTGTTCCAGTTCCGCAACGTTCTGCGGTTGGCTGGCACACGCACCAAGCAACAACAGGCTGGCGGTGACATATGTCAATATAATGCTTTTCACAATGCTCTCCTGTTTCAGTTTACGGTTGAACGCATAGTTTCACGACGCAGCGTTTCCAGGCTGCTCTGCACTTCGCGCAACGAGTTCTGCGCTTGCATGCGGCTGGTCTGAGCTACAGCATACTGGGCGTCCAGCTCCGCCTCTTTCGCCAGCCTCCTTGCCACCTCATGATCGCCTTTATCGGCGGCCCGCTTAGCCTGAGTCAGTTTGTCGCGTGCACTTTGCAGTGCGACAGCACTGTACTCCTGGGCGCCTTGGTTTTGCGCAATCTCGATGTAAGATTCAGCTCGGCTGAGCTGTCGCGTAGGTTTCTCCGAAGATGTGGCGCAACCCGACAGCAGAGTTGCACCGATCGCCGCCGACAGGCCTAGTATAGTGAGTAACTTTTGCTTCATTCTGCTTTCTCCTGACTCCAGTTCGATTGGTCTCCAAACCGCCATCGCACGTCTCCGGCTCCAGCCGCTAACATATTCAGGCTGTGCAAAGTCGCCGCTGTTGTGACGCGACCTCTTCTCGCATCGGCTCTAGTTCTGCTATTACGCATGCACAAGCCGTGCCAAGGACAATACGAGCACAAGTTACGCCGGTTTTCTGCTAGTCAGGGGCACTGAACATCGGTGACATGCGCCAGAAAAGGGTAGTTTTTGCAATATTTTTCCAGCTTTTACATCGTCAGCAGAGGCAGAACCTCTATTGAGCACGATATACTGTACTCGCTGATGGCCGTAACCGATTTTAAACTCCGGCGATTGCTCGGGGCTGCCTGAGATCTGTTCGTGCACAGAATGCAACTGATGCACCTGAGCGCGCAGCCCTGTGCCGAGTCGCACGCCGACACCGGCAGCAGGAGTCTCTTTAGTAAAGATCATCCACACACGCTGTCAGTGATTGGGCGATAGCCTTGCCATCCGACTCGCTGGGCGTCCACGCTCCCCGGCCACTGTTGAAAAACGAGCGATGGTATCGGTGCGGATGTTCGGTTGAAAAAGCGCTGTCTTTGTATACCCACTGACATCCTGAGTCACTTCAAAAAAGCCGAAAGCACCGAAACCTTTGGCGTGAGGTTGACGCTCCGGAATGCGCTTCCGGTGAACTAGCAAAAAGGAGTGCCCGGTGGCGCCGGACAAATTTGACTATCCAGGAAGCTAACGTGCATTTATCAATATTCACTCTACGTGTGAACCTTGGTGTCTTTATAATGGCTCTATCAACCAGGACCAGAATATAACCCCTCTTCCAAACGCCGCAATTATGCGCGCTGGATCAAGCGACCAAACCAGTGTACCTCCTCACTCATCGTCTGTGTCCCTGCCGCATATCGCCTGAGTGAACCTGCTCAAATATCGCTCTATCGATGGGTATGTTACCTCCATCGTCTCGATGAAGTACTGATATATCACCTGTGGTTTCGAAGACTACCGCGATCACCTGCTGGTAACTCCTGACATTCGCTTCGCGAAGTCCGCCGCTGACATTTTCGAGAAGCTGCGCAAACCTACTGCACGCCTATATAGAATGATAATTGAGTAGACACAAACTGTGGAAAGCAGAATTAGAGCTGCTTGACTCCAACTAACAGAGAACCAGGTTTCCCACATCACCAACCTCCGGTATGCGATTGGCCGTGGGCCAACACAGCTAAAAAATGGACGCAAAGGTAACCTATTGATTGTTAACGGTTAGCAGTATACGTGCCAAGCCGGCGTAAGCGGAGAGACTCGGTGATCGGCGGATTTCACAGCCCGGATGTCGACGGCAACAACTTTTGTCCCGGTCTATCTGAGCGTGGAAACAGACTCTTACAGTGTAATTTTTACAATTAACCAGGCCATCGTTACACGTAGGTCAGGCCACCACCCCCAGCCCCGCAGGAGTTCAACACACACCTGATTACCACAGCGCCCTGTGCTGCAAGGCAGTATCACGCACATTCACGCGATGCAGATTCCAAGCACCTGCGCGAACAGTCGCGGCATACCCATAAAGGTTGCTAATGCCGGAGTGGCCCGATTCTTGCTGCATCCATTCTCGATTAACTCGGCAAGCGACAGCAACAGATCTTTAAAGCGTCATCAATACCCCATCGAGGAGCGACCTATGGCAATTGACAGTCAAATCCCAACCGCCGCAGCGGCGGCAACCATCGTGATCCCGGAAGGACATCGCATCAGTTGGGGCGCCGTATTTGCTGGCGTCACATTATTTATGGCATTGAGTTGGTTATTACTACTGCTCGGCGCGGCACTGGGAGCAGGCATCGCCGATGCCACCGACCTTGCCGCCATGGGCGACGGCTTGAGTACCGGGTCGGTGATCTGGCTTTTGCTGACATCTCTGATCGCCACTTTTGCCGGGGCCATGATGGCTGCCAAACTGGCGGGGACAGCAGATGACCGTATCGGGGCGCTGCATGGTGTCACCGTTTGGTCGGTAGGCACTTTACTGATTATAGTACTGGGGGCCTCAGGTACTGGCGGCGCCATCAACGCTGTAAGCGGTGTCTTAGGCTCGGCTACCCAGGTTAGCAACACCATCATTACCACGGCCTCAAGTGATGAGGACGGCGACCTGCTACCCAAATCAGTTACCACGAGCGCGGCGGTGTTTCTGAAACGTCAGACGTCTCGCCTGATTACCGCCACTGCCAGCGGCAGCGACCGCCCGAACCGCAGCGAAGTACGCTCGGCAATCAGTTCTCTCAGTGCACAAGACACTGCAGCTGTTGCCAGCGCTCTCGTAGCGGGTGATATCGAGGAGGCGCGGACACGGCTGGCACAACGTACCAATCTCTCAGGTTCAGAAATCAACTCGATCATCCAGGGCGCCAGCGATAAAGCAGAGCAGTGGAGTGCGTCTGGTGATCTACAACAGGCCGAGGAGTGGGTTAGTGAGCAAATGCGCAGCGCTCGTCGATCTGTGAGCCGAGCGACCGCCGACATGGCAGGTGCCGCAGTGTCGTCTCGGGAGGTAAATCGCGCGCTGCAGCAGTTGGATTCTGAAACCCTGATCGAGGCGGGACAGTATCTGGTTATGGGTAAGCCTGAGATGAGTAAAAACGTTCTTGCGGCGAACACCAATCTGTCTGAAGCAGATATAGAAGCCATCGTCGATGGTGCAGAAAAAGAAGCACAGAAGATGGTGAACGAAGCCCGAGCGGAGATCAATGAAGCCACTGAAGCCATTGGCACCTTTACTCAGGCGGCGTTGTGGGTAGCATTTATTGCTGCAGCGCTGGGCTTGGCAGCGGGCTTGATCGGCGGCCAAATGGGCGCGGGAACCATCAAACGTCTTTACGCCGCCCGCTAGCGCGGTGGCACTAACCGATTGACTGAACGCAACAATTCACGCGAGGAAATCACAATGAGAATGAGTTTACTAGGGTTAATCGTACTGCTGTTGGTTGTAGCGGCCGTTGTTCAAAACGTCTATATCGGCGGCGTGGGTGCCATTGTACTCATCGTCGTACTGGTGCTTTTCCTCAGCGGCCGATTATGACCTAACCATTCAACCATTCAGCGGAGCCGCTCCGGAAAGTACACCCATGAGCTCTAGTTGCCTACCGAAGCGGCTCGGCTAAGCCCCAAGAGTACTGTCACTGTCGGCAGCACACCTCCGCTGGCGGCGCCAAGGTGGTTTTCCGGGGGGAAAGCCGCTCTAAACCTCTTCCCAGTTTATTATCCCGATGCAGATCACCCTATGACGGGGCTCGTGGCACTGACAGGTCGTTAAACTGACTCACTCGCCCTCAACCTCTATGGCATCCGGTATATCAGTGTCGGGCACCGGCCTGGGTTGGGCAAGCGTGCCAACAACGCGGACCGCACTGGCAAGGCTACTCAGGCTTATTCCCAGTCCTTCTCTGGCCCTGGGTACAAAGTCGATTTTCAAGGTTTCGTCATGCAGATCAATTTCACCGCCACCGCGAATTTTCATCTTCCTGGTCTCTATCGCCAGTTGATCCGGGCTGATTAGAACACCCTCTGTTACTTTGAAATAGGCAGCGGCACACTCCAGCTCTGTTTCGCTGTCTCGCTTTGCGAACGGATTGATCAATGAGAAAGTCTCCGTAACCGCATCCGAGCCTGTCAATTCAAATATATTGTTGCGTATTGTTGCGCGCTGAATCTCCACTGCCAGCTCTCCGCGGAGGCTGCCAGACAAGGAAATGGGCGTTAAGTGGGTGTAATCTTTACCTGCCAGCCTGGAAATTGCTGTCAAATCGTCCACTTGCACCGCAAAGTCGGCCCTGCAGTACAACCGGTTTGCAAGTGCTGCAGGCCCAAGTGCCACGATCCATGCTTCACCTGACAAGCGTTATCAGTAAACTTAAGTTCTAACGTGCTGGGGCCACGCCTGGTAACGTGGCCCCAGTTTACAAACACGAACGAAACTTTGAGCAAAACGCCTCCCCGCACATCCACATCCACTTTGGGCAGTTTACCTTCCTGCGCTTTTATCACTTCGTATTCCGGCATTTGTCCCGCCTCGCCACTGACATCCACGTCAGGCAAGCGGGGGCTTCTCAGGATCATATTAAAAAGGCCCTCGCTGTCTTGGCCCGATACTTGCTAAATCACGGGTAGCGGAGAGGTTATTCAGGTTACTCCCGCGTCGTAATTAACATTTCAGGAGTAAATACCATGAATTCAGATATCGCTGAAGGTAAATGGAAACAATTGAAAGGCAAAATACAGCAAAAGTGGGGCGACCTGACTGACGATGAGCTCGATAAAGTCGCCGGCAAACGCCAGGAGTTCGTTGGCCTTTTGCAGGAGAAACACGGCAAGACCAAGGAAGAAGCCGAGGAAGAGTTTGATGCACTGATGAGTTAAGGGCATCGAGACCGTCTGACGGCTTCGTAACCGTTCGGGGGCAGCACTGCCCCCGAGCTTTTTTACGACCCCGACAAGGAGGTAGCCATACCCATGGATTTACCAAAGCAGCAACGAATTCTGGAGCGAGCAAACGGCTCGAGGTTCGTCGCCGGTAACAGTGTAAAGATACTCCACAATGGCGACCAGATATTCCCTGCAATGCTGGATGCCATCGATCGGGCAGAAAACCGGATAGATTTCGCAACCTACGTGTACTGGCAGGGAGAAATAGCCGAGGTCTTCGCCCAGCGCCTCGCTGACAAGGCCAGGAGCGGTGTCCAGACCCGTGTTCTGCTCGATGCTGTCGGCGCCAAGCAAATGAAAGATCCATTGATAGATCAACTACTGGATGCCGGCGTTGAACTGCGTTGGTTCCGACCTCTGTCCACCTGGCGACTGTGGCGGATGGGCAAGCGCATGCACCGAAAAATACTCCTGTGCGATGACCGTTGCGCATTCACCGGCGGTGTTGGCATTGGCCAGGAGTGGACAGGCGATGCTAGAAATTCACGAGAATGGCGCGACACTCATGTCGAGATTAGGGGGCCGGTGATTGAGGGTATCTACGCAGCTTTCGTGCAAAACTGGAATGAATCGGGTAGTTGGACCTGCGAGCAGGAGATAGACGCTCCTGCACCTCAATCAGAAGACATCCCCATTACCGTTGTGCGTGGATCAACTACCATCGGCTGGACAGACACAGCATCGTTAATCAGAACGCTGCTCTGCGTAGCGCAAAAAGAGCTCCAGATCACAACCGCCTACTTCAATCCGGACGACAAACTTCGCGACCTGCTGATTTCAGCAAGCCAACGCGGCGTTAGCGTGAAGATACTGGTTCCTGGAAAGCAATGTGATAGCCGACTTTCCCAGCTGGCAGGCCATAGCCAGGTCGAGAAACTGCTAGCCCACGGCGTTCAAATCTGGCAATACCAGAAAACCATGTTGCACGCCAAGTACATTACCATCGATGGCGAATTTGCCTGCATCGGATCGGCCAACTTTAACCACCGTTCCATGCTTAAAGATGAAGAGTGCTGCATTATTGCTCAGTCAAAAGAAGTTGCTGAAAACCTCGACAGAAAATTTGACAACGATCTCAAAGACGCCGATCAAATAAACCATCAATCATGGGCCAAGCGCAGCAGATGGCTAAAAGCGAGAGAGTGGCTTGCACAAAACCTTGAAAACCAACTCTAGTGCCTGGGTTGCGATCAGCTTGCGGCTCTATATTCCACGCATCCGGGCGACTCGCGCCATCTCTCACAACGCAAACCACTGCTGTAAACTATGCTGTGTCATGTCACTCAACATATTTACGGCGCTGCATTGGCGCAGGCCAGACCAACGAAAACACAGGTTACTAAACTGAAGCCGCACTGCGCTCGAACAAAACTTTGCAGCAACACCGCATACAGATTTCAAGCCATCCCTAGCGACCCTTATGAAGACATCATCCATTTGCAGAAAGGTAAACCATGAACTAATACTCAATATGGATAAATCGGATAGTGCGGGTCACCGACAAGACCGTCTTGGGCACGATGCCATCGAATGGAGAAAATACGATCGGCAAGGAAACCTAATTTCATGAAAAACCTTCTCAAACGCATCCTGGTACCGGTCTTGGCGCTCGCTGTCGCTATTTTGAGCCTCATACTGACCACCATTAATCTTTGGTGGCTGTTGCTGTTCGCGGTCTCTCTGGGTGTCATCATCCTGGGGCTCTACGACTGGTTTCAGACCCGTTTGACGTTGACGCGCAATTTTATCCCGTCGCGGCGCGTATCCGTTGGCTGTTCTATGATCTCAGGCCCTATCTGCGCGCCTATATCGTTGAGGATGACCTGGGGGGGAAACCCTACAGTTTCGAGGCGCGCAATCTGGTCCATGCGCGGGCACGGGGAAAAACCGACACGCATCCTTTCGGCACTGAACGGGACACGCAGTCTGAAGAGTACATGTGGCTCAATCACTCGATTGCGCCGGCTGCCAAACCCGAAAAGCACCCTCGTGTCCGGGTTGGGAATGATCAATGTTCAAAGCCATACGATGCATCGGTCATGAACGTCTCCGCGATGAGCTTTGGCGCATTGTCCGCCCGCGCCATTGAGGCGCTGAACCTGGGTGCCAGACAAGGCGTGTTCTATCACGATACCGGCGAGGGCGGCATCAGCCCCTATCACCTGAAACACGGAGGCGATCTGGTCTGGGAACTGGGCTCGGGCTACTTCGGGGCGCGTGACGATAAAGGCAATTTCGACCCCGGCCTGTTTGCGGATGGGGCGCAGCACGATGCGGTAAAAATGACCGAAATCAAACTGAGTCAGGGTGCAAAGCCCGGTCACGGCGGACTGCTGCCCGGCGCGAAGGTCACTCAGGAAATCGCCGATACGCGCAAGGTTCCGGCCCACCAGGATTGCCTCTCGCCCAGTGGTCATTCGGCGTTCTCGACGCCAGTCCAGATGCTGGAATTTGCTGCGAATATGCGCGATTTGTCGGGTGGCAAACCGGTGGGACTGAAGCTGTGTGTGGGCCAGCCCCACGAGGTTTTTGCCATTATGAAGGCGATGCGAAAAACCGGCATCTTTCCGGATTTCCTCGTCGTTGACGGTGCTGAGGGGGGGACCGGCGCAGCCCCTCTGGAACTGTCCGACTGGGTGGGCATGCCTTTGATGGATGGTTTGATCCTGATGCGCAACGCACTGGTGGGTGCGGGTCTGCGCGACAAGGTGCGACTGGTTGCCAGCGGCAAGGTGTACTCCGGTGTCGGCCTGGCGCACAATATGGCGATCGGGGCCGACTGGTGTAATGTCGCACGCGCATTCCTGTTTTCGATCGGCTGTATTCAGGCTCAGCGGTGTCACACCGGCACCTGTCCAACCGGCATCACCACGCAGGACGAATGGCGGCAACGCGGGCTGGTGGTAGACGTACAGGCCGAACGCGCCGCGCGTTTTCACGAAAAGACACTCGAGGCGCTGTCCGAAATCGTGGCCGCCGCCGGACTGACCCACCCGCAGGACCTGCGACCGCACCATCTGATGCACCGGGTCGGTGTGAACAACGCCAGATCTGTCGACAGCATCCATCCCTTCTTGCCAGAAGGCATCCTGATTGACGCTCCGGATGAGACGCTCTATGCGGACTGGTGGCGGGCGGCGAGCGCCGACAGCTTTGCGGCACAAATCGATCTATGAGTCGCAAGGGCCAAGACAGACATCAGCAAATCGGTGGGGAAAGTAACATGAGCAGGACAGTTTCGCAGGTCGAGGACCACGCAGTGTCCTCTCATAATTCTGTCGCAAAGTTGGCGACATTGAAAGCAGATCATTTGTTGTCCGGTGAATGACGTTTCTGGCAACCGAGTATAGAATGGCTCGTTGAGCCCGCCAACTTTGCGACAGAACCGGTACCACTTGGCCTGACGCTTACGACGGTAAGCCCTTAGCCACAAATTTTTCGAAAGCATCGATCGGCAGTGGCCGACTAGACAGATACCCTTGAAAAGCTGGGCACCCATGCTTGGCGAGAAAGCTGCGCTGAGCCTCGGTTTCTACGCCTTCGGCAATCACCGTGAGCCCCAAGCTGTTGGCGAGTGCAATAATGGTTTTTGCTATCACCGCATCGTTGCTATTAGTGAGTATATCTTTAACGAAGCTTTGATCAATTTTCAGCTGGTCTAGCGGTAGCTGTTTTAAATAGGCCAGTGATGAAAAGCCAGTGCCAAAATCGTCCAGCGAAAAACTGATTCCTATGGCTTTGAGTGCCATCATTTTCTCAATGACATCGTCGACCTTGGATACTAGCAGGCTCTCAGTCAATTCAAGTTTGAGGAGTCGCGGAGCGGCGCCGGTGGATTTGAGCGCCGCCAATACCTGATCGACAAAATCCGGTTGGCTGAACTGTCGAGAGCTGACATTGACCGCGATCGTTAGCTGCGCGTGCGCGGCTTGTGTGGCCCATCGCGCAAGCTGAGCACAGGCGGCATGGAGTACCCAGCGCCCAAGCTCCAGGATTAGGCCGGTGTCCTCTGCCAATGAGATAAACTCCAGAGGCGATACTATGCCGCGCTCGGGATGCTGCCAACGGACTAAGGCTTCGGCGCCAGTCAGCTGCCCGGTGCCGAGGATCTGTGGCTGGTAGTGCAAGACGAATTGCTGCTGCGCAATGGCGATGCGTAAATCTGCTTCCAGCAGCAAGCGCTCGTTTATTGCCGCCTGAACCTGGGGGTCGAAAAAACGCAGCGTATTACGGCCTGCGGCCTTGGCCTGATACATCGCCAGATCAGCGCGCTTCAATGGACCGTCAATGGCCTCCTGAACTTCGCCGAGTAAGGTAATACCAATGCTGGGTGTGCTGCTATGTCTGTTGCCGTCAATTAAATAGGGCAGCCCCAGCACCAGTAGAATTTTTTCCCCGGTGGCTTCGGCTTGGGCGGCGGCTTTCAGGGTATTGACATTCAGATCTTCGAGTAGGATAACAAACTCGTCGCCGCCAAATCGTGCCAATGTATCGCCTTTACGGACACTGGTTTGCAGCCGCTGGGCGACTTGCTGTAACAGTTGATCACCGTGGTTGTGGCCATAGGTATCGTTCAACGTTTTAAAGTTATCCAGGTCGATAAACAACAGCGCACCAATACGACGACGGCGGGCGCCGGTGTCGAGCAAGTGTGCGAGCCGGTCAAGCAAGAGCCGTCTATTGGGAAGGTTAGTGAGTGGGTCGTAAAAGGCCAGGTTTTCTATCCGCTCCTCGGCCGCTTTACGCTCGCTGATGTCGAGGGAGATACCACCAACGTATGGCGTGCCGGAGGTGTCAATATAGGGAAATTTAGTACTCAACCAACAGCCGGTTTCATCCTCAATCGTAGGGACTGTTTCTTCGACAGTAACGGCCTTATTCAATTGCAATACATTCTGATCGTTTTTCCAAAGCACTTCGGCGATTGCTTGTGGAAATAGGTCAAAGTCAGATCTGCCAAGCCAGCTGTCAGCTGCCACGTCGAAGTGCTCTTTGTAGCCCTGATTGATATAGACATAGCGCCCATGTTCATCTTTCATCCAGGATATAAAGGGACCGCAATCCATAAATGAACGAAAACGATTTTCGCTGTCTTGTAGTTGCATTAAGGTACTGTGCAGGTTCTGAGAGTAGCGTTGCAGAACATGGATAACAAGGGCACTTAACATTGCGCCGATCAAATAAACCCCCACCATGTAGTAACCGCGATTTTCGAGTGACAATGACCAATGCGGCGGGATAAACAGGTAATAGCCGCTCACAGCACTTAGTACTATCGCCAGCAAACCAGGGCAGGTACCCAGAAAATAGAGGATGGCAACCGTAATTGGATACAAAGTGAGAAAGGGGTAGCCTGCATCAACCGGAAGCACTAGCAGCCGTAGCAGGATAGCAAACGCAACTGCGGTGAGCGCTAACCCGTAACGCGCTGGCGACGATAAATCGCGGTACTTGCGCATCCAAGGCATGCTCACAACAAGGACATCTTGGCACAGCCAGGTGGTGACACAAGCTGCCGCTCGGTACGGCTACTGGACGCCGACTTACCGTACCAGCGGCCCTGAACATCATTTCTATTTATTGGGCAGCTCGCAAACAGTTTTTGTTGGTTTAAGTTACGAATTAAAATTTGGCCTATCCTGTACTTTACGACAAACAAGCGCTTCACTGTCTTTAACAGTGAATACCTTTCACATAAGAGAGTGAGCATACTACTAAAAACCGCAAAAGAACCCCGCTATACTGAGAAACTCATGTTAAGGACCGCCAAAAAAAGAGCGATGCGATGACAAAGTTAAGCTGCGTGTGGGATGGCGCGGCAGAATTGGGCGAAGGTGTGTTCTGGCATGCACCGGAGCAGGCCGTTTACTGGGTGGATATCTTTCAGTCAAATTTGCACCGGTTACACACCAACGGTAGGTGCACCGATACCAGCGGTGGGTTCTGGATATGTCATTTCGCCGGCGGCCGCGTCACGCGTTTTTACGACGGCTTTCAAGGGAGCATTAATTGTCCCGCAGTTGCCAAATACACGTTCCGGAAAAATTCTGCGCAAAACGTTACCGGCGATGGTCGACGGCGAAGAATATACCGTAGTCTCAACCATTGAAGACCCGTCCGTGCTTGAGGAAATTACGGGACGACTGTGATACATGGCATGCATCGATCGAGATCAATGGTTACGTGTCACCGCCTGTTCGACAAAATCAAGACGATCCTGACCAAAGAACATGCTGCCCTCCGCGAAAAATGTCGGTGCGCCGAATATCCCGCGTTCGATCGCCTCTTGCGTATTTGCTATCAGTTGATCCTTAATTTCGCGGCGGTGTATTCCCTCAACGAACGTGTCTGCTTCGAAACCAGTTTCAGTTAGCGTCTCCACCCATATCGCCTCCTCTTGAATGTTCCGCCCGTTGACCCAGATAGCTTTAAACATTGCATCGCAGTATGCGCCAAAACATCCCAATTCCCGGGCGACAAGTGCACCCCGCATCAGCACTATAGTATTTGAAATGGGAACGTCGGGGAATGTTAAAGGAACCCCGTATTTTTGTGCGAAGAGCGCCATATCTCCCTTGAACCACGCGAATTTTCCCGGTATCGAACCGGGTGGCGTATTGCCCGTTTCCTTAAAGACTCCTCCTAGTAAAAAGGGTCGGTAAGCCACTTCGACACCGGTCCTCGACGCCAGGCCTGGTAACTGTGTGTGGGCGAGATAAGATGGGGCGCTACCAAAATCAAAGAAAAAGTCGATCTTTCTTTTCATCATAATTTTTCCTTTAGAAGAAAGGGTCAGGGAAACCAGTCCCTGGCTACTCAATCGTTGTTTTACAATTGATCGGTTACAGACCGGCTACCGACCCATGGAATAGAACTCGTCGTTGGGGCGCATGGAGGTAAAGTTGGCCATGCGGTTGCTTAGGCCGAAGAACGCGGTGATACTGGCAATGTCCCAAATGTCCTCGTCCGAAAAACCATGGTCGCGCATGAACTCGAAATCGGCGTCGCAGATGGTGTCGGCGTTGCTACTCACCTTCATGGCGAAATCCAGCATGGCCGTCTGCCGGGGCGTGATGTCTGCCTTGCGATAGTTGACCGACACCTGATCGGCGATGAGTGGGTTCTTGGCCCGGATTCGTAATATAGCTCCATGGGCGACCACACAGTACTGGCAGCTATTGTCTGCCGAGGTGGTGACAACGATCATCTCCATATCAGCCTTTGTTAAGCCGCTTTCTTTCTCCATGAGCGCGTCGTGATAAGCGAAGAAGGCGCGGAACTCGTGCGGACGATGAGCCAGGGTGAGAAAAACATTAGGGATGAAACCGGCCTTCTCCTGGACAGCGAGGACCTTGGTTTTAATGTCCTCGGGAAGGCCGTTGATATCGGGTATAGGGTAACGGCTGATGCTAGTGCTCATGAGTTTTTCTTCCTTGTCTATGTAATAGCTACCCGACTGTGGCGGTTACTGGTGCAATTTGAAGTGGCGAGACTTTCCCGGACACATAACCTCAAGTAATTTTGGGGGCTAACCGGAGAGTGTGTACCGATGAGTGACCATAATATAGTGACGAGAGCACCGCAATGTCTCGGGCCGATATTCTAGAATTCACGCCGCCTGCTTCACCGATTTGAACTTTCTCATACCTCGCTCCCGAACCCTGGTCGCTTCATGCGATTGCTCGGCCCGATTATTCTCCTGCTGTTGAGTACTGTGAATTGCCGCAGGAATCAGTTCCCGATGAGGCACTCCATAGCTAGGCAATTTGTCGGTCACGATCTTTCTGGGCTCACCACCGTGGTTACGCAGCAGCAGCCTGAAGATACACATCAACCACCTTTCCATCCTGGTCCACTGCCCGCCACAGGGTGGAACAGAAAGGATATTGACGGGAGGTGTCCATATACGATTGTAAGTATTCGTTCCGGGATTGTCTCTCAGAATGACTTAACTAGGCAGTACCTTAAAAAAGTGTGCTTGGTGGTGCTATGGAGTGCCAGTCAGTGCCAGACGTGGAATCACTCCCACTCTATTATCAATAAGCCTTTTTTATCTCTTATTTTCAATGACTTATTTTATTGCTAAATGATAATACCATGAAGAATACCATGTTCAGAAATGACTGCTGATCGAAAAGGATCTCACTGATTCAACAATGATTTTATGCTCCCGTCCTGCTGGCAAGTGGCCAACTCTTCACCAGATGGCCTCCTGAAATCTTGTCCTCATATTCCGTATTATACGTTGTATTATTCCGTAATTTACGTTAATGTATTCGCATGAATTTGTCATCTCTGTATCCCCGATGGATTACACCACGTATTGATGAAGCTCTGCTGGATACGCCGGTGGTGCTACTGGCAGGTCCGCGCCAGGCTGGGAAAACGACCCTCGTCCGCCAATACGCCGAACAGGGGCTACGCTACCTGACCCTGGATGATGAACTGACATTGCTGTCGGCACGCGAAGATCCGGTTGGCATGATTCGCGATCTGGATCGCGCCGTTATCGATGAAATACAACGGGCGCCCCAGTTGCTTCTGGCAATCAAGAAAAGCGTCGATGAGGATCGTCGCGCCGGGCGGTTTTTACTGACGGGTTCGGCTAATCTGATGGCGTTGCCCACGGTTGCTGACTCACTGGCTGGACGCATGGAAACCTTGTTGCTGTTGCCTTTGTCGCAGAGCGAGATCGAGAACAGGCAAGCCAACTGGATAGACAGTGTTTTTGCCGGTGATATTCTTACAACAGATCGTCCCGTACTGGGCAATGAACTGGTCGAACGTGTTCTACGCGGCGGCTACCCGGAAGCCGTTGCGCGGCCAACGGTAAAACGGCGCATCGCCTGGGCTCGGCAATATATCGATGCCATTATTCAACGTGATGTTCGTGACGTCGCTGAAATTGACAAGCTGGATCAACTACCACGCTTTCTTCACGCACTTGCGCAAACCGCCGGCCAGATGTGCAACTACGCCGAGTTAGGCGGCCAGGTTGGCCTCGACGGTAAAACCGTCTCTCGCTACATCGGCGTCTTTGAACAAATGTACCTGCTCAAACGCGTAGATGTGTGGGCGCGCAATCGCCTGAAGCGCATCGTCAAAACGCCCAAACTGCAATTCATTGATTCCGGTCTGCTGGCCATGCTGATGAATATCAGTAGCAAAGATATTCAGGCGGACAAGACCCGTTACGGACACATTCTGGAAAGCTTTGTATTCGGTGAACTGCTCAAGCATATAACAACTGCTGATAGTGAATATCGGCTACTGTACTACCGGGATGCGGACAAGTTCGAGGTTGATATGGTTATTGAAAACCCGGCAGGACAACTGGTCGGCGTCGAAGTAAAAGCCTCTGCCACCGTTAAAGAACGTGATCTGCGCGGATTGAAAAAACTCGCCAAGCTGGCCGGTGAGCAGTTCATTGCAGGCGTGCTGCTATACGATGGTGATGAAACAATGCCTCTGGGTAGCAAGCTGTTGGCTGCTCCGTTGTGCAGCCTCTGGGGCTCGTAAAACAGGCCATCAATAGTCTTCTCAGCCGAGCACCATAAATACCATGAGTACGCCAATCCGCCTCTCATGGTATCCATGTCTGCAGCCTTGCTACGCGCAAAAAATACCATGAAAAATACCATTGATGATGTAAATTGTATTATCGATTGGAAAGCTTTTATTATTGTAATTCAATATGTTGCGAATTACTGTCACTCCCACTCGATTATCAATAAGCGGTTTTTCCGCTTACTTATCAGGAAGTTACCATTGCTCACTTAGACCAATACCATGAAAAATACCATGTTCAGAAAATGTCAAAAAATGCACCCTGAATAAACCGGTTGCTTTGGCTAAAGACCGATTGACTACAGTTAATGATTGACGAGCCCCACACGCTATATCTTCCCACTATTGGAACTGATAGTACTGCCACGGGCTTGCCACTCACATTCCATGATAAATAGCCTGCTCAAAAAGATACATTGCTCGCGCGGCCACTGACAGATGGACACCCAACGTATGCATCAGCCGGTGGACGATGCAGTCACTAAACAGGACTGGCTTTGTTGAGATAGGCAAGCCTATCTTCTGAGAACAGCGCTTCTAGTTCGTCTGCTGCTTCTTTTGTGGTTTGAATTAGCTTCTTCTGGTCATGTCGGTCCGCAAACTGCTTGTCCAATGTTTCTCGATCATGCTGATAAAAACGCTCGGTAACACTCGCTGCTGCCTCAGTAGTAAAATCCAACGAAACCAGGAGATCTTTTGTCAGAAAAATACTAGACAGAAGGGTTTCTCTGATAACAAGATCAGCCCCTAAAGCGCGAAGCCTCATCTCATGCATGCGTGTTTTGGCACGCGCTAGCAAGCGGATGTCCGGGTATTCCCGCTTAACCATCTCGGCTATTTTTATTGAGGTTTCTATGTTATCTACTGCGAGCACAAAGGAATGTGCGGACGCCGTATCAGCAGTATAAAGCAGTTGCTTATTTGAGGCATCGCCATAATAAACTCTATTGCCAAGTCTGCGCAAAAAATCAACATGCTCTGAATCAGAATCTATGGCGGTAAACTCTATCCCCTGTGTTCGCAGTATTCTCAGGACTATTTGACCAAATCGACCAACACCTGCCAATACTACCTTGGGTCTCTCTGTATTGATCGCATCAAAACGTTCGGTGCTACTCCCATTTGAAAACCGCTCTTTTGTCTTTTCATGCACTAACACCATAATAGGAGTTGTTGCCATTGATAGCGTGACAGCAACAATCAATAGATCTTTGGTTTCATTGTCGAGCAGACCGTAGCTTGCAGCGAGGGAAAATAGAATGAAGCCAAATTCCCCTCCTTGGCTTAAGCAAAGACCGAGAGAAAGCGATTCGTTGTTTGGAAGGCGAGCTGTCTTGCCGATCACAAACAAAATACACGTTTTCAGTAGAACCAAACCTAGAGCAATAATCAGTATGCTTCCCGGCTTGCTTATCAATAACCCCAGATTGGCGGACATACCCACGGCGATAAAGAATAACCCCAAGAGTAACCCTTTAAACGGGTCAATATCAGCTTCAAGCTGATATCGGTATTCCGAGTCGGCTACCAGCACACCAGCAATGAAAGCGCCCAAGGCCATGGACACTCCGATGGATTCCATGATCAGAGCGGAGCCCAAAACAAGCAGTAACGCAGCAGCAGTAAATATTTCGTGAATTCGTATTGCTGCAACGAAGCGAAGAATTGGACGTAATAGGTAACGCGCGAATAAGTAAAAGGAGAACAAAACAAGAACGACTTTGGTTAGTCCTAGTGTAATACTAGTTCCAGTCGTGATCTCTCCAATCGCTATGACAGGAATAATGGCCAGTGCCGGAATAGCGGCCAGATCCTGAAACAGTAAAATATAAAGCGCCGCTTTGCCATGTGGCGTTGAGAGGTTTTTCTTTTCTCCTATCAACTGCAAAGCAAAGGCGGTACTGGATAGTGACAGTCCGAAACCCACTACGGCCGCCGTTAACCACGAACCGATAAACATATACGCAGCGCCAGTTACCACAAGAGCGGTAAATAGCACTTGCGCCGATCCTAATCCAAAAACAGACCTCCTTAGTACCCACAATCGCTCTGGACGTAGCTCTAACCCGATAATAAATAGAAGTAAAACAACACCTATCTCAGAGAACTGCAGGATGCTTTCCGCATCCGCGATGAGGTTCAGCCCCCAGGGGCCGATAGCCAAACCCGCGAGAATATAGCCCAGTACGGAACCAAATCCAGTCTTTTTGGAGATGGATACGACAAGTACCGCTGCGGCCATAAGAATCGTCGCGGAATGCAGTGTATCCATCTCTATTCCTCAATATTCAGTTTACTGATTAGCCATGAGTAAGACTCAGCAAATACGTTTTGAACAAAAATAGTGGCTTCTGGCTCACCCAGGATCGAGTGCACATGGATCATTTTGGAGACCAGGACAAACCGGCCGCGGTGGATGGGCCTGGTATTCCGGTTCCGCGAGGCTGGTTTTGTAGATCGCCTGCGCGCTCACTCCAGCTGCACTTTTCGAAAATGGGTCGCGCGAGCAGCAATGTCAGTCATGTGCTCACCAGCGCGGATCGTAAGCGGATGCTGGGTGAACCCTGGCTACATGTGCACTCCTATGGGCCAATAGCTTTCGTCAATCACGGGGTCATTTTTCAAGTGTCGTTTCTTCATCGGAGTGGACACGTGGTGCAACAAATCCGCCCTCTGACACACTAACACTTCCTGTAGCAGGGACGAACGCCCTGAACACAAACCAAACGAAGGCAAACACGCCGACACTAAACACGAGATCTCCCGGTACTCTTGCCCAGACCAGCGCTTGCATGACTGGGCTTTGGATAAACTCAGCCGAGCGGGCGAAACTGTAGCCATCGCTAATGCTGGCGTAGGCTTGCCATGCCCCCTGAGGCAACAGCGATAGAAATGTCATCATAGCTAAACCGATGTTTAGGCACCAAAAAGCTGTTTTAATCAGTTTTTGGTTCCACAAGGTCACATCGGTCAAACCGCGCATGCAATAGAGAGTCAGACCGAGCCCCAGCATTCCATAGACGCCGAATAACGCGCCGTGTGAGTGGTTTGCCGTGGTATTGAAACCCTGGATGTAATAGAGCGCAATCGGCGTATTGATTAAAAACCCGAACAGCCCGGCCCCCACAAGATTCCAAAATAATACAGCGGCAAAGAACATGAATGGCCAGTGATAAATCTGTTGCCACGCTTCAACCCTCTCCGACTGACGTCGGTGGTAAGCTTCAAATCCGACCACGAGTAACGGCACCACCTCCAGCGCTGAAATCATGGCGCCCACCGCAATGACCGAAACAGGTGTACCGCTGAAATACAAATGATGGAATGTACCCAGTACGCCACCAAACAGGAAGATAATCGTCGACAACAAGACCATGAAGGTAGCGGTTGTCTTGCGCAATATCCTCATGTGGACAAACAACAGAGAAATCAGCGCCACGGTAAAGACTTCAAAAATCCCCTCCAGCCACAGATGGGCAACCCACCAGCGCCAGTATTCCATCACCGAAAAATGTGTGTGCTGCCCCCAGAACAGGCCTGGTATATAAAAAAGCGCGATCGCCGCAACGGCAGCCACCACCAGATAGGTCAACGACATATCAGTTTTATTCTTTAGATAGGGCCATATCGCGCGCACGACAAGGGCGACCCAGATCACCAATCCGGCAGTCAGGTAGATTTGCCAAAACCGGCCCAAATCGACATATTCATATCCCTGATGACCAAACCAGAAGTTTGTCGTCAGATTTTCAATTAGGCGGTGAACCGCCGCCCATTGTCCGATGAAAGATCCAGCGACTATCACGATGAGGCTGATAAACAGAAAATTCACGCCAATGCGCTGGAACTTCGGGTCGCGTCCTGCCAGCAACGGCCCGATATAAAGCCCCGCGGCCAGAAAAGCGGTCACGATCCAAAGCAGTCCCAGCTGGGTGTGCCACGTGCGGGTAATTGCGTATGGAAAATATTCCGCAAATGGCAGGCCATAAAGTCCCTGCCCTTCTACAGCATAATGCGCTGTTACGATGCCGAACAAGACCTGGCCCAGAAACATTGCACAAACGAGCCAGAAATATTTGGCCGTTGCCCGCATCGATGGCGTGATATTAGCGGCGCCCGCGATGTCGGTTTTGGACATCCCCTCTTCAGGGTACATATCTTCGCGCCAGACATCGTATTGGTAGACGTAGAAAGCGATCAACGCACCCGCCGCAGCTAACAGAAAGATGATCGAAGCAATGCTCCACATCAACATGCCTGCCGTCGGTTTGTTGCCGACCAGCGGTTCATGTGGCCAGTTGCTGGTATAGGTAAGATCCTTACCGGGGCGATTCGTGGTCGCACCCCAGGCGGTCCAGAAATAGAAAGCTGAAAGCTGCTGTGCCTCCTTTTCAGAAATAGTGCCGTGTATGGGCAAGGCGTAGTCGCGCCTTAGCGCCAATGCTTCGGGAGTGCCGCCCTGATACAGGTCGAGATAGTGAGATTCGACCTGCTCGATAGCTTGCGCGCGATCACTACTGATGGTGATCGTGCCGGTCTTCGGATCGTAAGTGTTGCGACGCATTTCCTTGATCAGAGACGCTTTTGCAACCGCCTCCATTTCGGCTGGTGTCAATCCGTTTAGGGACCGCTCCGTCTTGATAGCGAGCAGAGCTTCAGCTTCCCGGTGGAGCCAGTCCGCGCTCCAATCAGGAGCAAGGTAGCTACCATGCCCCCAGACCGAGCCCTGCTCCATCCCGCCAACGGATTGCCAGACATTTTGCCCTGTTTCGATGTCCTCACGGGTGTACAGGACTTCGCCGGAAGTCGATTCAAAGGCTTTCGGGATGGGCGGTGCCATCTGGTAAATTTCCGATCCGAGAAACAGCAATATACCGAACATCACAACCATGCCTGCGCTGAGGATGATCCATAGCCGTTTGATACTGAACGTCTTTTTGTACATTTTCATGATTCTATCGCCTAGATTCCACGCTTCAGTAACATCCTTTCAATCTTTCCTATGGCGGCACGCGGTTTCAATTTTTTTGGGCAAAACGAGATGCAATTCAGAATAGTTTTGCATCGAAAAACACTGAACGGATCCTCAAGTTCTGATAAACGCTCCTCACTGGAGGTATCACGAGAATCAGCAAGAAAGCGGTACGCGTTCAATAACCCGGCTGGCCCGATGAACTTTTCAGGGTTCCACCACCAAGACGGACACTGTGTTGAGCAACAGGCACATAGAATGCATTCATAGAGTCCATCGAGCTTGGCTCGTTCTTCCGGAGACTGGAGTCTCTCTATTGCAGGCGCAGGCTCGTCGTTGATGAGGTAGGGTTTGACGCGTTCATATTGTTTAAAAAACATCGCCATGTCGACGACCAGATCTCGTATCACCGGTAGGCCGGGCAATGGTCGTATGATGATATCCGCATCGCCCCGATTGGGCCGAACTGACCTGGTCCAGCATTTCTTTACAACCCAGTTAAGCGGCATTTT
>TARA_R110001599_G_scaffold336032_2_pt1 | contig 40555 bp, 43 predicted proteins | sample TARA_R110001599 | Tara Oceans TARA_R110001599 (sample SAMEA4398360) | marine metagenome | biome: Polar Biome; feature: [MES] marine water layer (ENVO:01000295) within the mesopelagic zone...; material: water (ENVO:00002006), including particulate matter (ENVO:01000060) such... | reverse complement strand
AAATATGTAAGGGATGAACAGTACGGTTTAGATAAGACTAAGAGAGTAAAGGAAACTAATGAGAAAATAGATAAGCTTCAGGACACAAAAGCATTAAGTTGGTGGAAAGGTTCTCCGTTGAATAAAGATAAAGGAGGTGTTTTGACATTAGATGACCAAAGGTTTAACGATGATAGTAACGAGAACCGTTTGGCAGTTGCAAGGTTTGTTGGTGACGGTATTATTCTTTTCAAAGGTTCTGACAATACTGATATTTATCACGAAGCTTGGCATGCTTATACGCAAGGTCTTCTTACTATTTCTGAGAAGAAGAAACTTTATGAAGCAGTTAGGAAAGGTAAGGGTATGACTAACGCTTCTTTTAAACAAATTGAGGAATATCTTGCTGAGGAATTTCGTTCTTATGCTCTTGGTAAATCTAAGGTAAAGAAGACTTCTATTCTTGGTAAATTCTTTCAGTCTATTCTTGATGGTCTTACTAAGATGTTTGGTAAGTTTAATAAGTCTGACCTCTCTAATCAATCTGTTATCGATAAAGTTATTGCAGAGAATTTTGATAAACTATATACAGGTAATATTGATACATCTCAATATTCATCTGAAAACTTTATGTTTGACTCTCTTAATAAAAACCTTGTGTTCCCAGAGAACAAAGGCATAAATAGGCTAGGAAGATTGTCAGCACAACAAACATCTTTAATTACAGATACTGTTGATACACTTATTGCAAAACATCTTGATTATAAATCAGATGATAGATTAAGCAAAGGATATGATTCTATTGATGACCTTGTTGATGCATATACTGCAGCAAAAGAAGAATTAGAAATACTACGTGATCAAGAAGCTGAGTTTCTTACATTAGATAAAGATGGTAATCCTAGTGGAAACATTAGCTTAGAAGAATACAATAATCATCTTAATAACTTTAAGATGTTAGATTCTGCTATTTTTAACTTTGGTGATCTTAAAGTTATGAAAAACAATTTGTTTAATGGAGCTTCTCCAACAAACGTTATTGGTTTTCACTTACTTTATGGTAAAGTTTACAACTATAGTACTATTCAACAAATGGTTGAAGAAGATTCATATGTTGAAAATGACAATGTTTCTGGTCAAAAATTTGAAAGACAGGGAAATGAAAAGAGTTTATATGATATGGCTGATGAGCATATCTTGTACCTTTTAAGCACAGTTCCTAAGTTTAAGACTAAAAGAGTTAAGCTTACTAGTAAAACTGCTAAGAAAGTATCGGACATAGGTAAAACATCATTTACTGAAGTTAATGATAATAATACATTAGGTGTTAATAATTTAGAAAGACCTGTTGTTGTAATGGCAAAACTTGGTAAACTTCTTAACTCCAGTACTGATGGGGATATGATGTATGCTAAAATGACTGAGGCTGCTAAAACAGATAGAACTATTGCTTCAGTATTAGAAAAGCTTGGTGACTTTAATAAAGTTGATGTTTTAAATCAGCAATTATTATGGAGTAAGTTTATTCAAACCTTCAGCAAATCTAATAATAAACTTCAGCAATTTATTATTCATTATACAAATGAAAATGGTAATGTTAATGTTGAAAGTAAATACGGCTCTACTTTAGGTGGAACTAATGCTGTTTCTAGAGCATGGGATGCTACGTTCCCTACAATGACTTCAGAGTATTTAGAGAGTACATCAAAAGGAATTAAACTTAACTCAGAACGTATTATAGAAGATTTACTTATTGATATGGGTGAGGGCAAGTGGAAACTTAAAAACAAAGAGGGTTATGTAGAATTTTACAGAGCTATTGGACTTGATATCACAGATAAGAAAGTAATAGAAACAGCTTTGTCTGAACAACAAGATGCTTTAAATGCTATAGCTACAAGGCTTCAGGATAATGTTAGTGTAAATGCTTTTAAAACAGAAAGAGGTGATACTTTAATTAACATAAGTAGTGTTAAAGATATTATGGGTAAACATGATGTTTTAAATGCTGAGGAAACTGAAGTTAGCAAAGCACCTGGACTTCAAGGTTACTACGGTGTTATTCAAAAAATTGAATTTAACTTATCAGATAAGTATAATTCATTCATGGCTATAAACGCTAGTAATGAATCACAAAGTGAATTGTCTTTAAATAACACTGCTTCTGTTATGACTAATGACATTAACAATTTAAAAGAAGGGACTACTATAGAACAAGCTATTATAAAATATCCGCATCTTAAATTTTTAGATCCTGTTAATGATCCATTTATGAAAGCAAATTCTTATCACAAAGTTTTGTTTGACCAAGATGGTAGAAGAACAAATGTTAAATTAACATTTGAAAACTTTTCTGGATCTAGTTTATTAAAAAGTGATGAATCTTTAGGTCTTACTAATATGCACTTAGATCGTAACTCTAAGTTTATGACAGATGTATATTTAAGTTTCATTAACAAGTCTGAAGTGGTTAGAATGGCTGACAAATCTACTTCTATGCACATGGGAATAGAGTCAGAGCAAGTGTTTAATCCAACTAATATAGAGGCATTATCACCAAAGGACACGACTATGTACAATGCATTAAAAGATTATCTTATTGCAGAAATTGTAAGAATGAATATTCTTAATGAAACTACAGGTCAATTTGATCAAGCGTATAAGGAAAGAGGTGGTAAGTTTTTTATTTTTGATGACATTTTAAAAGCTGAAACAAAAGAAACTCTTAAGGATATTAAAAGTACAGACTTTAATGAAGTTGCTAAGGCTTTAGCAAAACAAGATACTGGTAAAATTGTTTCTCAAATCAATGATTATTTTGATAAGAAAACACAGGTGATGATGGATACTAATTCAACAGACCTTTTTATTACAGATAATATTAAAGCTAGTATCGAAGAGTCTTTAAATTCTTCTGTAACAGAAGAAGATGCTGTAAAAATAACAGATGATCAAGCTAAAAGTATAATGATTAAGATGTATGCTAGAAACAAATTCTTGCATAATGTTGATATGACTACATTATACTTAGGAGATCCTGCATTATACAATGTATTAAAAGAAGATTTTCACAAACGTAATGCTGGTTTAATATCTACCGGTGATGTATTTAGAACAGACAAGTCTTTTTATGACTACATCAATGCAAAGAATCAAGTTGGTGAATTAAAATCAAGAGGTTGGTCTAACAAAGTTACTAAAAATCCAAAAGCTTATGAGGCTCATGATGGTAGACTAAATACTGCTGTAATAAACGAGCACGAGATTCCTTCAGATTATTTAGATTACTATAAAGGCATTCTTGATAATGTTAGTGAGTATGAAAACATGGAAGAAGCAGATGGTCAAGGATTTATATCTTTTGATAGTTATCGTCTATTAAGTATTGCACAAGGTATATGGACTTCTCAACAAGAAGAGCAATACAACCTTATTGTTGATGGAAGTACGTCTACCAAAGATGGGGTAAAAGCTGGAGAGTACAATCAAACAAAGTTTGATACGTTCTTTCCTTCAATGAAGCTTCAGCATTTTGGTCCTTTAGACACAGATGCTAAATTAAGACTTCAAGGCTTTAATAAATTTAACCTTGTTCCTCTTATTCCAAGTATGGTTCAAGGAACCAAGTTAGAGGAGTTACATCAGAAAATGATGAATGAAGGTATTGACTACCTTACATTTGAATCAGGTTCTAAAGTTTCAACAATAACAAATGAAGAAGGTGCTGATTCTTTTTACAATAATGATCGTTCAACTAATATGGATGTTAAGTTGACAAAGAATGTTATTTATACTAAGTATCTTAAAAATCAATTAAAGATTGATAATAAATATAAAGGTAAAGTTACTCTTCCTACTCAGATGAGAAAGATACTTGTATCTGGAATCTTTAATAAGAACACTGTTCCAACTGATTTTTCTGGAACAAGGAAACAATGGAAAAAACTTTCTAAAGCTAATAAAATTGCTAGTTCTGATTTATACAAATGGCTTCAGCAGTATCAAAATAGTTTAGATAACATTGTTAAGTACAAGACTATTGAGCTACTTAATGAGCTTGGAGTTAAAGATGATTTCTCAGCACTAAAGAACTCAAAAAAATTAGTAGACCTTATTAGAAGAGAGTTTACAGATAAAGATTATACTCAATCCCAAATAAATTTTTTATTTGATGGAGAAACTCTTAAGTCAGATTTATCAACGGCTCTTACTGCAGATCAAGTAGAGAAGCTACTTGTTGCATTAGTTGATAAACGTATTACCAAGTTAAAAGTAAGTGGTGAAGGACTTATTCAAGTAGCGTCTACGATGACTGAAGAAAAAGGCACTGTAAAAGTTGAAGACATTGATCTTGCTTCTGGTACCAACGGTCTTAGAAGTTACTATAAGAAAGATGGTAAAGTTCAGGGCATGCAAGTTAAAATATCTCTTCAAGGAGATTTTGAAAAACTTTTGTATACAAAAGATGTTAATGGTAAAAACATAGCTGTTTATGATACTATTGAGGATGCAGAAGGAAATTTAAATAGAGAGTTAAATTATAACGAAAGTCTTAAAAACTTAAATAAAGCTATTAAAGATGAAAGTTGGTTAAGTAAATATAAAGACATAATTACAATTTCTGCTCCACGTATTCCATCACAAGCCTTTAACTCATTAGAGTTTATGGAGATTGCTGAGTTTTTACCAAAGAATTCTGGTAATGTAATGATTGTACCTTCAGAGATAGTAGCCAAAGCAGGTTCCGATTTTGATGTTGATAAGCTTTTTACATTATTTCCTAGTATTGACATTTTCGATGGTAAGCCAGAGATTATTAAATACATAAGTATCAATGTAGATGTTGATGCTTTATCGAATGAAATAAAAAAGAAACGTACTGAACTAAGTGATCTTAAATCAAAAAATGGTGAAACGCTTGATGAGTTATATGATGATTTAGGTGAAACTAAACTTCTTCTTGAAATTCGTAAAAACTTAAAAAAATTATACGATGAGCAATACGCTTTGAAAGATAACAAAGATGTTGCTAGTATTGAAGCTGTTGAAGAATTGCAAAATAACATTGATGCTCACAAGGCTCTTCAAGAATCTAAGTATGATGAAGTAGATGCTGATTTTAAAGCTGAAACTGAATCAGAACTTTCAGCAGAAAAAAAAGAAATTTACAATAAAATTAATAAGATTAAAGCTCCTTATCAGAAGCTTCAGTCTGAAATAAACAATCTCAAGCGTCAAGTAAACGGTGCTTCTATAAAAGGTTTAGAGAATGATTTGCTTAGTGTTATGGTTAATAGACTTAGCATGGATGAAGTATTTTCAGAACTTATTAAACCTAACTCAACTAACCTTGTTGAACCTCTTGCTAAAAAACTTGCTGATACAGCAACTGATTATAAAAAGTATAATCGTATAGAAGGAGATCAAACATATAATAAGGATGGTGAAAAACAAATATCTCCTACTCAGATATTTGATCCTATGTACAACATCAATAAACAATTAGAAAATTCTGTTGGTATGGATACATTAGGTGTTGGTGCAATAGGATCTAATTTAGCTGCTATATTTTCAGCAATGGGAATGTATCTTAATAAAACAAATAATCTTAGCCAAGAGGATTATAAAAATCTTAAAGCTAGAAGAGAAAATAATGAAGTTCTTACTGATGCGGAATATAAAAAGTTAGAAGATCATGTTGATTACTCTATTCGTCTTGATCATAATACAAGAACTGAAATTTTTAAAGATAAAAATGGTAAAGATGTAGTTAGAGAAGTGACAGATTTAGCTTCTCCTGAAAATCAATCTGGTGAAAACATTGCAGATATCTTAGGTCAGTTAATTAATGGTTGGGTAGATGTTGCAAAAGATGCATGGATTTTTAATATTCAAGGTAACAAAGACGTTACTCCAACATTAATCTTTTTAATAACAGCAGGTGTTGATTTTAAACAGGCTGTAATGCTTTCTTCTTCTAAACTGGTACGTGAGTATATCCAAGCAAAAGGAACTCTTAACAGTGCCTTTCAGGGACTTAATAATTTTGATCGTAATAATGAAGAAACTCATGACTTAATAAATACTTATCAAGATGTTGATGCTTTAAATTTAGTTATTAATAACCATAAATCAGATATTGAGTTTTTAGTACCAGCTCGTAGAATTGAAGAAGTTTATCAAGATATTGAATCTTTTGAAGAATCTTTGGATATGGATCTTATAGAGAAGCTTGTTCTTAATAGAGAAAAAACTATTGGAAAAAAACCATCTAAGAAAAAATTAAATAGAATACAACAACAAGAAGTTCAAGCTTTATTTCAGTTTATAGCTTATGAGCAAACAACAAAGCAGATTACAAATTTGTCAATGGCATCTAAGTTTGATACAGCTAAAGCTGCAAGTTTAGCTGAAATTAGAAATAACAGAAATAATTTTAACAATTTAAATAATAATCCGGCATTACCGTTTGATATTAAAGAGAAGTTAAAGAATGAAACTCCTGTTGGAATGTTTGACACTAACGATCTTCAGTTGAATTTATGGGAGCAAATGTTTAGTCTTAAGACTCATCCAAGTGTGAGTGAAACAGCAAATAATTTCTATACTAAAGATACAAAAAGGAAAAAAGCTGATAACGAAAAAGACTTTGCACAAGAGTTTATTAATTACATCTATCAGAATGAATCTACACGTATTGATAATAATGAATATAACGGTGTTAAGATTAAAGAGTATGAAGGTGAAGATGTTGATTTCGTAGCTGAACTTATAGATGGTGTTTTTTACTTTAATCCCTTACAATTTAATATAGAAGAATTTAGTGTCTATGGTAACACCAACTCTCTTAAAAAATTCTTTATTGAAAAAGAACTTGTTTTAGAAAACCTTGATATGGAATCAGAAAAGGTTAAAGAATCACTATCTTACCAGATGGCAGTAGATAATACCAAATCTGAAATTAATACTGAAAATTACGATGAAGAATTAAAGGATGAATATCTTAACGCTGAGGCTGCAATTAAATCAGGAAATTCTACTCAGTTATTTGAAGGAGCATATAGCTTTGCTAATCGATTATCAAAACTTAAAGAAAAATTTCCAAACCTTGATTTCAATTTAGTTCGTGATCTTACTCCAGATTATAATGAGAAAAAAACAAGAGCTAACTTATACTTATCTAATATTAAAGAAGCTAAGAATAAAGATGTATACGAAGAGAATCTTGATATATTAAGAGAACATCCTGAGCCAGAAATAGCTGAATTTTTTAAGATGTTTGATAGATATGCAACTTTGCAAAGTGGTGTTAAAAGTTATGGTAAATACGTTATGACTAGCATCATAGATCAAAATCATATAGATAACCAAGTTCGTCCAGTAACTAAAGATATCATTGAACACCTTGATGAATTAGCTGCAGATGAAACAACTCAATATGCTTTACTACATGACTATACTGAACAGTTTTATAAAACTGATATTGCAAGTGAAGAAGTAGATGAGTATGGTTTTAAAGGATTCCTTGCTGAGAAGCATAGAGGTGTTGTATTTGAAAGTGATTCTTATTTTGAGAATACTATTCGTAAGGTGGATGATAAACAATTAACATTGGATATTCTTCCTGGTTATGTAAACAAGATGGATAAACTAATGGCTAATGAAAGTACTAAAGCTATTATTCACACAGTAGCAGAGTACCCTCAATCACGAGCTAAAGCTAAAAGCAAAGTGAATAAGTATAAAGCTTACATTACTGAACAGTACTCTACAACTCTTAATTCAGAATACACAGCTGAAGATCAAATTTGGATTAGTGGTGAATATTCAACCGTAACACAATATGGTGACGGTAATAGAAAAGAAAGTTTTGATGTTACCCTTAAAGAATTGTTTGATAGCAAATATGCTCCTCAAATAGATAAAGCCTTAAAAGCTGGAGTAACAACTTTTTACATTGGTAACAGTTCAGGTATTGATAAACTAGCTCAGGAATATATTGGAAATGTTTTAAACAATCCTAAAGAAAAGTTATCCGGTAAAAAGTTTACGAAGCATAATATTGTAAAAAGAAACGGTAGCTATACAACATATTCTTTAGAGAATGAAATGTTAGTGGACAAAGTATATTCTACTTTAGGTGGTGATATTAAAATAGATACTACTATTCCGTCATTAAAATTAGAAAATGCTAAGGTAAATTTATCTATTGGTAATAAGTCTTATGATAATATTTACAAGTATATTGCTGCAAACAAATCAATGTATGCTACAGAATATGAAAGAAATCGTGTTAAAGAATTAGTAAGTAACGTGAAAGGTGAGTTGACTACTGCAGACTGGATTAAAATCATAGATGGTATTACATTAGATGTTACAAAAGAAGGTCAGTATGATGAGTTTAAAGTTACAGGTACAGCTATTTTGAAAGTTCTTAGAGCTAACCCTTCTATTAAATCAGACTTGGTTAGTACAGGAAGTGCTTTATTATCTGCTGGTAACAACTTTAGTCCGTTTGAAAAACTATATGGAAGAATGCTTATTGAAGTAAGAGAGTATATAAATAATCCTGTTACTAAAAAATCAGATACGAATAATGATCCTATCTCATGTTAAAAAATAATTAATTATGTTTTGTGATACTAAAGTAAATAGCATAAGTTATTTAAAAGAAGAAAAAGCAATTGATGAAACTCGCATCATACTTGATGAGAATTTATTCAATGAAGGGAATGAATACCTTACCAGTATAGCTAATGAAAAATATGGCATGGATACAGGTGGTAAAATGTTATTCAATGCTGAAACAACTACTTATAAAGAAATGAGTAGTAACTATGCAGCAGCAAGGGATGCTAAAGTTACCCGTGCAGTTCCAGTTGAATCTTTTTTTAAAGAGCTTGACTTAATTGTTGATGAGTATGACATTATAGAAGAAGACGCTATTGCTATTGTAGCAGACCGTGTTTCAGAACCTATTGTAGTAAACAAGGGTAACAAATACAAAGGTTCTAATGTAAGACATTATACTACTAGTAAGCCTTATTCTAGTAAGGTTAACATTCAAACTCGTATGAGTAACAAAGGGTTTTTAAATCAAAATAAAGACAAAAATCTTTATAATAGACTTGTATCAGAATATCAAATTAGAAGTGGTAAAACATTTGATATAAATAATAACACTAAATCCGGAGCTGTCTCCCAACTTGGTTTTTATAACTTTGTTGCTAGTAAAGGATTGCTTGGTGTTGAATTGGTTGACTCCCGTGGAGATATTCATATGGTTAAGTTTGAACCTCAAACTACTATAGAATTTTCAGATACTGAAATTAACACAGATACTTTTACAGAAGAATTTACAGGTGAAGAAATTCCTGTTGATGCTCCTACTAAAAGGTCTGTATTAGAAGATATGAATTGGTTTAATCAATCTGAATTAGATGATTTATACAGAACATACTCTGCAGCTGAAATAAATCAGTTTATGGAAGATAATGTTACTGATGCAAAAAAAGTATTTACGGACTTACTTTACCCTAATGAATTTAAAAATGATATTTTTGTTTCTGATAGAGATGTAAATTATCAAATTAAAAAATGTAAATAAAATATTATGAGCAGTTGTTTAGTTATATCACAAGAAGAACTTAAGGCGTATAAAGACCTTGGTGTAAGTTTGCATGAAGTTACAAGAGATTATTTAGAAACAGGAGTACTACGTTCTCCTATGGCAATTAGTCATAAAGTTAAAGTTCGTGCTAATAATACTACAGACATATACTTCGAAAGCAAAAATAATGCAGAAGAGTTTAAAACAGAAGCTGCTGAATTTGATAACAGGACTGCTGAATCATGGTTATCTCAATTATCTGCATCATTAAAAGTTAAATCAGAAGTTGTATCAAAAGAGATTGCTAAAGAAATACATGCTAGTAAAGGTATAATTTACGCTAACGAAACAGCTTTTTTTGCAGATGGTACTGTTTATTTTATTGAAGGAACGCTTACTCCTGAATCTGTAGTTCATGAGTTTTCTCATCCTCTTATTAAATCATTAGATACAACTACAAGAGATCGATTGTTTGAAGAAGTATCTGAAGAAATTAAAGACCAAGTAAAAGCTCTTTATAAAGATGAAATTTTACCTGAATCTTTTAAAGAAGAAGTTCTTGTAAGAGAACTTACTAAATTAGTTAGTGTAACTGAAAATACTCCAGAGTTAAAAACTCGTCTTGATAAAATCTTATATCAAATTAAACAAATGTTACGTAGGCTTATTGGTAAGAAGGTTAATGTTAAAGACTTAAAAGCTGACACAACTCTTAAACAATTAGCTGATATGTTAGCTAAGGGTGATGTTTTATCTCTTCAAGAAGATCTTATTATTAGTGCAGATGTTATCGAACATTTTAAAGCAGAAAATGATTTCTATGAGTTTTTTGACCAGATAGACAATAAAAAAGATAACTATGAAAGAACTGAAGTTCAGGATATGATTGATGATGTGATGAATGCAGCACAAAATCAAAAAAAAGCAATTTTAAATAACCCAGAGTTTTTCCCACTTCAACAAGAAGTTATTAACTCATATGACACTGGTTCTTTAGATGTAATTCTTAACAAGTTGGGTAAAGAATCAACAGTCAATTCAAATCAGGTAATCACTGAAATGTATTTAGAGCAGGAAGGTGAGCTTGTACTTACACTTGATCAAATTCATGAAAGAATGTCAAACTATGTATATAGTTTATATAAGATTAAAGAGCTTATGAAAGTAACTGAAAAGGAACTGGAAGGGCTTACCGAACTTGATTCAAAAGATAAAATAGACAGACTTATTAATCATAAAAGTTTTATTGTTTCTTGGGGAGAACAAATAAAAAGATTTTATGATCATAGCCTTGGTCAAGATTTAAACAACCCAGTTAAAAAATTAGCTGATGACTTAAAAAGTACATACGATTTAGTTGACAGTAAAATTAATGAAATAACAACTGATGCTCTTGAAGATGTTATGTTTGAATTACTAGAAGGACCTGCTAAAAATGCAAGAGAAGCTTTTGAAAAAGGTTTAGCTTATAAGAAGTCTAGAACAAAGAATCAAGAAGTAATAGATGGTGAATACATGGATTTTTATGGAATGACCGAAGGGGAGTTTAATAAGTATAAAAAAATTAAAGAAGGTGGTCTTCCAAAAACTGCTGAGTATAGAGAACTTAATGAAAAATGGTTGGCCGGTTTAGATTTTGACCGCAGTAAGGCAAGAGAAATAATTAAAGGTATGACTCAAGATGCTGGTAATGTAAATTCATTTCTTGAATCTACATCCATGAATACAGATCCTATTATTAGTTCTGTTCAAAAGCATATACAGCAAATGACTGCAACGTTTGAAATAAACGCTGCTTCTTATTATGCAGACTTTATGAATACAGTACTTCCTCATTTAGAAAAAACCGATGGTCAGTTTCAAACTAGAGGTAGTCTTGGTGAAGACATGGGTCATAAAGAAAAGAAAGGTGTTGTTAAGGATGATGGAACAGTGGAAATGTCTGAAGAGTGGGCTTTCTTAAGTGAATGGCAAGATTACCAGTATGATCACGTTGTTTTAAAAAATGATGTAAAAAATGCATATAAGGAATACAACGATACTAATTCTGAATTAGCTAAAGAAGCTTTATATAAAGCACAGTATGATTTACTTGCTTGGGAAATTGAATACATGAATCAAGAGTTTGATTCAAATTACTATAAAGCTGACCTTCTATTATTAAAAGATGATACAGGAATTGAAGCATCTGAAAGACTTAAATTTCTTTATGAGGATATTGCTAGACTAACAGATGACAATCCAGGTGACATAAATAAAGATCAAATTAAAGCTAAAAAATTAGCTATAAAAAAACTTGGACATTTTACAGATACTTTTGGAAACCCTAAAACAGGGCTTGATTTAGCAGTTGCAGAAAGAATTCAAGAATATTCTGAAGCTAGAAAAGAGTACTTTATCCAAGATGAAATTCCTGATGCTTTTCAGGACGCTTACAATGACCAACACATTCTTCTTGTAAACAAAGGTATTAAGCCAACAACAGATAAAGATAATCCAGGCGAATATGAAGAACATATGGAAAAGTGGTTAGATGAAAACACTCGTTCTGTATTAAAAAATTCTGTTTACAAAAGAAAACAAGAATTGATTGATGAAAAATCTGAGATCCTTGCTTTACTTAATGAAGAAAACAAAAAAATATTTGATGATACTTCACAACAAATTTTAATAAATGAGCAGACTAATGCTGTAAAAGATAACGGTAATCAACCGAATGGTGGAATAGCTTCTGCTGAAATTAGAGATAAGGTTCGTATAGCTCAGGAAGAAATTGATAAACTTCGTGAAAATGCTATTGGGTTAACAGGACTTACTAAAATAGAAAAAGAAACAAGAAATGAGCTTAATGCTATTTGGGAAGAAGATGGCAAAAGATGGTTAGATCCTGATAACAAAGCTGAGTATGATGCTTTGATAGAAAAGGAACTTAACATGTCAAATAAGTTAGGTCTTAGTTCTTCTGCTATTAAAAGAATTGAGCAAATAGATGAAGAGCTTAATAAAATGTCTGATACCCTTCCTTCAGATTACTACAATGCTGAGATGGTAGAATTGCTAAGAGAAGGAGATGGTGAAACTGAATTCCTAAAGTATATGGAAGAAGTTAATGACGAAGTGTATGAAACTGCAGATGAAGCTGAGGGTACAGAAATCTTAGACTTTCTTAATTCTAAAGAAGGAAAAGAGTTGATAGATAAGGATTCTAATTTAAAAAAGTTTGTTGAACAGAATCACGTATATAAAAATGGATATGTTGTTCCTACAAAGCTATGGCAAGTAGCTCAATCTACAGATCCATTTGATTATAATACAAAAAGATTAAGAGGTATTACTGAAAAAGGTACTACAGACAAAAGCAAAGATTTAGGTCTTATTATGATAAGAGATACTTATAGAGTACCATCTTCTGAATTTTTTGTAAACGTGATGAAAGATAAGTACGTTACTAAAAAAGTAGTTGGTGAAACTGTTAATAATAAAGATCAATTTCTACCTAAAAAAGAATCTAGTAAACGTTATGAGAATGCAAAATATGAAAAATTAAAAACTGAAAATCCTGATAAGTTTGAATTCATGGAAGATTTGAAAAAAGTTTATCTTCAAGGGCAAGAAGGTGCTAATAATAATGATAAACGTTACCTTTCATTTCCTAAAACAGAAAAAACAAGACTTGAAAACATAAGAACTGGTAACTTCTTTAAATTTTTAAGAAGACTTAGAGAATTTATTTATGGTAGAGAGGATGATGTCTTAGAATTTAAGACTGCAGAAAAGAATTCAAAAAAAGATTGGGCTGCATTACGAAGCTATTCTTTAATTAGTACTGATGTTGGCATGCCAGTTATTGGAACATACGAAGGTGGTGGTGGTAACGGTCCTAAGGTTAATATTCAGGATATTTCCACAGACGTTCTTAAAACTATTCCTGAGTACATAGCTTCACTTAAGCATAAACAAGGTGCACAAGAAGCTAATAACTACTCTAGAATGATGCTAGACGTTGTACGTAATACAGCAGTTTCTAAAAGAAGTTCTAAAACACAGCAACGTGCTTTAGCTAAACAGAACTCTAATTCTCGTATGTCACAAACTTACAAAAAGAAAGGAGTAGGTGAGCAAGTAACTGCTAAAGCATTGAATGCATTAATTGAAAGAGATCTTGATGGAATACATCTTACTGGATTAGGTTCTGATTACAAAAGACTTCAGAAAGTTTTATCAGCAACAACAAAACGTGCCTCTAAAATAAACTTTAATTGGAATTTATCATCCGGCATTGTTAACTACGGTCAAATTAAAGTTACATCTCTTACACATGCATTGTCAGCAGATGAAATTAATCCTGTAGATGGTGCATTTGGTGAAGTTTGGGCTATGAAAACAGCAGCTGAAGTTTCTTTAAACATTAGAAAGCGTAGTCATAAAACTTTAAATGAACAAATGTTTAATTTGTTTGATGCTATCTCTGGTAGAGCTATGGACACCATGGGAGACTCTTTATCTAGAACTATGATGGGTGATGCTTTAGACGGTAAAGCAACTCAAAAAATGAGAAAATGGTTAGAACTACAAGGTACTCTTCAAAACTTTGGAGCAATGATGCACAAAAAAAAGGTAACGATTACAGACAAAAACGGTAACGTTAAAACAATACCTTACATAAATGCATTTGAATTAGTTGATGGGCTTATCCAAACTAAAGAAGGTGTTCAAGCAGAATTTGCAGTTAGATACGATAAAGATGGTAATGCTAAACTTGGTCAGAAGTTTTTAGATCAAAGATTGTATATGCAAAATGTAATTATGAAATGGAATGGTGCATTTGCTAAAAAAGATGCTCCGTTAATTTCTCGTTTTATAGTAGCAAAACAATTAATGTTCCTTAAAAAACACGTTATTCCAATTGCGTCTAAGCAGTATTCATTTGGTAGAGCTTATTCATCAGGTCGTCTTCCTACTATGAGGAAAAGAATGAACTGGACTACTGGTAAAGCTGAGTGGGGACACACAATTGCTGGATTAAGATATCTATATAGAATTATTCCAACAAAAGGTGCTAATATTTTAGCCACTACAAAAGCAGAGAAAGTAGCTTTAATGTATACATTTATTCAAATATTTATAGGTAGACTTGTAATCCCTATGTTATATGACATGCTTTCAATCGTTCATGGTGATGGTGAGGATGATGAAGGTGATCCAAACTGGCAAGCAATGAAAAGCAGATCTGGTTACATGGAGGGTTTTGGTACAGTAGACCAAGACACTTACTATTTTCAAGAAAAAGGATGGTTGTTAAATCATGCTAGTATGGTTATGAGAAAGCTGGGTGATGAGTACAATTCTGTTAACTGGTTGTCTAGTAGTACAGGAGTTAAAGATGCTTTAGGTCAAGCTTCTTCAAGAGGTATTGGTATTACTCAAATGAGTAAGTATGCAAAAGATATTATTTCAATGTTTGATGGTCAGAAAGAACAAACTCCTCAAAAAGATAGTGGTGGACCTTATTATTTTGAACAAGCTGATGCTGAAAGTGCTCTTAACTTTATTCCTGGTGTTGAATTAGGGGGTAATGTAGATAAGTTGGTATTTAATTTCTTTGGAATGAATAGCAAATTCCTTGATCCAACTAAAGCTCAGAAAAATTATATAGCTGGTAAAAATATGCAATAAAAAAGAAAAGGGGACTCCGAAGAGTCCCCTTTTTTTATTCACAAAACTCTTTACTCATGTCTGGTGGATCTAAAGTTTCATACACCAAACGTAAATCTTCTATGTCAATCATAAGTTCTTTTGCATATAATGCATGACCGTTTTCTGGATTCAAGTGTGTATCCAGTAATGCTGGTCCTAATTTAGTTGAACTGTATGACTCTAAAATTATACGCTTTGTATTAGGTTTTAATTTAGAATACTCACCCTTTAGGAAGAAGTCATAGTCTATAGAGTACTTTTTTATGGTAAATACTAAGTAGTCGTACTCAAGTCCAAGTATGTGTTCTATAAAAAAATTATTTTTAAATAAAATTTCATTACGGACTTTATAGTACTCCTCATTATTTTCACGCTTATAAGCACAAATTAGTTTATAATCTTTAGGACCGTACTTGTCCTTATATGCAAGATATGTTGTCTTTGGTTTTATTACATCAATTGGTAGTTGTAATAAGGGATATAGTAACAATTTGCTTTTTTGTACGTAAAATGAATTTAGAAACATATATTAATTTGGGGTTTTATGTGAATGTTATGCTACATTTTTTACAACCATTGTGTCTATTATTTTCCCTGCTAATTTGATGTTTTCATCATCAGAGTTTAATAAACTTCTTAGTGTACGATATTTATCTGATGTAATGTATCCTTCTAAACATAACTGAGCTGCTCTTTCAACAAGCCTTTTAATATTGGCTGTTGTAAGCTCTTCAGTGTTTAGGATATCATATCCTTTCTTTGTTTTTAATTTTATTAAAGTATCATATAGATGTTTAGCTTCATGATACGTTGTTGAATATTTTGTTTTTGTTCCGGACACAAGGTTTCCCCCTCTTCTGCCATACTCAAAATCAACTAACCACTCTCCTGTTTTTACATCTTCTTTTAGTTCAACATTGTAAACTTTATCTGAGGACCCATAATCGTATCCTAAACGAGTTCTTTCTTCTTTAACATTCATTTTTCTTTCTTTTTAATTTAACTAAGGTGCATTCATTAGGATTTACATCATCTCTTTTTTCTAAGAGTACTGGTTGATACAAAGAGCCTCCTTCATTGTAGTACAGATATTTTACTTCTACTATGTCACCTACTTCTATTTTAGGAGAATTAGGATACAAGGTTGCGTTTCCTACTGAAACGCCTACTAATGATACAGGATGTGAGTCATCATAAACCTTCAGTCCTATAGAACTTTTTACGGAGCTTACACTTTCAACAATACATGATGCTGTATCATAGAACTTACATTTAAGTTGGTCTCCTCCAGAGGCAGGTCTTCCTGCATAATATGGAGCATCTATAAGTTTAAAGACAACTCCTTCTGCACGTTCTCTTTTAAGACGGTCAAACATGATTTGTTTAGTGTTTGTCTCCCATGCAGTTTTAACTACTTCTAATTCATTTGGTGCATTGTATGCTAATTGTTCTAGAATATCATAACGTTCCAGATAAGACAAAGTAGATTCGGTTATGTCATCAAATAACATAATTTTATCACCCATATCTTCTCCGTCTATAATATACGGACCTTCTATAGAGTCACATGCCATAGCTATTTCAGAGGTTAGTGGAGTGATTAAACCTTTTTTGTTTACACCCGTTACATCATCATTAAGATTCTTTATGATCATTCTACGTCTGCCGTCAAACTTTTCTTGCATACAGTATTGGTCATCATTAATAAAAAACTGTGCTTTATTTTTACTTATTTCATTGAGTAACTGAGGGCGTATGCCTGAATCCTCTTTATCATTAGTAATTGTTGTAATTGATGTTGTAGTACTATTTTTAGAAGCATATCCTTTTGCTACTTTAGATAGTACCAATTTATTATATACTTTTTTGGCAGCTTCATATTTTACTGGCTGTTTTGTTTTTGTCCCTTGGGTAAGTGAACTACCTCTTCTTCCGTATGCAAAATAAACTACCCAACCTTCATTTAACTTAATCAACTCTGCTTGGTATATTTTGTCTGAAGCACCCTCTTGGTAGTGTAGGGTTATGTTTTCTTCTTGTGTTATTACTTCCATAATTTAATTTTTAATAATAAGGTTTATTTACACCTTCTATTTGTTGTCTTATTAAATTGAGCTCTTTGTCTTTCCAAGGCCCTGTTGTAAACTTTACTAATATTTCATCTATATTGGGAACAGTACTTATAACATCGCATTTCCCCATAAATCTGGTTTTTATTGTGTCACCAGGGCTTATTTTATAAAACTGTTTTTTACTAATAAATTTACTCATCTCTTTTCTGTTTCATAGAAACTTTTTTCTGACTCTGAAAGATCCTCATAATTATATGTAGGTTTTGTTTCCATTTGTTTTTCTGTTCCATAAGGTTCATTTTTGTTACCAAGTATTCCTGAAGATACATTTGGAGGGTAACCATTCTTTAACTGTTTTAAAAATGTCCAAAGTAGAGCTTTATGAGCTTTATTTTTAGAAGTATATCTTTTGTTTATAGTATGAATAGACTCTCCTGATATAACATCTTTTTTAATTTGTTTTATGTCTTTTGCTTTTATAAATTTTAATAGTATTTTCATTTTATAGTTATATTAAATGCTTGTATAAAGTTTTTAAACTCAAAAAGACATTTGTGATTATTCCAAAACAAGTGTTTTTTTCCTTGTTTAAAATACCATTTTTTGTATTTAGTATACTCTTTTTGAGTAAATTGATATGTCATATAAGAACGCTTTTGGCATTCTCGTATGACTTTCTCTGCAAATTTTTCGTGGGTAATCATACTAGATCTAAAACTACACCTACTTCAGCCAAGTAATCTTTATTAACTATTTCATGTTTAGCTGATAACGTAGCATATTTAGCTTGAAGAGTTGGCAAAGCTTTTTTTGGAAACTTTTTAAACATTTGAGGAATAGACATGTTCCAGTGTGAAACATACTTTTTACCATTTTCTTTATAGATTATTCCTTGTTTTTCATGCTTGTCTTCTTCTTTTTTCAGTGCTAGAGCGTCTACTATTGAATCAAGACTTACTTGGGATTCATACTCACTTGGCTTTCCACCAATAGGCTTACCACTACGACTTGATGTGTATATGTGTATATACTTTGGTAGAGCCCTTAGCTTTGTTTCAATTTCTTTAAACAGTGTTAATGTTGTAAGCTCATAGTCAACAGGTCTTACATCCATACCTCCTCCTTTAGCATCGTCATATGCAGTAGCAAACTTCTTATTCTTGTGATAGAGGTCAGCATTTATTCCCTGCATTCCATCATGCCCTTTAAAGTACTTGATGTTTTTTACTGTTATATTTAAGTCCTTAGCAGTTTTAATTTCTAATGCTTGAACTTCTTTTGTGTTATATTTTATCATAATATTGGTTTAAGCGTGGATGATGATAGTAACGTACGTTTACTCAACGTATAGTGTTGCTTTTTGTATTCTAAAATCCCATAAGTTTGGAGGTCCTCCTTCTTCGTTAATCCATAAATGGATTGACATATCAAATACATCTGTTAGAGAATAGTATACTATTTTTTGTATACTTCCATCTGCAGCATTGTATTCATCTCTAAGGCAATTCTCTATTGCTTTTTTGTTTTCTTCTATATCTCCATGAGCTTTAACGACACCTCTTACAATGTCATCATAGTCTGTGAGAATAAACACTTTATTTTCTCCTCCATAATTTAATTCATGGAGTGTACGGTTTTCATTACTCATAGTTGTAAATTTATTGTAGTGATGCTAAACATTTAACACAAAACCTTTGGGTATCTTCTTGCTCCTGTCCACATTTGTAGCATTCAACAGTTTCCTCTATAGGATCAGCATCTATAAGTTCTAACTCGAACCCACCTTCTATGTCCATTAACTCACCATCTTCTTCAGGTCCTTCACAAAAGTACATTCTTATTGCACCGTGCTCTGTTTCTTCAAACAAATTTCTGGTTGTTACTGTGCATTTGTTTCCAGCTTCTAACTCTTCTAAAGCTCTAGAACCTAAGTCATGAAGCATAGCTTCTTGCTCTTGATCAGAGCCAGAATTGAAGTACCAACTTAGAAAGTTCTTCCCTGTTATTTTAAATTTTTTCATTATTAATTTTTTATGTAAACTTCTATCCAGCCTTTTTCATTCCATTCAATTTGTGTGTCGTAACCTTCTTCTTTTAATTTAATCTGAAGACGTGCTGCAGCTAATTGTAATCTTGGTTCAGGTACTTGATCGTGGTCTTCATCATGATACATTCCACCACGAGCTTCGTAGCAGTTTTCATCTCTTAGGTTGAATTTGTATTCTCCTATTACTTTACTTTTACTTAAATCTTTCATTGTAGTTTATTTTTAGAATTAACATTCTTAATTATTTTAGAAGCTGATTTTACTTCATATTCCATTCTGAATTTTTTTTTATTATAAAATGGAGTTTTATCAATGACCTTCCCTTTGAATTTTTTTTCTATTTGTTCAATTGTGTATCTTTTTTTAGTCATTTATTTTTTCTACTGTTGGATTTATTTCTTTAATTTTGCCTAGCATTCTTACTCTTGACTTCATTTCTTTGATAAGATTGTTTGAGGTGACATCTCCATCTTTAATTCTTTCAATAAGTCTTTCAATTCTTTCTTGCTCTTCCGTTGCAATTCTGTTTGTCATTGTTGATGCTGGTGTGATGTGGATTGTACTCATTACTGTTTTCTTTTCCAGATTAATATTTTTTCTATGACGAACTTTTGTTTTTCATTATCGTTCATCAGTTTATCTTTTTCTGCCCAGTAGTTTTTAGTTCTGATTTCTCTCCAATTATCCATAGTTAAATCTTGTATTAATCTAACAAAGATGTCATTGGTTTTTTTTTTACTGTGTATATTGACTTCAATTCTACTCATAATAAATTATTAGGTAAAAAAAATGCCCCTTTCTGGCAGGGGCAACACCTCCTTTCTATCCATTCCCATATGAATTTACTGCAAGGGTGGGATTTCGCTACATACTACAAAAAGCAATTGAGGTTTGTTTGTACTGCGTGGACGGATTGTTTTACATCTTCTCGGAATTGAAGATTTTTTATTCCTTACTCCTCATGTTTGATTATATAAAAACTCTCTTGAGTTTTATTTATAGTAACATTTATTTGTTTTTGTGTTTCATCTACTTCGTATGATGGTACTGAACCATATAACTCAGCCATTTTCTTTTCTATAAGTCCTGTTTTAACTATACTTTCTGTAGGAATAGTGACACTTTGATGGGCTTCTATTTCCAAGAAATTTTCTTCTTTTTCTTTTTCTTCTGGTTCTTTTTCTGGTACTTGGTCAGACTTCGAGTTAAATATATTTATCTCTTCTTGTGTGTCAGATGTAGGGAATAGTGAATCATTAAATAAATCTACATCATCCACAACATCTTCAGTAACGCCTACTTTAGGATCTACTTCAGGATCTACTTCGTACTGATTAGATTGGTTTACTCCATGATCTTCTTTAATCATATCGATAACTTCTTCAGACACTTCTACTGGATCTGATACTGGAGTAAGTGCAGCTTCCATAAGTGCATCTTCTTCTTCGTCAGTAACAAAGTCACTTGTTTCAAGATGAGATATATCATCTATCTCTATAGACAGGTTTTCTTCTTCAGCTTCGTTAACTTCTTGGTCTTTAGCTTGTTCAAATTCTTCTTGATCATCTTCTGATTCAGTAGTGTTACAAGTCTTTTTTTCAGTTGGTGTTTCCGTTTCTTTAAGCTCGTTTGAAGCTAAGGGTTCTTCCATCATATCAGGTTTCTTAACCATCTGGTCTTTAGCAATAGCATACTCAGCCATAATTAAATGGTGAAGCTTCTGTTGAGATGCTTGCCACTTTATTAAGCTCATGTTATCAATCCCATACATCAGCAACTTGTATAGTCCCCACAAAGTATTTTTGTCTGTGTACTGGTACACTGGTTTCTTACGTTCATGTCTGATTTCACTTGCCTGTGATGGAGTGATTAACTCGTGCTCGAAGTATAATGAACCCATGATGCAACCATAGTCCTCTATATTAAGAGGTGCTGCTTTCATACGTTCTTTTTCTTTTATAATCTTATCAAAGTACTCATTAGCATTTTCAATCAGCTGTTCAATAATGCTATACGCTTCTTCATCAGCATCTCCCATATGTTTTCTTACCCAGGATAAACCTTCAGTCCCTACAAATGATGCTTTGTTATCATATATAAATCCACCAATAGCACAAGAGAATTTAACTTTCTTGTTGTAAGAGTTAACCCAAGTGAATAACATTCCCATATCTGAATCTTTTTTGGATTGAATATGTACTCTTCCTTGTGCTATCTCTCCTCCGTATGAGTATGAGTAGCTGGTACTTTCTATTTTGAATCCACAGTCACCTAGTTCTTTTTCAATTTTATCAATTACTGCTCCATGTGGAATTACCGTATAGGTATCTGCATATTGAGGCAACGGGACAGCTCTTAAGTAAGCCTCCGTTCCTATTTCATTTCCTTTTTTCATATTAAAATAAATTTTGTTGAACGTTTGTTGGTTCTACTGTTTGTATTTCTTTCCTAATTAACCTCATATAGAAGTCATAGTTAATATCGTAGTCCTCAAACTTTTTCTTTGGATCGATGGTTATTGCTACCTGCTCTAACACATTGGCAGCCTCTACTTTCGATTGTTTTTTAATTATGTCCCCTTTAAGGTAGGACTTAGTTACTTCTCCTTTGTTGTTATATATGCTGTGATCTTCCTCAACCACTTGCGTTAGTTTTTTTACGAGTTTGCATCCTTTATGAGATACGTAATACCTTACGGTTTTTTGTGTATCCTCATCGTATATGTCCCCATTTTTAATACACGTTTGTTTTATTTTCCAAGCTCCTTTGGCTCTAACTCCTGCACAGAAATCATAAATGTTTCTGTGGTTTTTTAGAGTTTTTTCTGGATCAACCCCGTGTACAAAATAATTATATACAGCTATTGCTTTAATCCTGTAACTTTTATTTTTGTGCAAGGCTTTGTTTACTTCAAACCTTCCTTTACATTTTACAGGGTGGTGATAATACTTACCGTCTACAAGTTTTATTAAAGGTTTTGGATACTCTTTTTTAAATAATTTTTGTGCTTTTTTGTAGGATATTTCATAACTTTTAAAGATGCCAATATAATTGTTAACATCCCAGATAATCAGCTTGTCATAGTACTCATATTCGAGTATTAAATCTGTCTGATCTTCCCACTCTTTACAGATCTTATCATACAGGTGTTCGTATTCTTTTGGAAAGATTATTTCACCTCCATCAGTATTTACCATTACTGGTCGTGCACCTGGTATTGTTTCACATATTTCTTCCATTAGCTGAACTAATAATAGTTGTCCATTAACAGTAGTTTGCATTGTTAAGAATGAATCCTTTAACGGACTATGCTTATCATTACTTAATCCATACGCTGCATTAAGAATAATCTTGTACAAATAATTTAACGGATTTGACTTTGGATACTTAAGTCTTTCATCGTAGAACCATTCATACCTTTTACAATAAGTAGTTGCATCTAAGTGGGCAGGACTCCAGTTATTTCTTATACACAAATTAGGGTAGTAAGATTTTACATCAAAGGATTTAACAATCATATTGTTTTCTTCTTTGTAGTATCCTCTTTTTGCACCGTGTATTCCTCCAAGTGCAAACGAAAATTCTAAACCACGATAAGTTACTGAGTGTTTAAATGCACCTTTTAAATTCTCTCCGTCCAGTTTTAATTTCTTAAACATGTTGAGAGTTTTTTTTAACGGTGGTGTTATAAATTTTATATAAGGCAGTATGGCTTCATCTAAATGAATTACTTTCCTGTATGTCTGTTTGTTTTTAAGCTCATATGGATCTATGTTAAGATCCTTACTTAGCAGATCCATAAGGATTGCTTTAGCTAATTTTGGCTCAGATAAATTTTGGAGCTCTATACCGAAGTGTTTAGATAATTCTTGCCTAACTATTATCTGGTCAACGTTAAGTGCAAGGAGGGCCCTTGTAGATAAGCAGTCATTGATACAATAGATTGTTAACTGGATGATTTCTTTTTGATTTAGTATATCATCTGGTTTACAATTCATATCCATGATGTTGTCCCAATCCATATTGTATTGCAACCATTTCAATGAGGCAAACTTAGCTTGATTGTTATAGTTGTTGATGGCAGCCAGATCAATTTCATTGAACGGTAGATCAGCTATTTTATAAATTGACCATCCTTTTTCATTTTTTAAGTCTAATAACTTTTGAACGAATAAAAATATTTCTCGTGCTATTTCTCCTCCAGTTAAATTTTTTAAGTTTCTGTATTCTGATAAACAATATACAGCTACTTGTGAATCAAAGTTTAACCCGTTGAATGATACTATGTAATTTTTACTTTTTATTAAATGTTTCTGGAACTTAATATAATCTTCAAACTGATTTTCAAAATCAGATACTTCAAATTTTACAATGTCTTTAGTGTTCTTATTGTTTATGTACACTGCCAGAAAGCAATTTTTTATTGTTTCATAATCATATATGTATGTTTTTTTCATAAACTTTAAGGATAAAAAAAAGGGTACTGAAGTTCAGCACCCTTTAATATATTAATAAACTTCTTACTTAAAGTAAGTATTCCAATTGAAATCAACATTGATAACATGCATTTTTAAAAACGCATCTATCTCTTTTGTATCCCTAATATAGTACTCATGATATGTTTCCATCATGACTCTTTCTTGCTGGTAAGGAATTTTTTCTCGCGCAGCTTTATTTGTATTAGGTTTAGGCATTCCATTGTTATCTACTTTAATCATATCCTGGAACGTTTCTTTTTTGTATGGACTTATGATACCTAATATTTTATTAGATGGATCATAAATCAACTCTACAAACGGACAATCTTTAGAGGCTGGGATTCCTGTGAAATTCTCAACTCCTGTTGCAGCATCTTTCATAAAGGTGCTTTTTACCAGGAACATAGTACCTGACGGATTTGTTTTTACTTTTTTGGTTGGTGTGTCTGACATATTTATTTTTATTTTCTTCAAATATATAGAATCATTTACAATTCTACAAGACCTTGTTCATACTCGTATGGTAAATCATACACATGATTAGTAAAATGCCAGTTTGCTTTATCAAGCACTTCTTTTGTTTTAAACTCCCAACTTGCTAGTGACGTAGCCGATACAGGAAAAGGATACACCTTGTTGTTTTTATCTACAACTAAGTAATGAACCTTTAACTTCCACGTTCCGTCATTATCTTTTGGGACTAGGGATAAAACTAATTCTTTATACACGATGGCTTGTAACCAATACATATATTCAGAGATCTCAAACTTTTCTTTCCAGGCTTCTAGACTTAATGAAGTTGTCTTCAAATCTGTGATGTAAATTGTTTCAGTGGCATAGTCTACCTTGACACAATCTATTATTCCTTTTAATCCGAATGGATAGTTTGGTATGTCTGCTTTTAATTCTATTTCTTTTCTTACATCATTCTTTATGCTGGTCCCTGTAAGGAGGTCCATACTTACCTTCGAGTTAAATATAGCAGTTGCTTTTCCTTTGGCTTGTTCTACCATACTTAAATCAACCACTGTTTTCTTTTCTCCTTCTATCAAAGTAGAAAAGTATTCAGTGCACTCAATAGTTTTCGTTTTCTCTAACCTTTTGTCATCAGCTGATAACATTACACCGTTTACTGCTTTCTTTGCATCAACAAATTTTTGATACAGATCTATCTCTATAAATTCCATTAAAAGTTCTTTTGAGAAATCTTCTAACGTATATGGTATACCAGGATTACTTTCAAGCAATGGCTTAGTGTATGTGTTGTATACATTATCAATTGCATCTTTTAGCTTACCACCCGGTACTCTTTTGGACATAACAACAAACTTTTCATCAAAGTTTTCTGGCTCCAGTACTAAACAATGCAGGAGTTCTCCTATACTTAAATGTTTAGCACTTAAGTCTTCTTTTTGACGTAAGATGTAATCATTGTGAAACAATGGTGGATCTCTCATTAGTTTAACTAAAGAGCTATAACTAAAATAAAACTTATCTTTTTGGAACTCTTCTTTGCTTACAATTTTAGGCGTGATATCTGTGCTTAATTTACTCATCTTCTTTTTTTAGGGTTTAATTTTTTTATACTAAATTTGTTATTACGTCTAAAAGTATTTCTTGGTGTGGGAACATACTCCATTGCTAAAAACTTTTGACCTTGAGTATATATTGACAAACCTAAATTTAAATTTTTACAATATGTACTCCATATTTTTACTAGTATGTCAAGGTCGTAATAAGAATCAAAATCTGGGTATTTATACAGTTCAGCATATAAATTTTTACTGCAGCTTAATGGTGTACAAAACGTATATATCTCTTTATACTTATGTGGTATTAATGCTAAAATATAAAGAAATGATTCTTTTATGTTGCACTTGTCAACCATCTGGATTACTAAGTTTACATCTTCATCCGTTCCTTGTAGCATCCTACTCATTTTTTTGTAATCTTCTTTTGTAAATATTCTTTTCTCCATAATTTAAAATAAAATAATGCAGGTGGCTTTGTATACCACCTGCATTATAATTATTATTCTAAGATGTTATCTACTACAGCCTTACTAAATAGTAAGCTGGTGAATGCATCATGTGTATTGATTAACTTTCTGCCGATCACAAACTTTAGATCAGATCCAAGTACATCAGAACTTATAATGTCTTCAGCTCTTTGCTTCAGGTCATCAGTGATATCGTCTTCAGTCATCTTGAACTCAACATAGTTAAGTAGTCTTGTTGCAATAACAAAAGCTATATCACCACGGTAATCTTCATTAGTGTTTACGACTTCAGCTAACTGATTTTCAATGTCAGCAAACGGTACCTTAGTGTCTAAGATTTCCTCAGTTGTGATAAGCTTATCCATTTTGTTATGAATGAATGCCGTGAACTGAGTAGTAACCTCTACTCCTAGAGAACCTTCCCCTAATAACTGAATAAGTTTTAAACTTTCCATGTCGTTAAAGTTAGGAAGACTACTAATAGTGTTGAAGAATAAACTAATACTTCTTGGGTTAATCTCTGGTCTGTCACCACTTACTACCTCTTTATTCATGAGGGTAAAGTTGATACACCTTGAATCAATGTTATTCTTTTCAGCCCACTGAGCCCACACTTCTGCGTCCCATCCTAACTCAATGTTCATGTACCTTGATTTCTGTGCAGGATCTTGATCTGTTACATTATAAGCACCATCATCTGGATTAGACGATAGGATTATAGTCCATCCTTTAGGCAAACTCCAAGAAGCATACTCTTGGCATAAAACTAATTCCATTACAGCTTGAGTAAATCTTTGAGAAGCTCTGGTATAATCATCAAGGATTAAAATACCTGGACCTGACTTACCTGAAATCCATTCAGGTGGAGAGTAAGACATTCTTGAGCTATTAGTTGTTGTCCAACCTGCTTTTTCATAACTTGATAACGCCATCTCAGAAATCCACAATGCACTTGTTTTTACAGTACCATCTTCTTGCTTAGTTTTCTTAATCATTTTGTATTCCACTACTGGTATACCAATTAGATCACCTATTTCTTCAAATGTAGATAAAGAAAGTTTAACGATGTTTTCTTTCTTAAATCCAAGTTCTATACCTACTTGGCTAATTGTACTTGTTTTTCCTAATCCTGCTTGACCTACTACATTAATAGCTGTTGGCATTAATCCTTTTGTTTGAAGGACTCTATTTGTGTTAACAACATGCTTAAGTACATCTTTTAATTCGTTAACGTTTACTTGTGAGTTGATTGATTTATTCATAATAAATATTTATTGTTTAGTTTAATTTTATACATCTCCCGGGCAAATCTTCATTCAGGTATGATTGTGTTGAATGAACCCATAATATTTTTCCTTTTGCATTTTTTGGATTAGATGCTTCTCCATCTGTTAGATATATTAAGCAAGAATACTTATTAAAATTTTCATTAAAATGATCTATAACAGGCTGGAATGATGTTCCTCCTCGTCCTGTTACTGCAAATGGTTTTCTTGGATTGTACTTGAATTGATCGTTAATCTCAGTATCGCACATTATAATTTCTATATCGTGTCCTGTTTTATGCATATGCATAAGTTCATTCTGAAACTCTTTTAGGTCATTTTCATCTACAGATGCTGATGTATCAATTGCTACTAGGATGTTAGAGAAATAAAACTCTTTGCTTCCTGGCATACCTTTAAACCTTCTACTCTTTTTTCTTCTGGTTTTGTTTACCCATGTCTTAGTGGATACTCCAACAAAAGTTTTCATAAAAGCTCTCCAGTTAAACTTAGGAGGATCAACCTTAGCAATTTTATCTAATAATTCTTCAATCCCACCTGGTACACTCCCTGGTGCCATTTGCTTAACTATATTACGGATTAAGGATTCTGCATTTTTTGCCAACATTTTTTTAATTGGATCTGGTGCGTCTTTAATTTCATCCCATTCATGACTAGGTACTTCCATTTGATTACCATCACTGTCTTTACATTCTTCCTCTCCTTCAGCTGCTGCTGCCATAAGATTTTTTAGTGTTTCATCTGATTCATTTTCCTGATTCTCCATCAGTTTATCATAATACCAGTTTGTACTCTTGTTAGGAAGCATACCTTTAAATTTGTCCAGGGTTAATCCACCTTCTGGTAGCATATCTGCAGGAATTGTTTGATTGATTACTAGATCCATAGCATAATTAGCTACTTCTTTATTCTTGAGATGATTAAACTCGGTTAAGTGGAAGTTAATTATATGTCCTAACTCGTGTAGTATTAGACCTTCTTTGTGTTTATCCGATAACGTTTGCCAGAATGTCGGATTAACCAAGAGTTTAAACATTATACCTTGTAACCCTACACCTGCTGTTGGTACTTTTTCACTTACTTCTTTGTGTAAGCTTAGGAGTACTGATCCGTAGAAAGGCTTTTCATAAAGCAGTTCCTTTGATATCCTTATTATGTCCTTTATCATTTTTAATTATGTTAAGTGCGTTAATATATAGACTGTCTAGGTAATTGTGATAACTACGTAGTGTCATTTCTAAATTGTCTGGAGCTCTAAACTCAAGTATTGTTAATGCTAACTCGTACAGTTTAGAATACGAATAATCTGTAATAATTTTGTTGTTTATTAATGAAAATGAATTTGCTGGTTTTAGTAATTCTTCCATTCTTATTAATAAACTTGAATCCTTAGATACTATTTCATGTGAATTAGGGTTGTCTTTTAATACAACTATTACTGCTAGTATATTTTTATAAGTAGCCTGTGCTTTAATTAATTCTATTAGTAACTTTTCGTTATTTGGATCTTTAGCTTGTATAAGCTTAACCATTTGCTCATCTAATGTCATTTTTTGAGGTTTTTAATGTGAGGTTCCATAAATATTTTAGTGTTTATTAACCCGTGTTCTTTTACACAATCCGCTAGATCTTTTTCTATATCAAATGATATGATTTCAATACCGTATTGTTCTTTATACTTTAAAGACGCTTTTTTACCAGCTGAATCATTATCAAATAGAATACTAATATGTTTGAACCTTTTCTTGTAAAAGCTTACCTGCTTTGGGGTGATGATAGTATTCTCACTATCTGGAGCAACACATTCTATATCAGGGAAACCTAGCTTTCTAAAGGATATTAAATCCTTGAGTGATGCTAACAGTATTAACCTTGAGGCTTTGTACTTAAGTTGGTCATGACCTTGTATATAGTTCTTTACCTTAATAAACTTTCTTTTCTTATCTTTTGAATTGTATATTTTATATAGTGTACCATCTTTACGGAAGAATCCATAACAGTACGCTTTACTGAACTCTTTATTGCTTACATTTTCTCCTTTAGTCATTTGAAATACATAAGCTGCTAAAGGTTTAATGTTGTAGTGTTCTAACTCTTTTGAGCCTATGTTATATTGTGACCAATATTTTACATCGTTTGTGTTCCACTTTCTTATCTTTACATCTATAACGTCATACGTTGTCTTTAATAACTCTAGAGATGAGTAGTCTTTATACTCTCCTTCTTGCCAGAAGTCATACGCTTTTCTAAATGCATCTTGTCTTGTTGTTAAATTATATAGTGATTGTATTAAATCTACAGCGTCACCAGCTTCTCCAGAAGAGAAGTCTTTAAATTTATATTTTCCGTTTACATGTAAATAGATTATCATGGACGGATTGCTATCTGCAGCGTTGAATATTGATTTGATTGAAACAGATTGTCCTGTTAGTCTTTCTTGCAGATTGAGAAACTTCTCAAATATCCACTCGTTAGGTACAGGGAATGTTTCTGTGTTAAATACTTTTGTGCTTAATCCCATAATTTAAAATAAAAAAAAGGTGAGGCTACATGCCCCACCTTTTATGATATGTTATTACTTACTCTGCTGCAAACGGATCATCATCACTTGCATTTGAACTAACTGCAAATGGATCATCATCGTCATCATCATTAGTTTCATCCCAAGTTTTATCTGCTGAACCGGCTGCAAAATTGCTTACCGTCTTAGCTGCTTCACCTTTGACAATAAGGTGTAATACTTTATCGTATGTCATTAGTTGAGCATCTCCTGACAAAGCAAATTGTTTCTCTCCTCTTTTCCACTTAGGTATATGCATGTAGTACTGAGGATATCCTTCATCATTAGTAGTTTGTTGACCACCAACACACCAATCAAGAAATACATCTTTAAACGGAGCTTCATCATTGAAAGCCTTAACCATATCTTCTATGGTATCATACTTTCCATCAGCTTTATCAGCCCAATCAGAATTAATTTCTTCACAGATTGATTTTATAAATTTAATAATTTCATCAACCATTGTGAATTTTTTACCATTCCATTCTGAATTTTTGTGAGGCCACTGACTTGACTTAACTCTACCTGTTTGTCCAAGATGTCTTCCTTTAGATTCATCATCTTTATCTATGAAAAATCCTTCATATGTTCCACCTAACGGTTCTGTTTCTAAATCCATTATGATTGAGTACATTTCTTCTCCTGATTTAGCAAATGGTGGACGATCTAATCTTACTCCGTTAATTTTACATGTGTGATTACCAGGGATGAAAGTCTTAGGTGTGCTACCACCACCTACTTTTACATCTTTAGTTCCAATTTTTCCCATAACTTTTTACTGTTTACTTTTTGTTGTTTTTTTTTCTGCTTCGTTTTTACTTGGGGCAAAAATACTATCCCAATAAGTGTGGAACTCTTCCTCACTATTTTCTTCTACTATCCATTCACTAAGTAAAATGTGTTTTTTTTCTAAGTACCTATGTCTACCTCCTGCACCTACATCTTCTGTTGGTGTGAAGTTAACAAAGTTTTGGCTGCCCTTACGGTATATGTAACCAATCGCATCAGCTTTAAACGTAGCTGCAAACTTACACTTTTTTGACATTTGAATGTCAAGGGATGTAAAATCTGTACCATCTTTATTAAGGGTTGCATATGTACTGTGTGCTAAGATTATTAATTTAGGTGTACATTTTTCTAATCTTTTAATCACATCGTTAAATACATCAGATACTAATGAGTATCCTTTACCATAAGGTAGGTTCATTATAGTACCGTACTTAGCTTTTCCAGAACTTTCATGTAGTTTTCCATGCTCATCTGCTAAAAACCATTTAGCTCCTTCAGGTGATTTAGCCCACTGCATTTCTGCTACTGGTAGACACATTTCCTCAAGTGCTGAGGCTGTATCAACTGCTATGTACTTGTAAGGATACTCGGCTTCTTTGATAGCCTTACATACTTCTGCTACATCCTTAATACTTTTTATAGGATACGACATAGCATCTATGGCTAATGTACCTTCTTCAAAGTCAAGGATTAAACAATCAGGAAGTTTACTTACTGTAAAAGTTTTCCCAACCTTAGGTTTAGAGAACAGTATCATTCTCTTAGGTGTGCTGCTAAGTGCAGGACGAGGTTTGCTTGGTAAATTAATCTTTGCCATTTAGCCTTTGATTATTTTATTTAGCCACGGTTTCCTACTACATGGTTTCTCCAGTAGTATTGCGGCTATGTCACGAATAGTTAATTCGCTGAGTGGTGGATCTTCATCCGGATCTCCTATACCAAAATCATATTCAGCTTCTTTCTCAACAATAGGTTGGAACTCACTGAAAGGAATTATGTACATAACATCATCGGTATGACCAAATGGTTTGGTTGCATATCCTCCGTTGTCAGGTCCCTTATTCCAATTAGGGTTGTGTGGTAATTTATATAAAGTACGTGACTCATCTTCTGAACGATAGTCCTTACTTACTTTCTCAGTGTATACATCTTTTCCATCCCTTAATTCACTGGGAAAGAAGTTTGTTACAAGTGGTGTGCCGAATACCATCTTCGGTACATAATGTGGATTCACTATACCTAGTGACTCCAGTAGTTTTTCATGTTTGCTTAACAGTGCTGCAACTTTTTCCTTTTTTGTAAGGCTGTTGCTACTGTTTGCTTTTGTTGTTGATAATCCCATTTATTTTTTTGTTTTTAGGGGTTCTTGTGCTGGTGTGTTAGCTGGTTGAATACTCATATTTTCAAACGCTGCCTTGAAAAAACTCATACGTGTGTCACCTGTTCGTGACTTAAGTATGTGTGCTGCAAGTACAGTGTCATCATTGATTATAAATCTATCAGGACCATATGCAGTTATGTGTCTTAGTGCTGGACGATCTAGTGCTATTAACATATCAGCATGTTGATTTAGTGCATCTCCTCCAAATATATCATTAGAGTTAGGATAGTTACCATATTTACCATTTTCACATCTAACAGGAGTTGTTATGTCTCTACCTAGTTGTGATAAAATAATGAATGCAATAGGGTACATTTTTTTAAGCTCAGTACATACTTCACCTAACATGTTAAGCATGTCAAGTGTTGATTGATTTTTCATCTTCTTGATAAGTACTGAGTGATCCAGTGTAACTAAAGTCTTACGATATATAGTCACACCTTCTTCTTTTATAGAATGAGTTTTCATATACTCTATTACTTCAGCTTTGAATTCTTGAGCTGTTACTCTGTCTTCAACGATGTCAATAGGGTACTTGGATGCATTGATGGCATATTGCGCACACTTATCCAAAAGGTCATCTGTTATTGTTATTCCTTCTGTTTCTGCACTACATAAATATTTGTAACTTTTTTTACTTACGGAGGAAAACTCACGTATCTTAGAGTTACGTCCAACCATTTCTAATTGGAACTCCAATACTCTTATCCCTTGTCCTTTATTAAGTTTGAACCCTTCTCTTACCATTTGATCTTTCATAAGAGTTTTACCTCCTCCAGGTCGTGCTGCAATGATTGTAATAGAGTTGTATTCAAATCCTTTTATACCAGCATCGTTAATTTTTGGCCAGGGTGTCATGAAACTATGGATTTTACCCTGTTGCCGTTTCTTTAAATAGACTAAAGCCTCATCATAGAATGCTGCGTGTGATTTCCATTTCATACTACTCTTGATTTAATTTTACGTTCTGGTATATAATCATCTTCCGATAGGACTATGTCACAATAATTAGCTAACTCTGATTCAGCAGTACCATCTTTTAACTTTTTTATAAAGTACATTGCTGTCCTCATATATAAATAGTTTTTAACATGGTACTCGTTAATGTACAGAGATGTAGCTTTCATTATGTCATCCCAGTTATAATTGTACTCCTGAAAAAACCACATAAAGTTTGTTTCTATATTCTTCTTATTGCCTCTGGCATACTTGCCACTGGGTAGTTTTTGTGTTGGAAACATTTCAAGGTACTCAGCAATCTTATCTACATAATCAGAACCTAATAGGTCTATGTTTTTAAGTTTTACTAAGGGTTTGTATAACATTTCAACTTCCTTAATTAAACTTTCACCTTTAATAGTAAGAGAGCAATCAGGATTGATATATATTGACGGCAACTTAGATTGTAAAGAAGCAATGCCTACACCTGATAATTTAGGCTTGGCATGCAATCTATACAACATGTGATACTGGTCAACAGTTAATTCTTTTTTCTTTAATTTGTTAAAAAAAGCAGATTGTTTTAGCATTGGTTGGTTAAAATAGGGTTACTAAGATACACATTATCTACCACTTAACATGTAAACCATCTTGTTTTTCTAGTATAATATTTATTTTATTAAATACATTTAAGTGATCCCAGTCATTACTTAGTTCAGGTATAAAGAACTTGTAGTGATTAGGTCCAATCAACTTTCCGAACTGTTCTGTTTCTTCACCAACAAACACCCAAATTACTTTATTGGTAACTAACTCAACAGCTTTGATTAATTCCACAGTAACTGGATTCCATTGGTGTTGATGATGGTAAGGTTCCATAGCTATTGGACATGTTGCTGTTACATTAAGTAACATTACTCCTTCTTTTTCAGGAAGATGTTCAAGTGAGCTATGATAAAATGTGTCATCACCTTTTTTTAATGCATCTTTGAATGCATTAATTCCTTTACTGAATGCTAACCCATCATTCTCATCTTTGTTAGAACTTGGAGCTTTGTTTATAAAAATCACACGTACATCTTTTAACTCACATAGGTCAAATGATTTAAAGATGTCTTTGATTGGTGGTGTGAACATACGTCCTTCACTTACATTAGTCATTAAGGTATCCAACAGTGTGCTAAATTCTTTAGTTTTAAATACATCTGACATAACTTTGTTCCAAGAAGTCTTATTATACTTATTGGTTAAGTTATTTATTGTACTTTTGATTTTAATTGTATTACTCATGATTGATAAAAATTTAGATAATAATTTATTTGATGCAATTCCTAATGATGCATTGATTGATATTAAGATTCAAGGTGACTATTATGTTAGCCTTAAGTCTGTATTTAATACTTACCTTATAGAAGGTGAGTCTAAAAGTTCTATTGGTAAGATTGTTGAAAACATTACTAACAATAAAATTACTTCAATGAAAGAGCATAGGTTGTACTTGATGTATCTTCTTATAGTTCAGATTGAAACTGATGCTAAGGCACAGGGTTTAACTGTTAAGTCTGCTGTACCTAAGCCTGAATAGATCCAAAGTTAACACCCATAAAGTTTCCCATCTGTATTATTGTTTCAATGACACTGGATAACTCATCTTTTGAGCAACTTGCAAATGATTGATAACATTCTTTACCATCTTCACCTTCCCATGCCATACCACACTCTTTTTTTACAATGTTTTTCATTTCTTTGAGTGAGTGTCCTTGTTCATCAGCTAATTCTTTGATACATACGTGTATCTTAGCCAGCTGACCTTTTGTATTGTCTTCTGTACGTAATTCAAACAAAGCTTCTACCGTGTCATCTTCTTTCAGAGACATTAGAAATAAACGGTACTGCTCCATAGATACACCTGGAGCAATTACCAATTTACCTTCTTTTTTTTTCATTTTAATTGAACATACTTGTTTATTCATATTCTAGTTTATATTTTGTTGGTACGGGGTAATCTGATACGATCCATTCTTTTTTTTCAAGGATGTTATCCATCACATCCCAATCTTCATACCTGTCGCAATCATCTAATCTACATTGAGTTCCGTGTTCTTCACATGACTTAGCACTATCTGATTCTTCGTCAGTTAACTCTCGCGTGTATAGTGTGCAGTCTTTAGGATCATACTTATACTCACAATATATACCCATGCTCATTTCTTCAGCTTGATATGTAAAACTTACGTCAAACATATTAGCTATTAGCATAAAGCTTGTTGGATCAGGTGACCATTTGGTTTCAAATTGTATGTATCCACCAACAGGATTTTCTTCATCACTTAAATATATGTTGAAAAGATAGCTAATGTCTTCATTAACATTTTGGAACAGGGGAAATATTTGCCCCTTTCCTGTTGCTGTTTGAAGTTTAGCCATCTTTAAAAACAACTTGTATAATGTTTTTAATCTATCCTCCGGTCCCTCGAAGGTTACTGTATTTGAACACCAGTTTGCCATTATTTATCTATTATTTGAAATTGATTAGATATTTTAAGCTCTACTTTTTTAGTAGCTCTAGTTATAGCTGTGTACATCCAACGTGCTTTATTCCAGCTGTCAGACAACCAATTAGCATCGATGTATACATTTTCCCATTCGTTACCTTGACTTTTATGAGCCGAAGTAGCATATCCGTAGGTAGCAATATTAACGTTCTTGTTCCACATTCTTTTTATGTTTAGTTTGTTCGTTGTGAATCTGTCATCAGATTCGAATACAGGACATTCCATTAACATATCAGGGTGCAGTGAAGGTTTATCTAGGTTAGGAACAACAAGTGTCTTAAACGTACCCTCTTGACCTACAACTTCATGTTCTACTAAGAACAACTTATACTTGCCTGTCTTTGGATACTTCTTTGAACCAACATTAATAATTTCCTCGAACTCATCCACAATACGAGAGTTGATGATAGTATAATGCTCTCCGTTGAGAAACCTTTGGTTAGACACAGAGATTAATTTCTCTCCATCTACTATAGGTGACTTACTATCTTCTTCAAACTTAGCTTGTCTGATGTGTTGGTTGTATTTCATACGTGTCTTGTTAGTTGACACTATGACAATGAAATCCTTTTCATGTTGTATGTCTAACAGTAGTTCATTACTAAACATTTTTACTAGACTAAAGTCAGGCTTGTTTTTATTTAGTATCTCTACTCCACTATTGTTACGTAGGTGAGTAGCAATTTCTAATATAACCCCTTCGTTTCTTACTACTTCATTTAGTTTAGTCTTCCATACCTTCTTAAAAACCAAGTATCCCGGTGAATTTTCCCACTTAAATAACTGAGGATCTTTTCCAACAGGTTCTAACTGAAAGTCATCACCGATAAAGATGAGTTTTACCTTATCCTTTAGTGCTGTTTTAATTAGATCGTTTAGGATAGGTGTATCAACCATAGATGCTTCATCTATTATATAGACTTTGGCCTTAGATAATCCTGTTCTTTGCTTAAATTCTCCAGAGATAGGATCTGGTGTCCCGTATATAGCCTGGTGTATCGTAGTAAATCTTTTTGCAGGAATTTTTTCACTTAGAAATTTATCTTTCAATCTTTTTAGTGCTGCATTTGTTGGTGCTAATATATTAGCATTGCAGTGATTAACTATGTTTTCTGCTATCGTAGTCTTCCCTGTCCCAGCATTACCTGCCAGTAGGAAGAAGTTGTCTGGTGACATCATAAATCTATCCACTAATAGTAGTGCTGATTTTTGATCCATTGTATATTCTACCTTATCAGCTCTTGCTTTAAATATAGACCTTGGGTTACTTTTAAGGTCTTTTTTTTCAGGTATACTTGTACCTTGTGATATTTTATTCATAATGTTCTATGTTCTAATGGTACGTTTGATTTGATTAATCTTTTTAATTTTTTTAATTTTTCTTTTCTTTTTCTTTCTAAATAGTAGTTTATTTCTTGTCTTGCGTCAGGTAACAGTTCAGATTTTTCATGGTCGTTACCAAAATATCCCCAAAAAGAATCAGGTGAGTCATTGTCATATTCAATTACATATCCGTATACTTCATTTAAACACCAATGGTTGTAATTTTTTACATCCAATCTAATGAACGATTCAGCTATTTCTTTTCTGTTTTTACCAGCATGATATTTTCTATACCAATTAGAGTTTTTTTCAGCACCTTCGTAATCAGAATCCCATGTTTTTTTTGTCATGTACACAAATCCTATTTGTTTACCCCAATCATTAGTATTATATCCACCGTGTTGATGCCAATGCAGGGGAAGTATAGCAATAACTCTTATGTTAAACAAATAATGTTTATACACATTTGTCATTATTTTTTCTTCAGACCAATCATCATTTTCCTCATCATATAAGTTGTCACACTCGTTTAAGTTATCGTAATTTTTAATATCTGAACAACCGTCAGTATATACAGCAAACACCGATGAAGGATTGTTGTCCCTTGGATTATCTGCATAATCCTCGTGATCTATTTTTATACTAACTCCTTTATACTTTATTTCATCTAACATTATTTAAATCTTTTTCTAATAAAGAATTATTTTTTGTTGGTTCTAATGGGGTAACACTTTTATCTTCACTTATCACAAGACAATTTGGATATGACTCAGCTAATATTTGTGTTGTTTCGTAGTGTAATGTTATTAGTTTTTTATCAGCTAAATCTTTTATTGCTAATAAATCAGCAGGAGATTCAGGTTTTAATACAATGCGTGTACTACCGTTACTTATTATTGTTGCTTTCATTGTTATATTTTTTAATAAATTCTATTACTGCTTTGTATGTGCTGTCAAGTTTAAAAGCACCTCCAAGTATTTTAATGTTAGTTTCTTCAATTTGAGCATTACACATATCAATAGTGAATCTGTAAGCGTTACCGTTCGGGTCTATTAAGCATTCAATCTCCTCAACTACGGGCATCAACCAATCCCATGAGGTGTGGTATTGTAGGTCTTTATCTCCGTTCAAACACCAATGATGCTCATTAGGTTTCCAACCCATAAATTCTGCTATTAGTTTATTATCTTTCATCTTTAAATGTTTTTTTAAATGGTGAACGTGTATTTTTCTTTTTCTTTGGTGCTGACTTAAGCATATTTCTGAACAGAAAGTCCATTATGATATCCTGATCTTGAGTTTTAACGTATTCATAAAATGCAGAACGAGTAATTTTAACTGTTAAAACATACTCTTTACCTTTTTTTTCTACGTTACTCAATCGTGTATGGTGAATCTTTTGATTTTTATACTTAGGTATCACCATTGGTATTTGAGAACTTAGTTCTTTAGTGTTTCTAATAAACTCAGGATCAAACTGAAAACTTTCTACTTTTATTAATGCTGACCTTACGGTAGCATGGTTTTTTGCTCCTATAATTTTACCTTCTTCTGTAAGAAAATTCTTTCCTGTAGCGTCTACCGGGGCAAACAATCTACCAATATGAGTAAGGTTTTTAAAGTCTAAATTGTGATATATATAAGCATATAGATATGCTCTCTCATCTGAAAATATTCTTTTAGAACTTTTTGTGTTGAGGTTTTTTCTGGTAATGTAATCTTTTATGTCTTCTAAAGTCATAGATTAGTAACCGATTATAGTAACAGGTGCTAAAGGTTGGATAACAATGTTGCTAATCCTATCGTACCCCACAGTATTAATGCTGCTAAAGCTATTTCTGTTACTAATGTTAGTATTCCAATTAGTAAACGTTTCATTTCTTTTGTTATAATATTTAAGATCCGCAACCTACACAATCAAAATGTGAGTCTGTAGGCTTAGTCCCGTTTAACTTCATTTGTAGGTTGTGAATTTCATCTTTGATACTCATGTCTTGCATCATATCTCCTGTTAATTGAGACTCTAACTCCTTGATTGTTTTTTCAATCTCTTTTTTTTTATCTTCTTCCATCATTCTTTTATTATTCTTCTATCGAAATCTTCTTGTTCAAACTTATCTATCTGATGTTGCTCTTCTTCAGACACTTGCTCATCATTGTGAACGTATAATGGTTGTTCTTTCTTTTTTTTATTTGGCATGTTGTAGTATATTAATTTTACTTTCACGTATTTCTTTTTCCCATCTTAATTCTTTAATTGATTTAACATGTCTACGTCTTGGTAGTCTTTTAGATATAGATGTCGTATCAAAAGATTCAAATCCTTTAATACAACTTACATTTTTCTCTAATGTTATTATTATGCTTCTACTTTTTTCCATACTTTTTTTTCTTCTTCTGCTTTTATTTCTGGCATAGGTACACCAAATCTTTTTACACTGAAACAATCAAAAGGATATGTGTCATCTCCTAATATTAATTCTTCTAATATAAATCCTGGTTGTCCATCCATAGAATTAACTACTTTTAGTACCGTATATCGTTGTCCTTTTTTTAACCATTTTTCTGAAGGTATTTCAATAGGCTTGTTGCTATCGTCAATACATATTGCTATAAATGGTACAGTTAAAGGGTTAGGTTTATTATTATTCATTTCTTTCATCTTGCATCTGTATTTGAATGTCTAACTTTTCTAAGCTTTCTTTAAGTTTATACATATCCATAAAGTCTCCTTGTTTAATGTGACACTTACCTTTTTCATGAGCTAACAAACAACATTGTTCAGCTTGAATAGGTAAATGTTTAGCATGTTCCATTAGTGCGGTGTATACGTACTTAAATGAATTAATATTATCGTCTAGTAAATATAAATGTGTCATGGCCTATGTACTTTAATTTTTGACTGATCAAAGGATTGCAGTGCATTTTTTACCCATTGCAAATCTACAGAGTTTTCATAACATAGTATGTGAATCACTGCTGTTTCATCTGGATTAAGTCTTAGGAATCTTCCTATTTTTTGTCTGGCTTTTCTTTCGTTACTGAAAGTGTGCATTATTACGCCTACTTTTAGGTCGTGAATATTAGCTCCTTCAGATAACTGATCTACACAAGATAAACGATATATCTTTCCTTCTGCAAATAATTGCAGGTTTTCTTCAGATTTTTTGTTACTTGAATGAAATGAATGTTTACATAACTCATCAGCTTGATCTTTTGTATTGGCAAATACCAATGTTTTGTGATCAATTTTATTTAAGATTTGTTTAACATACTCTACTTTAGTACGATAACTTTGAATTGCTTTCATACGTAGTATACGTAGCATTTGTGATTGTTGTCCTGAAGCCATTGACAAAGCTCTATTCCAATAGTCATAGTCTTTTTCTTCTGTGGTCTTCCAGATTCCACCACCCTTTTTCTTTTTTATTACGGTGTTATGTTTACCTAACTTAAGCATGTGAATGTAGATTTTATAATTATTTAACAAACCGTTGTCAATTGCTTCATCTACATGGTACTCAAATATTTTAGGGCAATAAGAGTTACACATCTGAGCTTTCTCTGACATAGATCCAATTGGATAAGTACCAGTAAGCCCAATTAGTTTACCACCTCCCATTAGATACATATCTAACCATTCTGCATGCGAATGTTTAAGTGAGTGACATTCATCAAGATATATAAAATCATGTCTTAGGTCTTGTTTTTTTAAGCTACGATATGTTGTGAATGTAATCGATGATAGTAAGAACTCATAACCATGCTTTAAGGCATCATTAGTCCATGAGTCAAAAATCTTTTTGGTAGGTGCTGCTACTAAAAAGCTTGTTGTATCA
>TARA_R110001599_G_scaffold39338_5_pt1 | contig 40582 bp, 39 predicted proteins | sample TARA_R110001599 | Tara Oceans TARA_R110001599 (sample SAMEA4398360) | marine metagenome | biome: Polar Biome; feature: [MES] marine water layer (ENVO:01000295) within the mesopelagic zone...; material: water (ENVO:00002006), including particulate matter (ENVO:01000060) such as...... | reverse complement strand
GTTTAAAGATTGAATGCACTCCAGTGCGTCTAACAAAGTGGGGACCTTTTCACCTGCAAAATCCGCAGAAAACCAAGACCCGGCATCTAATTCAGCCACATCTGCAGGTCGCGCATCTCGTGTAACACCAGCCCCATTGGTACAACGGTCCAGCGTATCGTCATGGAAAATGACCAACCCGCCTTCGGCAATTAAGTACACATCAATTTCCACCCAAGTCGCGCCAGCGTCAGCCGCTGCACGAATGGAAGCCAAGGTGTTTTCAGGTGCCAACAAAGCAGCGCCACGATGCCCCATCACTTTTGTGTTCAACACACGATCTTTCGAAGCATGATCGTTTGAAACCTTGTCATTTAAAACTTTGTCATTTTGCATGCTACTCTCACAATCTTTGTTGAGTTTTTGCGTCAAATAAGTGCCAATGTTGCACAGGTGCAGTCAGCCACATTAGGCTATTTATGTCCGGTAAATGCGGTCCAGCCAAACGAACAACCATCGGCTCCCCTTTACCAGATTCAGCTTCTAACACACCATGTATCAATGTCTCAGCGCCCAGTGATTCTACCGCTTGAATACGCAAAGCGAAATCAGCATTTTGCTCATCGGACACCTCTAAATGCTCTGGGCGAATCCCCCATACAATGGCACCGCGGTGCTCGTGAGAAAGTGGCAAGGTAAACGTTTCAGTGATTTTTATGCCTTGCTCCGTCACATTGGCATCCATCAAATTCATAGACGGAGAACCAATAAACGCTGCCACAAAGGGGGTTGCCGGTTTGTTGTATATATCCATTGGCGTACCAATCTGTTCGGCTCTGCCTTTATTCAATACCACCAATCGATCCGCCAACGTCATGGCTTCAACCTGATCGTGCGTCACGTACAACGTCGTCGTTCCTAATTTACGCTGTAACTGACGGATCTCGACTCGCATCTGTACTCGCAACTTGGCATCAAGATTCGACAATGGCTCATCGAATAAAAAGACTTTCGGGTCTCGCACCATCGCACGCCCCATGGCCACGCGCTGACGCTGACCACCAGATAACTGACCCGGTTTACGTTGTAATAATTCCGTTAAGCCCAACATCTCAGCGACGCCCGATACTTTTTCTTCGATCTGTTCTTTCGGCACACCACGATTTTTTAGACCATACGCCATATTGTTGTAAACCGTCATATGCGGATACAAGGCGTAATTCTGGAACACCATCGCGATATCACGTTCTGCTGGTTCTTTTTCATTCATGCGCTCGCCACGAATGCGCAGTTCACCGGCAGAAATACTTTCCAAGCCTGCCACCATACGCAGCAACGTCGATTTACCACAACCTGATGGACCGACTAAAACAATGAATTCACCTTCTTCAATAGAAAGATCCACACTGGGAATGGCGTGATAACCGTTAGGGTAAGTTTTACCAATTTTTTCTAAAATTACATCCGTCATCACTACTTCTCCGAATCCACTAAACCTTTAACAAACAACTTCTGCATACCAATAACCACCGCAACAGGCGGCAACATCGCAAGTAAAGTCGTCGCCATAATCTGATTCCACGCAATGTCGCCATCGGTAACCGATAACATGCGCTTAATACTCATTACCAAGGTGTAATAAGCGTCGTCTGTGGTGATCAGCAAAGGCCATAAATATTGATTCCAACCATATATGAATAAAATCACAAACAATGCCGCAATATTTGTCCGAGACAGGGGCAGCAAAATATCAAAAAAGAAACGCCACGGCCCAGCGCCATCCATTCTTGCCGCTTCAACCAATTCACCTGGGATACTCAAAAAGCACTGACGAAACAAAAACGTTGCCGTTGCACTGGCAATTAATGGCAGCGTTAACCCCGTATAACTGTTCAGTAAATCAAGATTCGCCACTACCTCATAAGTCGGTACAATTCGTACTTCGACAGGAAGCATTAGCGTCATAAAAATGACCCAAAAACAAAAGTTTCGGAATGGAAAGCGAAAGAAAACAATGGCATAAGCAGACAACAACGAAATGGCAATTTTGCCAAAGGTAATCCCCAGCGCCATCACCAACGAGTTCAGCATCATCAAAAAAACAGGCGTTTCCACGCCATTCCCGGCTTTTTCAAACAACACCGTCTTCCATGTCTCCACACCCGCATCACCAAACCACAAAGGAATGTGGCCGACACCAAAAGCGGAGGCTGGATGTGTTGAAGCCACCAATGCCATCCACACTGGCAAGGCAACCAAAGCAATACCCACCATTAACGTCGCGTGGCTAGTAACCGTTAACCAAGGTCGATTTTCGATCATGAGTACTGCACCTTACGCTCAATAAAACGAAACTGAATAACGGTCATAAGACCGACAATTCCCATCAAAACAACAGATTGAGCCGCAGAACCACCAAGATCTAAACCAACAAAACCATCATCAAACACTTTATAAACCAAGGTTGTCGTACTTTGTCCTGGGCCACCTTTGGTTGTGGCATCGATCACACCAAAGGTTTCAAAAAAGGCGTACACAAGGTTAACGACTAATAGGAAAAACGTCGTTGGAGACAGAAGAGGAAAGACAATGGTCCAAAAACGCTTAAATGGACTCGCCCCATCGATCGCCGCCGCTTCGATCAATGAACGAGGCACCGCTTGTAATCCAGCCAGAAAGAATAAAAAATTGTAACTAATTTGCTTCCACGTTGACGCAATCACCACCAAGATCATGGCTTGGTTGCCATTAAGGTAATGGTTCCAATCCACACCAGCAGACTTTAACCACAAGGCAATCGGCCCCATGCTAGGGTCAAATAATATCCACCAAAGCACACCCGCTAAGGCAGGAGCAACCGCGTAAGGCCAAATCAACAAGGTTTGATACGCCAACTTACCGCGAATAATACGATCCGCCATCACCGCCAGCAATAGCGCAACCGACATGCCGACAACGGCAACCGAAAAACTAAAAAATAACGTGGTTAAAATAGATTGGTAATACAGTGGATCGGTAAATAGATCGATAAAGTTTTCAAAACCAACAAACTCACGACTTAAACCGAATGCGTCTTCTATGTAAAACGCTTGCTCTAACGCTTGTTCGGCAGGCCACAGAAAAAAAATCGCTGTCACCACCAACTGAGGCAGTAACAATAACCAAGGGAGGCCTTTTTGAGGGAAGGTAACCGTCATAGAAGTATCCAAAAAAAATAAAACGACAAATAACGCCTAAAAAAATCGCCCTTATGACACATCATAAGGGCGATTGATTTGATTAATCGTTCGCTTTTTCAAACTTACGAAGTAAAGAGTTTCCACGCTCTACCGCAGTGTCTAATGCGGTTTGAGCATCAACATCACCACTCCATACAGTCTCAAGCGCTTCATCGATCACGCCACGAATTTGAACAAAATTACCCAAACGCAGGCCTTTCGTGTTGGCGGTTGGTGTACCGGTTGTCATCTGAATAACACCCGTTTCTGTACCTGGGTTAGCCGCGTAGAAACCTTGCCCTTTGGTCAAATCATACGCCGCGTGAGTGATTGGCAGATAACCAGAGAATTGATGCCAATCCGCCTGAACAGACGCACGAGACAAGTAGCTTAGGAAAGACGCAACGCCTTTGTATTCCTCTTTAGTGTGACCTTGAAGAACCCACAAAGAAGCGCCACCGATAATGGTATTAGAAGGCTGCTTTACTTTGCCTTCCCAATAAGGAAGCTCTGCGACACCAAAATCAAATTTGGCATTACGTTTAATACCCGCGTAACCGGCAGACGACTCGGTAAACATAGCGCATTCTTGACTATAGAATTTAGCGGCGCCATCGTTTGTGCGTCCTGAGTAACTAAAAACGCCACTTTTTTGCCATTCGCCCATTTTCTTAACATGAGCCACTTGCAGAGGACCATTAAATGCTAACTCAGTTTTTAGGCCGCCAAATCCGTTATCTAGTGTTGCAAATGGTACATTGTGACGTGAACTGAAGTTTTCTAATTGAACCCAAGATTGCCAAGCCGTGGTGAAGCCACATGTCACACCAGACGCTTGAAGCTTCTTAGACGCACTTTCTACATCTTGCCATGTTTTCGGCGCTTGGCTAATGCCCGCTTTTTTAAACAAATCTTTGTTGTAGTACAAAACAGGCGTTGAACTGTTGAACGGCATGGACAACATTTTGCCTTCACTGCTAGTGTAATAGCCTGTGACTGCGCTTAAATACGTACTTTCATCAAACGGTTGACCGGATTCACGCATCAATTGATGAACAGGATAAATCGCGCCTTTCGCCGCCATCATGCTAGCGGTGCCCACTTCAAATACTTGAACGATAGCAGGCTGCTGCTTTGCGCGGAACGCGGCAATAGCAGACGTCATGGTTTCTGTGTAATTGCCTTTATAAACCGGCTTTACTTCGTACGCATCTTGAGAATCGTTAAAGTTTTTAGCGATCTCATTTACTTTTTCACCATTGGCACCACCCATTGCGTGCCACCATTCTACTTCCGTCGCTGCCAATGCTGAACCAGCAACAGACAAACCAACAACCACCGACGCTAATTTCAATTTATGCATTTCCGTGTTCCTCACAATGAGTTTTTATTAGAAAAGAAAGAACGACTATAAAGAGCAAATGTTTCACTTTGATGATAGTTAGGTTTCATTTGAAATACAATTACAATTCAAATGAAACATAAAGAGAAACTAAATAGGGAATAAACACAGAAATGAAACTAAAAATGCAGAGTAATCATAACCTGATAGTAAAACGAAAGGCGTAATCATTAAAAATTTAAATATGCTTGGGCATCTATAGCAGCACTACATTAGGAGTTCCTGATTCAAAACAAACACTAATGACCTAAACTCCTCCCTCAACGCCATAAGGCTTTTCGGAAGTGCGTCACTGTTGCGCTGTGTCACTAAGGCTTCTACTTCACCAATTAACCGACAGAACCGATATGCCGACACCTCTAAAGCGGCGCCTTTTAGTCGATGCACCACAAGATCAAAATTATGCAAATCTTGACGCTCCATATGAGTCTGTAAAGTGTCCAATAATCCAGCGGCTTCTTTAATAAACTCTCCGGCGACCAACACCATCAATTCATGATTACACGCCAGCCGACTTTCGAAATCTGTATTATCAAATACCTTTGCCTCAAACATGGTAAAGAAACCTCTGTATAATATTATCTAAGGAAGCCATTTTTTAAGTATCGAGATCAGCTTGTCTTGTGAAATTGGCTTTGCAATATGGGCATTCATACCAGCGGCAAAGCACTCGTCTTCATCCCCTTTCATGGCATTGGCACTCAGCGCAACAATGGTAACGTCGGCGGGCGTTTTCCCATCGATAAGCTGACGAATAGTACGCGTTGCTTCGTAACCATCCATAATCGGCATCTGACAATCCATAAAGATTAGGTCAAACTGAGTTGATTGCGCCAGCTCGACCGCTTTTTGGCCATTTTCAGCCACCACGACCTCCACGCCATATAACTTCAGCAAACCGCAGGCCACAATTTGATTGGTAAGATTATCTTCCGCTAACAATACTTTTGCGTTAAATATTGGCCGGCCTTCAGGCGTTGTTTCGACTTCTTTTACCGCCATGCTGAGATCTCCTTCACGTAAAGGTTTTAGTTTTTCTAATACATTCAGCAATGAATGACGAAATATTGGCTTAACTAATGATTCTGTATAGGACTCTAAATCATAATCAACATTATTACGACTATGAAAGAGTACTCGTTTTAATTGCTGCTTTTGGCAGAGATTATCAAACACCAAAACATCAGAGGAAGCGGCATGCTGTAATGCATCCAGATCCATCAGCACAGCATGACTCGTCCATTTACCCTCAGTAATAGCATGAGCTAGGCTGTCATAAGAATCATAAGTCACCCCAAATGAATCCAGCAATGCACCAATGTACTCACGCCCCGTTTTATTTCGATATACCAAAGTAACGTTTACATCATGACTAATCTTTTTAGGCGGCACTACACTAGGCTCAAACGGGAGAGGTACGTTAAACCAAAATGTCGCGCCTTCTCCTTCTGCTGACGTTAAACCAATGTCACCATCCATGACGTCCACTATCTCTTTGCTAATCGCCAACCCAAGTCCAGTTCCGCCAAATTTACGAGTCGTCGAGCCATCCGCTTGCTGAAAGCGATGGAACAGATGCTTTTGACTTTCCTTAGAAATACCAATGCCCGTGTCCACAATAGAAACTCGCAAAGTAATCGTATCATCCGCTAACGATTCAACAATAATATGCAGTGCAACTTCCCCATCCTGCGTAAATTTAATGGCATTACCCATCAAATTCACCAACACCTGCTTAAGGCGCAATCGATCACCTATCAAGCTTAGTTCAGGAATAGGGGTCGCAGGAGAGTTCAATACGATGCCTTTTTCTTCGGCCTTTAAAACAAAGAGATGCGTCACTTCCTCAATCAAATCTTGCAACTCAAAAGCGTGTTTTTCTAACACAAGGTTTCCCATCTCGATCTTAGATAAATCCAAAATATCATTAATAATATCTAAAAGAGATTCAGCACTGTGCTGCGATAATTTGGCTAAATGCGCTTGCTCCGCTTCCAACTTAGTGCTCATTAATAAAGAAAGGCAGCCAATAACGCCATTTAACGGTGTTCGAATTTCGTGGCTCATATTTGCCAAAAACTCACTCTTAGCGCGGTTTGCTTCTTCCGCTTCCTCTTTCGCCTTACTTTGCTCTAATTCAGATGCTTTCAAACTTTCATTAGCTAATCGTAAATCCTTCGTTCTTAGCTGCACCTTACTTTCAACTTCGGCGGCATGACTACCCACAATCAATAAAAACCAACCAAATAAACCCGTCACTAAAAAACCACACACTAAAATAAATTGCACAATCCAAGGCTGTTTGAAGAAGTAACTTTCACTGATTTGAAATAAACGCCACTTTTTAGCACCAACCATAATGTCCAAGCACACAGCGTGATTAAAATCATCGGCCTTATAGCGAGCGAGAAGTTCATTTAAAGGTAAATTGGCCGATTCACTTTTAGCAATTAAAATTGGTTCATGAACACCGGCATGAAGGTCAACCAAGTACAGATCGGTATTGGGCAACAAACCTCGCCGAAAAATGGTATCCGTTAATGACTCCAAGCCTATCGCCGCGGTAGCAACCCCTAAAAAATCGCCCGTTACGTTATGAAAGAAAGGTAAAAATAAGAGCACGCCATCGCTATTTTGAACCAATTTTAGAGGTGCCGTTGGATAGACTTGTTTTGCGGAAATGGCTTGATCAAGCGCAAAGCGGCGATCCGATTGAGAATAAACATCGTAGCCCAAAGCGGCTTTATTAGCTTTGAACGGACTCAGAAAAGTCACCACTATATGCTGTGACCTTGGACTAACCGGTATAAGCGCCCCATCAATGCCTCTTTCCTTTACTTGAAAGACATTATTTGGATAGCTTTTCTGTGTTTCTCTTTCAAAGCGAGGAATATCATCACCCGAAACCGCAAAGTTCAATGACACACCAACAATCGAGTCTTCTCGCGCTATAACGCTGTCCGCAAACACTTCAAACTCTTTCGCCTCAATATGCTCACTGCCATTGATCAAACCTACAAAGCTGTGCAACATATCCACCGTATTCTTAATACGGTTATTCAATAGCACTTCTAACAGTTCAGCATTGGTACGAAATTCCTTTGTTTGCTTACTCCATTCTGAATAACTACTCCCCAAAGAAAGCGATGCAGTTATAACCAAAACAAAGAGAAAACAACCCAACAAACGCAAAGGATGTTTAAAATCATTACCGAAAAAACGCGGAAAACACGCTGCGAGCCAAGGGACTATCACTAGAACCCCCATCATGTCACCGCCCCACCAGACCAGCCAATTTGTGAATACGTCTTCTTTGCTAATAACACCAAGCGAAAGCAAAGACAAAGAACCAACACTGGCGCCAATCAAGGTTGATAAAATACCGGCTAGAAAAAGAAAGCGAAATACCAAGCGAGTTTGATGAAATAAGAAAGGGATACCAATAAAACGCCTAACCAAGTAGGCGCCAACACAAGACTGTAAAGTAGATCCCAGAGCAATAAGGGTAGGAAGTAACCACGCTATTGTCTGATAGTTTGACCATGTTGCCCATATATTCACCAACAAAGAGCCTATGAAAACCCCCCATGGTGCTTGTCTTGGAAAAAGCATAACCGCAGTAACAGCCAACCCAGCGGCCGGCCAAATAATAGTGGCGTAACCAGGTGGAATAGAAACGGCAAGACCAGCAACGCCTAGGACAAAATACCCCAGAGCAGTCAATACCACGACCATCGTTGCTTTTCTCATACCTACTTACCCCATCGAAGACCTCTTAAGCATAACTAAAGCCATACAGATTGAAGATCAAATAATGGTTACGTTATGTAATAAATGCGACGCCTAAATACTAATAATAGACATTAACTAGATAGGAGGGTTTGAAAGTGAGTCAGATAGCCGCTCATTTCACAGTAAACAGGAGAGAGATAGATAAATTTTAGGCAAAAAAAAACCTGCTATAAAAGCAGGTTTTCTTTAAACATGGTGCCCGGAGACGGAATCGAACCGCCGACACGAGGATTTTCAATCCTCTGCTCTACCGACTGAGCTATCCGGGCAAGTGGGGCGTATTATAGAGAAACCTTTTTACGGGTCAATAGTTTTTTTGAAAAAAAATTAAAAACTTAGTTTCTTCTGCTCGTCTGGTATTATCTTCCTATATCAAGGAGATAAACTTATGCTTCACGTTGTACTTTACCAACCAGAGATTCCACCAAACACAGGCAATGTCATTCGCCTGTGCGCCAATACTGGCTACCATTTACACCTAATCGAGCCATTTGGCTTTGAACTTGAAGACAAAAAACTGCGTAGAGCGGGGCTGGATTACCATGAGTTCACTCGCCTCAAACGCTATCCAAACTTCCAGTCATTTGTTGATCAAAATGAGATAGGCACTATTTATGCACTGACAACAAAAGGCAGCCACACTCACAGCGAAGCCCGTTTTGTTGAAAATGATGTGCTTGTCTTTGGCCCTGAAACACGTGGCTTGCCTGCGGAGTTTATCGAGGCATTACCACCAGCTCAGCGACTGCGCTTGCCGATGCAAGCCAGCTCTCGTAGTTTGAATCTGTCTAATACGGTTGCCGTCATGGTTTATGAATCTTGGCGTCAGCTTAACTACGCCATGCCATCAGATAGCGAATAATAAGCAGAGGTACAATGAATTCTCTAGGACTGCTCCTAAAACGAAAGAACAGCCGCCATAAATTCCGGAAAAAAGTTCATTTACATGAGACCGGTGACATAAAAAAGCGCTTTATCTTATTAGCTTGCGTCATCGCACTGCACAGTTTAGCGATGGTATTCTTTGAGGACCTCGATTGGTGGCAAGCCTTCTGGCTGACAATGACGTCAGCGAGCACCACAGGCTACGGTGATATCTCTGCCGTTACTTTCTGGGGGCAGTTTTCAACCATTCTATTAATTTACGGTCTGGGAATTACCCTGCTCGCACTCATCGCCAGTGACTATGTTGAACTCAGGCTAATGCGCAAAGAAATGCGCATTAAGGGCCGTATAAAGTGGGACGATATGCAAAACCATATACTTATCATTAATACTCCAAAATACGATTCAGAGCGCTATTTAGGATTGTTGATCAGTCAGATCAGCCAAACGCCAGAACTGGTCGACATTCCAGTGCAAATTTTGACAACAGCGTTTCCAGAAGGCCTACCTATTGAGCTTAGATCACAAGGTGTTGTTCATCATACTGGAGATGCATTAGACGACGGCATGCTAACGTCAGCCGGAGTACAGAAAGCCAAATACATTATTGTGCTTTGCCAGGATACACAAGACAGCCACTGTGACAGCTCGACCTTCGATACATTACATCGCATTCAAGAATTAGCCCCTACAGCATTCATCATGGCAGAAGCCATAAATGACTCAAATCGACCTAGATTCAAAGCAGCGGGCGCGAAAGCCGTTATTAGGCCTGTTAGAGCTTACCCTGAAATGCTAGTGCGTTCTCTAATTGCACCAGGCACAGAACAAGTACTGGAAGATTTATTTCGCCACCAAGGGGATCATACGATTCGACTCAATGTCCGTTTAAAGGACGTTACTTGGGCACAAGTCGTCACCACATTAATTCAAAAGAACATTGGTACTGCGCTTGGTTATGTGCAAAAAAATGGGGACATTATTACCCATCCGCAAACCTATTCGATCATAGAGGCAGAAGGCTTAATTATTTTAATAAATGATGATCAAGTGATTCCGTCATTAGAAGAAATTCGTCAATACTTTATATAAATAAATCAAAGGCTTAAACTTGCTTATCTTGCAACTTAAGCCCGATTATTTCAATCTGGCTGCCGTTCATCTGCCTTATTGTTAGACGAATATTACCGAAACGCACCCGATCACCCACAACAAGATGCTTACCCAGCTGACGCTGTAACAGCGCCGCCGCTGTGTCTGTTTCTTCAATACCTTCAATTGGAACGCCATAAACTTTCGCTAAATCCAATAAAGACGCATCACCACGAATCGCAAACTCACCAAAAAAATCCTGTAATAAGAATGAAGAAGACGCTTGATGAGAAAAAATTTGCGCAACGTCATTCACATCCTCAGGATGCAGTAACATCCAAATTTTATCACCTGATTGCAGTACGGTATCGGTATTTACCACGATTGGTTGCTGATCGCGAACGAGAGAAACAAGCTGAGGTGTAGAGACGGTTTCGCTGGGCACATTCCGTACAATTGATGCGGGAATACGGACGCCTTCTGCCTGAATCAGAAATTCATACAATTCCAACGAGTGATTCGAATTAGCATCATTGATTAAAGAAAAACGAGTGGTGGGCGCCGGCGCCGGTGGCACTTCTAGTTTTAACCACCGAGCAACGTGAGGCACCGTTGACCCTTGCAGCAACAAAGAGATCAGTACAACCGTAAAAGTAATCTCGAATAATAACTCTGAATTAGAAAGACCCGCAATAATAGGATACAGAGCCAACACAATCGGCACCGCACCGCGCAGCCCCACCCAACTAATATACACACGCTCAGGCCAGCGAAAATCAAATGGCAACAAACAAATCATAACGGCCACGGGGCGGGCCACAAAAATAAGAAACGCAGCAATACCGACCGCTTGCCAGCCATGAGCCAACAAACTGGATGGCGTAACGAGAAGCCCAAGTAACAAGAACATGCTAGCCTGAGCCAACCAAGCTAAGCCGTCCATAACCTGAGAAATTGACTCAAGGTGTTTGATTCGCCCATTGCCAACTGTTAACCCGACCAAATACACAGCAAGAAATCCACTGCCACCAATCATGTTCACGCCAGAAAAAATTGCCAAACCAAACGAGATAATAAGCAACGCATACAAACCTTCGATAAGCGGAACACGGCGTAAAATCATTAATAAGAATTTGCCGCCGAGAAAGCCGAACAGACCACCTATCGAAAATTGCTGAGCCATTTGCCCCAAAAAGGCCAAAATACTCAGATGGTCGGAGCTTTGCAGCAGACCGGTTAGCATGACCACTAACAGAATAGCCATTGGATCATTGGCTCCGGACTCTATTTCTAGTGTGCCGCCAACTCGTTCATTCAATTTAACGCCGCTATTACGCAATAAACTAAAGACCGCCGCCGCATCTGTAGAGCCAACGATCGCACCGAGCAACAAACCATAAATGAGTTTTACGTCTAATAACCACGCAGCGAAAATACCAACGGCCGCCGTAGTGAAAACAACACCTAATGTAGCAAGAGATAAGGATGGCCATAATGCCACGCGGAAGGTGCTGGTTTTGGTCTGCATACCGCCGTCTAACAAGATAACGGCTAAAGCAAAATTACCAACAAAAAAGGCAAGATTTGGATTGTCAAAGTCCAGTCCGCCTACCCCATCTTCCCCTGCAAGCATTCCCATCCCGAGAAAAACAAGTAGTAAAGGTAAGCCAACACGAACAGTAAAAGAACTGGCTAGAATACTGATTAACAGCAATATCCCAGCTAAAAAAATAAAAGCATTTGTGTCGATAGTGAGAACAGCCCTGTTCGTTTAAAGTTGACCCGTAAGCGTTAAGTATTTCTCCATTAACTGCTCTTCCGTTTCTTTGAAATTAGGGTCCAACGGAATGCAATCAACCGGACAAACCTGCTGACACTGCGGTTCATCAAAGTGTCCTATACACTCAGTGCATTTTGATGGGTCTATTACATAGATTTCGTCACCTTGAGAAATCGCTTCATTCGGACACTCAGGCTCACACACATCACAATTAATGCATTCATCGGTAATAATAAGAGACATTCTTCTCTCCTAAGACCCGCTGTATTGTCTTTAGTTACGTCGTCAAACAGCGGAACTTGAAAAATTGACATTAAATCGTTTGATAATGCTCTTGTAGAACACGCTTAACTTCTGGATTTACAAATTGGCCAAAATCACCGTTCAAAGAGGCTATTTCGCGAACCAATGTCGACGAAATATAAGAGTATTTTTCTGAAGGTGTCAAAAAAATACTTTCCACATCGGGCGCAATCGCACGGTTCATATTGGCTAATTGAAATTCATATTCAAAATCCGATACCGCACGCAAGCCGCGAATCACGACTTTGCCACTGACGGAACGAGTAAATTCGGTCAATAAATTGTCAAAGCCAACCACTTCCACATTGGGCAAATGACCCAATACTTTTTTAGCCAATGAAATACGCAATTCATGAGACAACGCTGGGCGCTTTTTAGGACTCGCAGCCACGGCCACGATCACTTTTTCAAATAGTTTTGATGCGCGCTCAACCAAATCCGTATGGCCGTTCGTAATAGGGTCAAATGTGCCCGGATAAACCGCAATCGTACTCATAGCTTTCATCCAAAAAATTAATAAGGGAGAACGAGTCTGGTAACTGACAAGTTTTTTCGCACTCATTCCCGTTTAGGGGTCGCATCATATAGGAATACGACCTTGTTCTCAATTCACCGATTAAGGCGCGTATTTTTTTCGCGCCTGACCCTCACAAGTTTACGGTATTAAATACTGTAAGGAGCCAATACTTGCTTCAAAAAGGAAATCGCAAGAAAGATGAAAATAGGCGATAAATCCAGTCCACCTATTGTAGGAATGACCCGCTGACAAGTGCGATACAAAGGCGCTGTAATTTGTCCAACTAACAAAGCGCCAGGGTGATTAGCTCCAGGGGCGACCCAGCTTAAAATCACTGAAATCAGCATTGCCCAAAAATACAAATCCAGCAAATGATATAAAGTGCCAGCAAAAGTATAAATAGCATAGCTGGCGGGAGAAATAACCGCACCTTTAATCAGTACAACAAAAACAACCGTCAAGAGCTGGACAGAAAATGCGAGAACAAGAGAAGCCGTGTCCAAACGACCTATCGATGGAATCACTTTGCGCAAAGGAAGAACAATAGGGCTGGTCACTTTGACGATGCTTTGACTAATAGGATTATAAAAATCGGCTCGCGTTAGCTGAAGCACTAAACGCAGTAAAACAACAAACAAGAAAAGATTAAAAATAACCTTCACTAACATAACAAATGGATCTGAATACATGTTCAATATTCCTTAAATTAGTCTTTCTTAGCGGAAAAATCGTTCGCCATTTTTTTTGATCGGTTAACGCAGGCCGTCATTGCATCTGCGACTATTTTATCAATATCAGAGGCTTCAAAAGACAACAAAGCTTGCTCTGTTGTTCCCTTCGGCGACGTAATATTGTTACGTAACTGAGCAATTGGCTCATCCAGCTCTATCACCATTCGAGCAGCCCCTAACATGGCATGACTGGCTAATGCTCGGCTTGTCTTCTCATCAAGTCCCTGTTCTTTACCATTTTTGATCATGGCTTCAAGGAATCGAAAAAAATAAGCGGGTGCGCTGCCTGACAAGCTGGTCACGGTATGCATATGCTCTTCCTCTTCTACCCACACAGAGTGACCAATACTAGAAAAAAGCTCACTCACTTGCGTTTTTTGCCCTTCCGTGGTGTATTCATTGGCTATTAAGCCTGTCATCCCTGCGCCTAATTGAGAAGGCGTATTAGGCATACTGCGGACAATCGCCACAGATTTACCTAACCAATAAGCCAATGAGTCCAATTCAACACCCGCTGCAACCGAGATAAACAGTTGATCGTCACGTACCTGCGCCGAAAAGTTTTCAATTACCGCCTGCATTTGCGCAGGTTTAACACACAAAACAACCACATCGGCCTGATTTACAGCCATATCATTGTCAGCCAACATGGTAATACCATATTGTTCATGATAGTAATCGCGTTTTTCTGGGGTTCTCGATGTACCAATGATTTTTTCAGCCGGATAACCGTTAGCAAGCATGCCACTAAAAATCGCTCTGGCCATATTTCCTACACCAATAAAGGCAATACTTTGTGTCATTTTACATCCTATTTTTTAATTCTCTAAGCTGGCAAAAAATACCCATCAGCTTATTCAATAAATGATATGGCACTTGGTGGCCTCACATTTTAGCCGAGTAATCACGCGATCCAAAGATTGCCGTACCCACACGAACCATGGTGCTACCAGATTGAATGGCCGCTGGTAAATCTCCAGACATACCAATAGATAAAGTGTCTATCATGCTGTCGGATTTGGATAATTCAAGAAAGGCTTTTACAAGAGGTTCATAGACAGCGCATTGCGCGGCAGAATTTTCTTGTGGCGCGGGAATGGCCATTAGCCCTCTAAGACACAAGTTTGGCAGCGTTCTAATGAGGTCAACCATTGCACCTAGCTCTGACAAGGTCACCCCAGATTTACTGTCTTCGCCGCTAATGTTAACTTGAATACAGACATTGAGTGGGGGCATATCTACTGAACGCTGATCACTAAGACGGCGAGCAATTTTTTCTCGATCAATGGAATGCACCCAATGCATGGTGTCTGCTATGAGGCGGGATTTATTAGACTGAATGGGGCCAATGAAGTGCCATTCAATGTCCGCTAAATGCGCTAAAGCATGACACTTATCCACCGCTTCTTGCACGTAATTTTCACCGAATGCTCTTTGGCCGGCGCTATACGCTGCTTCTAGTGCGGATAAAGGCTTTGTCTTACTGACCGCCAACAATCGCACACAACCCTCTTTTCGTTTGTACTGCTGAACCAGCTGATCAATCTGTTGAGAAACTAAGGTTAAATTAACCTTCACGTCTTCCGTTTCGTTTCGTTCGATTTCAATCGACATTGTTCACCACGCTCCTTTTTTATAAAGATGTAACGAGTTGCCCCGTTTCCTCTTTATAAAAAAGACAGAGGAGAAACGATGGTGTGCGCATCATAGCACTATTTTAAAAGACAGAAAAAAGCTTATAACGAATAAAGCTCAGAGCTAGATTCATAATAGTCACCATGAAATTCTAGGCGATATCCTGGTAAGTTATGTAGCGAGTTCGCAGCGAATGAAGCGGACTGGTGAAGCAACTCTAATGATGAGTGCTCGGGATAAAAAGCAATGCCGATAGACACTCCTGCACGTATTAGCCGATTGCTAGAAAGGCTAGAGTCACTCAATGACTTCAATAGTTTAGTGGCCACAATCTCGGCATCCTCTAAATGCTGAATACGGATACCCATAACCAATTCACGCTCATCATAATGCGCTAGAAGATCATTATCTCGCACTGTATCTTGCATAATATCAGCCAATACTTTCAACTCGTCCTCATCTATTTTCGACGTCGAAAGTAATTTCAGCGAAAGCAACGCCGCGCGCTGAAAATGGCGACGGGAGTCCTTTAAAACGATGCCAAAACTATTATCAAAGCTAAAACGTCGCAATAGACCTGTCGACGGATCTCGGTGGCTGTCTTCCAACAATAAATAATCGGCTTTTTCTCGCTCGAATACAGCGTCCAGCCAAGAAGCATAACTGTCTAAAGCCAGTGCCATCAGCTCTCCTTCTAACAGGGTGTCTTCTCGTTGAAATGCTAACATTAAATAGATAGAACCCTGACCATCGGAAACGCTCACCATGGATGCATCTGAAAAACCATGACGTTTAAAAAAGACCTGCCAGTGCTTCCAGTCTGATAAATTCGGAATATTAATGTCATGACGTTTAGGACAAGAAGGAGTGGCCGCAAAAGTAATCAACGCTTGAGGAACCGTAATCAATCGGCCATTTGGACTAAGTAAACTCTCATTAATAGAGTCTACATATTGTAAATGCCATTGCGAACAGTCCTTGTCACACACAATAAAAAGACAATACGCCTTGGGCAACTGAGCCTGTAGCCTATTTTTAAAGCTATTCAACAAGGAACTTAATAAAGCCCCCTTTGAAATCATGTGCAGCATTTGGGGCATGTCACTGTACAGATCTTTGATGAAATCTCGTTCTTTTTCGAGATAGGCAACACGAGACCGCAAGACCTGCCGTTCCTTAAGCAATTCGTTTGATGAATCTATAGGCATAAAATACTGAAACCACAATTGTCCATAATTGAAACTAGATTAACGACCTAAGATAAAAAGTAAAGGATATAGTAAAGCCAAATGAGAGAAAGAAAATAATCTGGCCTTACTTATTTGACTCAAACAGCCTGATAAACACGTTGACCAGAAATATACGTCGCGGCGACTCGACCAACAAATTCATCACCAAAGTACGGGGAATTATGGCCTTTTGTCTTCCGGGTATCATACGACCATACCCAACGTGCCGTACTGTCAAACAAAATAAAGTCGGCAAAACTTCCTACTGACAAAGAACCCGCCTCCAAACCAAAGCAAGCAGCAGGGCCCGATGTTAAGCAAGTCAGCACGGTGGAGAACTCTAGGTCTCCTTCATCCATTAATAGCATAGCCAAAGGCAATAAAATTTCGACATTCGCCATACCAGGCTCAGTGGCCGCGAAAGGAGCGATTTTCGCCATTTTTTCATGAGGCTGATGATCAGAACAAATCGCGGTAATGACACCCGCTTTGATTCCCTCGATTAGAGTCAACCGATCTTCATCGCCACGCAACGGTGGCAACACATGATAGTGACCATCGAACCGACTCAATACCTGATCATTCAATAGTAAATTGTGCACGGCAACATCGGCGGTCACATCTAATCCAGAAGCCTTTGCATCCGCGATCATTTCAACCGACTTGGCACAAGACAAACGAGCAAAATGCGCACGCACTCCTGTTTTTTCGACCAGTAATAAATCACGCATCAGCGCAATGGTTTCCGCTTCTTCAGGAATACCCGCTAAACCATGCATGGTCGACATCAGGCCTTCGTGAGCACAACCGCCTTCAGAAAGACTCGATTCATCAGGATGAAACACCACCAATAAATCATGTGTCGCGGCGTATTCAAGCGCACGAGACAACACCTTAGTACTTGCCATTGGATGGCGATGATTGGACACTGCGATACAACCCGCGTCCGTCAATGCCACCATATTACTCAGTTGTGCGCCCTCTAACCCTTGCGTTAACGCGCCAATAGGAAACACATTGGCCATTCCCGCCTCGTCGGCTTTATCTTGAATTAACGCTGCAACCGCAGGCGTATCCACAATAGGGCGCGTATCTGGAGGACAAACTAACGTCGTCACACCACCGGAAACTGCTGCACGCCCTTCCGTTGCGACACTGCCTTTTTGAGTCAATCCAGGTTCACGTAACGCCACCGCAAGATCCACTAAACCCGGCAACACCCATTGACCTGTCGCATCAACAATCTCAGCATCTTCAAAACCTGCTGGAGCACCGCCAATCGCTACGATTTTTTGATTGTCGATGAACAAATCCGTTACCGTATCAATGTTTTGACTCGGGTCGATAATACGACCATTTTGAATACGTAATTTCATGCTATTTTTCATCCCTCGTTACTGACGAATCATCACTTTGTAACTGACCACTCATCGCCATAGACATCACTGCCATTCGCACCGCGATGCCATTGGTTACTTGATCCAAAATTACAGAATGTTTACCGTCCGCGACTTCCGAAGAAATTTCCACGCCGCGGTTAATTGGACCTGGATGCATGACGATTGCATCAGGACTCGCCCACGCCAACGTTTCTTCAGTCAAACCATACAATCGATAGAATTCGCTTTCGCTCGGCAATAAAGCGCCTTTCATGCGCTCTTTTTGCAAACGTAACATCACCACCACGTCGACGTCTTTTAAGCCAGCTTCTAGGTCATGGCAAATCGTGGCGCCCATTTCAGCGAAAAAGCTGGGCACTAATGTTTTTGGTCCAACCAGACGTATATCGCTAACGCCTAACGTCGTCAGCGCTTGTAGCTGAGAGCGTGCCACACGTGAATGCAAAATATCACCGACAATCGCAATTTTGAGTCCATCAAAGCTGCCTTTGTGACGACGAATCGTCAACATATCTAACATCGCTTGCGTTGGATGAGCATGTCGCCCATCACCCGCATTAATGATGGCAACATTCGGCGTACAGTGTTCAGCAATAAAGTGCGCCGCACCACTGTCTGAATGACGCACGATGAACATGTCACTTTGCATGGCTTCTAAATTTTTCAGGGTATCCAATAAGGATTCGCCTTTAGACGTCGCAGAAGTTTCAATATTGAGGTTAATAACATCAGCCGATAATCGCTTACCAGCTAATTCAAAGGTGGTACGTGTACGAGTGGAATTTTCAAAAAATAGATTTACGACGGTTTTACCGCGTAAAAGAGGCACTTTTTTAACAGACTGCTCGCCCATCGAAAGGAAGGATTCCGCTCGATCAAGAATCTCAGTCAAAATAGTTTTATCCAGTCCATCCAGCGTTAAAAAGTGCTTAAGCTGCCCGTGTTCATTTAATTGTAATGCCCGAGGCTCGGATCGCATCATGGTTTGCTTTCCTCAAACTGCAAAGACGGTATCGTCTTACTCTATTTAAAATAGGAAGTCTGGATAGGAAAATGCCCGGTACAGACAAACTGCAGCCGGGCATTAATGACATTAAACGGTTGTCTCACCGTATTTTTTTGGTGAGATCTCATTCTTCTAACCGCTGCATCGTCAATCTTATCCATACGTTAATTGTCGTACGTGTTCGACAAAAAATAAAGCTTTGTTCTGACTATTAATGGGTATCAATGATAGAAACACCCAGTGTTTTTGGTCCAGTCAGCTTAACCCTTTGATCAGGATTGAGCGTTAAATGCTCGCCAACAATATCCGCGGCAATCGGAAGCTCATGCTGCCCCAAATCGTAAAGAATCGCTAACGTAATACTAGCAGGTCGACCAAAGTCAAAAATTTCGTTCATCGCGGCGCGAATCGTACGACCAGACATAAGCACATCATCGACCAAGATGACGTGACGATCTTCAATCGCTGGCAATGAAGTTTGATTCACCTTCGGGTTCAATCCCGCTTTCGTAAAGTCATCACGATAAAAAGTAATGTCCAACGTCGCTAAAGGCTCAGTGGTTGGCACCGCTGATATCAAACGTTCTGCAACCCAAACACCACCAGTATGAATCCCAACAACAATGGCATTCTCAATATTTTTCTTTTCACAATATGCCGTCAGTTGCGTTTTCATTGACGCTAGAGAATGCTCTAAATCTAACTTCATTTTTTCTCAAACCTTGTTCTTAAATTCACAATAAACCACCATTCAACCAGTCACTCACTTAGTCGTCTCGGCAAACCAAGTTTCTAAAATCATCTGAGCCGCCAAACCATCCACCGAGTTTTCTTTAAAATTTCGGTTTCCTTTCTGAGCAATCACCTGCCCTTTGGCCTCATAGGAAGACAATCGTTCGTCCATCATATGGTAAGGAAGGTTGAAACGTCCATGCAATCGTTTAGCAAACTTACGTGCCCTTTGACACATCTCATTTTCTGAGCCGTCCATGTCTAATGGCAAGCCCACTACAAAAGCATCTGGCTTCCACTCTTCTACCACCTTGGTGATCTCATCCCAATTAGGAATACCATCTTTGGCTTTTATCGGGTCAAGCGGTTGAGCCGTTCCTGTAATACTCTGACCAATAGCAACACCCATTCGAGTCGTGCCAAAGTCAAAACCCAATACTGAGCGAACAGTATTGGGCTTCTGATTATCGTTTAAAGGCGTTTCTGTCGAGATTGACGCTGTCATTAACCATGTCCTATATCCGGTGAAAGTCTTGCCATATCAATCCCCAATACTCGCGTAGCGGCGGTAAATTGCATATCACTTGGTGTATGGAATAATACGTCTAAATCCGCTTCACATACTAGCCAATCATTATTCGCAATTTCAGACTCAAGTTGCCCAGCGTCCCAACCAGCACATCCTAATGTAATGCGAAAGGCATTTGGCCCCTTGCCTTCGGCGATTTCTTCAAGCGCTTCCAAAGAGGCAGACAAAGACACTTCATCGGTGACTCGTAACGTATTGCTCCAAACTTTGTCTGCTGTGTGCAAAATAAAACCGCGTTCGGCTTCTACTGGTCCACCCGTGTAAATGGGTTCAGACGTTAGACGCGGGCTACCAATTTTAATGCCAAGGTGATCCGCTAATTCAGTAAAATCAACATTTGAGGGACGATTGATAATAATCCCCATCGCGCCCGCTGTAGTGTGTTCGCAAAGATAAATAACGGTGTGTTCAAAGTGTGGGTCGTCTAGGTGTGGCATTGAAATTAAAAAGTGATTTTTAAACGAATCGAAAAATGAATTCATAGTCATGTGCCCTCTTTAAATGTATGACAGCGCAAAGATCGCGCCAGTGACTTAAACCTAAGAAGTACTTGAATACCTGAACCTAAAAATAACTCGCCAACGAGGCAATATAGAAGAGCAAAGAAGACGGCAAAGCAGCGCTGCCGTCTCAGACAGTATAGGGCAAGATGAGAATTTACCTACCCCAAATACACAAATTATTACCGAAAGCCTTCAAAACTCACATTCCAAGCAGTAAACTGTCGTTACTGAACGTGTAAAAAAGAGTCCAACCGTCTCACTTTTCACCCTTGGAACCTATAAATGCCATTAACTTCGACGAAAAATGCTCAAAGTACATCGATTCAAGTCGAGGCACTTTGTCATCTTTACGCGGTGAATTTGGCACAATGGATACAACACTACCAAGCTGAAACAGTGGACTTACGCTACTTTTTCCACAGCGGCTGGTCTTCCTAGTTCTTCCTATATTGTCCTTACCACCACAAAACATACTCTATAAAAGAGAATGTTCTTCTATATTTAAAAAGACAAAACTGCCCATCATTGGCGCAATAGGAAGCAACCATGCAACTACAAGCAATAGATTACACCAGCGCAACAGCGCAAGAAGATTTCGTAAAATCCCTGCGAGAAACTGGCTTTGGCGTTCTAAAAAACCACCCTATTCAAAAAACACTCGTCAGCGCAATCTACAGTGAATGGCAGACCTTTTTTAATAGCGAAGAAAAACACAACTACCTTTACAACAAAGGCACACAAGACGGTTTTTTTCCACCTGACGTTTCGGAAACAGCCAAAGGTCACACCAAGAAAGACATCAAAGAATATTTTCACTATTATCCGTGGGGACAATGCCCAACCGATAAAAAAGCCCTGCTGACGCAATATTATGCCGAAGCCAACACATTAGCGTCAGAGCTGCTGGCTTGGGTTGAAGCACATTCCCCGGTAGACGTCGCAAAACACTACTCACAATCCCTTTCTAGCATGGTGGACGGCAGTGATCAGACCTTGCTACGTGTCCTGCATTATCCACCGTTAAAAGGCGATGAAGAATTAGGCGCAATTCGAGCGGGCGCACACGAAGACATTAATCTACTGACCATCCTGCCATCTGCCAACGAGCCTGGCTTACAGGTCAAAGCCAAAGATGGCACGTGGATGGACGTTCCTTGCGACTTTGGCACGCTAATCGTGAATATTGGCGATATGCTACAAGAGGCCTCTGGGGGCTACTTCCCATCCACGTCACACCGCGTCATCAACCCAGAAGGTGCCGACAAAACCAAATCGCGTATTTCTTTGCCTTTATTCCTTCATCCGAAACCGGAAGTCGTTTTATCCAAACGCCACACCGCTGGCAGCTATTTGCATGAACGCCTTGTTGAGCTTGGTGTGATTTAATACATTTCGAACAGGTTCGTTACAACCAAAAAAGCGCCCTACAAAGGCGCTTTTTTTCTATCGTATGAAAATCAAAACACGGCTTTCAGCGACAAACTTATGCCTGACAAAAATAGTAAAACCATGGCCGCGCGCTTTATCGTCTCAGGCGGTACATTAGGTGGGTAGCGCTTTGCCAAAAGCGTCGCCAAAAACACACAAGGTATGCCAATAACACTTAACCAGATCATCTCCATAGTGACCTGCCCTGCAACAGACGTAATCCCAATACGAGTTAGACAAGAGATAAAAAACACGCTCAACAGCGATGCTCGAATCACGTTTAAAGACACAGGTTGACGATACATCAAATACGAAATAGGTGGCCCTGCCGTAGAAAATAAACCGCCCAACACACCGGCAAAACCACCGCACAGAAAAAAGGCCCAAGGCTTAGACTCGGTTGGATTTTTTTTCGGTTTAATCAAACTCATACCACACGCTAACATAATGGTTATGCCAAGAAATAATTGTAGCCAATGCAAAGCACCACTTTCTAAACTGCTAAGTAAATAGACGCCAAACACCGTCGCTGGAATACTTCCGAGAAAGAACACCAACAATACTTTCACCTTAGCTTCTCGCCATAAACCGCCCGCCAACCCCGTCACACTATTAATTAAACTCAACACACTGACAACAAAAGCGGCCACGTCTAATGGCACTAAGGAAAACAAGGCCGCCGCACTCATCACCACTAGACCAAAGGCAAAACCCGTGATGGTTTGCACATAACTGCCTAATATAAAAAATGCTAATAGCACAAAAGGGATTTCATTCATCAACAACGGCCTATATTTAAAGATCAATGGTTTATTAGAGCACAATTTATAGGAAAGGATTAAAACACAAAAACCTCAATACGATAGCCATCGTGCGCAAAGTTAAGAAAGGTGCTAACAAGTTATCTTATCTCAGCATGTGTATAAAACCTGCTAAAAGAATAACCCCATCCTCCGTCTGCCCCTTAAAAGACAAAAGGAGAAGGAAGCAGAACCAGTGACTAACTTGGAGGTTTTATCGACTTAAGCTAGATAATAAAAAGCCACAAGTAACACCCTCACAGAGGGTTTGCGTCAGTGTCGATATCATGCGCTGCTTGTGGCTTTATTCTACAAAATTACATGTCTACGAAGTAAACGACTTAAAAAACGAAATGGACCAAGGCTTGGAGTACAACAAACGACATTAACCCCGCCAAGATATCGTCAAACATAATACCAAAGCCACCATGGACGTGTTTATCCACCCAAGAAATCGGCCAAGGTTTCAAAATATCAAATAAACGAAAAAGCACAAAACCCAATACGATATAAAACCAACCCGCAGGCGCTAGAAACATGGTAATCCAGAAGCCAACAAACTCATCCCAAACAATACCTGCATGATCATGCACGCCCATATCTTTAGAGGTTTTACCACACAGATAAATACCCACTAACGAGGTAACCACCAGCATCACTAGATATTCCGTGATGCTTAAATCCTGTAGAAGCCAGATAAAGATAGGAACGGCGGCTAATGTACCAAAGGTTCCAGGTGCTTTGGGAGCGGCACCAGAACCAAGGCCAAAAGCCAAAAAATGTATCGGATTACGCCATACAGACGCTGGGGCAGAATTTGCCATGAAACCATTACCTATTCGTTAAATTAAAAAAATTAGAAGTGTTGCCAACCCGTTATTTCACCATCATAGTTTTGAATCACAAAACCACTTTCGACAATCTCACCGACTTTGGCACAAGGCAAACTAAGCGTTTGAGTAATCAGTGCAATCTCGGTCGCTTGTTCTTTTGGGGCAGTAAAACACAGTTCATAATCATCACCGCCCGTTAACGCTAATATGAGCGCAGACTCTGGTTGCCATTGCCTTAACTCAGCGGACATTGGCAAGCAAGCCGCATCGATCGTCGCGCCGACACCTGAGGCTTTTAGTATATGCTGGATATCTTGAGCAAGGCCATCGGAAATGTCCATCATGGCATGCACCACGCGCTTCAGCGCCATACCCACAATCAATCTCGGTTTAGGCCGCCAATAACGATCATAAAAATAATCAAAGCGCTCACTCGACACTTGCAGCTCACCCGTGACAATCGGCACGGCAGCCGCGGCGTCGCCAAGTAGCCCCGTAACATAAATATCATCCCCGACTTTTGCTGCGCTACGCTTTACGGCCAAATCTGGTTCCACATAACCATGGACTTGCAGGGTAATCGTTAACGGCCCTTTTGTTGTATCGCCACCCACCAACGCCAAGCCAATCGGTTCCGCCAGTTCCGCCATACCTTGCGCTAAACCAGCCAACCATTGCGGGTCGGATTCAGGAATGGTCAGGCCTAGGGTAAAGAACGCTGGTTTCGCCCCCATCGCAGCCAAGTCACTGACGCAGGTTGCGACCGCGCGATAACCAATATCCGCAGGATCGGCATCGAACGGAAAATGTCGCCCTTCGACCAAGGTATCCATCGAAAATACTAAGCTTTGCCCTTGTGGCACTTGGATCTGAGCACAGTCGTCACCAATGCCCAACAAAAGATCGCCACGCCCCTGCGTACTCGCCATCACCGACGCTTGAAAGATGTTTTGTATCAACTCGAATTCTTTCAACACTCTGTCCTTTTATTGTCTTCGCAGGATACATTCACCGCTTAAAATGCTGACATGAGGATACCGTATTGTCATAACGATGTCAGAGACAAAAGCGGAAGACGTCATTCATGACGTTGTACAGCAGGCACAAAAAAAGCAGATTGCTCGACGGCTGATCTGCTTTTTTTGTGTTTAATTGTTGGCTGGTAGTGGCGTTTTAATCTTCTTCTGAACGCTTAGCACGTGTCTTTGGTATTGCGACTACTTCAAGGTAAAAAGACTTCCAATGTTGACTTTGCGCAGCGCTAATATTGGTATTAATGTCACCTTCGTGAATCGCTCTCGCCTTGTCTGCCGTTTGGCCAAACTTGCAACTAAATCCCCAAAAATCCACGCCTTCAGGCAAGGCTTTGTTGCGCTCTTTTTTGATGTACTGCTTCACTTCGTTTTTAGCCGCTTCAATTAAGCGCTGGTAAGAAAGCTTGGGGTGAGATAGAGCAAACGTCTTTTTCATTGGAATCCTAAAAATTTTGGGTAAGGCAGCGTAACAGCAACCTTAATAACCACATATGATAGCGGTTTAAGCGGAATGCAGCCATGAATATGAGTGATTAGAAGCATTTTTCCTTTGTCTATTCACAACCTGAAGAAAAATTATCGTCATGGTTATAGAGTCAGAGCATTATAGAAACTGAAACGCTATTTTTTCGCATACTATGACTCGATCTAAGGACGCTTGTTTGAGTGGTCTTCCATTTCTGCTTCTATTTCTGCTTTGGCTTCGCGCTCGGCTTCCGCATGATCGGCTGCCCATTCACCCGCCGCTTCAACGGCTACAGGTGAGGCGGTAGGTAAAACACCTAAGTAGCTCTCAGTGTCTGCCACCGGAACAGCCAAACTCTTCTGCATCATACAATAGAACGCATAAAGCGCGATGGCACAAAAAGTCACACCAAGCACGAGCCAAAACGCGAACGGACCGACCTCTTGCATCGCCCACCCAGTGACTAACGGCCCCGCGATAGCACCCAACCCGAAGGTAAAAACGAGCCCGCCAGACGCAGAAGACATATCACTGGCCGAAAGAGAGTCGTTGGTGTAAGCCAGAAAAAGGGCATAAAGCGGCGTTGTAACCCCACCGGCGAAGAAAGCGGCTACCATTAAGGCCCAAGGACTACCGGCAGTGAACCACCCCAACGCACAGGACAAGCCCCCGACACAAGACGCCACAAAAATCAGCTTACGTCGATCCATCCGGTCAGAAAGCCAGCCAATCGGGTATTGCATTAAAAGCGCACCAGCAAACAACATCGCAATGAACAGCGAAATGCTGTTTGCCGTCAGACCAATCTGACTTCCAAAAACGGCACCCATGCCCGATTGCGTCGCATAAACGCAACCCAACAGGAAAATCCCTACTGTACCCAGTGGCGAGTTCATGAAGAGAGCCCGCAGGGACATTGGGCGTGCCACTTCAACGGCTGGGACAGAGGACACAGAGAGAAGAATGGGCGCAAAAGAAATCGACACAAGAATCGAAGCACAGATGAAAAGCACAGACGTTCCTGCATCACCCAATGTGAGTAACCCTTGCGCTCCGATGATGCCAAATGTTTGGGCAATCATATAGGTGGATAACACTTTGCCTCGGGTCTCATTGGTCGCCGAATCGTTTAACCAACTTTCTGCCGCAACATAAATGCCCGACATACAGAAACCCACCAACAACCGTATAAACGTCCAGGCCCAAGGGTCTGTCAGCAACGGAAAGGTAATCAAGCCTGCCGACATAAAACTGCCCAATGCCGCAAACACACGCACATGACCCACTCGACGAATCAATAATGGAGCAAAACGGGCTCCAGATAAAAAACCAACGTAATAGCCTGATGTGATAATCGCCAGCGAAGCAGAAGAAAAACCTTCAATTCCACCTCGCAAACCGATCAGAGTGGAATGCATACCATTGCCCAACATAATGAGCACGATACCGAGCAATAAAGCCCAAACCTTTGATAATACCTGAACCATTCCCTATCCTCTCTGTTTACACAAACAATCCCATTGTTAGGCTTAGTCCATTAAGGTGGCATCACCTGTTACGACACTATTCTTATTCTCCTCTGCATTACTAACTAACACCGCCATAATATTGATTATCACCGCCAAAACAGCGGGTTCTACCAAAATCGAGGCATAAAAAAGCCCCGTTATTAACCAGTAATAACGGGGCTCTTAGCTATCTTTCGATAGCGATGTTTTTATTTAGCTAATCGGCGTTCAGCGATTTCTTCGCGACGAACACGTTGTGCTAGTTTGTCTAGAATGCCGTTAACGTACTTGTGGCTTTCCGTTGCGCCAAAACCTTTTGCTAATTCAACGCTTTCGTTGATCGCTACGCGGTATGGCACGTCTAAACGCTGTGACAATTCAAATGAACCAATACGCATGATGGCCAATTCAATTGGGTCTAGTTCGCTCAATGGGCGATCTAATAACTCTTCAAACAAGTTATCCAATTTTTTCGCGCTGGCAGTAACGCCTTGCAAAATTTCACGGAAGTAGACTTTGTCGCAAGAATCCATGTCCTGATCCATCACGAACTGGGTTTCAATCTCGCTAACCGCAGATTGATTCATCTGCCATTGGTAGACCGCTTGTAATGCCAAACGACGAGAAGCACTGCGCAATTGCGAACGTGAAGGCTTCTTTTCCTTGCGTTTTGGTGCTGGAGTTTGGTCGTTTGTTGTTTCCACTTCGCTCATTTTTCGCCTCAGTTGTCCAGACTACGCCGCCTTATGGGCTGACGTTTTTCGCCTGTTTGGAAGTACCTGTTTTGTCTATTAGGCGTTCTAATAAACAACACCTACGGTCATTATGGCCAAAGGTACAAATATACTATTTATCTTGGCCGGCGATTATAGCAATTTTTATTCTACGTTTCTTGGCAAAGTTCTCTAAATATCGTTAAGAAAACACGGTTTCCCGTGATTTTCTTAAAAAAGACTGAGAAAGCAATCACTCACGTCTCGTCTATTCTTCTACGCCATCATCAAAGTCGTCGCCAAAATCGTCATCTAGGTAATTTGGTTTATAAACCAAGCGTAAATCTTGCCCTATTTGGCTCACCGATTTAAGTTCTAGCTCGACGGCTTCGTCTATTGTCTCTAATGGTAGTTGAAATAATGGTCGTGCGCTGGAGCCAAGTAATTTCGGCGCCATGTAGACAACAATCTCATCGACCAAACCCGCTTGTAAAAAACCACCCGCCAATTCCGAGCCCGTTTCTAACAAGACTTCGTTGATTCCAGCGTCAGCGAGCTGTTCCATTGCGTCTAACAAGTCTAAACGGCCGTCTTCGCCGCGCGGCGAAAAACGAACCGTGACACCTTTTTTCTTCAATGCTTCCAAATGCTCGATTTCTAGATCATCTTCAACACAAAACACACAGGCTTGATTGCTTGGATATAGAATTTTTGCTTCTGGAAGAATAGACAATGCGGTGTCCATGATGACGCGAAGTGGCTGACGAACCGTTTTTGCGGCGGCTTCTTGGTTCTCGCTGTCGATACGAACCGTCATGCTTGGGTTGTCCATTAGGACAGACCCAATACCCGTGACAATCGCATCACTTTGAGCGCGTAATCGTTGCACATCAAGGCGCGCTTCTGGCCCCGTAATCCATTGACTTTCGCCAGATTCCATTGCCGTACGACCATCTAAACTCATGGCCAGCTTCACTCGAATGAAAGGAAGCCCTTCGCGCATGCGTTTTACAAAACCAGGGTTTAACGCTTCGCAATCGGCTTCTAACACTGGTCCGATGACGTCGATACCTGCTTTTTTGATTTTCCCTAAGCCACGACCAGAGACTTCTGGATTCGGATCTTGCATGCCATAAACAACACGAGCGACACCCGCTTTGATCAAGGCATCCGCACACGGCGGTGTTTTGCCATGATGACTACAAGGTTCTAATGTCACATACGCGGTTGCGCCTGTGACATCCTGTTTCGCATCGGCCAGTGCATTCACTTCGGCGTGACCTTCTCCGGCTTTTAGGTGAAAGCCTTGTCCGATAATCTGCTCGTCTTTGACCAACACACAACCCACTCGTGGATTTGGGTGAGTGGTATAAAGACCTTTTTGCGCAAGTTGAATGGCTTTTGCCATCCAATGTTCGTGGTTACTCACTGTCATGATTTGTCTTCTTTAGGAGATTCTAGGGCGTCGGCGCTGTGGCTTTCTAGGCGATCTATCGCTTCGCGGAATTCGCTGATGTCTTTGAAGCTTCGATACACAGAAGCAAAGCGAACATAAGCGACCTGATCCAGACGTTGTAATTCTTCCATCACCGCTTCACCCGTCCAACGAGAAGGCAGTTCTCGTTCACCAGTGGCTTGCATTTTTTCTTTGATACGAGAGATCGCGGTTTCGACGGCTTCGATACTGACGGGGCGCTTTTCAATGGCTTTAATAATGCCATTGCGCAACTTGTCTTCATCAAAGGGTTCACGACTGCCGTCACTTTTGATCAATTTTGGCATTTGTAACTCGGCCACTTCGAACGTGGTGAAGCGTTCTTGGCAATGGTTACAGGTACGGCGACGACGAACTTGTGCGCCTTCAGAAACCAGTCGAGAATCCACTACTTTAGTATCTTGAGTTCCACAAAAAGGGCATCGCATAGTGCTTCCAATATCGCTAATTTGATGTAAAAATGCCTGAGTATAGGCCGTCATTTTCTGGCTCAAATCATACCAATCTCGCCATCATTTAGCTACCGAGCTACTGCGAGCGTTTCATCATTTTGTTTCATCAAAGAATGGATAAGGTCATAGGGAAATTTATGCCACTTGCAGAACTATCAGGTTTGGTTGCTGCGCTTTGTTGGACCATTTCAAGCTTAATGGCGCCGGGGCTCATACAACGTTTTGGCACCATGCGGTTCAATACCGTGAGAATCATGATCGCCAGTGTCATTCTGCTGTTTATCAGCTTAGTAACTCAGCGATTTAACGCTTCATTATGGCTGCATGTTGACCTTATTATACTGTCAGGGGTGCTGGGTATTTTTCTTGGCGATACCATGTTGTTTACCGCCGTTCATCGTCTTGGTCCACGGCGCACTGGGGTTATTTTTGCCACGAATGCGCCCATGTCGATTCTGCTCGGCTGGTTATTTCTCAATGAGCATCTCTCGCTGAATCAACTCTTCGCCTGTGGCTTAGTGTTAAGCGGGGTTATTATCGCCATATTGTTTGGTAAGCGGCAAAGCCTTCATGCTTGGGAACAAACCAAAGGCAAACTGAGCGTCGGTATTTTGATGGCGCTCGGCGGCGCACTGGGTCAAGCCAGCGGAGCACTGCTCAGCAAACCCGCGCTATTGGATGGTGCAGACCCTATCGCCGTCTCTGCTTTGCGAGTCACCACGGGGGCGGTCGCCCTTATGTTGGCTTATGGATTGTTTTACCGACACAGACAACCCGAACACGCCATTCCATTCTCGCAGCTCACTCGACAGGACTTCATCGGCATTGCCGCCCTCGCCACAATTGGCATGGTGATTGGTATGAGCGTTTTGGTATGGGGCGTTGGCAACGCCAATGTTGGTATTGTCACCACACTTTCGGCGGTGGTTCCCGTACTTATACTACCGGGATTGTGGGTTACCACGGGTCAAAGGCCAACATTTGGCGCTTGGCTTGGTGCGATTTTAGTAGTGACAGGTGCGGCTCTGATTATTCTTCATTAGCCTTAGCTGTGCTATTCTTAGCGCACTCGTTTCGTTTGGCTCGTCATCGATTTGCCGACCTTCATTTGGCAACCATGACGTGTATTTTCAATCATTCAATAAGTTGACTCTTTTATGGCTCAGTTTGTATACAGCATGCATCGCGTTGGGAAAGTCGTTCCACCTAAACGCGAAATTCTTAAAGACATTTCTCTTTCCTTCTTCCCTGGCGCTAAGATCGGTGTTTTGGGTCTTAACGGTTCTGGTAAATCGACGCTTTTACGTATTATGGCGGGCGTTGATACAGAACATAACGGTGAAGCACGTCCAATGCCGGGCATTAAAATCGGCTACTTGGAACAAGAACCTCACCTTAACCCAACCAAAAACGTACGTGGCATTGTTGAAGAAGCCTTCGAAGAAGTTATCACGGCGATGGCTCGCTTAGACGCGGTTTACGCAGAATATGCCGAACCCGATGCCGACTTTGATGCACTGGCAAAAGAACAAGGTCAACTTGAAGCTTTGATCGAATCGAAAGAAGGTCACAATTTAGAACGCGCGTTAGAAGTCGCTGCTGACGCTCTTCGCCTTCCACCTTGGGAAGCCAGCGTTGAGCATCTTTCTGGTGGTGAACGTCGTCGTGTCGCGCTTTGTCGTCTATTGCTAAACAAGCCAGACATGATCCTTCTGGACGAGCCGACTAACCATTTGGACGCCGAATCCGTGGCTTGGTTAGAGCGTTTCTTGAAAGATTATCCGGGCACCGTTGTGGCGATTACCCATGACCGTTACTTCCTAGACAACGCCGCGGGCTGGATTTTGGAATTGGACCGTGGACACGGTATTCCATACGAAGGTAACTACTCTTCTTGGTTAGAACAAAAAGACGCTCGACTACAAACCGAAGCGAAGCAACAAGCTTCCCATCAAAAAGCCATCAAATCGGAGCTTGAATGGGTTCGTCAAGGCGCCAAAGGTCGTCAATCTAAATCTAAATCGCGTTTGGCTCGATTCGAAGAAATGAATTCACAAGAATTCCAAGATCGTAACGAAACCAACGAATTGTACATTCCACCAGGGCCACGTCTTGGTAGTAAAGTCATCGAAATTGAAGGCGTGAGCAAAAGTTTCGAACACAAGATGCTACTAGAAGACTTCAACATGGTGGTGCCACAAGGCGCGATCGTTGGTGTGGTAGGCGGTAACGGTGCAGGTAAATCGACTCTGTTCAAAATGATCGCTGGCACAGAAAAGCCTGATACAGGTACGGTAACCATAGGCGAAACCGTCCAGCTTGCTTACGTGGATCAAATGCGTGAACTGGATGGCGACAAAACTGTCTTTGAAGAAATCGCTGACGGCCAAGACATGATCACGGTGAACAACTACAAAGTTGTATCTCGCGCTTACATCGGTCGCTTTAACTTCAAAGGGTCAGATCAACAAAAACTCGTTAAACATTTGTCTGGTGGTGAGCGTAACCGTTTGCACCTTGCAAAACTGCTTAAAGAAGGCGGCAACGTATTGCTGCTGGATGAGCCGACCAATGACCTTGACGTTGAAACTTTACGCGCGCTAGAAGACGCGTTACTGGCCTTCCCTGGTTCCGCGATTGTTATTTCCCATGACCGTTGGTTCCTAGACCGTATCGCGACACACATTCTAGCGTACGAAGGCGACTCAAAAGCCGTCTTCTTCGAAGGCAACTACGCAGAATACGAAATCGACCACAAGAAACGTACTGGTAACGACGCAACACCAACGCGTATCAAATACAAACGTATTGATGCTTAGTTGTTGAGTTAACGCTTAGAAAACAAGAACCGCTTGCAGAAATGTGAGCGGTTTTTTTAGAACCTTAGAACACTATATTTTCTACTTTCTATTTGGATATTCTGTATACCATCTTGGAGCTTTTTCAAAGTGCTTTATAAAAAAATCACACATAGCTTTAGCACTTTCATAAGGAGATGCAGCCCGTAGAAGCTCATGCCAAAGAGTTGGAATATCAGGTCCTGATGATCGTCGATCTTCTGCTTTCATGTGCACGACACGATCTCTTATACGCTTTAAACTAATAAAGCTATCCCATTGCTTTTTACCTTTTGGAGTTGGTATGTCCATTAAGGTAGGCAATACGATTGATAATTTCTCATCAATCGATAAAAATCTTTCAATTTGAGCTTTATCCATATTATTAAAGGAGCCATCACCCTTTTTTTTCACATAAATATAATCATCAGGAATATGTTCATTTATGAACGCTTCTAATGCCGTAAACGCCAACAAAATCGATTCAATCACTCTCTCTAAATAATCAAAAGATAATTTTGTACTTTCAAAAGCAACTGTAGTCTTTATAGAACTATCAATTTTTGATGCAATTCGTATTTTCTTAGCTTCTTGCCAAGACCTCTCTGAAGCGTTTAATAGAAGAGCTGTTGCATTAGGAAGATTAACTGAAATTGTTTTTTTCTTAGTAAGATTTGCAACTGAAATTATAGTCAGTTGTGTACCTTTAGGGACCAATTGACCACTCCAAGGATTATTCCAGTCTTCAAAAAGGTGTGAAAAACCTTCCATTCTCCAATCATTATCAGGCTCAGACATTGAACTTCTACCTTATAAAAAACTTATATGCAGGGTAACTCTATGCAATCACTTCGATGCCTTTCCCCTCTACCAATGATAACATTTTAAGCGCGGCGCCTCTGGGTTTGCCTCCGCTTTATCGCTGACGTTTAGGTATTGCGCAAAACGAGCTGGGAAAGGTTGTTAGCAAGTCTTAATTTAAAACTTGCTCAGGTGTGAATTTATGAATAGAGGTTAGGCATAAGATATCAAACCGACGCATGGTGGTTTTATCAATCACACCTGCTTTATTAAGATCTTTGGCTGTCTTATGAACAGATTTTAAAATATCACTCATGGCGATCTCCTTTGTCTCACTTATTTCTTTCGTTGAGGCCTTCATTTCTGATTAAAAAATATACCTCGTCTGAGCAGCATTTCAATAATACGCCACTCATTCTGTGCATTTCATCACCTAAAACGAACATAAGGGAAGAAAGAGATTAACCCCATCCTCCGCCTTCCCCTTGGAAGACAAAAGGGGAAGGTACTTGTGTGTCTGATATCGAAACCAGCTGTAATATTTTTTCGAAGCATCTACCAGAAAACCAGAATGAGGTTTGCACTTCTAATTCAATATTGCCATAAACAAAAAAGCCGCTTACTTGTAGGTAAACGGCTTTCGGTAAATAGCTGTAAAAAAAGAAGCTGGCGTTACACAACATCCACACTGATTAACGTGCTACCGGATGCAACAACGTCATTTTTACCCAAGCAGATATCGGTTCCAATCAGTCCATTTAAGCTGCCGGTCATGAAGAAGAAGTCGTCAACGTAACCTCGGCGAACGCATTCTTGCACGCCTTTTAAAAGCACTTTTTTCTTCTGTTCGAAGAAGTCTGGCCCGCTGGTTGAATAATCGTAACGCTGCCCACTATTAAGTGAAAAATCACCCGTGATGGGTTGGCTAGAAACAAGGATGCCGTAGTTGTAATAAAAATCACAAGACGGGTAACTGTTGTTGTTAATTTTGGGGCGCAACACTTCGATGACCACCAGCGGTTCGCTGCTTTTCACGCTGTATTCAATGTCGCTTGCCAAGATTGGCACGCTGCATTGGTAGCAGATTTCGACTTCTATACCGGATAATTCGCTTTTCGGTAGCTGGGTTCCATGGTTTTCAAAAACCTGAAAGTCAAAAATGGGCGATATAATAAACACGCCTGAATCGTCGACGACTTTCCAGCCTTTTATCACCGCACCTTTGCTGGTTAGTTCGGCAATCAATTGATCTTGTGCATGACAAATGTCGTCGTAGTTGTCATGAATAGAGGTAAAAACACCGTCTTTAAACGCACTGACAATGGCGGAGTACTCGGTAAAATTCATCAACGATCCCTTTAAAAATGCTTCAACACCAAGTATGAAGACAAGAAGTAGAGGCGTTAATATACAAGATTTCTCCTTGATGAAAAGCGAACTTATCTATGACATAACCGCAGACAAACTCTCTGCCAAGAAAGGAACGTCACTTTCTTTCAATCCTGCTAGGTTGATTCGACCGCCATCAACAAGGTAAACACCAAACTGCTCTCGTAAGCGCGTCACTTGGTCTGCGTTTGCGCCGATGACAGAGAACATGCCTTTATGCTGAGCGATAAAATCAAATTGATGCGTGCCAGTCTGAATTTTCATAGCGTCGACTAAGGAAGATCGAACACCTTGAATGCGTTGTCTCATTTGCGTTACTTCGGTCAACCAGAACTCTTTTAATGCTTGGTCTTCCAAAATAGTACGAACGATCGCGGCGCCATGATCGGGTGGCATGGTATAGGAGCTGCGCGCACATTCCATGATGCGGCTTTTAATGCACTCGCTCTGCTGCAATGTATCGGACGCAATCACGGCCAATCCTGTTCTCTCACGATATAAACCAAAGTTTTTTGAACAAGAGCTGGCCACTAAATAAGCTGGAACGCGTTCAGCAAGGTAACGAAAACCTGCAGCGTCTTCTTCCATGCCGTCACCAAAGCCTTGGTAAGCCATGTCGATAAATGGCAGGAAGCCTTGGGCATTGGCCATTTCCGTGATCGATTGCCATGCGCGATAACTTAAGTCTGCGCCCGTTGGGTTGTGGCAACAGCCATGCAGCAAAACCACGTCGTTTTTACCCAACGTTGATAGCGTCGCCAACATGGCCGTTTCATTGACCATTTTGGTTTGAGGATCAAAGTAAGGGTAATAAGCCACCTCTACTCCGGCAGTTTTCATGATAGGTGCATGGTTAGCGTAACTTAAATCACTCATCCATATTTTTGCGGAGGGATTCGCCATGACGATAACATCCGCCAGTAATCGTAACGCGCCACTGGCTCCGGGTGTTTGAACGGCTACGGCGCGCGAACGGCTGCCATTTTCGCCCAGTAGCAATTCTATCATGGTGTTATTGAAGCGTTCGCATCCTGCCAAACCTACGTAACCTTTGCTTTCTTGTGTGTTAAGCAAGCGCTCTTCTGCTCTTTTAACGGATTGTAAAACTGGCGTGACGCCTTGTTCATTACGATAGACACCCACACCCAAATCCAATTTATTAGTGCGAGCGTCCTGCAAACATGCCAGCGATTGAGACAAAATAGGGTCTTTCGCAGCGGGAATAAGATGACTAAACATGATGTACCTTTCGTAAATTCAATAGAAAAAAGAATGATTTAATTGACAACGTGACAACGAGTTAACGTGACGATTTCACGATTCCGCTTGCGAACACCACGCCGACACAGACAAAACATAAACCTAGTGTGGCCGCTAAACCAATGGATTCATGCAATAAGGGAATCGCTAACAATGACGCTAATACGGGTGTTAATGCGCCCATTGCCGCGGTTCTTTCCGCGCCTAAAGAGTTGATGGCGTAACCATAGCTAAACCCGGTACAAAGGCCGACAAGAATAGACTGAACAAAGAACTGCCACGCCAATTCGTTGACGCTGACCAAACTCATTCCCGATGACACCACGCCGGTGGCCAGCAACCCCACTAATAGACAAGTCGACACTAGGCCAAGCAGCCCTGTGGCGGCCAAAGGCGGTAAACCTGCAACGCGTAGGCAAATGGTATAAATCGCCCAAAAGAAACTCGCGCCAATAAACAATAAGTCGCCTTTCCACACGTCACCGTTGAGTGACCACATAGAAATAAGCAACAAGGCAACGACGCCAATCATGATGGCAATAAGACCCAATAAACGCGGACGACTCAGTGGCTCTTTAAACACAAAAAACGCGATGGCCGTGACAAACAAAGGAAACGTACCTGGAATCAATAAGCCAGCATGGGAAACAGGCGCATAATGCATACCAGCAGAACTTAAGAAAAAGAAAGGCACGCCAGCACCCAGTACGATGCCAAACAAAGTCCAACTAGGAACCGTTAATAACAATCGGCGAGAGCGATACAAAAAGGGGAACAGCACCAGTGCAGGAATACCATATCGCATCAACGCTAAATCAAACGTCGTCAACGCGGATTGCGCGCCCATTTTGACGCTGACCAACCAGCTAGCCCAAATACACGCGGTAATAAACGCCGCGACCAGTCCAAATTTTAACGTCGCCCCTGAGGCAATATGCCGATAACTTGGATTTGCTGATACTTTGGGATGTGTAACGTCGCTCATGATCCGTCCTGATAAAATACGTATTTCAAAAATGAAGTAATGTATTCATTATAGGGATAGACTCATGAGCATGTCCTTGCCATTAATACCCTTAAATATTAACTTATTGGCAGAATATACTTATTTACTCATCTTATGAAAGCAGGTATGCCAATTTGAAAGTTGATAACACAGATACTCAAATATTAACGCACCTACAAAACGATGGCCGCCTGAGTAATGTCGAACTAGCGGAGCAAATTCACTTATCCGCGTCGCCCTGCTTGCGTCGTGTTAAACAATTGGAATCGTCAGGGGTGATTAAAGGCTACAAAGCGAGCCTTGAACGTAAAAAGGTCGGCTTGTCGATGACGGTGTTTATTGAGGTTCGCCTGAAGAGCCATACCAGCGAAGCCAGTGAAGCGTTTGAAGAAAGTGTGGCCAACTTGCCAAATGTAATCAGTGCTTATTTGGTGTCTGGGTTTGCCGATTACCGACTAGAAGTCGTGGCGAAAGACCTTGCGGATTATGAAAGCATTTTAAAAGCCATGCAAAATCTGCCTTACGTAAAAGACATTCACAGCAATTTTGCGATCCGAGCCATAAAAAGCGACGCACCATTGCCGCTGTAGCGTTACCTTTATCGCTTTATAATGAATAACAAAAAAACCGCTTATCTTTCGATAAGCGGTTTTTTTAAAATTTGAAGAGACTTTAAGATTTATACTTTAAAGCTGCCCACTTGTTGATCCAATGCTTTATACAACTTGGTAATATCTTGTGATTGCTGCTGAATCATATCGGCTACTGATTACACAGAGTCGGTCTGATCTTTTAGCGACACCATGTTCTGGTTGATGTCATTAGACACTATAGACTGCTCTTGAGTCGCTTGAGCCGTTTGTGCCGCCATTTCCTGAACTTTACTGAATGACACACGTAACGCATCAAAGGTTTTTGTTACCTCACCAAAATTATTCACGGTGAATTCTGCATTATTACGACTGTTTTGAATCGCTTTAGACGATTCGGCCACATTGACTTTAAGTTGCTCAATCATAGATTCAATTTCATTGGTGCTGTCTTGTGTACGAGTTGCCAAGGTACGAACTTCATCCGCTACCACGGCAAACCCACGGCCTTGTTCACCCGCACGCGCGGCTTCAATCGCGGCGTTCAAGGCCAATAAGTTCGTTTGTTCTGCAATATTGCGGATAACTTCTAATACTGAAGCAATGTTTTCAGAGCTTTTCTGCAGTTCACCGGAACGCCCCAATGCGAGTTCAATATCGGAGACAAGTTCAGTAACCGCCTGCTGAGATTTGTTTACGGCGGCCAAACCATTTTGCGTCAAATCATTCGAATTTTTCGCTTCATCTGCGGTATCACGAGCAACAGTCGCCATTTGTTGATTTGACATGTCCATTTCATGACCAGCACTTACAATAGACGCTGAAGCATTCGCCAATGCATTGGTAATACCTGTGGTTTTGATCGCCGCGTTATTTAATTGACTGGTGGTTTCCCCCAAGGCATTCGACTGTTGATGAATATTGCTAATAATGCCTCTTAGGCGTTCAACAAAACCATTAAACTCACTGGCCAGATCACCTAATTCATCTTTTGTTGAAAATTCAATACGTTGCGTTAAGTCACCATCACCTTCGGAAATTTCACGAATACGTTGACCTAAATAACGCACCTGATCAGTCAGTGTTTTTGGTACTTTGTAGCTAAACCAAGCGACAATAAATAAGCCGATAACAACGATAATAATAGCAAAGCGTGTAAAGTCGCTTACTTTTTTCTCTAGACTGATTTTAGTCGTTTCTGCATGCTTGTTAACCGCTTCGCCTGCTTTATCAAGAATGCCTCTTAGTGCACTGAAACTGGCGTTCGATTTTTGTTCAGTTGCGGCAAACGCTGAAGAGCTCGCATCTAAAGCCACAAGAGCATTCGAAGCACTCAACCAAGTATTAAACGCTTTATCAAAATCCCCCAACGATTTGTAAACCTTAGGTTCAGTAGACAAATACTGACGGAATGCATTAAAGCGATCTTTTACTTGCTGTGCATTTTCTACTCGATCCTTCTCTTCCTCTTCTACATTACCAACACTTACAACAATACGCTGCTCAGCAAGCTTCGCTTGGTATAAGTCTCGATCCGCGTTTAAAATAACAGCAGAAGCTTTTCCATAAGATTCTGATTGTGCATGCAAAGCTGCACTTAGTTGATTAATAATGTAACTCATTGAAGCCAAGGCAATGATGAATATGATACTCATGACAACCGTAGGCAAAGAAGTTTTTACTCTTATGGAATTAAAACGCATCAATTGATCCTCTAAAAAACATGCCATTTATTGCATATAAACGCATAGTAAGGCCATCTATTATGGTGAATCAATATGATGTAACAATTCCCTACACTTCTACCTCACAAAGCAACCTGAAGTCACTCTAACGTTGATTTACATCAAAAGTTCAGCGTTAGACTATTATTTTGTGGCAGTCATTTTTTCACTAACACTCGACAAACAAGCTAGGTAGAAGCTAAAAATAAGACGGTATAATACCCTGTTATCTAAAAGCGCTTTTTGCCTTTGTCTATGACATCAAGTAAAACAGCGTTATTAAGAGGATAATCACACCTCATCTATACCTCACTATTTTGACATTTGAAAAGAGTAACGCGATAAAATGACCTTCCCCACAAACCGCGCCAAACTCGCCCTTGCGGCTTGGTTAGAAACTCACACCAAGTTTCGACTGTCTGCTCATGCAAACGACCTCACCTCCGCGCTAAAAGAGCTCGACACCCGGCCTCAGGTCTGCAGTTATTCCGCTCAATTCGCTCGCTTAAAGCGCTACTTTAATCGCGTTATTTTGGGTGTACTCGCCGTCTCGTTTTTGCTCGGCTTAATCGCCGTGCCTCCCGCCTTTGCAACAAGCCAATCTAATCAGATCAATATTTTTTGGTTGTTCATCATATTACTGGGTTTTCACGCGCTTAACTTCGCGCTTTGGTTTGTCACCATGATGGCAACGATGAACCACCGCAGTGAAAGCAAAGGCTTTTTACTTGGCTTGTTGATTTTTCTGAACAAGAAAATAAGTAAGCACTCACATATTGAAGAAGACATCAGCGCGGCGTATCTGCATTGGCAATGTCCAGCTCACTCTAATAAATGGTTGATCAGCAGCGTTTCACATGGCGCATGGGGGTGTTATTTATTAGCAGGCTGGATCATGACGTTATTGTTGCTGCTTACCAACCAGGTGAATTTTGTCTGGGAAACAACACTATTAAGTGATCAGGCGTTTATTCAACTCACACAAACATTGAACGTCATTCCACAATGGTTTGGCATCTCACTGCCTAACCAACTGGATATTCTGGCGAGCCGAGTGGACCTGATCTCACAAAATGCGTCTACTCGACAACATTGGGCAAATTTTTTACTGGCCAGCATTATGATTTACGGTGTGTTGCCAAGAGCATTATTCATGCTCATAAGCTTAGGGATGTACCATTTTAAACGCACGACTCAACCACTGGGCACGCAAGAACGTATTATTAAAAACCGTTACTTACAGCAAGAGAGTCAAAGTCGAGCGATCTTAGATAATGACCACAATGTATTGTCCACGATACAGGGCCATGCTCATGACGAACACATTAGCACTCTTGCTGACAGTGCCTTTTTACAACACTGGGCCTTATTTGAATGGAGCGGGTCAAGGCCGGATTATTTGAGCACAGCCCGTTCTTTATCTTTCTTAAACAGCCGAGAAGAACAAGATCAG
>TARA_R110001599_G_scaffold26149_1_pt1 | contig 40767 bp, 39 predicted proteins | sample TARA_R110001599 | Tara Oceans TARA_R110001599 (sample SAMEA4398360) | marine metagenome | biome: Polar Biome; feature: [MES] marine water layer (ENVO:01000295) within the mesopelagic zone...; material: water (ENVO:00002006), including particulate matter (ENVO:01000060) such as...... | reverse complement strand
GCAACGGTGATTATCCCATTAATAGATTGCTTTAGGAATGGAAGCCCTGACATAAGAACATCGTCTCCTATTTTTCCCTTTTCAAGTTTTTCTGCAAGACCTCTAAGGAACTCTGCTGTATTCACCTTCTTAGAAGCGGAGAACAAAGGCATACCCTCCTTAACGGATTGTGCTAATTCGGGGGTTATCTGTATGGAGGGTTGGGATATTGATTTTTGATCACCCCTTCTTTCTGTTAACTCATTTAATTGAGTTTGTTCTTCAAAGGTTAACGAATCAAGGTCTTTTTCTGCCTTTTCCCTTATTCTATTTACTTCGGCTAATTCTTTTCCGCTTAATCCCATAGGAAGTAACATCTCCCCAATAACACCTTCTTTTCCAGTAAGGTCTTTTACAAGAGACTTGGCTACATTACCTACTATTCCGTCTCCGTAGTTGTCAATAAATGATTTCGCCCCTTTTTCGCTCTCCTCTGTAGAAATAGTATTTCCGTCTTTGTCTTTTACGTGGAACTTCTTTTCTGACTCTTTTTCGATTGATAACTCCCCTTTTTTAGCAGCCTTAGAAGGTTCTCCGTAGAAGCCTTTCATTCCTTTTCCGCCTACTTTGAGGTCAAGACCTGAAAGCCTTGTTGTGTCTCCACCTTTCTTTCCTTCCTTGTTGATTATCTTTTGAGCGACCTCTTTCCCAACGTAATCCTCTAATTGAGATTCGTTTAAATCTTCATACTTACCAACTTCTTGACCGTTCTTGTCTATGAATAAAGAGTATTTCCCGTCTCTTTTAGAATAATCAATAGCGTCAACCTGCTTACTCAAGTCATACCTTGCATTCTGTTGCTCTCCCGTTGTCCAAGCAATATAATCCGCCTCTTGTGCAACAGCTTCTTTTAAAGCGGTTTTTATACCAAGTTTAACCCAAGAGTTTGTATCCGTTACGAAGGGGGCTGATGGGATTTTACCTTCTTCTTTCCTAGCGTCTACCCCTGCTTTTTGTCTTTTCTTTTCTGCTTTGTTGTAATCTTCGTACTTCTTCTTTAATTCAGCATCTATGTCCATGCCGTCTTTCATTGTCAACGGCTTGTCTTCGCTCTTTCTCAATTCACGTAAATGATTCCAAGCTATCGCTTCAAGTCTTTCCGACTCTTTCTTTAGTTTATCGTGTGTTTCCTGAATTTCATCTACATCTTTGTATTCCTTAAACCCTTCCTTCTTCCCCGCTTGCCCCATGTCGGACTGTACTTCCTCGACAAATAGAACCTTCTTACCGTTTGCATCTGTACGGGTGTTCATCCTTACATGGACAAGTATGTTGGGTTCATCCCAGTGGGAGGAACGGTAATTTGATTGCTCACCCCCTCCTAGTTCTCCGTCAACAGCGTCTTGTTGCTTAATTGATAACTGGGTGTAATTCAGGTTAAATTTCTTTTTGGATATTGCGTTTCTATCGTTAATTGACAATGTTTTACTCGGCAACGTAACAAGAACCTCTTTGTAGTCGGTCTTCTCGCCTTCTAATTGTTGGTCGGAGTATTTGGGTTTTTCTTTTCCAAAATCAACATCTATTGAGTATGCTGATTGAGCAGATTTTATAACTTCGTTCAAATCAGTGTTGCTTATTGATTCGAAATCATATTCTTTCCCTTTGGGGGGGGTTACCACATGATACTCTCCTTCTTTTGTAAAAGAAAAACCAAGATTTTCCATTTCAGACTTACTGAGGACTTTATTATCTCCCTTAACAACCTCAACCACCTCAATACGATTATCTCGCATAAACTCCTGAAGTTCTTTCTTAGAAACCTTCTCGTTAGGTTTTTTACTCTCCAAAAATTCCCTTACACCCGTATATAGGTCTTCATTCTCCTTACTCTTTAGAATATCACCCCATTCCTTTGCTGTACGGCTTTCTTTCTTACCGTCAAGTATCTTTTGCTCAATCGGCTGGTAGAACCCGTTAACAACCTCTGCTGTCTCCTTGGAGGTGTCTACTTTAACATCTACTTCCTTGCCGTTCACCTTAATTTTAAACTCGTCAGACATAGCCTTCCCGAAAGCGCCTTTATTCCACTTCTTTCCTTTTCTACGCTCGTCTATGAATTTCATAGCGTTGGCAATAGCGGTTCCAAGTTTAGTTCCCTTCTCAACTTGCTTGGCTACCATCTCGACAGCCGTGTTGTATAGGGCAACGGAGATGCCTAAATCAGGCATCATCATAAGTTTTCCGCCATCAACCTTTTTGCCTCTTATTTTAGAAGCAAGACTGTCCAAGAACTCTTGGGTGTCAACCTTTTCGGGAGCCTTCTTTTTAGGCGCTGTTCTTTTAGTGACTTTACTTTTAGGAACCGTGTACTTAGTTTCTCCTGTTGCCGCCTTGTCGAATGCAACAGCGTCAATGTATTTTAAGATGTCTTCGGGGTTATAAAATTCTATGTCTTCTTTATCCGATTTTTGTCTTGTGTCAATACTTTGTTTCGAACCTTCCTTTGTAACTAAGCCTCTTAGATTTTGCTTATTTTCTTTGTACGAGCCTTTACCGTTTGCCTGTTCGTATTCAACAATACTAATGGGAGTGAAGTCATCCTCAACCTCTTTAAAGGAGTGACCCTCTTTAAAGGCTTTAGCATCTTCTTCTGCTTTCTCATCGAATGCTTTTGACTTCTCTTCTTCGGTAAATTTTTTCTCGGAAATGCTTTCTTCTGGAAGTGTTTTTACAAGTTCAATAATCTTGTCTTCAATTTCTTTTGCTTTGTCGAACTCGAAGTTATCCCCAAGTTCATCAGCCTTCTGTTGAAGTTTTTTTATCTCGTTCCTTATGTCGGATGCTGATTTAGGTTCTGCTTTCTTTTTATCGGCTACTGCTTTGGGTTTTGGGGCTTTTTTCTCTTTTACATGTTGGTCAATGTATTCCTTCGCTGTTTGGATTGTCTCTCGGTAAGTATCCTTAATGTTTTCTACATCAAGTTCTTTTGTGTCAACACCTTGTTTCTTGGCTTCAGCAAACACTTCGTCTTTGAAGGTGTTTGTGTTTTTATCCAAGTCTTTATCTCTTGGGTCTTCGGTTTTCTTAGATTCAGCTTTCTTCGCTTCAGGCTTACTTGATAGTTGCCATCCTACAGAGTTTGCTCTTTGCCCTGTAGATTTAATGTCATCCCATCCCTTCTTTGTTTTATAGCCGTATTTGAAAGCGTTACCCTCTTTCTCAAGTTTTTCCATTATAGAAAAAGCCTCCTTGGTGCTTACGCCAAGCATTTCCGCTATTTCTTTTGTAGTTGTTACCTCATGGCGATTCTCCCCGTCAATTTCTTGAGCAACAGGGATTTTCTTTTTAAGGTCTTCGTATTCGGGGGTTTCGCTACCTACCTTTTCTTCGGTTGGCTTTTCTTTGGTTATCTCACTAGAGTTTTCTAACTCTTTTTTTACTCGTCTTTGAGAAACAGTTTTTTCTTTAGACTTTCCGTTTAAGAATGTTTCAATAGAAACCCCATCTTTTTCAGACACATTTGTAATAACTTTTACGATTGACCCACTAGAACTTACGAATTGTCTTCCGACATCATCCATAGTCAATTCTTCCGTTAGCTCGTAGTTCTTTATCTCTTTTTCTGTAAGAGGTCTATCGTAAGTTATTTTGTACGCTTTTCTTTTCCCGCCTTCTAACGTAGTCTCTACTGCGTCTCTGATTTGTCCTTCAGGATGTGTTCCTATACTTGGAGGTCTTTGTGTGAGTAGGTATGTAAATTCAGTTTTGGGTTCTGTTTTCCCCAAAAAGTTTTCCTTATGATTTTTAACGTGTTCCGCCTTTCTGTTTGCCAAGTGTCTAGTTTGGTCTTTCTTATCTAGCAATTCAACAATATTACTTGACACCTTTTCTCCTGACTCTCTTTTAGAATCTCTTTTTGTAGCGTGACTTAAATCTATAAGAACAATTTCTCCATTGTCCCTTCTCATTACGCTATTTAGATCTTCTATAAAAACACCTCTACTATTAAGTTTGTCAATAGTTTCTTGGATAGTGTTTATTTCCTCAAGAGTAAGGCTTCCTTTGTCTACTTCAGACAACTCCTCTATTTCAAATGCCTTTCCTTCTGACGTTTCTACAATTTTTCCAACTTTAGGGAGATGTTTTAAATCCTTGTTGTCTTCAAGGAATTGATGTTCTTCTGTCTCTTTTCCTGTTTTCTTTTTGAAGAACTTCTTTTTGGCTGAATCGTATTCGTTGTAAAGGGACTCAACGCTTTTATATACTTTCCCGTCCTTTCCTTTGAAAATACCCAAAGTTCCTCCGTCACCCTTCTTAAATGACTTAACCTCTAATACTTCCTTCTCTTCGGCTTGCTTGCCTTCGACACTTTCACCACTTTCTTTTTCGGCTGGCTTGCTTTCTTGAGGTTTTTGCTCTTGTATTTCATCTTGTTTTTGTTTTTTTGAATCGTAAACGGTTTCCCACTCCCCTTTTTCGTTTTTCTTCTCAATCTTTTCTACATCCTTAAGGGTATATCCTCCTTTTAAATGACTGTCTGTTTCGTTCTTAGGCTTTACTCTTGAACCTGATTTTTTATCGTCAAACTCGTTAGTGTCTTTGAATGTTACTCTATTCTCAGCACTTGCCGCAGTTGTAACATCTTTTGAGTTCGTTACATCAACGCCAGTGTCTTTAAATCTGCCCTCTACCTTCTCTCCTCCTATAATTGCTTCAACCTCACCATCAGCCACAAACCTGTATGTTCTGTTCTTCTTATGGTCAATACCGTACTCTTCCATCTGTGCTAAAGCATCTGCATCGCCTTCTCTAGCCTTATCTACAATGTCGTCTGATTTACTTTGCTTGGTTTCGGCTTGCTGTACTTCATTTGATTTGGGTTTAGTATCATTAAAAGACTCCTTCAAATCAGCTATAAACTTCTTTGGGCTTTCTTTAATTTTCTCGGATGCAGCCTTGAATGTAACGGAGTCTGACGTTTGCCCAAAGTAACTTTTTTGGAACTCTTCAGGTGTCAATCTCCCTTTTTCCGCTAATGCCTCTAATCTATCTAACTCAAGTTCTGCGTCTTCTTTCGTAAACTCAACCTCTTCCACTACTGTTTTTCCATCAGCATCTACGGTTGTAACCTGCTTCTTTCTTCCTGAGTCTAAGGCGGATTTGACAGATGCAGACACTACTACAATCGTATTATCTTCCTTCTTCTCCCCCTCTACATCAGAAACTTCCCCTTCTTGTTGTTTTCCTTCGGTAGTCTTTTTTATTTTAAAGAATTTACCGTCCTCTTCAAAATAATTAAACTTATCAAGATTTTCTTGCTGTTTCCTCTCATAGTTATAAGTCGTTTTTGTTATTGGCTCTATTTCGGGTGCTACTTCCTCTTTTGGGGCTTTTTCAACAGCAGTTTCCTCTCCGCGAAGTTTACCGTACTTCTCTTTTATCGCCTCAATCTCTTTTTCTTTAGGGGACTCTGCTTTTTGTTTTTCAGCAAAATCCACTTCTTTCTCCCAAAACTCAAGGGCATTTTTAGTCTCAGTAATCCTTTCGTTTATCTGTTCTTGGGTAAGTTTTACTTCAATATCTTCATACTTACCTGTAAATAGTCTTTTCAGTAAACTAGGTTCTTTGGCCTCTGTTGACTCCCCTTCCGCTACAGGCTCCATGTTCTCAAGCGCCTCAAGTTCTTTCTTGCTTCTTTCTACAACACGCTTAGGTGTTATAGTTGCATCAGCATATTCCTTTTTAGCTTGCTCGATATACTTTTTTGCGCGTTTAGCATTATCCTTTTTGTAACCCAAAAACTGATCTATGAAGCGGTCAAATCCTCTGAGTTTTTCAGCCGCCTCGATGTCAGCAACGTCTTCTTTATCAGCAAAACCCTTATCGTCAAACTCCTTATCAGTCTTTTCTCTATGTTTAGCCTCAACTTCGGCTATTTCATCTGCTTCTTTTTGGTCTAAATTTTCGGCTTCTGCCCCATTCTTTTTCTCTAAGTCAGCATTTGTTTTAGCTGTTTGCTCTGTAGCGTTAACCTTTTCTTTATCAGCCTTTTTCTCGGCTTTCTTCGCCTTCCCTTCTGCGTTTATAATTTCTGAAATATAAATCCCAATTTGTTTTGCTTCTGCTTCTCTTCCGCTTTTAAGGAACTCAGCTTTCGCTTCTTCCATTCTTTTTACACTAAACCCTGTACTACCTTTTCCCCATACAACTTGTTTCCCAGCCATTATTGTAAACACAGCGGAATTGACAAATATTCTCCTTGCTGTTTCAGATATGTCAGAATAGTTTTCGTTTATAAATTCTTCGTATGTAGAACTTCCTTCAAAATCCTTAACTAAAGATTCTAAATTAGACGCCCCTTCAGACGCTATTCCTCCACTTATTCCACTTGTCCAAACAGCATCAGCCGCTTTATTTCCTCTAGCCAATACACCTAGTCCTCTAATTGGTGATTTTGCAAGCCCCAATCCTTTCAACACACTTCTTGATCCGCTAAACCCAAAACCTGTACCTAAATCAAGGCCAGCCCCTCCCATTAAAACTTCTTCGTAAGATGCTTGTAAGAACGCAGCCTGAAATTTTTGAACTCTAGTCCCTTTGCTTAAAACCGCAATAGCTCGTGTTAGACCTGCTTTTGCGGCTAAAGGGCCTAAAATAGCACTTAATACTCCTATTTTTACAACAAAAGGAGCCATAGCAAAAACACCTTCCGAAATTTCTTCCCCTAGTGTTCTTTCAAAATTCTTTTCTTGTTCTTCTGTTATTTCTATTCCTTGTTCTTCTAACAAAGGCTTTACTGCATCAAGAAGCTTTCTGTCTGAATAGTTTCCACTAAACAACTCTTCTGTCCATGCAGAACCTATTGTTTCTTCTCCTAAAATTTCTACTCCTCTAGTGATTTTTTCCTTTTCAACTTTACCAAAGTCGATGTTCAACAAAGCCATATCCCTTGCTGCAACTCTTTCTATAATAAGCTCTCTATTTTTTTCAGCCCATCTTTCGGGTTCTTTTTGGTCTTCATTGGAAAGCGCCTGTAGAACAATCGGTATTGCCAAATCAGATAACGAAACGTTTTTAAAGACGTATTTCCCTGTTTCGTCTTTCTTCCCCTCGTATCCAAGAGAATGTAGCTTGCTTGCGGCCACCCCGCTCTCCCTGAAGACTCTACCAATAGTTACGTCCTGCTTATCTTCTTTCCCGTATTTCCTATGCGACTGCTCTTTTATAGCGGTCTTCATATAAAGGTCTTGAATATTTTCTTTTAGAGATTTATATTCTTCCTTCTTTGCGTTTACTGATTCGGTAATGTCTACTTCTTCGTCATTTGTAATTTTGTCAACATGATTTCCAGTAAGAAAATTGACGTAAGACATTCTATCTTCTCCAATCTTGCTTTTAAGTTCTTTCCCTTTTTGAACAGCCTCGTTGTACTGATCCATTAACTCATTTGTTCTGAGAGGAACTTTTGTTTCGTTTATTTTATCGGCTAATTCTTTTTGAGTTTCGTTGTTTTCGTAAACAGCACGTTCGTCTGGAGACATTTTCCGAACGTCATCTAAAGCGACTCTTCGAAACATGTTTGCTTCTATTTTATCTTCTGAAACACCCGATGCTCTAAGACTATTAGCTATTTCATCTCTGTCTGATGCAAACCGATCCTCTTCTCTTGATGCATTTTCTTTGGACATTTCATTTAAGAAAATAGACCTTAACACCCCTTCATTTATATTGATAGCGCGCTCTTTTTGCATAAGCATCATGCTGTTCAATAATTCTTCGTTTTTATTAACGAACGCTGTTTGAGCATGTTTAATGTCGTCTTCGTTCATTGTAGTAATGTCAGAAGGAAGCCCATACGCTTTAGGGTTGTCTATTACCCTTTTCGCAAATATTCTTGCCCTACCTACTTGCTTACTTAAATATGATTTTGTTTCGTCAATATTGTCAGAAACACCTTCAATTGGATATGACATCATATCGGGAAGGTCAGCATCGTCAACGTTTAACCCAAGATTAGTATTGTTTGCGTTTCGTTCGTTTTGCAATATTCTTTGCGATTCGACACGTTGTTCTTCAAGAAGCCCGTAAGAGTCATCTAACTCAGGGTTAATTTGAGGTTCTTCTATGTCAAAAGGAACTTCTGTAGATTGAAGCGCATAAGGGTCTTGTGGGGCCTGTAAGGCTTGTTCTTGAGCCTGTTCCTGCTGAGGCATAATGCTCGCTAAAGGACTATCCATAACAGAAGGTTGCGCTTGACCTCCTAAACCCTCAAGAGGTTGACTAGGAATTTCTCTTTGCTCAGGTCTTCCTAAAAATACATTCGGAGAAACCTGTGAGTCTTGCGAACCATTTGTAGAAGGTAATTGTGCAGTCTCGACTTGATTTTTTTTTTCAGAGTCGGTAGCTGTGGTTGTTTCGTCAATCAAAAAAGGATTAGAAGAGTCTGTTTTTTCTTCAACTTCACCTACTAAAAAAGGATTTTTTTCTTGTGGCATTATTTGATTATTACGGTGTAACCTTTAGATTCTAAATCGGTTTGATATTCTGCTAGTGACATTCCTTTAGACTTTGCCGCTGCTTCTAGTTGTGTTTTTGTTCCCGTCAACGTTTTGGATTTGTCTTTAGGGTCGCCCTTCTTGTCGGGAGTAATTCCTTCGTTAGTCATCTCTTTTATAAAGTCAGATATAATCCCAAGGTCTGAGGAATTATGCGCCAGTCTAGCAACGTCAAAAGCATTTTCTCTGCTTATTCCTGAACGGTCAACCCATTCTTGAAAAGGATGATTAGCTGCTGGTTCAAATAATTCTCCTCCTCCTTTTACATCAAACACAAGAAATGATTGGCCTCCCATAGATGCCATTCCTGAACTAGCAACTTCTAAGGTTCTTCTATCTGCGTTATACATTTTGCCCTCTCCTGCTTCGGCCAACATTCCGCCTTTTGAAGCTGTATAGGATTGGTATTTTGGGCTTTTTCTCATCGGAAGAGATGCTCTTCTAAATGTGGCTTCTACTTCTTTATCTACTCCTCCGCTAGGATCTGCTGTTACTACAGTAAAAATCTGTTCAGTTGCTTTATTGGGTAAGTCGTAATAAGTTTCAAATGTTGTTTTGGCTGGAGTTTTAGGGGCTCTAGCGGTGGTTTCTGTGCTTTTTGGATTATGCAGCCTATTCCTTAGCGGCTTTATTGCATCTTCTTCTACTCTATCAGGAATTTCGTCCATCCAATCTGTCTGAGAAAACTCTGCTCTTGTAAGTTCAGGATTAGCGGTTTTTTGCTCTCGATAAATTTCTTCTTCGTAGTGTCTTAATACTTCTTTGTTGTTAAGGGTTTCTTCCTTTATGGTTGAAAGATTTCCTTCGCTTAATTGATACCCTGAATCTCTCCAAGTTCTTCCGTGTTCTTTTCTTTCTCTTCCATCAACCCGATTGATATACATGTCGTCATCAATAAGTCCATCAGCAAAATCGTATGGGTTAGCCATTTTTTGAGGATTATAACTAACAATTCCTTCAGGCATTCCCAAAGCAACAGAATTAGGATCGTTTTTTTGAAAGTTATATTCAGTGCCTCCATACTTGGCTTCTATTTCAGCCATTCCTGCGGGAGTATCTGCGTATGGATCCGAAAGAGCTTCTATTATACTGTTGTACTCTACTCCTCCTATTGTTTGCTTGTCTTGAGCGTATGAGAACTCGTCTTCTTTAATTTTATCTATAGTTTCTAACATAGCGGTGTCTGCTGATTTTAGCCCTCCAACGTAGTTATACATGCGTTGCTTTGCTTCGTGTCCTATAACAGCAAGATTTCCTTCTCCTGTTTTAGCTGCTTCAACAATACCCGCCATTTCTTCGTTCATTTTTTCAGCAAACTTTCTCTGGTGGTAAGGCATAACAAGCTTCGAATCCATAGTCATATTCTTCAGAACGTCCTTTTCAGTCTGCTGTTTTGCTTTTGCTTTTTCTTCTTTGTCTTTTGCTCTTTGGGCTGCCAACGTTTTAGACGCATCTAAAAGTGCGTCCTCTCCCGAAGTGTCTGTTTCTAAATCCTTAGTTAAAGCAATCCCTGTGTATAATGCGTTTCTTGCCATTTTCTATTTGTTGAACAAATTCTGAATCCAACTATTTATCATGTTTGTTGAACAAATTCTGAACCCACTGGGGTATCCCATCCGTTCCTGTAGATTGAGTCCCATTTCCATTATTTGAGTTATTAAACATTTCCATTGCTTGTTTTTTCTGAGCGGAGTTTTCTCCTGAGTCTATAGCCCCAAATATGTTTCCTATTCCTGAACTTACTGCTCCTCCAAGAGCCGTTCTTGCAGCATTGTTTTCAGCGTTACCTCTTGACACCTCAGCGTCTTGAATCCCTTGCACCTCACCCGATAAATTTGCAAACTGTTGAAAATTACCGCGTCTTATGTCAGAATCTTTTGCAGCAAATTGATTAAGAGCGTCAATACCCATAATGTTTGCTGCTGCGGAACCTACTCCCGCAAGCCCTACGTTCTGCATCATTGTCTTTGCTGTTGTGCTTTGTCTAGCCAACATCTGTTCAAATGACGCTCTTTCTGCGGAGGAATATCCTTCCTCGGCTCTGCGCCTAGACATGTTGTAAGCCATTCTCATTTCGGGGCCTACGGTATGTTTTTTATTGTCAGGAATTTTGGATGCCGCTGCTGCGGATATTCCAGTTTGGATTAAACCCATCCCTGCTTGTGCTATTGATCCCCACATATTTTCTAGGTGTTTGTTCTACGTATAACGTCTCTAATCTTTACTACAATACTATGCAGTAGGCTGTATGCTCCTCCAAAGGTAATGAACTTCACTCTTAAATAATCCCCCGTCAACATTCCATCATCGCTGTCGGGATCTCCCGTTGATGTTGCATCATTTCGGATAGGGGCAAAGAAATGGTCGTCCCTGTCTTCAAATTGAGCGGATTCGTCAAAAGTATATTGAGTTTTTGTTCTGTATTCTACTCTATCGGGCGCATTGTCGGAAAGGTATTCTACAGCAACCCCTCTAACACTTTGCTCAGGTAACTCATTCATTACTATTTCAAACTCTGCGTTTTCAATTTTAGGTAGAATTGTTCCTGTTAAGAATGTGTCTACTCCGTACCAAGTAGTAGGAAGCCCTTTTCTGTGTTCAAATATTAGGTTTCTTTCTGTTGGGTGTGAGCTAAGAAAGGTGTTTCCCCACTTTAAATACGTTTTAGGTAAGTGTCCGTAAAAACATCTAAACCCGTTAGTCATCTCGTTAAAGCAAACTGTAAATATTGAATAGTATTTAAAGTCCGTATAAGAAATCTGCTCCCAATACTGTTCCCAATCAGCGCCAACTCCAGCTTCATTTGTTGCGTCTGCAAAGTGGTAAACCGTACACTTAAAAAATCTAGGGAAATTTTCATAAGTATCTGAAGGAGCGTTTTCGTTTTTAACTATTTCTCCAACATCTATTGCTCCACCAATCCATTCTTGTTTTATGTCTCTCCAACCCGTAAACGTCCAAATAGCCTCTTTCCTACGGTCATCCCATACGGAACGAACTCCTTGTTCAAGTGCGTGTTCATATTTATCCTTAACCCATTTTGTGTAGTTAACGAAATAAGCAGACATTCCCCTAGAGGATATTACTCTAGTCCCATCTGCTCCAAAACGCATCATAAGACCATTCTCTGAGTTGAACCAATAAAGGACATCCTTACCGTTGGCGCTTACACCTTTAACGGAAGCCCATTTATGTTCTGTTCCGTAAGAGGAAAGGGTTTTCCCGTCTTGGGAGAACACATCTCCTGATTTAAGAAGAACGTCAACGCTATTAATTGATGATTCTAATTGGCCTCTTGCATTAAATGCTTGTATTTGATATTTTCTTGCTTGAAGAGTGAAAAGATCCCCATTTATATTTTCATGGTGGACTATCTCTCCAAAAGTTAAATCAAGGTCAAAAATATTAAGGGGTAATTTTTTAACATACGCATCCTCTTTTGAGGCGTACAATTTACGACCCGAATACTCCATTCTTTGCGGAAAATCTGTAATATTATCAATTTCAATCTCAAACGGAGGTTGAGTTAATTTCGCGGGAAATTTAGGAGTGTACTTCGATGAGTAGCTCATTAGATCTTTGAACCCGCCACTTTCCTCTAGCCACGGGCTAATAGGGTTTAAACCATCACCGAGAAAAACTACTTGATCTTGCGAGTCGCTTCTCATTTGGGAATTTACTCTGTTTTGAGAGTAGAATTTTAATCCCCCACCAAAGCCAGCGGTGCTGTTATTTACAAACCCAAAGTCCGACCAACTAGAAAAATCAGCGTCAGTTAATGCGTCATGGTCAATGTACCTTCCCTTCATATACGTGGGCTGTGTCATGGTGTCGCCACCGAAAACATTTAATGTTCCTTTTTGAACTTCTCCAGAAATTGTAGGAATATCAGGTATATGGAATATTGAGTTTGTAGTGTAGTATGAGGTGTCTTTTTTGTTGCCATACTTATCTACTAACTTTCTATATATCTGAATGTATCTTACCCCGTAATCTGGTCTTCCTGACGGCATAACTCCATCACCGTTATTTTCTATATATACAACAGGACTGGCTATATTCTTATGAGAACCTTTTATGTATTTCATTTCGTCAGAGTAAAACCGCCTATAGGCTATCCCAAACTGCTTTACAAACGAATACTCTGGTATTATTTCCTTTATTTCTCCAGCAGATAGATTAATTACTTCATCAATAGTATGTTGATCGTATGTGGTAAATCCCTCTGGGAAATACTTAGACATCTGTGACCACATATTACCTCTAATAGCCCCTGTGTCATTAACCCTATAATGCCCAAGAGGGAGACTCATTTCTCCGAAATCCAACAGGTCATATCCTTTTATATCCGAGACTAACCCCATCATTATATCAGGGGAATAAATAGATAAAAACCTTCTTTCCGTTTTAAATGGTTTATATGAAAAAGATCCCCACGCATTCGGGTTATTTATATAGACTATATCGTCACCAAAGAGTGTGTTTTGCTGGCTCTCGTACTGAAAAATAGGGGTCATATCTATCGAAACTTGTGACGTCCACGGAGCCGCTTGTTCGTGACCTGATGGGCTGTGTCCTACTACTGGGGGGCCGTACACAAATGGATACTCATGGATGCTATTTAAGGGGTCAATTTCTTCATTGCTATGCGCTATACAATAGCCTGGATCTTGTACGGTGTTAGGGGCTCCGTCTACAAACCCAAATGGGAACCCTGCTGCTGCCGCAGGAAAAGGCTGTAAACTAGCTGGTGTTTTGTAGTCCAAGTTTGTAATTCCCGTCATCTTGACGGACATGGTGGCTATTCCAGAACATAATACTTCGGATATAACATCAGCTCTCCCAAATTCAATCCTATCTATAAAATCCCCAACTGTCGTACCCTCTACTTTGAAGTTTAGGTTCATTCCAAAAAACTCTACATAAGGAATGAGTATAAAACGTTCTTCAGGCCATGAACTACTAACGGGTGCTGTTAGGTCAAAGCTATTCATTAACTCTGTCCCCGATTGATCTCTTCTATCATCTTCTGCGTTAGCGGAATTATCTGCGTATGGATCTATCTTAATATCGTCTACCCAAAACCAAGAAGTAAACTGCCCTGTTGATTTTACCCTAACCCTTACAGAAAACCTATAAGTCTCATTCATCATATACCCAACGTTATTGAATCCATTTTTCGGAAGTTGGAACGCTTCAGGATTTACTAATGTCGTAGATGCTGTTAATTGTTTAGTTTTTATTCTATGCTTGAATGTTTTAGCCCAATTCGAGAGGTCTGAATTAATTTGTGGTTTTCTTAAATTACTCCTGACTAAAATACTGTCAATTATTCTTATGTTTTTAGCAAAGTCATACCCGTTCTGGAAGTTTGACGCTAGTAGTCCTATGTCGTAAGTTTCCTCTATTCCAGACCCGTTGTGCACAAGGTCAATTGAATCTGACTCTACACTCATCTCTGACAACAATATTGCAGACGCAGCGCCAGATTGCTCTATGTAGTACCCCAGCCTTATACCGCTAAATACACTTGGATTTATTCCAGATACCGTTAATACATTAACTTTATTAGTAGTTACTACGTCTTCGCCATCTCCAAGGGCAGCTTCATTCGTAGGGTCATTATAAGTTATTACTTGATTCGTTAAATCGGATGGGCCACTCCAAGAGTTAAATATATCTTTTAAGACGCAGAAGTATTTTAAATTACCAGAGGGTATATCCCCGCCTGTATTTTGCTGTTCTTTAAAGTTTATAATGACATTCGCCTTTCTTCCAACCCCATGTGTTTGCGTTGAAATATATCCTAATTCATATCTCCCTTCCTCGTTTAACATTGCTAGACTCCCATCTAACAAATATTCTCCATAGTAATAGAATACCCTTCCTGAGTTATAATCATCATCAAAATACAAAGCCGTTCTGCCAGTGCCTTTTTCTCCGATAACGTCAACAGTCATCTTACTCACGAAATTCAACTCGACACTCCTGAGAAGCCTTATATAATCCCAACTATCAGAGTCGTTATCCTTTACAGCAACACCTATTTCACCAATACCATTCGGGTCTATTGTAATTACTTCCTCTCCAAAATTAAACGTTGGATGAGAAGCACCCCAAGCCGTGTCAGTAATAATTGTTATCCCCACTGGAGATGTTACTGCGTTAACTACAAAAAGACCGTTCAGCCAAGGTGCGTTAGAATTGGTGATTCTAATCCATTGTCCAGCTTCTAATCCATGATTGATGTTAAAGGTTATTGTCGTAAGTGGCCCAACTAATTGCCCTGCTGAAATGGGGCCAATCCCGACAACGCTCAAATCAACTACAGACGGTTTGTTGTCCTGAGAAGTGCTGAATATAAACAAATCTCCAAGCAAGTCGTAGCTACCAATATCATTTAATGGGCCAGCTAAATCCACAGGTATTGCTTCCTGAATAGACACTACCGAAACATCATCATCACCAACGCTATCTAAGTACCATTGGTAATAATTATAACCGTTTGTAAGTTCAAACTCTACTTCGTTTCCGTTTTGATTTACAGTGAAAACATTTGGTTGGCTAGAAGCGTTAAAATTAGCAACCAAAGAAGCTACCGTCCCGTCAAACTCCACCTCTCCGCCTGACCCCGTTCCCGTTGTCATTCTATAGTCTCTCTTTGTAGAAAGGAACTTTAATTGGTGACTCTTAGTAGCGTCCCCATCAACAGTAACTCGATACTTTTTATTCTGAGCCTTAACCTCTCCTAAATCAAACGCAAATTCATTTCCAAGTGTAGGGGTTGAATCCCCCGCGCTTGCTCCTTCATCACCCGCTATTTGGGTGTTTCTGTTGTCGATAGTATCTCCCGTTCTATCTCCTTTGCCGACATACCTTACATCGGAATCCTTATCCATGTTCCCCGTTGGGGCAAGTCTATTGATTTTGTCAGCCATATTATATTATCTAACCGATGTTCCTTCTGTTCCTATCCAAGCGTTAAACGTTCTTGATATATTAAGCTTGTCTTCTTTCCATTGCTCTACAACTGCTTTACCTTGTAGATACTTCTTTTGATTGATAAACTCTCTATGCGCTTCTCTTGCATCTGCTTTCATTGCTTGTCGCAAATTTGGCTTATCCTGTGCTTTGCTTAGTTTATCGTTGTATCTCCAAGATAGATAGGCTCTAACACAACGCTCATGCCTTTCGTACATCTGAGGCTGGTTGTTGTTGTCTAAAATTGTTCCCATAAACGCTATAGACACTTCTGTTGCTGTTATTGCTTCAGGGTGGTGAAATACAAGATGATTCCCGTTTATTTGGTAAGAGGTTCCTAAAGAAGGACATCCCGTAGTATCGCAATCGCAATAGTTTACTATGTTCCTAGATACGTATGGAGCTGGCGTACACTTACCGTTTACTCCTGTGTACCAAAGACCCATTGCTTGCATAAATCCGCAAGGAAGTGGTGCTGTACCTCCATCTAAAGGAATATTTTCGGTACGCATCTCAAACATGGTAAGGTCGTTTATTTGTCGCATAGCTTCGTCAGCCATTAACAAAAGAAACCCATCGTGGTCTGTTGAGTTCTCTAAGTTGAGAAACAACTTTGCCGAAGCAATTACTTGATTATATGGAATTGTTTCAAATCTCATTATACTGCAAATTTTCTTCGGGTTGGCTTGTATTCAGGGTCTACAAAAATCGGGTTCTTTTGGCATTTAGCCATTTCATCGCTTCCTGTATTCAATAACCTATTAGAAATAAACCATTTCACGTACTCAAGGTATGGAATTTCATGCGGTGCTAACTTAAAGTGCATTTCCGCAAGTTGTACGCAAGAAATAATAATCTTCATATTCTTAATTCGGATTAACCTAAGATCGTTGCGCTTCAAATTAAGCCAAACATCCCAAATAGCTTCCATTCGAATGCTATCGCCTTTCTCGCTGTGTCTATAAGCGTGAAACTCTGCTTCTAATTCTTTATCTCTGTTTACTCCGTCCATTATTGAGGCGCTGAAAGGGCATTAACATCATCTGCTCCGTTTGCAACTTGGTTGCTTGGTGCTTGTAAGTATCTCTGAAACTTACCTTCTCTTAGATATTGTTCGGCTAGAGACAAGCATTCAGGAGTTATTGGATATTGGTCAAGTTGTTTGTTAAAAGGAATCATTTTATCCAATGGATCTTGAAAGATTGAATATCCAACAGCTTTCTTAACATCCTTGTTGAATACCCTTACTAATCCAAACTGAGGTTCAAGGACATAATATATTGTAGGGTCAGCCATTCTATTGGGTCTAGCCTTCATAAAGTTTTGCCAATGCGACAAACTTTTCATTCTAGTCCAAGAATTATCTCCTTCTCTTCTTCCTATATATTGGTGTCCGTCAACCTGAGAATTGATGTTTAAGACTGCTGGGTATCGAAAAACCGTATAGCAATCGTCTTCTTGTAGAGAAGCATCGTATTCGAGTTCTACGTATTGGTAATAGATTTCGTGTACGTTATTCCTTGTAGGGTAAAGTTCCTTAACGCAAATTGATCTAGTGTATGCTAGAACCGATTCCATAAACTTTACGTCTGTTAGGTTCTCTGCTGTAAACACACCACCGCCCATTGACGCTTGAAGTAGTTCTACGGATTCTTTTAGTGTTGGCATCTTTAAGGATTTGCTTGGTTGTTAGCCATTTCAGCCTGTACTTGTGGCAACTCACGCATCTGAATCATATAATTCATCACACACTCATCTTTTATCTTCATAATATACTTGAAGGTGTAGTATTGCTCTAAGTCAACTGCGTTATTTAAAACATCTATTGTAACAATTGGATTTTGCATATAGTCAACCTTAACAGATTCACATACTGATGTTTCAGGGTATAATTTGATTGTATTCCCATCAACTCCGTATTTAGGAGTCCACTCATCTCCGTTGCTGCTTGGGGCAATTCTTCTGTCGGAATGCAATCTTGTAGCGTATTCAGAAACGATAATGTTTGCTTTTCCTGAGCCTTGATATATTCCCGTTAATACCGCTGGTACAAGCATTGCCTCGTCTGTGTACAGGAAGTAAGTAGTTCTGCTTCTTTCCTTGCAATAGAAATCACCGTTCAATCCTGTTACTCCTAGAGCGTTTTGTATCCTAATTTTAGTTCCTGTTCTTACGTTTGTATATCGAGAAAACTTAATGTGTGGTGTTGCGCTAGTGTCCACCGTAGAAAGGGCTAATACTGCATCTTCAATAAAAGTTGTTTCAATCGCTAAAGGGTGAAGCATATTCGGAAACATGTATGCGTGTGTCGCGTGTCCCGTTCCCGCTATCCATGTTCCTACAACAGCTACAACAGTAAATGTTATTTGATTATCTGCTGGAACGGTAAGCACAACATAAGAACCGTTTATATCGGGTGTAAATCCTTGAGTTCCTAATATTGAAATAGTTTCTCCAATTGATAATTGGTGAGGGTCTTCCGTTGTTAGTGTTGCTGTAGTTGCAACAACCGTAAATGCAGTGATTGGTAGAGGGTCTGTACTGAAATAATTTTCTTTTACAGTTATCGTTCTATCAAGAAGAGTAAGCGGGCTTAATTCGTCAGATTGTTTTTGTGTTCTGCTTTGAGAATAAATCTTTTCAACTACACGTATTTCTGACTCTCGTATTAAACGATTCCCTCTAGCGCTGTTAAGGAACCCTGTCCATTGCTGGTCGATTCCGTCTTTAATGAATCTGAATAGGTCTTGCCCAGTAGTTGCCATTTGAAATTAAAGTTGTTAGGCAAAGATAAACAAAAAGATGTGGGCGTTTTATTTGGTCGGTTTAATACGAATCCCTCTTGATTTAGCTTCTTTTAGAATAAAATCAGCAATCTCGTATTCTTCTTCAATAACAAACATATCGTGAAAATCCTGTAGTTCTGAGTCAAGCTTGGCTTCTAACTCATCCATCACGTATATGAATACATCCATTTCTTTATTTGTTACCCTTCCCATATCTTTTATAACTCTCCTTGTTCCTTGTATTTTCCAAAGGTCGCGTTATATATCCGTAATCATATTTAATGTTTACTATGTAGGGTATGTTTATTAAATAATCCTCTTTAGATTTTTATATCTATAGGGTTTAAGTGTTTTTAAGTTTTTCCCTTTTAAGGGTTCTTCTCTTTAAGGTCTATATCCTCTTCGGAGAAGTCTTTAGGAGGGGTACAGCACGCACTCCTAGAACTTTTCAGTCCTATGAGTGCAATCCGTACCCTAATTCGTACACAACATCCTCAACGGAGTCGCCTTCTATCGGGCAATCATTTACTAGACAGTCGCAAATGACTAAGGAACAACTTAAGACCTATCTGTCAGCCTCTTGGTGGGGTTTTCCTCTTGCACTCCCCTTCTGATGTACCAAGCTCCCGTAGTATCAGTTAAAGATGGTAAGCTACTGCTCGTTTTGCGCGCCCTTATCCATCCGATTTATTCTTGAAGTATCCCGTTGGTAGTGTGCCACTCTTTCATGCACATCATCGAAAGTTTATTCCAAAAAAAAGACCCAATTTGCGGAGAGAAGCAAGAGTTTGGGTCTTAATTTCGGAAGGCGTAATGCCTAGCCTAATAATGTCGTTCTCTTGCTTTCCTCCAAAAGCCTATGGGAAGCAAAACTACGGATAATTATTTAATTCGTCTCTTTCTTTTTTAATTTCTTGTGTAAATAGGTAAGTAATAAAAGATTCCCCCATATAAGCGGGTATTCCGTTGGGCAACACTATTCTATACATTCCTTTTTCTCCGTATAGGTATTCTTTAATCTTGTTTTCCACCCAATCGTCTATGTCTTGGTTTGACATTTTGGAAACATCTCTATCGGTAATATCAAAAGGAGTAGCTTTTAATTGGGAAGTCATTACATCAGCATCCTGCTTAGTGTAAACACCTGAAGCCCATTTGTAGAAATCGTCTTTTTTAGGAAGTGTCATTGAATTATTAGTCTTTCTTTGAGTTTGTTTAATTCATTAATTATCAGATTAATTCTGTCTTTAGAGTTAGAGGAATGAGAGTCGCCATGCAGTTTTACTACGTTTTCGCAATCGCTTATGCGTATCACGTAGGTTTTTTCTAGCGGGTAGTCCTTTATTTTACAACGAATTGAGCTTTTTGTTTTAGGGTTTAAGCTAATTTTTCCTGAATCATAAAGCAGAGACTCCATCTCAATTAACTATCCCTAAGTCAGAAGCCCCTCTTTCTACGGCTAACCCAGCATCAATTGCTGCTTTTGTTTCTTCTCTTTCCATGTATTCTTGGAATTGAGGCCCTGCTGTTTGCATAAAGTAAACCTTTACCGCGAAAGGCGATTTGTTGTATGCTAGTAGCAACTCCTTGTAGAAGTATTCAAATCCTTGTTGATCTATTTCAGACTCCTTAAATGAATGCTGCTTAAAAACCATCTTATTATTCATCTTCTTGTATGAATAAATTTTTTCAGGTTGTTTCTTTTCTATTTCCTTTTCTGTGTCTTTATTTTCGCTCATGTAGGCAAAGTAAAGCAATAATCCCTTACAAAAAACAAAGTGATTGTGTTTTACAGGTAAAAAGTTTGTTTACTTTTACTTGAACTTATATTAGTATATTAAAATGGCAAATAAAAGAAGAGTGAGTATGGTTTTCTTAACCGAAGAGGGTGAGGGAACAGATTGGATGTCTGTTAGAGAATACTGCAATGCAATTTCTAAAGAGACAGCAAAAAGGGAAATCCTTGTATCGAAAAAGGGTTCTGAAGTTTCTATTGGTCGTCCTAAAGCAGGAGCGTCCCCAATTGAAAAAGATATTTTATTGAAGGAGGATAAAGGCCCAGCAACCCCACAAGCGGTTTACTACCGTATTAAACAAGGTTTCCTAGACAAGAAAGAAATGTACGGGAAGGTTTTGGTTAGAGAAAAAAAGGAGAAAAAGTAATATATGCAGATGACTTCCTTTTTGCAGATTGTTCCTAAAGAAGTTTTTGTTCCTAGAGACTATCAAGAAGAGTCCATTTTAAAGGGGCTTCGTTTTTTTGAGTCTAAGAAGGGACAGAATGAAATACATGTTCTTCCAACAGGAGCGGGAAAAAGCATCTGTATAGCGGGTATTGCTGAAAGGTTTGATGAGCCCGTACTTATACTTCAGCCTTCTCAGGAAATTCTAAAGCAGAACTATGCCAAGTTTATCTCTTACGGGGGTCATGCTGGTGTTTATTCTGCCTCTGTTGGGCGTAAAGACCTGTCTCATGTAACATTTGCCTCTATACAATCGGTTATGGCTAAGAGTAAGGGCAAGTATGTTTCCGTAGATAAGTTTACAAACTACAGGTATATTGTTGTTGATGAGTGCCATTTTTCACTTAATCCAAAAGGAGGTCAATACGTTGACTTCTTGGCTATGCTACACAAACCTAGAGTTTTGGGTTTTACAGCAACTCCTTTTAGGATGTATCCTTATTTCGATACTTCGATGCTTAAATTTATTACCCGAACTCGACCTAAAATATTTGGTAAACTTGGGTATTATATACAGATAAAGGAATTGAAAGACCGTGGGTATTTATGCTCCACCAAGTATTTCTCGTTAACAAAAGACTTTGACAGGAACGCTTTAAAAGTAAACAGTACGGGTGCTGACTACGATGAGCAATCTTTAAGGAAATATTACGAAACGACAAATTTTAAGAATGATATTGTAGATGTAGTCCGAAGAGTGAATAAGAAAGGTAGGCGTGTTCTTGCCTTTGCTTCATTCGTAGAAGACGCTCAATACATATCGTCTACTCTTGAAAATAGCGCAACTGTACATGGGAAAACACCTAAGAATGAACGCGCCCAAATAGAAAAGGACTTTAAGAGTGGAAAATTGAGATCGGTAATTAATTGCGGGGTGTGGACTACTGGTTTTGACGACCCTGAATTGGAGTGTGTTATTACAGCAAAACCAATGAGGTCGCTAAGTATGTATTACCAAATGTTCGGTAGGGCTTTAAGACCGTCTGTTATTAAAAAAAACAAAGAGGCTTGGCTAATCGACCTTTGCGGAAACATGAACGTTTTTGGTCGCGTTGAAGAGTTGAAAATAGAAATGGATGGTATTGGATTACCGTGTATAACGGGAACGGGCGGTAGAATGCTTACTGCGGTTCCTTTAAATGATCAAGAAACACCTACGGACAAATTTGGAACAAGATTATGAGTAATAGAGAAAAAATAGACGAGTATTACGGGATTGAGTTTCTGTATGCTGACGGATTTGACGCTGCGATAATTGGGGTTGAGTTTTACACGGGCCACCAAAAAGTTGTCTATAGTATTGAGAAGTGTATTGAGATACTTAAGTTCCAAGACATGACCGAAGAGGAGGCGTATGACTACTTTGAGTTTAATGTAGCTGGCTCCTATGTTGGAGAGCAGACCCCTTTATGGATTGAAACGATATGAAAACTATAATAGGAATTGACCCAGCGAACGAACGTTCTGCGTTCTGCGTATTTGACGAAAAGGTAATCGAATTTGGATTAATAGATAACGGTGCGTTTTTCGGACATGTATTAGACGCTTTTATAAGGCACGATGTAGGTATGGTTTACATAGAGGACATTCAGTCTATGGGAATGGCTGTTGGACAGTCTGTATTCAACACCTGCAAGTACATTGGTCGTTTACAGCTTCTTTGCGAACAGAGTAATGTTCCTTACGAAATGGTGAAGCGTACTGAGATTAAATTACACCATTGCGGTACTAACAGAGCCAAGGATAGCAATATTAGGGCTGCTCTTATAGAAAGGTTTGGTGGAAAGGGAACGAAAGCTAATAAGGGCTTCTTTTACGGTTTGGCTGGGTCAGATATTTGGAGTGCTGCTGCAATATCTATTTACGGAAGCGACAAGGTGAACGGGTATGCAACTTAAAAAGAAGATGTGTTCGGGGTGCGACACTCCACAGTTTCTTTGGAAGTCTAATCCTCCTTTGTGTAAGAACTGCGCGGGGAAGCGCTCTTCTTTAGAGATGAAGGGGTCGTCTACTTTATATACGAAGCAGAAGCCAATTAAATCTAAGCCTAGACCTAGTGTAAACGGGAAGCCTTTATATGTAGCCCTTTATTATGCTGCTTTCGGCTACGGGGATTTAGACTTTATTGCTTCTGAGTATTCAGGTGCTTCTGCTGTAGATGTACACCATATTGATTGCAGGGGCTCAGGAGGCTCTAAAATAGACGATAGGATAGAAAATCTTATGGCGCTTACAAGGGAGGAACATATTGAATATGGAGACAAGAAACAACACATGGTAATGCTTTATACAAAACACATGGAGTTCCTAGAATCGAATGGTGTAAAGTTTGACCGATCTTGGTTACTTACGCAAATAGAAAAGTATTCAGACAATATTTAACTTTAACCCTGTCGATAGTTTTAATGTACTCAAGTCCTGATGAGTGAGTTAAAGTAGAAGCCTGTACCAGCTTACGGTTAATAAGCGTTTTATCGACAAGGGTTATATTTATGGTATATCATGGCGCTAATGGACAGGAAAGGGAAGTAAAGGAAAACCCCGATAGAAGTAATTATCTATCGGGGTTTCTTGTTTTATGCTCCTATCTCAGCAAGTACTCCTGCTTTGGTAATGTAATCAGACTTAGGAAGGTCTGCTTCTTTTGCTTTCTTATTGTACTTAGAAACAGCGTCTTCTAACGTGTCTACACCTCTAAGTACCATGTGAGGAGAACTTGACAGCCCAGTTGACTTCATTTTATCTGAGATATGTGCTATTGCTCTTGATACGTCAGCATTGTCGCTAACCTTCTCTACAACCTCGTTGGCTACTTTTACATCCTCTTTCATTCCGCTTGCATTAGAAACGGACACTTTAAGAGCCTTAAATATGTCTTCGCTATATCCAAGGAATTCAATTACATCTCTTTCAGATACGCCTAGTCTTTCGCTTCCGTACACAAAAAACCCGCTTCTTTCTTCAACAATTCCAAATGCTAATCCTTTATTCATCCATTTTTGAATGTCTAATTCTTTATCGGACATTTCAGGGTTAATAAAGTATTTAATGAATAACTGTCGGGACTTAGATTTAGGGTCGTCAATTACTTTATTAGAAAGCATAAAGTAAAGATCTTCCAACTCGTCATCTTTTGTAGGTGTTTCTCCAATAAGGAATAGGGCGTCTCTAAGTTTAGACTCACTATCCTTCATTCCGTGAAGTTTAACTCCTATTTCAATAGTAGATTCGTTTGTAGAAACTGTTTGCTTTCTTGAAATACGCATATCCTCAAAGAACCACTCAGCGCTTGCATTTGTCCCTACGGCCTCTTCTGTGAACCTATCCCATTGCTTAGGGTCGTTCTTGTTAATCATAAGCGAAGTAAGCTTCTCTAGGAACTCTAATGTTTTGTCAACTGTGCTGTTAGGAATGTCCCCTTTCTTTATTACTACGTTGGGGCGGCTTCTTGAAACATTAATATTCATAGGCGCTACTCTACATGATGCTTTAAGTTCTTTTTCTGTATCGAATTTTCTTTCAATAACCCTCCATCCTTCAGCCATAGTAAAAGTCCCTCCTTTTGGGTTCTTCATTTCTAGGGTAGTTGAATTACTCTGTTTATTAGAAGTAAATGCTCTTAGCATTCCTATACGGAAAACTACGTTAGGGTCTTCCTTTACGGATTTTTGACTCCTATTTAATGATTTGTGCTGAATTGCCATTTTTGAATTGTGTTTCTTATTGAACTAATGTTCAGCAAATATAAGACAAAAAAAAGAGGGGAAACAAATAAATGCTTCCCCTCTTTACAAAGATTAAACCTTTTCTTACAAAAGAATAGGATCTGCTGTTGTTCCACCTGCGACAAAGTATTTTTCTACTTCGGTAAAACGATCAGTAAGCAAAAGTGCATTCGAAGCCGAACCTGTAGACGATACAAAGTAATGCTTCTCGAAAGGAGCAAAATCTGTAACTGTCATGGTTGAACCTGAAGGCTCTCCACCTGTAACAATAACTTCGTGATAAACATTAGCTGCAACTAAGCTTACAAGAGGATAACTTCCGCTTGCAATGCTTCTGTCTGCGGTAAGGTCTGCACCGATACCCGTAGCGTTACTTGCGATAATTTCAAGATTACAAACTGCTGCTGTAATTGTTCCTGAAAATGCCTCAAGTAAAAACTTAATGTTGGTGTTTGTTGTAATTGAATCTACACGAACAATAAGTCCTTCTGCTGCGGTATGACCGTTTAACACTGCCGTACCTGTCCATCCTGAAACCTTAACCAACTGACCTACTGCAAAAGTAGATGTGTTGCCTTCTAGTACAGTTAGAACTGATGCGCTTCGAGAAAGGTTTCCCGTAGAGGCTCTGTTTGTAAGAGCCGTAGTTGCTGTCATAGCGATAGGCTGCTTGAAGCGAATTACAGGGTATCCCGTAAGGGCTGTAATTGAAACACCCCCGTTTCCGCTTGTGACGGCTGCTGCCGTGGCTTTTAAGTGACCTGAAGTGATATACGCATTAACACTTGCAGTAATAGTAGCTGCAAGGATAGCCGCTGTTACTCCTGTTTGTGCATAATAATCAACAGGTAAACTTTGCATGTCACCACTTGCATCTTCTTGTTCCATAATGAAACGATACGTGGTTCCTGCTGCTGGTGTTGCTGTTGCCATAATAGCACTTATTTGAAGTGTTTCTACGATGAATTTATTCACAAGGATGCTACTAACATCTCTGCGAAGGAATCCTTCTGTGTCGCCAGTAACCATCACTCGTCCTTGCGAAGGAGTAGTTAAGTCACCTGCTGTTGCCGCTACCGTGTTGATAACGAAATACTGTGTATTTTTTGCTGTTGCCATAATTTCTTGTTTTTTTTAGGGCGTTAATTAAATTGATGCCTCGAAAATTCCTGAGAAGTTTCCTGTCACCATGTTAACTCCACCATGATACATCAAGTGTAGCTCTGAGCGGTCTACTGCTGAGGTGCTTACTTTGTACATGTCAGGATTAACTAATTGACCTTCTGAAGTTGGCATTCCAACTGGACAATCACCAAGACCTGTGCTTCTTCCGATATAGAAAGGAGAATCGCCAAAGTGAATTTTCTCAATTGCAGGAACATCTCCTGAACCTTCTGTTGGAACAGGATCTTGGTCGATACAATAACAACTCCATTCTTTTTTCATTCCCGTCATGCCTACACCTGTAGTCAAAACGTTGTCATAATCTCTCTCTTGGAAAAGAGCCAAGTTGGTAATCAAATCAACTTCGTGTCCACCTACAAGATACTTGTTGGCATTCTCGTTGATTTCGCCTGAACGTGGAGATTGATTGTCTCGGTCATTAATGTACCCCTCCGTAAAGTTGTTCATTATGTGAGTGTACAATTTACGTCCGATATACACCTTTTTAAGTCGGTGAAATCCTGGCCGTCTGTCCACAACCGTATCTAACCAATCTTGAAATTGACCCTGTGTTGGTAGTGCTGAAAATCCAAATACTACTCCACCTCTGTTACGGATAGCCCAATCAACTCCACCGTTACGTGAAAAGTCTTGTGCTGGATTCCATTCAGGAAGTCCCCATAACCAAGTTCTTTCAATGTCTTTCAACATACGGTCAAGAGTTCTTGTGATGTTTGAACTTTCCCAATACTTTTCACCGAAAGAGATACGTGCTTTGTGCATGTCAACTCGGTTCCATTCAGCGCCCTCTCTCATGGTAGACATGTAGTTGACTTGTACTTCAGGAAAGTAGTTAACTCCTTCAACTCCACTAGAGTTTCTGTAGTTTACTGCAAGACCTAAAGTTTGAACGTTAGTTCCTGTAGGAAAAGAAGAGTTCAACTGAGCGATTGTAGATCCTGAAACAGGAGCCACAACAATTTGCCCTGAAGATTGTGCAGATACAATACCTTGGATAAGCTTGGTGTTACCAAACATTACGTTTCCAACACGGTAGAAATCTACTGGATTTCCTCCTTGAGGAACAAGGTTTATAACTAATTCTCCACCAACAATTGCGGTTGATTGGATTTCTGCTACTAATTCATCGTCTCCGATAAAAGTTTCACGGTATTCTAGTACGTCAAGTGATTTTGACGACATAGGGATCCCTACATTCAATTGCTCAATATCTTGCATGAAGTAGCATCCCTTACTGATTTTGCGTACTCTTGAAACATCATTCCAGTCGATTAAAGTCGAGATCTGAAGGTTGTCAAGTACGTTTAAAGTAGTTGCTGACATAAGTCCTTAATTTTTTTGTGTTTGTGTTTTTTAAAAATTACTATATCATTCCAGCCTTAGCTTGCGCGTCCCGTAAAGCCTTTTTAGCGTCTACAGGGGTTTTATTTGCAGTCTTAGATCGGAACTTTAAACCACTTGGCTTCCCTTGTTTAATGTTATTTTTCCTAGACTCATCCTTTCTACCACGCGCATAGGCGGCATCTAATGAATCCGAATAGTTTAACACTATAAGTTGTTCTTCTATGGTTTTTTTGATGTCGGGCTTTCCTTCTGTTGTCTTAGCGGTTATTCCGCGAGAACGAATAGAATTTAAAACAGTTGACATCATCTCTTGGTCAACGGCCCTGCTTGGAAACACTTCAACTCCCAAATAGTTATTTTTCAGCTCGGTTTCGGCTTCTTTAACTGATTGGGAAAGCATATTCCTAGAGGCATTTGCGTCTGAGGTTACTTGTAAACCTAGAGAGTCAAAGAATGATGTTTGCTCGGCTGCGATTTGAGCCTTAATAATTGCAACATCCTTAATCTTCTCTATTTCACTCCTATCTTTAAAAGCATCCATTTCATCTTCAACGGTTTCATCCGTTATTAATGTTGGATTTGCTTCTTTTAATCTTCTTAATTCTTCCGCTTTTAATTGTAGCGGGGTGGTTGCATTTACATCAAACGCATATCCTGACTTAATTACTTTGTCTGCAAAGGCTCTTGCGCTTACATCGTCCCCTTCTAATACCGACCTAAAAAAGTCATCTTTTTCAATCTTTTCTAAACGAGTAAGTTTTGCCTGAATCTCAGGAGAAAGGTTTGTGTTTGTAGTCTTGTCTTTTCCTTCCTCTTTTCCTTTGGATTTAGACCCCTTGCCAAAAAATCCAGTTAAGGATTCGTTTTCCTTGTCGGTGTCTACGTCTTCAACAATAGCCGCTTGCGCTAAAGCCATTATCTCATCATCTGTCTTTTCTGCGTTGTCTTCGTCTTTTGCAAGTTCCTCTGCTTTTGACATAAGAGAGGCGTTTTCTGTCTTAGTAGTCTTTAAACGAGCAACTTTAGCGGCTTCGATTTCATCAGCAAGCTCTTCTTTGGCTTTCCCGTTATTGGATTCTAATACTGATTTTTCAACCTCAGATATAACATCTTCGGAAAGTTCAACACTGAATCTTGATTCAGTCTCTTCTTCTTTTACTATCGGTTCGTCTGTCTCGGCCATGTTTAAAATGCTTTGGGTGTTATGTTTTTGTTTTAATACTAAAAAGTGTACTGCAAATATACAAAACCCCTGAAACTTAAACTTTGTAAAGACTTGAAATACACTGCTTTACACTTGCAAAGTAATCTTGCTTTGCATGTTTAAAATAAAGACCCAAACATTAACCAAGTTGCCCCATTTCGTCTTTCATAGCTATTTGCCTATCCAATTTAAGTTTTTCCACTTCAATTTGATTCTTTTGAATGTTTGGTTGCTGACGTATTTGCTCTCTTTTCATAGAGGATTGGTTGTCTGCCTCGTCTCTTGCTGCGGCTGCTTGAATCTGCTGTCCTTGTTGCTGTTGTTGGAGTTGCATATCCTCTTTGCGTTGCTTTTCTGCTTTCTGTTCTTTCAGCTGGAACGCTTCTTTTAGGTTTCTCCTAAGCTCGGTAGCTGTTCTAGCCATTTTGGTGTCTAACCACTCTACAGGGCCAAATCCAGTATCCTTGAAGTTTTGAGCCCAAGCAAGCGCCATTTGGTTAAGTTCTGCTCGAAGTTCATCGTCAATATAATCCTCCATTTCAACAGTAACTTGAAGGTCTTCCACGTTTACGTCTTTTATAGAAACCCAAAACCCTCTACTTGCTTCGGAGAAGATTAACGCTGCTTCTTCTTCGTTCTTAGCAGATAAAAGCATTGTCTTTGCTACATTTAAAATGTGCTGCTGTATATAAGCGAAGTGTTGAAAGAATCCCTGCATAAGCCCAACCGTTCCGTTGCTTGCTTGTGCGATTGTTGCTTGTTGGGTTCCGCCTCCAATGTATGTTTGCTGCATTCCTGTTGTAATACGAGACTGAGAAACAACATCTTTCATGTCTTGTATCATTTCTTTACGTAGGTCAATATAAAGCCTAACGTTAGGGTCAAGGCTCATGTCAATCTGTTGTATAGGTTGCCCTTGCGTAATTGGCTCCTCTCCGTCTGCTTTACTCATAACAGACATGTTATGCTTCTTGAAGTCTTCGATAATGGTTCTTGCTGACAACTGATCTCCACCCAAAGCTTCACCCCAAACAATGTATGCTTTTCCAATGTCATTAGAAATTTTCTGTCTGACCTTATACAAGTAAGCATCGCAATCGGCTTGCATTTGTCTAAACCTATCTACTGGACAAACATTCCTTCCTAGTAACGTATCGGGGCTATATATGTGTAAAGGAATAATAGGCCATTCAGGACGAGCCATATCGTAAACGATATTTTCTGATTGACCGTAATCCACTAATATTGAATCTCCTATAAGGGTTCCTTTGTATAGGGTGTTGTAATATTCACCTTCATCACCCTTGATGGAGGCAATGAAATATCCTGTAACGCAAGCCATTCTTCTAACTTTCCCTTTTTCAGTCCAAGAGAAGCCTTCTTCAGGCTGTACTTGGTTGGATACGGCTGCTATAGTTGTCGTTGCTGCGGAACTATTCTTGGAGAACATATTTTGAAGTTCTTTTATCGCATCATCTCCTAGTTCGTAAGCCTGTACAATTTCCTCTTTTGTTTTCCAATTAATAAACCCTTTGAAAAGAGAATACTTATTATAGTCGTCATCCTCAAAAGTTCTATCCCAAATCAAATCTTCAGGACGTATTCCTTGCAAATCCATTCTTGAGTCTGAGGTGTCTACGTGTGTCGCGCAATATCTTCCAATTACAAGATCTTTAAACCTCTTTGGCATCATATCCTGAACGGAATTGACGTTGTTTATAAAGTCAAGAATGTCCATTCCGTACTTTTCAACGTTGTGCGATGGTTTACGGATTGCTTCCTGTATTGCTGCGTCTATATCCGTTCCTGATCCACCTTCAGGCATAAAGTTTGCTCCCATTTCAGCAAATGCCTTAAATATTTCAGGTAATTTCTTCTTCGCTTCTAATTGAGCGATTTTAGACTGTTTTATAGATTGAACGGATGGGTCTAAAGACTCAACGCTAATAGTTGTTCCCGCAAAATGCTTAATCACAGGCCCTAACATGTGCTGAACCACTTGGTATATTTCGTGTCCATTAGTCCAAGGAGCGGGAGATTCCTTTCCTGCTGCCCATTCGGTAAGATATGCGTATGGGTTTTCCGCTTGTTGGGCTAAGTAATATTGGTAGTTCCTTCTTATTTCGTCTACAGGGGAAGTGCTAGATGCTATTCCGCTTTCTTGGTCAAACGATAATATTGGTGAGTTGTACTGTGTATTCCATTGAGCCACCATGAATCGGAGGTATTCAGACACCATTCCGTGTATTCCTCCGTGTTTCTTCTTTAAAGCCCTTTTTGTTCCAACTACATCGGGGCGCTCTGTTTGGACTACACCCTTATTGGTATTGTCGAGAATATAGTAATTTGCCATGTTCTATTTACAAGTTGCTTTGCAAATTTACGGAAATCAAAGTTATAAGCCTCTGATGGATGATGTTTTATAACATTAAAGTATATTTAATTTGCGAGAGTAAAGCATATTTTATATTTTTGAAGTCTGATTTAAACAAATATTAATTAATAAAAAGAAAAATATGAAAAAATCAAACGGAATGGCTACAGCGGGTCTTGTGTTGGGTATTATCGCAATGCCATTTAACTTTATCCCGTTTTTTGGGTGGGTATCATGGGTTTTGACCCCTTTAGCAATTATTTTTAGTTGTGTTGGAATGTCCCGAAGTTCTGAAAATGGAGGAAAGGGTAAGGCAGTTGCGGGGTTGGTTTTGGGTATATTAGGCGTAGTTTCGTATTGGGTGTCGTGGCTTATTATTGGAGCAGCAGTAGCGGCATCTTAATAGAACACAAAATTTCTAATAAAAAGCCCCGATAGGAATATTGGGGCTTTTTTATTGACTAATAGTCGTTTTTAATCTACAAAAACTACTCCTCAAAGTATATTTTCTTTCCAAATTTATCTATTATGTAGGGTGCTGGCTCAAAATACACGCAGTCAAGCTTTACAAATCCTAGATTGCCTTTTTGAAGTTTAATCGAAGCAACAGGGTATTCGTTATCTTTGTCTTTGTATTGGAACGTCCCGAAGTATAACGAATCGTAAGAGTCTCCGTTCTTTCGTTTTATCTTGCATTGTACTCCTTCTTGTTGTATTTCCATTTACATTCCATTCAAAGGTTTTAGCCCCCCAATTCCACCTTTTGCAGAATCAAAAGCCTCTCTATGTGCTGGGTTCATTACTTTCTTGTATCTAACAACTCTTTGTCCTCGTATAATCTCTACAACTGGAACTTCTGTGTATTTGGCTTCCATTGCCATCTGAGCGCGTTTACCGTCAGAAATTTCCATTCCCCTATGGAATACTTCACACATAAATATTGCGTCAATAACATCCGTGTTAGCTGTTCCGAATACCCTAAGCTGATCTAATACTCTAGGAAAGTCAACGTTTTGCATGTTTTCTCTAAAGTAGCTGAACCCTGCGTTGTATATTCTTTCTGTGTTGTGACTATCTTTAAATATTCCCCTAACCGTTCCTCTTTTATATCCTTTAGCACCAATCCACGTAGGTTGATATGCTAGGGCTTTAAGGTTTTTGTCGAGTCCGTATCTATCCACGAAAACTGCTGCTGAGTTTCGCTCAATCATATTTTGGCAATGATTGTAAAGTTTTTGCCCATCGGAAACCTCTTCGTAAATGAGGTCTGAGTTAGATGTTCTTCTCATGTACATAGCCACATAAGAGTTTGTACTGACTCGTTTTATCATAGTACAGTGCATGGAACGGTCTGTATCTTCGGGGTCTAATACTGATTCTTCTTTAGTAGAAAGTGACGGAATACAATCCGATCCCGCTATGTATATTTCGTTTGCTATTGGTTCCTCTGAAATAAGCCAAGCCCCTTTTGGGTCGTTAACATAAGACATAATCCCGTCCCTATTAATCACTTTTATTGTTCTAAGGTTTCTAGGGTTGTTTCTTAATTCAAGTTCTTGTTCAGGGATTCTATCTGCAACGTCTTTTGGGATAACTCCTACCTCATCAGATTGGAATACTTCGTCAATCGTTATTGGGTATCGTTTTATAAAAGAGTTTAACTGACGTTTATCAGGATTTAGGTCAAGTATTGCTCTTTGCCACATAATATATGCAGTTGCTCTTGCTTCGTCCGACCAGCCGTTAACGCAGAAGTTCTCTGTCGATATTTTTTTTCCTTTATCGTCTCGTATAGTTGCTTCCGTAATGCCTAGAGCCCCTGAGATGAACATACATTTAACTGCTCCGTGTACTGCGCTGTCCCAAATTGCTCTTGCTTGTTTTAGTCCAAGACGGGAAACAGATCCCGCGCTTCCCCCAGCAACCATAATTCCTGTTCTTGCCAAACCTTTCATAAGACAAGATTCAACAGACCCTCTTACTTCTTCAGGGTATGGGTGAAGGAACAACTCATCTAGGAAGGCGTATTTGGCTCTCGCTCCCTCTAGGTTAGTAATGTCTTTTTTATCTTGAGATGTCTGTCTGCAAACTACCTCGGCAACATTCCCTGTTTCTTTTCCGTCTTCGTCTATTTCACCAAGCTTTACGTGTCCTTTCTTGGTATCGTATGTCTTTCGTTTACTCTGAACCCAATCTTCTAGGGCGGTATGTTGCGCTACAAATTTGTTTGCTAGTAAATCGTTAACCCTTGTAAGGTCAGCAGAAGTCATAAGCGAGGTAGATCCTGTGTAAACTATTGAAATCCAAAGAGGAATAAGTCCCCCAAAGATTGAAGAAAGCCCTATTTCTCGTCTCTTAAACACATAGAAGTCAATCTCATCATTCAGGCACTCTAAGAATGTGTCTAGGGTTGTTGTATCTACATCTCTCCACATTGGTCGGATCATATTACCGTCCGAATCTTTTATCTTAACCTGAGTCAGGTAGAAGTAGTGTATTCCTGACAACCCATCGCAACCGACAACCCATCGTCTTCTTTGTTCTGTTCTCCAAGCTGATTCCCCTTTCTTAGACGCTAACCAATCCTTATGCTCTTTCTCGTACTGTTCGTATTGAAATTGAGGGGGTTTTACATCAATAGCGGAAGGTAAAACTAGCTTTGGTATTGCTGCTTGTGGTATTATCGCCATACGGTCAAAGATAAGAAAGCCGATTCAAAAAGAAACCCCTTTCAAATATTGCTATCTGAAAGGGGCTGTAAAATAAATGACTATTTAGCTTACAAATAATCTCTTTGCTAGTTCTTCCTTGTGGCTTGGGCGACTTGAAACGATTAGGTTTCCTTCCGTTACTTTATACGTAGTTTTTGAGTCTGAATCTACTACATACCAAACTTTGCCAAATCCAACTCTTTCTTGGCTTCTTGCTTCACGAACAATTTCTTCGTTTCGCTCTGCTATAGGCTTCATTTTTTCTTTCCAAATGTCCATGAACTCCTTCTTCTCATCGTCCAATTTCTGCATGGAAATAGCGAATTGCGTTACTTGGCTTTTCACTTCTTCAAGTTCTTCTTCGGTAAGGGGCGCTCGATAATCCTCTTCTTTTACTGCGTGTGCCTGAAGGTCTAACCATTCAATGCGTTCGTTTTCGGATAACTCGTCAAGTTGTTCTTGAATTTGTCCTTGTGTAGTTAGGGTTTCTCCCTCTTTATTTTCTTTTTTGGCTGCTCCCATAATATAAGTTTGTTTTTATAAAGTTAAAGGTAATTAAAATACTTGGTCATCCCACTCGCTATTTTTTTTATCCAAATCATCATTAAGGTCAAATTCTGTAGATCTAGTCATTACTGATGGGGTTGATTTAGGGGGTGCTGGAGCGGTAAATGAATTTTCTTCCCAATTACTAAAAGATGTTGTTTCTTTATGGAACCTCATAGGTATTGTTCCCGTATCTCCACTTCTATTCTTTGCTAGTATTAATTCGGTTAGTCCTGCCGTGTCTCCGTATTCTTCATTAGTTTCTATTGCGTAGTATTCGGGACGGTAAAGGAACATTACTTGGTCAGCATCTTGCTCTAAACTTCCCGACTCTCTAAGGTCAGACATCATTGGTTTTTTATCTCCTCCTCTCGATTCAACAGCCCTGCTTAATTGAGATAAGGCACAAACAGGAATATCTAAGGATTTTGCTAGAAGCTTTAGCCCTCTGCTTATTGAGGATATTTCTTGTTCTCTATTCCCTCGGTTTATTGGGTTACTCATCAACTGTAAGTAGTCAATAAAAGCCATTTTTAATCCCTTTTCTTTGTGCAATCTTCGGGTTTTTCTGAATATGTCTTGTGCTGAAACAAGGTTGTCGATTATTACAAGGGGGCTATCAATTATTTTTTGAACTCCACTATTTATGATTTCCCACTCGTCAACATCTAACGTTCCTGTTTTTATTTTCCAAGCGGGGATTTTTAAGTGGTGGGACATCATTCTGAGCATCAACTGAGCAGATGGCATTTCTAAGGAAAAAAATACGCAAGGAAGCCCAAGAGTAACCCCTATGTGATATGCGTCTTGCAATGCCTTTGCCGATTTCCCCATTGCTGGCCTTGCCGCAAGAATGTCAAATGAACCGTTTTGGTATCCTCCCGTAACCTTATCTACTGCACTTATTTCGCTTCTAAGCCCCGTTACATTGTCTCCTGATGAAGCTTTTTCTGCATTGTCAATTACCTTTTTAACTAGGTCTGAATTGGAAATAATCTTTTCTTTCTGAACTTCTGAATCAATATTCCCTAACTGTTCAGTAAGATTGTCAAGGACTTCTAAAGGGTCTGCTGAATCTTCGAAAGATGTATGGTAAGCATCTCCTGAAATACGGATTATCTCTCTTTGGATAAATTTCTGCTGAATTAGTCTAGCGTGATATTCTGCGTTTTCTCCGCTGGCAACTTTCTCTGTTAATTGGCTAACGAAATACATTCCTCCAACCATATCTAACGCTTCGGTTTTCTTTAGGTATGCCGAAACGGTAAGAATATCAATTGGGTTATTTTCTTTCGATAGTTCGCAGATAGCCTCAAACACTTTTTGGTGTTCTAATTTGTAAAAGCTTTTAGGTTGAAGTATGTCAATTATGTCGGGAGAAATATCGCTCTGCATACACGCTCCTAGAACAACCTCCTCTAAGTCTGAAACGTTGGGTGGAACTTTAGATTGTTCTAAACCTCCATTGTTTATCACTTGCATCATTTCGCTGTTAGACGGCCTTCTTGTGGTTTCGTCTGACATTTATAGTGATTTTAGGATTTCAATACATAATTCTGATGGAATTTTAGACCTTTCAAAGCTTCCTTTTCGTCCTTGTGTTCCTGTTTTAGCACCTCTTCTTGCTGAGGCGTGGTGGCAATGTCTGTCTATTATTTCTCCATTGCTATCGTATTTGAAGTTGTGACACATTGGACGGGGAATCCATGTTTTACTGTTTGTCCATATATCTGTTGGTTTAGCGCGATCATCTCCGTACTGACAGTACCATACTGTATGCCTAGTGAAACCCTTCATAAATGGCATGTGTCTGAGCATTCCTCTAGGGTTCTCAAAAAAGAATACCATATCAGGGTTAGTCTCTAACCAATGGTTAATCATAGCTATAACGTGTTGATTTACCCTGTCAGATTTCCTAGCGTAATCGGTCTTAGGCTCAACGGTATTCGTCCTGTGTGTACTACAGGCTGCTATTGAATACGTAGTGCAATCAAAACTGGCCCATACAGCATCAGGAATGAAAGGTACATCGCTAGGACGCATCCATTCAATATCTATAACGAAATCAATGTTTTTGTACTTCGTCCAGTCTACTGAGAACACCTTCATCCCCATTTCATCAGCCTCTTTCCCTACGGATCTATCCCCAGCAAACAACTCTACAATCTTTTTCATTTCTTCCTCATATCTGTACCCTCTAAAGGGTAAATATTAAACATCTCAAAGGCTCTACTTTCAATCCTTGCACCGTACTTAAGCCCTAGCTTTGTAATGGGAAGGTTTGATGTTCCTATTGTAATAGACCCGCTAGAAATAAACTCTAAACTTCTTGACCCAAGAATTTCTACCCCAACGTCAATATCCGTACCCATAACCTTCACTTTCTTGTTTTCTTCTCCAATATCCTCAAATCGGAATATCATGCCTAAAGAGTCCTTCCAAAGAGCCACAACTTTTTCGTCTTCGTTTGGAAGCCTAAGAATATTCTCCATTTGTTTTCCTGTGTATGAAGGAGCCTTTTTGTTGTGGAGATACCCAAGAAGTAAGGACAGTGTTCTTGTGTACATGGTTTTCCCCGTTCCGCTTGGCCCGATTAAAAGAATCCCTTTATCTAGGTCTTTACTGAATTTATCGTCTCTTAGGAGGTAATACAGTAAGTCTTTTGTTAGTTCGGGGTTTACATCAATGTATTCCTCTTTGGGTTTTAATAGGGATTTTGCTGCTTGTACCCAAGCTTCTTGCAACTGAGGCAAATCCCAAGCGGAAACATCCTGCCACGGAAATATGCGCTTATCAGATTCTTGTTTTAGGTATTGGTCTAAGTTCATTTATTTTAGTTTAAGACAATCCTTCTGAATAGTCTGTGTTTCGTTGCATTTCTGTAGACGGGTTGTTTGAAGTTTCGGCTTTCTGAGCAAGATAACCCGCGAACTTATTCCCGAATAGGGTTTCAGGTCTAAGGTATTTTTCCTGTTCAGTATCGCTCCATTCATCAACCTTTTTATCAATTACCTCTATAAAGTCCTCTAGTAAATAACCTTCTTTTTCTCTTGCGGATATATGTCTTTTGGTTGACGCTGTTGTTGGCCTGTGTTTCTTACGATTCTCAAGTCCAAGTCTTTTGTTTAGGTGTTCGCATACGGCACTAACTAGGCTTGATGTTTCTTTGGAAACTGGCTTTACCTTGCTCATGTCCTCGTAGCATTTGAGATAAGCTTCTTGTTGAAGTCTTGCTTGAATGTTAATCATACCTCCTTCAAACTCTTTCCTTATTGGATATAACTCCAACGCTTTCTTTTCTGCTTGTTCTTTAGTCATAACCTTTAGCTTGAAAGTGCTTGAATCCTAATCGTTTCCGCTTGGAGGTCAAGTCTTTTCTTTTTGTCTCCAGCGTGTTCAAATGTATCGGGCTTGCTTCTAAGGAATTTCTCCGTAAAGAAGTTGTTCTTTTTGTCTGTTCCGTAGAACATCTGAGCATTAATAGTCAGCTTTTTTAACGCTGTACCCCTTTTGAATGCAGGGGTGTCTGTATTTACGGTAAAGTAATCTAGTGTGTTTTCAATTTCCATTTTTATCGTTTTTTCTTGTTGTTTTTGTTGTGAAACCAATACCCTTTTTGTAGGGCTTTGTCGTTAATTCTCATTTCTAGGTACTGCTCTTTTAGCAATTCTCTTTGTTTGTCGTCCAACTTCTCCAATCCCGCCATTTTATCTAGGGTTTAAATCTTTCTATAGGTAGTACTCTAAAGAATATGTCTTCAGGGTTCTTGTTCATGTATATTGCCGCTAGGCATAGCACTGATACTTGTTCTGTTTTTGTTGCTCCGCTAACTAATCTTTTTAAGGCCGCTTCGCTAACCTCATGCACTCCTTGTTCTTTCATCCACTTTACAAAAGCCTTCCCGTCAAGATCTCTTGCAACAAGGCAAGTTCTAAGGTTTTGGGATACGTTTGAAGTAATATTTAAAGATTCTGAATAGGATTTTTCTATAAAATAGCTCATTACAAATAAATTTTACTTGCCTCTAACAACTCATCGTCAGAATATCCGTAAATAAGAATTTCTTCATTTGTCAATTCAATACCGTTTTTTTCGATTCTGTCTATAACGGTGTCTCCGTATTCGGCTGGGTCTTCTAGGGTTTCTCTTCTAGTCATTTCAGCGGGGTGGTAGAATACAATTAATTCGTACCCTTCATCTTCATTTGCTGTTACAATCTCTATTGTCTGTTGGTTCATTTGGCTGGTGGTTTTGGAAGTGGCATCCAGTATTCTGCATCTTCAAACTCTGAAAACCATTTTTCTTCTTTGTAAATATTGAAGTAGTCCACAAAAAATGCGCTAACATCTTTTGATTCTGTGTCCAAAACATCACCACAATAAACAAGGTAATGACCTTCTTCTGTTGGTAATCTATCTTTTAAGCTTATCAATTTCATATCGTTTAAATTCTTTTATGTGTTCTAAATGGACAATATCCATTGTTAAAACCATTTCGGTTAATACTTTGAAAGCCTCTCCCATTCTAAGGTTATCGCTAATTAATCCTGCTGAATACATCTTTTGCGTTAGTTGTGCTAACCTAGCTGTTTCCTCTTCCTTTTCCAGCCTGTATCGTAGGGTCTTGTATCCCTTTTTCATGTAGGGTGTTCCTGAGTTTCGCAATCTGTTTTCCCGCTGCTTGGAGTTCGTGTCCAATCTGTCCGATTCTTTTTCTTGTTTCGCCATGCTTTAGCTTTTCAATACTCAATTTAGTTTTGCACTCGTTCTTCTCTTTAAGGTCTACTCCTTCCGAAATCCCTTCTATTAAATCAAACACATCCATATCAATTCCTTTCGCTACAAATGCCAACTCTCTGAAGGTTAATTCCGAAGGGAAATCAATCAACTTAGCCCTTTTTTTAACTGCGTATTCAGTTAATCCCGTAGCAGTTAGGGCTATTCTAAGAGACTTTTGAGGGCGCATTCTTTTATGCTTGTAAAACAACCTTAAAGAGTAATTCTTAGGTGGGGTTAATGTGTAGAAGGGGTTGCTCATCCTTCAGTACCTTTTCGTGTGCTTATCACCTTTGACAAAACAGGCTTCCCTGACTCAAGCAATACTCGGTATTCGCTTCCTTGGAAATAAACCTTATTGCCTTTTTTCAGTATAATTCTCCGCTTAAAGGGCTTGAGGGGCTTGAAGCCTCTTAATTCTGCTGTTTTATCGTTTTGCTCGTCATCCATGTTTTAGGTGTTAATACACATCAAATATAATGTATTATACTTTAACATCAACAAGAAAAATGAATTATTTTAAATAGAACTCCATTTTAGCCCATCCGTTCTTGAGAAGTTCGTCTCTAAAGGCTAATGTTCCCTTGTTTACGGACGCTTTGAAGTACCACATCCTACTTGCTTCTGTCTTCCAGTCGAGTGTAACGTATGGAGGTGGCAAGAACTGGTGAATCTGTTCTTCGGAATGTACTTCTAGTTTGGTTCCTCTTATTGCGTCAAGTAGGAACGCTACGTCTGTTTCTTCCTCTAGGATTTCCTTTCCTTTTTCGGATAGCATAAAATAGAGTTTCCCGTTTGGGGCTTCCATAACGGTGCAGTAATCTGACTTACCGTATAATCCTACTTGGGGAACTGTTTTAGTAACTAAGTTGGAAAGTAGAATTGCGTTTGGGAGGTCTAGGGATATTTCATTTGTAGATGGGTGTCTAGCTGTAATATCTAAGAAGCGGATCTTCAATCGCTTTCCTTCATCGGTGTCAACTATCTCTATTTGAGATGAAACAAGGGTGTCTTTCCTGTGTACTGTCCTGAGTACGGGAAACGGGAAATGGAAGTCTACTTGGGTTGGGTCGTTCATTTCTTGAACTTTTCGTCTATTTTACGTTGACTTTCGAGTAGGGATTTCCATTCTTCATCATCAACCTCTTCCATGTCCCCAACGATTACGTTTATTGGGTGTGGGTAGTTTCTTAGGAGCTTCATTGACTCTTCGAATTGTTGTCTACTTATATGTAGGCGGTCTAGTAGTCTTGAACCCCTTTGTCTAAATGTAAATATTTGCGACTTTTTATGCCTTCTAAACTTACCCATTATCCAAATTCTTTAGTACATGTATTGCGAAAATTGCATATCGCTTGGCAAAAAAACCCGTTGTCTTGCATAGGGTAATTTCCTTCGTATGCTTCAATTTCTTTTACCGTTTTATTAGCCCATTCCCAAGCTTCTTCGTATGCTTCTCCGTTGAAGGGAACTATAACAGGCGCTTTCTTTCTGAAATGGTAGAATATTAACTTCTTCGGGAACTCCCCGAACTCTTGTTTTACCCCAGCAGAATACAAATACATCTGTCGGGACTTCTCTCTAAGTTTCTCTCCCGTATAAACATTGCTACATTTATAATCTTGCATGGCAAATGTTCCGTCAGGCATTCGGCTTAATCTATCCACGAACCCTTGGAATGTATATCCATCCCTTTCTAGGATTACGTGTTTCTCAACCCAAACAGGTTCGGTTCTCCACCCTTTAAACATCATAAAGAACTCATCCCCTTCTCTTTTCCAATTATCCATCCATTTTAACTCATGGGGGTTCCCTTGTAATACTTCAGGTTCGTATCGAGTTGTCCATTCTTTGTATGCTTCTACGGGGTCTAATTTCTTTAGGTCAACCTTCTCGAAGATGTCGTGTGCAAGTGTTCCGAACCTAGAGAACCAATTATCCTCACCCCTATCGTTGAGGTTGTATTGGTTATTCCATGCGTGTTTACACGTATCCCAAGACGAAAGCCTTGAGAATGAATATTTATTTGTGGGTTTAGGATCCATGTGTAATTATTGCGCTAAGTATTATTATTACTGTCATTACATTCATCATAAACCACATTGGGAATAGATATTTCTTGAGCATAAGCGTGTTACGCTTGTCCAGTCTTTTTATTTGGTATCGTTTCATCTTCTTTGTTTTGGTTTAATTTTTTCCAAAAGTCATTCATTGTTTTTTGTGTGACTTTTTCTTTATGGTCTTCATACGCATCAAGTCCACTCCGTATAAATCTATTCCTAACAATAGAAGGAGATTTATTCCATTTCTGAATCAATTCACCTAAAAGTAAATCTTGTTCTTCCTGAGTAAGTTC
>TARA_R110001599_G_scaffold130882_2_pt1 | contig 40780 bp, 30 predicted proteins | sample TARA_R110001599 | Tara Oceans TARA_R110001599 (sample SAMEA4398360) | marine metagenome | biome: Polar Biome; feature: [MES] marine water layer (ENVO:01000295) within the mesopelagic zone...; material: water (ENVO:00002006), including particulate matter (ENVO:01000060) such... | reverse complement strand
GCATCGATTTTAGCTTTCGTTTTAACCGATGTATTAAGCAGCAGATCGTCCATTCTAGGTAGTGATCAACAAGAAGTTGGAGAAATTTCTGGAGAATCCATCAGTCAGCAAGAATATGCTAACCTAGTAGAAAGCATCAAACAAAACTACATGGCTCAATACGGTATTAACCCGAATGAGTTCTTAATGCAAACCATAAGAAATCAGGCTTGGGAGCAGTTAATCGCTCAAATTGCTTATACCAAACGTTTCGATAAAGCTGGCATTGCGGTGTCTGGTGACGAAAGAATCGATATGGTTCAGGGTAAAAACGTTTCGCCTCAGGTAATGCAACAATTTGCTGACCCACAAACTGGGTTACTAGACCGTCAGTTTTTGAACCAAGTATTGGTCAACAGTGATTTAGACCCTCAGTCTAGACTGCAATGGCAAATGTTCGAAAACAGCTTGGCTGAGAACAGACGTATGGCTAAATATCAGAACCTAATTCTGAAGACTAACTATGTAACCTTGGCTGAAGCACAACAAGAATACATGGAACAAGAAGGTGGAGTCACTTTAGATTACCTTTACATTCCTTTCTTGGCTGTAAATGATGATCAGGTTTCTGCAGTTTCTGATGCCGACTTGCAAGCTTATTTAAATGAGCACAAAGATGAATACACTGTAGAGGAGAGTCGTTCAATTGACTACATCTCTTTCCCAGTTATTCCATCAGCTGCCGATAGCGCTTATTATACTGAAGAACTAAATCACATTAGAACTCAGCTTGAAGCTGGAGACAATGACTCTACTTTAGCCGTGATAAATACGGAACAAGGAATAGGTTTTGGAACATTCGATCCATCAGCACTTCCTGATGAAGTTGTTAACAACCTTTCGAACATCAAGAAAGGCGATATCATTGGCCCAAATTTGCAAAATGGAATTTACACGCTTTACAAGTTATCAGATGTCGTTAAAAGCGAAGCTGAGTTTGTAAAAGTAAGCCACATCCTACTGAGAACAGAAGGGATGTCTGCCGCAGACAAAGCCGCAGTAAAAACCAAAGCAGAAGGAATTTTACGTGAAGCCAGAAACGGTGCAGATTTTGCCCAATTGGCCATTCTTAACTCTGAAGATTCTTCTGGACCTTCAGGAGGAGATTTAGGTTGGTATAGAAAAGGTGGAGATTCGCAAGGCCAGTGGGCTGAGCCATTCGAAAAAGCTGCTTTCTCTGTGAATCGTGAAGGTGTTATTAACCGCCTTGTAGAAAGTGATTTTGGTTTCCATATTATGAATGTAACTGGAGCACCTAGCAACAACAGATATAAAGTCGCTATTATCCTTAAAGAATTAACTCCATCGGACGAAACAATTGACGCAGCTTATCAAAAAGCTGGTCAATTTGTATTGAATACAGATTCTTACGATGATTTTGTAAACAATGCATCTGCAGAAGGATACTCTGTATTCAGTGGAAACAATATTAACTCTAATAGCTCAAGTATTGGCAGATTAGAAAGTGCTCGTCAGATTGTAACTTGGTTATATGGAGAAGCATCTGTAGGAGACGTTAAAGACTTCGACCTTGCTGAAGAGTATGTTGTAGCGGTTTACAGAGCCAAAGTAGAGGCAGGTACTGCTAAACTTACTGACAGTGGAGTAAGAAGCCAGATCAAGCTTAAAGTTGAAAACGATAAAAAGGCAAAGTACATCACTGATAAGATTTCAGCTGCTTCAGGTTCATTATCTGATATGGCTGCTTCTTTCGATGCCATTGCACAAGTATACACAGATACTCAAGTGAAATTAAACTCTAACTCTTTGCCTAATGTAGGCGTTGCCCCTACTGCTGTAGGAACAGCCTTCGCACTCAAAAATGTAGGAGATAGATCTAAAGCAATTACTACTGATGTAGGAGTTGTGATCATGGAATTGAAATCGAAAAATACGCCAGCTGGCATAACGGATTATACTAGCTATGTAGGTCAAATTCAGCAAAGAGCACTAAGCAATGCTCAATTGAAGATGAACCAAGCAGTAAGAGATAAGGCCGAAATTCTGGACAAACGATATAAATATTACTAAAAATATTAAATCGGCCTTCGGGCCGATTTTTTTTTGCCCCTTCCTGCCTTAACTTAGCGTGATGCAAAAATTCACTTCAGAGAATTTTAAGGAAAAACTAGAGAGCACCCTTAACTTTCCAGCTTTATACATGTTTAAGTTTATTGTGGAAGACGAAAAGCAAGATGACGTAAAAAAGCTTTTTCCAGGCCATGATGTAAAAACCAAGGCTTCCAGTAAAGGGAAATATGTAAGTATTACCGCCCAATTGATGATGCCTTCTAGCGATGCCATCATTGATACATATGTCGAAGCTGCAAAGATTGAAGGAATCATAGCCCTATAATTTTGAAGTCATCATCCTACATATTGCTCATCATTTTACTCTGGTCTTGTTCTAGTAAACCTAAAGAACAAGGCATAGACTCTCCACAATTACAAAAAGAAGAACTAGTTCCAGAAGTTTTAAACGAGCGTCAGGAATCACTTGAATTACAAGAAGACGAAGGGAGAACAGAATGGCAAAACCCTGAGTTTGTAATCAATCTATTGGGTGACTTAACCAATAAAACCGTAGCCGATGTCGGAGCCGGGTCTGGATATTTCACATTCAAAATTGCCAGAAAAGCGAAAAGGGTGATCGCTTTAGATATTGATCCCAATTCACTCGAATACATACAAAACCAGAAGTCAATTGTAGGCAAGTGGGCAGATAACATTGACACACGACTCACTCCTGCAGATGTACCTAATTTACTCGACAATGAGGTAGATGTTGTATTGATTGTAAACACCTATGCCTATATTCCCAATAAGGATGAATATCTAAACCGACTCAAAAAGGGAATGAAGAAAGGAGGAACTTTGCTTATCATAGATTTCAAAACGGGTGATATTCCTGTAGGCCCTTCTGATGAAGCCAAGGTTTCGAGCAAAACATTAGAACAATCTTTGAAAAAAGCAGGTTTCTCAAATACGGAGACTGACAATAAGAGTCTACAATATCAATACATTATTACAGCTAAAAACTAAGGTATGTGGGAAGAAAAAGACAATAAGCTCGTTCGTAAATTTGAATTTACCGATTTTGTAGAAGCCTTTGGTTTTATGACCAAGGTTGCCATTTGTGCGGAAAAAATGAACCATCACCCAAACTGGTCGAATGTGTATAATTCAGTTACAATTGAATTGACCACCCATGATGCTGGCAATACTATTACAGACAAGGACCGTAAACTGGCCAGTAAAATTGACCAATTAATCTAATCTGATGTCTGAGATTTCTCTATTCCTAGTACCCACTCCCATTGGAAATCTTGAAGACATCACTTTAAGAGCCTTGAGAATCTTGAGTGAAGTGGATGTTATTTTGGCGGAAGACACACGTACTTCTGGCAAGCTTTTAAAGCATCATAATATCACCAAGCCACTCCAGAGCTATCATATTTTCAACGAACACAAAACCGTTGAAAAACTAATCAGTAGAATGGAAGCAGGCGAAAAGTTTGCACTCATCTCTGATGCTGGTACACCTTCAATTTCAGACCCTGGCTTTCTACTGGTAAGAGAGCTGTTAAAGGCTGGCCTCGAAGTCAACTGTTTGCCGGGCGCCACAGCCTTTGTGCCAGCTTTGGTCAACTCTGGGCTACCATCTGATCGTTTTGTTTTTGAGGGCTTTCTTCCGCATAAAAAAGGGCGTCAGACAAGATTGATAAAGTTAGCGGAAGAAGAGCGAACCATAATCCTTTATGAATCGCCTCACCGACTGATTAAATGCTTAGAGCAACTGAAAGAACATTTAGGAGACAGAAAAGCCTCAGTGTCGAGAGAAATTTCGAAGATGTTTGAAGAAACAGTTCGAGGTACTTTATCCGAATTGATTGATCATTTCACAACCAAGGGCGTGAAAGGTGAGTTTGTGGTTTTGGTTGAAGGAAAGGTTTAAACGCCCAATTAACCACCGCAACCAATATTTCTTTTAAAAGGAACGTCCTTCGGAATTCCTCCAAAATCAAAATCCTCCTTTTCGGTGTCTTGCAACTCTTTTTCATCAAGCTTTGGGTCTTTTTTAGGCTCCTCTTTTTCTTTCTTTGAAGCTCGAGTCTTTTTTTCTTTCATGATTTTATAACCGAATATTCCTGTTTAAAATTCCAAAATTGTATAGATTAGAAATATGTTGAATTTCTTTTCCAGAATCATTCAAAAGCAATTCGATCCAGTGGACAATTCTCCACTCGTATTATTTCGAATGATTTTCGGCTTTCTGATTTTCGCTGAAACCTTTGGCGCTATACTTACAGGTTGGGTTAAACAGGCCCTAATTGAGCCCAGTTTTACATTTACCCTCATAGGTTTAGAGTGGCTCCAACCCTTAAATGGCGGTGGAATGTACGCCTATTTCGCATTAATGGCCATTTGTGGTTTATGTGTTATGGTAGGCTATCGCTATAGGCTTAGCCTTAGTCTCTTCACTATTCTTTGGACGCTGGTCTATTGGATGCAAAAATCGCATTACAATAATCATTATTACCTGCTTATCCTTCTTTGCCTTTTCATGCTCTGCGTCCCAGCCCATGCTTATGCCTCATTAGATGCAAAAAGATGGAGTTCCGTGGTAAGCCTGACCTGCCCAAGGTGGTGCATAAACATTTTCATTATCCAGCTCTGGATTGTTTTCACATTTGCAGCTATTAACAAAATTTACCCAGGTTGGATTGAAGGGCACTTTATTCAAGTTGCATTGGGTTCAAAAAAAGGATACTGGTTAATAGGCGACCTCCTACAAAAGCAATCGCTCCAAAATCTGATTATATATGGTGGTATTGGCTTCGATTTATTCATTGTCTATTTCCTCCTTTGGAAGAAAACGAGGGTCATCGCCTTCATCACTTCAATAGTCTTCCACATCTTCAATGCAGTGGTTTTTCAGATTGGTATTTTCCCATTTATGATGATTGGCATCACGGTGCTATTCTTCAATCCCGAAACCATCAGAAAAAACTTCTTCCCTAAAAAGACTTTGATAGGGCTTTCTAATAATAAGCAAACCGAACTCAAAGCCGGTAGGCTAGCGTTAGCCGTAGTTTTCGCTATTTACTTCGGCTTTCAAATCTATTTACCCCTTCGGCATCACCTTTATAAAGGTGATGTTTCTTGGACGGAAGAAGGGCATCGACTTTCGTGGCGAATGATGTTAAGAATCAAATATGGAAATTTGGATTTTGAGGTAAAAGATCCAAAAACAAATAAAACATGGAGAGTGGACCCTTTAGATTTCTTTACGGCCAAACAAGTTGCAGCAGCAGCCTCAAAACCCGATATGATCTGGCAAATGGCCAGATGGATGGAAAAGCATTACAAAAAAGACGGAATAGCAGACATAGAGGTTTATGCCAATACCAGCGTCTCTCTAAACGGAAGTTCCCGACATGCCATTATTGATCCTGATGTAGATCTCACCCTAATGAAATGGCAGCCTTTCAGGCATTCTAAATGGATATTGAGCCCCAAATAACCTTTTATTTCCCCCTGCTTAAAATAGATTAACCTTAAAGCCATCTCTATTTTGTTATCAGCGTTGACTCTAGTAAATTGCGACTGTTTATATTTAATCTAAATAAGCATAGAGCCGTGAGAAGTCTAGCAGAGTTAAAGAAAAACGAGAGAGGAATCATAAATGGGTTTAAAGATGACACTCTTTCAGTCAAACTTATCGAAATGGGCTGCCTGCCCGGAACAGAAGTTTCTGTAGACCTTATCGCTCCTTTTGGCGACCCGATTGCTATTGGCGTTTCTGGCTATTGCCTGTCGCTCAGAAAAGATGAAGCAGCTTGTATCATGATTGAAGATTAGGACATGACAAAGGCGGACAGAATTAAAATTGCGCTTGTTGGAAATCCTAACTCTGGAAAAACAACACTTTTCAACTTACTCACTGGGCTAAATCAAAAAACGGGAAATTTCCCTGGAGTAACTGTAGATAAGAAATCTGGGTTCTCAAAACTACCCGATGGCACCACGGCCGAAATTATTGACCTTCCTGGTACTTATAGTGTCTACCCAAAAACATTGGATGAGCAGATTGTTCAAGACATTCTACTTGACCCTGAGCATCCACAATATCCTGATAAGGTAATTGTAGTTACCGATGCTTCCAACCTTAAAAGAAACCTCCTCCTTTTTACTCAAATAAGGGATTTAGGTATTCCATTAGTCTTGGTGCTCAACATGATGGATGTTGCCCAACTTAAGAAACTCAACATTGACCTAAGAGGCCTTTCCATTGACTTAGGAATAAAAATTATTCCAACGAACTCGCACAATGGCCACGGAGTAGCGGCTTTAAAAGAAGCCCTCACTCAGCCCCTGATCAAGAGTAAGCGGCCATTCTATGATATCTATGATTTAGCACCTAAAACCATAGATGTAATCAAAGTAGAATTTGACCTCACTGAAAATTACCGTGCCTACCAATACGCACAACAATCAGTGCGTTTGAATTTTTTGACGGAGGAAGAAAAGGAGAAAATTGCCAAAATAAAAACTGAAAATGGTTTCTATGATGTGCCAACTCAGTCTCAAGAAACCTTGGGTAGGTACCAGCTCATTTCTGATATTGTAGATAGAAATGTAAAAAATTCACAAGACCCACTAAAGAAATCTGTAAGCCAAAAAATAGACAGGGTGGTTACTCACCCTGTTTTTGGGTACCTCATTTTCTTTACGGTACTCATGCTCATTTTCCAGGCCATTTTCGCTTGGGCAGAAGCACCTATGAACCTTATTGAAGGATCAATAGCAGAATTTAGTGGCTGGGTGAAAGATGTTCTTCCTGAAGGCATTCTTTCTGATTTGCTCACCGATGGTGTGCTTGCTGGACTTGCTGGTGTTTTCGTATTTATCCCCCAAATCGCTATTCTATTTGCTTTTATTGCTCTTTTAGAAGAGAGTGGCTATATGTCCAGAGCAGTTTTCCTTATGGATAAGCTGATGAGAAAAGTTGGTCTCAATGGAAAATCCGTAGTGCCACTAATCAGCGGAATGGCTTGCGCTATTCCGGCCATTATGGCCACCAGAAATATTGAAAGCTGGAAGGACAGACTCATCACCATCTTTGTCACTCCTTTTATGAGTTGTTCAGCCAGATTACCTGTTTATGCTATTCTAATTGGCTTAGTTGTTCCCGATCAACAGGTGATTGGCATATTTAACCTTCAAGGTTTAGTGCTTCAAGCCTTATACCTTCTAGGCTTTTTGGCTGCTATTGGTTCGGCTTACGTAATGAAACTCATCCTAAAGAGCGATCAAAAGTCTTACTTCATCATGGAATTGCCAGGCTATAAAATTCCAAGCTGGAAGAATATTGGTCTCACCATTTACGATAAGTCAAAAACCTTTGTGTTTGAAGCCGGTAAAATAATCATCGCTATCTCTATCGTATTGTGGGTATTGGCCTCCTATGGTTTCAACGATAATTTCCGAAATGCGGAAGCGAACGTTAGGCAAAACATTGGCGTAAATGCATCTCAAGAAGAATATGAAATTGCCCTAAGCTCCTATAAGCTTGAATACTCTGTTGCTGGTTCATTCGGTAAAATTATAGAGCCCGCAATTCGTCCACTCGGTTATGACTGGAAAATAGGAATAGCTCTGATTACTTCCTTTGCGGCACGAGAGGTTTTTGTAGGCACTATGTCCACCATATACAGTATTGGCGCCAGTGATGATGATGATGTGACAATAAGGGAAAGGTTAAGTCAGGAAAAAAATCCTGAAACAGGTGAAGCTATGTACACCCCAGCGGTTGCCTTTTCACTCATGGTATTCTATGCTTTTGCGATGCAATGCATGAGTACATTAGCAATTGTGTATAGAGAAACTAAAGGGTGGAAGTGGCCGATAATCCAAACCATTTATATGACCGCAGTCGCCTATATCTCGGCACTTATCACCTATAACATTTTCTCATAGAGGATACATACAAGTCGTTAAGCGCTAAGATTATTGGTCTTGTACATTGGGCCTAAAGTTTAAAGGCAGCTTTACTGAAAAGCCTCCCCATGTCCACCAGCCCAAATATAGGGATGCTCGTTTACTGCTGAAATAGCCAGGAAAGGCAATCAGTGGTTGTTTTTCTTGAAAAAGGATCACGGACTTTTGAAACAGAGGAACATCACTAATGTCCATACCCACAACTTGATAGCTGGTAAGGCTCTGATCGTTACTCAAGGAAATTGTTGACCTCGATTTCTGATCGGTGTATTTATAGTTTCCACTTTTAGACTTACTTCTAAAAAGCTTCTTGTATTCTTCGTCTTCAAAGCCCTTTGTATACGTAACTTCTATATTAGGCGAGCCTAGTAATTTGTACTCCAGATCCTTATCAGATGGTTCAAGCCTTATGATTTCAGATAGTTTGGCAGGGTTTAGCGGGGTACTGTATTCTGAAGTAACAGAATCGAATTGAACGGTATTCACCAAAAAACCTTCCTCCGCAACTCTACTTTCGATCAAGGAATTCAAAAAATGGTTAACAGACCCATAATATGCCTTCCCTCGGGCCTCTTCCCATCTTGCATTTTGCTTTCTCGACTTTGGTTCAAGTTCCGTAAACTGTGCCTTGCCAATGTATGTTTTGGTGCCATTAATAAAAGTGAACTCTTCCAGAATGTAACTCACTTGATAACCTAGGGCATAATTCTCAATATATAACTTATCGTTTGCCGTTACTTCGTAGTTATTCAGAGAATCTAACACAAAGAAATCCAGCACTTCTGGGTTAACAATCCTACAATCTTTAGCGTTGCTATCTCTACCTAAAAAATCCTCTTCAAACCTTTTCAGAAGTCTTCGGTCACTTTTACGTTGCTTTCTAGTCTTGTTGGCCGAAACTTCAACCGGCTCTAAGGCCACTTCTTCAACATTCATTTCAATTATAAAAGTGTTGTTTTCTAATGGCTGTTTATAATTGAACGGAATCGTTTTGGGTTCATATCCAACATAGGACACGACAAGGTTAAAAGCGATATAAGGAATATTCTTAATTTCGAAATAGCCCTCAACATTTGTGGCCACTCCAAAGGTGCTATTGTCAATAAACACATTGGCAAAAGGAAGTGGGGTTTGGGTCTCCACGTCAAGTACCCGTCCCTTAATTGTTCTATCCGTGGAAGGCTGCTTGAGGATCACAATAGTTCCATTCACCCCTCTATAATAGAGATTGGCTTTGGATAATATATCTTCTAGGATTGCCCGCAGTGAGACACCATCATACGTAACCGAAAATTTATCCATTTTCGGAATGATCATAGTATTATATGAAAAATTGATTTGCGTCTGCCGATTCAATTGGCGCAGAGCAGCACTAAGCGTTACGTTATCAAATTCAACAACGTATTCAATGTCTAAAATTGAATTAGACCTCTCTTGAGCTTGTGCGTTAATACACCAAAATGCGTAGATGGAAACCAGAAATCCCCTGAGCATGTACCAATTTAATGATCGCAGGGCTTTCCGTCTAATTTTATTTGATTTTCTTTAAGAGAGATGAGTTTTACTTCAGTAAAAGTGGCTACAATCGTCTTAATTACGTCCTCGATTGCGGCTCCTTGAAAAGTTGTAGTAAGAGGACAAGAGCCAATTGCCTCATTGTAGTCAATTTCTACCCAATAGGTGTCTTCTAAATCTTTGAATACTTCACTTAGGGGAGTGGCATCGTATTCTAGTTTTCTTGTCCACCAACCGCTAAAGTTAGCGTCCTTCATTTCATTCTTCTGAAGAATTTTTCCCGATTTATCCAGTTTTGCACTTTGCCCTTTGGCTACATGCTCTTTTGCTCCAGTAATTGTTGAAGAAAACTCAACCAAGCCCTCAGTAACGTCTAGTTCCACACCATCCTCAGCATCGGTGGTTAAATTAAAGCTAGTTCCCAAAACTTTTACTGTACTATTTCCTGCTTCAATTATGAACGGCATCTCTTCATTTCGAACGATCTCAAAATTTGCCTCTCCTTTTAAGATCACATTACGATTGCTATCTCCAAAATTCTTAGATAAGGTAAGTTTAGCATTCGCGTTTAGTTTCACTAACGACCCATCAGGCAGTGTAAATTCTTTGATTCCATGCGCTACTGAAGCTAACTCAGTACCTTCCTCCTCTGTAGTATTTGTGGAGTTATAGATAAAATATCCTGCAACTGATAATACCAATAGAGAAGCAGCAATCTTTAAAAAGCTAAATCTGCCCTTTTCAATTTCAACAACCTTAGTTTCATTCGTGCGTTTGTTCACTCTATTCCAAGCGGAATTAGCATCGAAAATTTTATCATCCTCGTTGCTCGTTAAATCAAGCACATTAGCATAAGCCTCTAAATCGAGTCTAAGCTGTTTATCTTGAATCAATTGAGACTCAAAATTGGCTCGTTCGCTAGCATTTAGTTCATCGGCCAAATATTTGGCCATTAACTCTTCCATCATTTCCTTCTTTCTGTCAGTTAATGTAACAACCCTGACAATTTATTCCCCTATAACAAAACCACTAAAGGCAGAAAAAAAACTAGATAATCCTGAAGATGGTTCCTTAAAATTTTAAGCGCCTTACCCATATGCACTTCAACCGTCTTTTTAGATATCTGTAATTCCTCTGCAATTTCATGATACTTTAACCCTTCCTCCCTACTCATTCTGAAAACCTTCTGACATTGGGGAGGTAAGCTATCAAGTGCGTTTTCAATTCGTTTTTGCAATTCAAAATCAGGTTGATGACTCACATAGCTTTGCATGCTGATTTCAATAGAGTCTTGCTTATTGTTTACATACTTATTCACCACCTTTTCGTGCTTAATGTAATTAAGCGCGGTATTGTAAGCAGCTCTAAACAAGTATGATTTAAAATTGATGTCCTCTCGAATCATCTCTCGCTTTTCCCAAAGGTTTACGAAAGTGCTCTGCACAACTTCTTCGCAAGTATCTTCATCACGCAGTATTCTAAAAACATACCGGCAAGCGCCATTGTAATGTTCTTTGAATAAATGCTCGAAAGCGCGTCTATCGCCTTTGGCAAATGCAGCAAGAAGTTGATTTTCGTTTAACGACACTCTTTATGATTTCAGCAGCGTTGAAGATAAAAAGAAAAAACATATTCCAATGAATTTACGTGTTCTCATACTAATTAATTGACATTTTTGGTAGAAGTGTAAGTTGTGGTGTCTATGTTTGAACCTAAATACGCCTTAATGGTAAGAATGGTTTTTTATGCCCTTCATCTTATCCAGAGCCGCACTTAAATCTCTTATTAACGAAATGGAAAAACTTTTTAAAGAAAGGGCAGAGCAATTTGAACATAGCCTTAATGACCTAAAAAAAAGGTCCCTTTCACTGGCATGGCTTAGAGTCTCTTCATTTTTTGTAGCAATCATCTTAATTACACTTTTTGCAAACGCAAAAATAACAGAGGGAATAACCGCAACAGTCATTGGTTTTATTCTGCTCTTTTTCTACTTACTTAAAAAACATGTTGCCGTAAAGAAACAACTCGACTTTACAGAAGCCTTACTTAAAGTAAATAAAGAAGAGTTGCAGAGATTAGAAATGAAACTTTCCACATTAGATGATGGGGCTGAGTTCATCAATCCACTACACGAATACCATATTGACCTTGACGTCTTTGGTAGACATTCCATTTTTCAGTTAATCAATAGAGCCTCTACTGCCTTTGGCAGAGAGACCATGGCGAAATGGTTGAGTACTCCTGCCGATAAGAAGGAAATTCTTATGAGGCAAGAAGCATCAAAAGAAGTCGCTCCTTTAATTGATTGGAGACAAAACATTCAGGCAAGCGGCAGGGCTTTCAATGAAGAAAAGGCGAATATTGAACCGCTACTTTCTTGGATAAAAGAGCCCAATGTTCTGTTGACAAAAACATTTTACAAATTAGCCATTTTCCTTTTTCCACTGTTTACTCTCACATGCATTGTGCTTGCTTCTATTGGAGTATCCCCAATTGGGCTTCCCATTCTGGCTGTGTTTATTAATATTGGGGTTTTAGCTACTGTGTTTAAATATGCAGGTGATGTATTTCAGAAAACGGTTTTCAGCAATAAAATATTAAAGGCATACGAGTCCCAAATTACTTGGATTGAAAAGCAAGAACTGACATCACCTTTGATGAAAGACTTGAAAGGGAAACTTCAAACAGATGGTAAAGACGCTTCTGTGGTCATCAACCAACTTCAGTCCATTTTGGATAATCTGCACAACCGTGCTAACATGATGTACCAGATATTCAATATGCTCTTTATCCTAGATGTATATTGGTTGATACAGGCTGAAAAATGGAGGCAAAAGACCAAGGAAGATGTACAGTCATGGTTTGAGGCCATTGGAGAAATTGAAGCTGTGAATAGCCTTGGTGCATTCTACTTTTCAAATCCAACGGCTGTTTTCCCAACCATAGAAACGGAACCCTTCGTAATTAAGGCAACGCAAATGGGCCACCCAATGCTCAACGCTAAAAAGAGGGTGAGTAATGATTTTGATTTCTCTGGTAAAGGTGGAATCTGCTTGATCACAGGCTCGAACATGAGTGGAAAAAGTACATTCTTAAGAACAGTAGGAGTGAATTCAATTATGGCGCTTATGGGGGCTCCGGTTTGTGCCGAATCCATGAATATTTCCAAACTTCAGGTGTTTACCAGCATGCGTACTCAAGATGATTTGGAGGAAAGCGTTTCTTCTTTTTATGCAGAATTGAAAAGACTGAAGCAGCTTCTAGGCTCTATCAATCCAGAAATTCCTACGCTATTTATGATAGATGAAGTTCTGAAAGGAACCAATTCAGAGGACAGGCACACTGGCGCCAGTGCCTTGATCAGACAATTGAATAAATCTTACGCTTTTGGTTTTGTTTCCACACATGACCTGACGCTAGGCAAAATAACTACAGAACTAAACGGCATTAAAAACTACAGTTTCAATAGTGTGATTGAGAATGACGATATCATCTTCGATTATACGCTAACCCCAGGCCTTTGTAAAAGCTTTAACGCAACTAAGCTGATGCAAAAAATGGGAATAGAAATTATTGACTAAATTTGCCCGCATTCCATTAAAAACAAGCATGTCGGTATTTGATTCTAATTTCAAAATAGGAGTTTTAGGAGGAGGTCAACTGGGTAGAATGATGATTCAGTCGGCCATAGATTTCAACTTTAATGTGCACGTATTAGACCCTGATGCTAACGCACCTTGTAAAGAGATTGCGGCCTCATTTACACACGGAAAACTCACCGACTTCGACACGGTTTACAATTTTGGTAAAGACAAAGATGTAATTACCATTGAAATTGAAAACGTAAATACCGATGCCCTAAAGCAATTGGTTAAGGAAGGGAAAAAGGTATTTCCACAGCCTGAGGTAATTGAGTTGATTCAAAATAAGACACTTCAGAAAAGATTTTATAAAGAAAATGGCATACCCACGGCCGATTTTATTGAAACCCAGACGAAAGAAGATGTCGCAAAACATAAAGACTTTCTTCCATTTGTAAACAAACTGGCCACAGGAGGTTATGATGGACGTGGGGTTCAAGTCATTCGCACCGAAGAGGGCTTCAGCAAAGCTTTCGATGCCCCAGGTTTTGTGGAAAAACTTATTCCTTTCGAAAAAGAAATAGCCGTGATTGCTGCCAGAAATGAAAAAGGCGAGGTCACCTGTTTCCCAACAGTTGAAATGGTTTTTCACCCTGAATTGAATCTAGTGGAATACCTCTTTTCACCCGCAATAGTAAGCAAGAGCGTTGAGGATAAAGCCCAAGAAATTGCCAAAACGCTAATCACTAAACTCAACATGGTCGGTTTATTGGCCATTGAAATGTTCTTGACAAAAGAAGGAGAAATATTGGTAAACGAAGTAGCGCCAAGAACTCACAATAGTGGCCACCAAACCATTGAAGGTAACGAAACCTCTCAATTTGAACAGCATTTAAGAGCGATTTTAAACTTGCCTTTGGGCAGCACTAAAATTGTTCAACCAGCCGCAATGGTTAACCTTTTAGGCGAAGATGGCTTTGAAGGACCTGCCAAATATGAAGGAATGGAAAATGTACTCGGCCAAGAAGGCATTCACGTACACCTTTATGGCAAAAAAATTACCAAACCTCACCGTAAAATGGGGCACGCTACGATTACCGCGAGCAACATAGATGGTTTGAAGGAAAAAGTTAATTTCGTAAAAGCAGAATTAAAAATAAAAGCATGAGCAAGGCACTAGTAGGAATCATAATGGGTAGTCAGTCAGATTTGCGTGTAATGTCTGATGCGGCTTCTGTTTTAGAAGAATTGGGTGTTCCTTTTGAGGTAACCATAGTTTCTGCGCACCGAACACCACATAGAATGGTAGATTATGCCGAACAAGCCATTGACAAAGGGCTTAAGGTAATTATCGCTGGGGCAGGTGGTGCGGCTCATTTGCCGGGAATGGTGGCGTCCTTAACTACATTGCCTGTAATTGGCGTGCCTGTTAAATCGAGTAACTCTATCGATGGTTGGGATTCTGTTCTTTCAATTTTACAAATGCCTGGAGGCGTGCCGGTAGCGACTGTCGCCCTTGATGGCGCAAAGAATGCAGGTATTTTAGCCGCTCAAATCGTGGGTACTTTTAACCAAAAAGTAGCAGATAACCTGATCAACTACAAAACTGAAATGCGCGAAAAAGTAGAGCGTAGCGTAGAAGAATTGGCCGCTAAAGGCTGGAAAAAATAGGCCAAATGGCTGCTTTACATCTATCCCATATCAAAGAAACCTGCCTCTATGTTTCCGATCTAAACAAGACAGCGCATTTTTACCACTCCAGACTTGGACTGTCGATCGTTGCGAAAGTCGATGGACGACATATATTTTTTAAAGTAGGAAACTGTATGCTGCTCTGCTTTCTGCCTGAAGTGAGTGAAATGGAAGAGACTTTACCGCCTCATTTTGCCAAAGGCAAACAGCATATGGCCTTTGGGATTCCCCTGAAAGAATACGAAGACTGGAAGAAGAAGCTGATAGATTTACGCATTCCCATTACCTATGAACACCATTGGCGAGAAAACATATACTCTCTTTACTTTGAAGATCCAGATGGCAATGTTCTAGAAATTGTTCCGAACGAACTTTGGGATAATTAAATCTCGTATTCTAATTCATGAATTCCAGAATATTGGAAATCGAACCAATACTCATATTCTGAATATTGAATACAGTCTTCTAAAACCTGATCCGCCAAATTGAGTCTAACAAAGCTCGTTTGTGGTAACCATTCACGAAGCTTGAAAACTTGATCAAAAGGTAACCTAGAAACCTGAATATATCCAGTGCCTAAGTCGATGTGGGGTTGTGCTTTCATTTGAATGCAATTTTAATCAATTACGAAACACGCAACTTAATCTGCTGTTTATCAGATTATTAATTTTGTGTATCTAAAACAATAAGTCACCCGTATTTCGAGCGACTTATTGTTAAGATGACTTAATTGAGTAAAATGTTACAGTTGGCTTCAGAAATTACTTCTAGTTGCCTCCACCGCCCTTTTTCTTTTTCAGTAAGCCTTTCAATACGCTTTCGGCTTTCTTCTTTGCGTCTTCAAGCTTTTGGTCAGTAGTATCCTTTTTTACCCCTAATTTACCCGCCAATTTGAGCGCAACACTGTCGGTTTGGGACTTTAATAATGAATCGGCTTTAGACTTAAGCTCCGTTTTCTTCGCATCCAAGACTAGGCTTGCTGAGTCTTTCGCTTGATCAACCTTGGCCTGAACTTCTTGCTTCACCTCTTCCTTCTTTTCGTCTACTTTAGCTTTTACAGAAGCCGTTACTGCGCTTTTGACGTCAGTACCGTCACTGTTGCTTACACTTCTAAGTCCGAATTCAGGCTTAGCATAGGTGCCACTCATTCCAATGTTCAATCTCATAGTACTGCTTGAAGCAGCCGAACTACCCGTGATTTGGGAAACTAAACTATTCAACTGAGCTCCAATTTGGCCGGCATCAACATCCATTCCTAAAACATAATCGATTGAACCGTCAATTCCCGTACTTCCCGCAATGGTAGTTTTATAATCACCAAGTTTCACATCAAAAGGCTTCACGAAAAGTCGGCCATCTTTAATTTCTGCCGACATTTTCACTTTGTCTAAAGTTGAAGTAGAAAGTTTTTGAAGCTTAGTAAGCGAGGTTAGGCCCGTAACAATTTTTGAGTCTTGGTCTAAACTGGCTTGTAACAACTGCAATACTCCACTACCAGATAAGGTGCTATAGTCAGGCATCATGTCCGCGCCCAATGCTCCCGCCATTGCAAAATCTGTTGACAAAAGACCTTGCATCTTCTCGGCTATTGGTGCTAATTTCTGGATCATCTCGATACTCTGAAATGACTGAGGAATTGAAATCTCTTTTACTTTAAACCCAAAAGCAAAGAGTGGTTTTTCTGGTTTACTGTCGTAAGAACCTTGTAAACCAACTGTACCATTAAGGGTTTTCATGTTGGCATTTTCAAGGGCTACCTTTCCGTCCTTCACTACCAAACCGCTATTCACTTCTTTAAGCTCAAGCTTATTGTACATTACTTTATTTACCGAAGCGTTCATGTTGAACTCCACATTTTCAGGAATTCTAACCACCTGCATAGGTTCACCCGTTTCGTCAACGACTTCCTCATCCGATTCGGTCATCCATTCGTTTACGTTCAGCACATCAGCTGCAGCATTCAGATTCCCTTTTAGTTTTCCTTCGTTCAAAGCAAAGCCTAAGTAGTTTTCAATTTTACCCGTAGCGCTAAAGTTGGTTTCGCCAGCCGAACCCTTTAGCTCGCTTAGGTTAATGCTGTTTTTATCAAAAGAGGTGGTTGCAGAAGATACTTTAAAGGTTTTGCCCATCGCTTCATCGGCATATACAAGGTTGGTCACTTTCAGTTCCCCTTTAGTATCCAAATTTTGATAACGCTCATTCTCTATATCGCTCATTCGGCCTTTTGAACTCAAATCAGCCATAATGATTCCAGAAGCTTGTACACCTTCCATTGGGTAAATCTTAAAGATTTTCTCAAGGTCAATCGTTCCTTTTGCCGTAGCATCCCATTCAAAGTCATCCGGGTTTTGAAGCATCAACTTGGCCTGAAAAGGCTGTCCATCCATCATGAAATCCATATTGGAAACATTGATTTTAGTATCCTTTATTTTGCCTGTTGGGTTGAGTACTTCGGCCATCACATTGATTTTCTCAAGAGGAATAGGGAACTCCGTGGATTTTATCAATCCATCTTTGAGGTTCATTGTAATGTCTAGTGTAGGAATGATAGATTGTATGCTGTCATACTTACCATTGGCCTTTGCATTCAAGGTCATTATTCCGTCTAGCACAAGCCCTTCAATAGGCAACATGCTATTAAGGTCTTTCAGGTTCAACGTACCCTTAATGTCAGCATCTATAGGATAATCCTTAAGGTTAGCTACTTTCAATCGTGCATCAAAAGGGTTCTTCCCAAAGTCAACATGCATTTTCTTCAAGTCGATTACAGTGTTTTCAATCACTCCATCAGGGTTATCTACATTCAAGGCAACTTGGATATTATTAATTGCTTCGGGTAAACCAGGGTATTGAACAGAGGCATCATCAACATTCAAGTTCAGATTGAATGCAGGCATTTCTGTATCTGAATATCTGCCCTTCACCATTCCACTAAACGAAACATTACCTGCTGCTTTCACATCGTTAAAGCTTTCGGTGTAAGCCCCGGGAATAAGTGAGAATATTTTTTTGAAATCTGATGATGGCGAGCTAAAAGAAAGGTCCATGCCATAAGCATCATCGAACATGGTAAATGAGCCATTGGCGGCTAAAGGAAATTCGTTAATCAGGAATTCATTTTCTTTAAAAGTGAACTTCATGTTGGGCAAGTCCATGCTCATCACCAAGTCCATCGTTACCGATTTATTGGTTACATATTCGGTTCCATCGTAAGCAAATGTGGCAGCGTCTACTTTGCCTTCAGAAACCAAGTCGAATATGTCTTCTGCAAAATCGCCTTTCCCAGAAATGTTAATTCCACTAAGCCGTGTGAAAACTTGAGAAGATTGATCGAAGTAAATAAACTCCCCATTTGAAACGGAAAAGCTACTGATTCCAAAGCCGACAGAAGATTCAGACTCAGGAGTGGCTACTTCTTCCATATCAGTCGAAGCTTTCATTATGTCATAGTTGGCCGTTCCGTCTTCTAAAACAATAATGGTAATATCTGGAGACTCCAGACTTACTCCTTTAATGGTAATGGCATCACCAAAAAGCACTTCTTTCAAGTTAATCTGCGCCTCCAGGTTCTTCACACTGGCAAGCGTATCTCCTTCAAAAACACCTTTACCAATAATGCCAAAGTCGCCAAGGCTTACCGTAAAATCTGGAAAATTCTTAATGAGCGAAAGTCCGAATTTATCTACATCAAAGAATAAAGTGGCTTCCGTATTTTTATCGAACTCAGACACAATTTTATCCCTGATTTTATCTTTGAAAAAGACGGGAATCAGCAATAGCAATAGAAAGATGGCTAGAAATATTCCGATAACAATTTTTAAAAAGCGCTTCATAAAACTTTAGTTTTTAATGCCACAAAAGTAGATAATTAACTAAGAAGAAGCCTCGATGTTATAAAAATGAAGATTAAATAATCCTGAGGGCTTAGGATTTAAGTTTTCTAATCTTTCTTGGCCCATACCACAACCAAATGCCTGATATGGAAAGAACTAAAAGGCCAAGGCCCAAAACGTTCATTGAAATCACCTTGAATAGCTCAGAAATGATACTTCCATCATGAATCTGTTCAATCCAATCGGAATTTCGTTTGGCTACGGAATAAACCTCGAGCGTTTGGGCATCTACCTGTACTTCCCAGCTTCCAGTATCGAATATCACTTTCGCAATTCCTTTGGTGGGTCTGTACTCAATTCGGTCAAAATTGGAAGCGTCTAAACCTAAACTATCTACAGCCTGAAGTGAGACTTCAGCCAAGCGATGGACAGGCTGCCAATCGGAAATATTCAATGTTTCACCATTCTGAGTAGGGGGCTGAAGAATGTCAATGTTCTTTTTCCACCCTAAAATCAGTCCCGTAATCGAACTTATAATCAGAAAAGCCACGATGAACAAACCAAGTGTCTTGTGGATTTGACGATATGATCTTATGCTTTTTACAAGCTTAACAGGAGCCTTGGCCATAAATCAATGAGTTTTGCTGAAAGCGCGAATAAGTGGAATTTAAGTGGAACCCACAACCATAATTATATGAACAAAGCTTTGATTAATGTAGCAAATCTACTGACCGAAAGCCCGGGATGATAAATTGTATGTTACGTAATTTGTTATTGTGTTACCTCAATGTTAACTTAATGTTAACAAGAGTGTCATAAAATAGTAACTTCGTATCTAGGTAATGAAAAAAAGGAGAGACATATGGTTGATAATAATAGTGGGGTTTCTCCACTTTAACCTATATGCCCAAACCCCTATTCAAAATCATTCGTTGCAGGAAACGCTTACCAAAGCTGATCTATTTCTGGCCGATGCTCAACCAGAGCAACGAATAGAGGTTCATCAGAGTCTTACGCAACTCATTGATAATCTTGAATCTATAAGAAATAAAGAAACTAATGATGACGCCTTCTTGCGTAAGGTCTTTCTTAAAACCAATAGAAAAAATCTTCGCAGATATAATCTCTACTCTGACTTTTCTGAAACCTTGCTCAACGGCAATTATGGCTGTCTATCAGGCACAATTCTATACTCCCTTCTTCTATCGCATTTCGATTTTGACTTTACAGCAATAGAGCTTTCAGATCACGTCTATTTATTGGTAGAGAAGGATAAGTCAAAGTTCATTTTTGAATCAACCTTGGGGTCTAGGGGTTTTATTGCCAACAAAAAAGACATCGATAAAGCGCTGAATGGTTATAGTGAAAGGTCACTTGTCAATCAATCAATGGCAGCCGTAGCTTCAATAAAGAGTAGTGAGCAAACATCCTTTATCAATAATCGAATTGGCTTGAAAGAGCTAGCTGGACTGCAGTATTATAATAAGGCCTTTGAAAGTTTTAAGAACTCTGAACTGATTACTGCGTTGAAATACACTGAAGAGTCTCACGATTTGTACCCTTCAGTAAGAATAAAGCAACTTATGCAATTAATAGTAAACCAAATTCTTTATAGCGAAGGATTAACCCAAGAGGTAAAACAAAATGCCTTAAACAATTACATTTCTCACGTCCGTGGGAATAAGATCAGTCAAACCAAATAGGCTTTCTCTCTACATACTTATAATGGTGAACTCAACTCTTCGGTTGATGGCTCTACCCATTACAGTTCTGTTGGTGGTCAATGGCTCACTTTCTCCATGCCAGACAAACTGAAGCCTGTCCTCTTTAATTCCTAAGGTAGCAAGCGCTTTGCGAACGGCCTCCACCCTTCTTCGAGACAAGTCAATATTATACTCTAGTGTACCATAACTATCAGTATGGCCTGCCAACTCGACAATAGCCGTTGGGTAGTCGTTCATAAACTTGGCAAGGTTCCTAATTTCCGTCCATGACCTAGGTTTGAGTAAGTCTTTATCAAAATCGAAGAACACATTTCGAATGATAAATGAAGCCCCTGGAGCGGCTTTTACCACCTGCGCATTTACGTTTATTATTGGTGCCTGAACGCCACTTACTAGGGCATTAGACTCGATTGGAGCTTGACCCAATTCTTTCCGCTGAGCATTTAAAAGCTCAAAAGTATCTCTCTTAATCTGAGGCAAGGCAAGATCGATAGCAATCGCTCTCATAATATCGGTTGGAACACTAATAGGCTCTCCCGTAGCCAAATCTGCACTATCAAGGTCTAATTTATCAAGTGTAACTGCATACACATTGATTTCCGAAATATCCAACAAGTCAATCGTAGCGCCAACTGGAATAAACCCAGGTATTTCGGCCCTATAGCTATAAATTTCATCCGCTGGTAATTCAATACAATAGTTACCAGCAGCATCTGTTCTTACTCGACCCACTTCGACTCCATCCCTTAACCTAGAGAACACCACTTCAGCATCTAAAGGATCTCCTGTCTCAGGGTCAGCAATTGAACCACAAAGCGTTACTAATCTTAGCTGACGAGTTACCAAAGGCAAGGTCAAAGAGTGAATATCTAAATCATTACCTTCCACCTCTCTACAGAAATAAGCAAATGAGCCATCATGTGGAATGAAAAGGAACATATCGTCCACTTCTGTATTAATCACTGGCCCCAAGTTTTCTGGTTCAGTCCAGCTTGTCCATGAGTTATCTAAACGTCTGGTGACAAAAATATCTTTCTTCCCATATCCACTATGTCCTTCGGAAGTGAAAAACATTGTTTTTTTATCAGCCATCAAAAATTGGCCTTCTTCTTCGCCAGCAGAATTGATTACGGGCCCCATATGCAATGGCTCTGTCCATAAGCCATCTTTCTGCAAAAAGCTTACATACAGATCTCTACCGCCTTCAGTCCCCCTTCCTTCTTCAGAAATAAGAAGGATTTCACTATCCGGTGTCAACCAAAAATTTACATTTCGGTGAACATTAATATCGTTGAAAATTTTTAGGTTGTCTGGCTTAGTCCATTCCGTTTTGGATACCCTCTGACTTTTTGAAATCCCATATTTCATTCCACCAGACAAATACTGATTCCCCAGAATAATCAGTTCTTCGTCTTCTTGGAGAAATGAACTTATAAAATTCGGGTCGGGATTATTAAGTACATCACCAATGTTCTTCGCTTGCCCCCAATCTAGTGTAGTTGAATCAAAATCGGAATACCATATATCCTCTAAGTCTTCTTCTCCTCCCACATTTTCAGGGTGCCCTCTTCTACTAAAATAGAGCGTTTTCTTGTCTTTGGTCATTAGGGGCTTTATCTCCCTATTCGTACTATTTACCAAATCATTCAGTCTATAGACCATCAATTTGGTGTTGATGTTAGGCATTAGGTTAATTTTTGCCTCAATTGGTTCTTGTGAATTGGAAACGCCAATACAATCAAGGGCCGTAAAGCCATCAACCGACCTTCCATCAATTACTATTTTAACTGCCTTTACATTGTAAGGAGTTCTATCAAAAAATATTCTGAACATCCTGTGCGAGTCACTGATAGGTCCTGGGGTTTGTTTGAATACAGAATGCTCCTTGTTATCTTCATCATAAAGAAATACTTCCCGTATTGCTCCAGGATTAAATGTTTCACCGATTGCAATTTGATCGATAGGCATTTCTAAATCGAATTGCACTTTAATAAATTCAACGGTATTAGGATTGAAGGGCGACCAAGCGCTGGGGTTATCTCCGCCTGCAGGAAGTACATTAGGCTTACCTAGGGCCTGTTTTGCAGAGCCTTGAAGCTCAGAGATTTCTGAGGAATAGTCAATTACACGAGAAGCCCACTGAACCGTGGTTTGGGAATAGGTCGCAGTAAAGCAAAACACCCAAAGAAGCGCACAAACGACAATTCTCATAAAAGTGGAAACACACATGTTAATTGAGGTTCAATATTAACCAATTATAACAAGGAAATGAATAATTAAGCCTAGCAAATAGCCTTTCCCTACTCAATTGATCTTTGGTTGAAGATCATATACCCGAATGAGAGCGATAACCCTAAACTGGAAGTAGGATTTTCTAAATAATTCACGCGGAAGGTAAGCGGCCCTAAAACCGAATTGTAAATTAATCCTGCCATTCCTAAAAGGCGAATACTATCAAACCCTCTTTTGTCTTGAGCACCCTGTCCTGCCATTTGCTGAGGCCGATTATAGGCACTAAACCCATAAACTTCACCTCTCAAAAACAAACTATTGGCTAAACGAACAGAATGAATCATTCCAGCACCAACATAACTGTAGGCCCTATAGTTAGGCAAAAAATAGGTTTCTGAATCGAACATCGGGTTAAACTGAGTAGCATAAATCAAACTTGATTGATAATTTATAAAATTGGGTTGGCTACTATAAACGGACTCAAATTTCCACCCAAATCGGTAGTTTTCAGAAATTTTCTTGTACTCTTCAAAATACAATTCCAGTGAAAGCCAGTTTTTGGACTCCGTATAGGTGGTTCTTTCATTGGGTCTAAATAAAACAGAAGTGCTGCCTGGCGTATACGAAAGTTGGCCTAACAAAACGTTAGCTGAAGTGTAAAATCTGACTCCCGAGGTGGCGAATTGTTTCACATTTAAACTGTTCCTCTCATAACTCAGCTTACCCTTGAAAGCCTCAAATCTTGTATGATCTAAACTTTCATCCACAGAAATATTCCCAACATTGCTAAAGTTATCTGAGTTTCTTATATAGGCAGCTTCAGCTGTAAATACGCTGCGTTGGCCAGAGCCTAAGCCAACCACTGCTCCAAATTTTCTGTCAATTCGATTTAGAATAGTTGGACTTGCCTTTTCGTTGAAAAAATCATCTGTATTAAGGTAATCCCATTGATTAAGCAAAAACGAAGGCTCTAAAAACAACCTCGTTCTTGGGTTAAGGTTGAAACGGGTACCCAAATAAACGGATTCGTAAAATTTCCCTGTCGAAATTTTAAGCTTATACGAATTCAGGTATCGGTTAAAAGAGTTGAGCGTCAGTCCAAAATGAAGAGTGCTCACGCTTCTAGTAGAAAGATTTCCTCCAAAGTCAACCGATAAGCCGTTTCTTGCTGTAGGTTTTAAATAGAACTCTAATACATAATAGCCATTCTCACTATCGTAATCAAAATTCAGGTAGATGTTTCTAAAATAAGCTTCTGAAACTAACTTGAAGTAAGCTTGCCTGATTTCTAATAAGCTTAACGGCCCATCCTTGAACGAAACGAGGGAGTTAATCAATAACTCCTGTTTGGGCATAAAACCAAAGAGCTTAATCGCTCCAAACTTATAATCGACAAATTGATCTCTGAATTCAGCTCGATCCAATTCCACTTCGGCCTTTGCCACCCTTCTAGAGATCTTCTGCTTAATACTCTCCATTTGACTCATCGTGACATCATAACCCGCTTTAATCAGCTCTGGCACTTTGTCAAAGGACATGGCCGTAAATGGCTTCATATCGGGCTCAAGATAGATGTCGGTACTGTCTAACTGGCTAGGGTCGGTTTTATTAAGAAAGAGAAAAAGGAGGGCATCGGTCAAAATCTCTTCATCAGCATCAAACGGGTAAGACTCTGCCTTTTTAGTCGCCACATTTGAACCAATAGTAACTTCAGGGTTAAAATCTTCCTTCATAATGTCCACTGGGAAATTATCGTATACGCCCCCATCGAATATATACTGATTCTGAAATTTGATAGGGCGATAAAAGAACGGTACTGCCATGGAAGAGCGTGTAGCTTGCATTAACGAACCTGTGTCCAGCCTTACTACTTTTTCTGAAAATATATCTGCAGCTACTGCTTTAAAAGGAACAAAAAGCTTGTCGAAGTTATAGTTAGCAGCTTGGGCTGCCTGTCCTAAATATTCATTCAAAAGAAAATTAATGATAATATCATTGGCCAATGGCGTACTAATGGATGCCTGAAAATCCTTGTCGAAAAGTAAATCTACCGTAATCCATGAAGCATCATCTTGCGACTTCGTATAATTGTATTGGTAGCGCTCTGAAGATTTGCCATTGATCCAATCTTCAAAGTTAGGGTTGTTAACAATCTCTTCGATTTCCTCTGGGCTAAACCCAGCTGCATAGAGCGAGCCCACAACGGCTCCCATGGAGGTTCCCACTACGTAATCGATTGGGATATTATTTTCTTCAAGCGCCTTCATTACGCCAATATGGGCAATCCCCTTGGCCGCCCCTCCACTCAACACCAAACCCACTTTTTGCGCATGGATGATAAAGGAACTACACAACAATAGTGTAATAATCAGAGACCTGTTGGCGATTTTAATTGGCATAAAAAAAGCAGGGATTAGCCTGCTTAAAAATATAGATTCAATTTCGTTTATCTACTACTAGCAGTAATAACATCTTCAACCCACTCCATGGGTATATCGTTTAGCTTTTTATCCATTAATTCTTTCATGGCTTCAAACTTCACTATATGCTCAGGTGAAAGTGGTTTTTCGGCCGGCAAATCCTCTCTCAAGAAATCTACTTGCTCGCCTCTTTTCCAAAACCTAAAGCAAAGGTGATTTCCCGTGGCCAAACCCGTACTTCCAACATAGCCTATGATATCTCCTTTTTTGACTTTCTGACCATTTTTGTAATTGCCAAATTTAGACATGTGTAGGTAGCCCGTGGTATAGGTGCCGTTATGTCTAATTTTTACATAATTCCCATTCCCACCAGTATAACCTCGTGCAATGATTACTCCATCAGCGGCTGCTTTAATTGGCGTTCCTTTATCGGCAGCAAAGTCAGTTCCCAAATGGGCTCTTCTTGTGTTCAATACTGGGTGAAGGCGACTTTTACTATAGCGGGAAGAGATTCGAGAAAACTCAACTGGATACCTCAAGAAGGCCCTTTGAAGGCTCTCTCCTAAGTCATCATAATAATCGAGCCCATCTCCTTGGTCGTAGACATAGGCCATATAGTTATTTCGAATGTGATTGAACTCTGCGCCCAATACTTTCCCGATACCTATAGATTGACCTTCTACTTGTCTCTCTTCATAAATTACTTTGAACCAATCTCCTACTTGCAAAGAGCGCATGTCGATCTGCCAACCGAAAACATCGGCCACAGCACTTACCAAAGCAGCTGAACCTCCTTTTTCCCTAATGGAATGGTCGAGTGACACAGTAATTCTTCCAGACATTGTTGTTTCAATTGTTTCAACCTCTCTTTCCTCTTTGTAGATGGAAATCGAATCCTTCAATTGATAAACTACATATTCTAAAGGGCTAGGCTCATAAACAAAATAAGCAGCTCGCTTCAGAGAGTCTTCTGTATAAAAAAGGGTATAGTCTCGATTTGGAATAAAATTTCGAACACTAAAAACGTCTTTGGACAGACGGTCAATGCTGAAAATATCTTGATTACTGATGTTAAAAGGGAGAAGAATATCTGCTATCGTTTGATTGCGTTTTATCTTTCCCTCAAGAACTTGATATTGATCTACTGGGATTCCAAACTTATAAAGCGGTTCGGGAATATCCGCCACCTCATTCATTGGTATTTCCTCCTCAATATAAGGAGTACTTTCTCTGCTAAAATAGAAGTATAGAACTACCACAACAACTAAACCTACTACACTGGCAAGTCCTAAGTTTCTTTTCATTATTCGTTAGTTTTTACCTTTCAACGGCAAAGTACTAAAAATGTGTCCCTTTTGTAAACCTTTTTTTTCGACTATATTTTCGAGCCCCTTAACCTGAGGCTGTTGAGCACCACGGATACAGACGAAAATGCCATGGCTGCTCCCGCAATCATTGGGTTTAAAAGGAAGCCATTGACTGGAAAAAGCACACCAGCTGCCAATGGAATGGCGACTACATTATAGGCAAAAGCCCAAAACAAATTCTGCTTCATGGTTCTTGTCGTCTTTTCAGAAAGCAAAATCAGCTGATACAGTTTAGAAATATCTCCGTTGAGTAAAGTGACTGATGCGCTTTCTAAGGCCACATCTGCTCCAGTGCTCATCGCAATTCCTAAGTCGGCCTCGGCCATTGAAGGTGCATCGTTAATGCCATCACCAGCAAAAGCAACAATATGACCGTCTGCCTTGGCCTGTTTTACAATCGCGTGTTTGTCATCTGGCATCAAGCTGGCCTGGAACTTCTTGATTCCTGTTTCGCGTGCCACATTAGCGCAAATTTGTTCGTTGTCGCCAGAAAGCATTTCGATCTCTATCCCGCGCTTTTGCAATTGTGCCACCAAAGCTGCGGATGATTTACGGACGGTATCTTTTAACGCAATTAAGGCCAAAACCTTTTCGTCCCGAATAAAGAAGACTTGGGTTCGGCCTTCCTTATCATAGCTTTTGATCAAATCACTGACATCATCAGAAATAGAGAGTTCTTTCAAACCACTCTTTCCTACAATTTTATAATTATGCTGATCCAATGTCGTGGCTAGTCCAACCCCTGCAATGGTTTTGAGGTCTTTGATTTGTACAGGGAAAAGTGAATAATTCTCCTCTAGGTAATCGGTAACGGCACCAGCAATTGGGTGATTTGATGCAGCCTCCATTCCATTGAGTACACTTAGGAGCTCAAGGTTATTGTCTTCAGTAAAGAAGGTTTTGAAATCGGTAACCGAGAGTTTCCCTTCTGATATTGTTCCTGTTTTATCTAGAAACAGTTTGGTCACTTTCGATGCGTTTTCTAAAGCAATGGCATCCTTAACAAGAATTCCGTTTTTAGCTCCTTTACCAATTCCGACCATAATGGCCATCGGTGTTGCCAAGCCAAGCGCACAAGGACATGCGATAATTAATACAGAAAAGGTATTTACGAAAGCGTATGTAAGTGCTGGATCGGGGCCCGCGAAGTACCATATAATGAAAGTAAGTGCGGCCAAACCAAGCACGATGGGCACAAAAACACCAGCAATTTTATCGGCCAACTGTTGGGCTGGTGCCTTAGAGCCTTGTGCTTCTGTAATCATCTGAATGATTTTACCCAAAACGGTATCCTCACCCAATTTCTCGGTTTTAACTTGTAGGCTGCCATCGGTATTGATGGTTCCTGCTTTTACTTCATCTCCTTCCGATTTTTCTACGAATAGAGATTCACCAGAAATCATGGCCTCATCTAAACTTGCTCGCCCAGAAACGATTTTTCCATCCACGGGAATCTTCTCGCCCGCTTTTACCAAAAGAATATCGTTTAGCTGAACCTCCTCAAATAGAATTTCATGTTGCTCACCGTCTTCTATTCGAATTACCTTTTTAACCTGAAGTTCATAAAGTTTTTCGATGGCTTTTGAAGTGGAAAACTTGGCCTTTTCTTCCAAGTATTTTCCAAGAAGTATAAAGACGATAATCACCGCGGCCGACTCATAATATACATGAACCTGCAAGCCTTGATTTCTGATTATTTCAGGAAAAATGGTATTGAACATGCTGAACAGAAAAGCCGAACCAGTTCCAAAAGCAATGAGGGTATCCATGTTTACGGCACCTCGCTTGATTTGCGAAAAAGCACTCGTGAAAAATCTCCAGCCAGAAATAAAGACTACGGGGAATGAGAGGGCCAGTAAAACCCAGTTCTTATAGGGGAAGTCGCCCACAAACATGGACAGCACCATGACCACGACACCAAGAGAGATGGCCAGCGTCAATGCTCGTTTTGTTTTTATTAAGCCTTCTTCGCGCGATGCGTCTACAGAGGCCTTGTCCTTTTTGGCTTGGAGCGTATAGCCTGCTCCTTTTACATATTTCTGAAGCAGCTTAAAATCCACTTCAGACTCATTGTATACTAAGGTCACCGTATTGGTGGCGTAGTTTACTGAAGCCTCTTCTACTCCTTTGCTGTTCTTGAGGGTCTTCTCAACGGTGGAAGCACAGCCTGCACAGTGCATTCCTTCAACTGGATATGTATCTTTAATCATGGCTTCTTTCATTGCGTTCAGCCAACATTACCAACGCTCGAAAAGCGCCACAGGTATGGCATTAGCGTTTAGCAAATTCAGCGAGCCCTTTGTCTAGAAATTCCACAAAGTTGGACACTTCAGCATCATAAGATTTTGGACGAACCAATGGCTCTTCATTATTGTCTAAGAGCACATAGTAAGGTTGTGCGTTGCCATTAAAACGGGTGATCTGAAAATCGAAGTTCTGTTTGCCGATGGTCTTTTTCACTTTGTTATCGAACTCAGAAGTGTACCATTCTGACTGGGGTAATTCTGTTTTATCATCTACATACAAAGCCACCACTACGTAGTCTTCTTTTATTCTTCTGAGTACTTCCGGGTCAGACCAAACGTACTCTTCCATCTTACGACAGTTTACGCAACCGTGGCCAGTAAAGTCAATGAAGAGAGGTTTTTTCACTTTTTTGGAATAAGCCAAAGCTTGTTCGTAATCAAAAAAGCCTTTGATGCCATGTGGCAAATGTAAAATGTTGGAATACTTTACTGTGCTCGGAAAACCTGTTTCTGAAACCGATCCAGAAATTTGAGCAGCCCCGATTTCTTCTCTTATCATTTCCCTTACGGAAAAATCATGTGTGCTCAGGGGAGGCAAATAACCCGAAAGCCCTTTGAGTGGTGCGCCAAACATACCTGGCAATAAGTACACGGCAAACACAAAACTAATGATGGCCATCACCAAACGAGGTACCGAAGTTTTTTGAACTTCGTCATCGTGTGGCAAACGTAATTTCCCTAATAAATAGAAGCCTAAAAGTACCGCAATCACCAACCAAATGGCAATATAAATTTCACGGTCGAGCAAGCCCCAATGATAGGCCTGATCGGCTACACTTAGGAATTTGAAACCCAAGGCCAATTCGATGAATCCCAAAACCACTTTCACCGAGTTTAACCAGCCACCAGATTTTGGAAGGCTCTTCAACATTCCAGGGAAAATGGCGAACAGCGTAAAAGGAATCGCAAAGGCTGAAGAAAAGCCCAACATTCCCACAACAGGCTTGATCACTTGCCCTTGAAAAGATTCGATTAAGATTGTTCCTACAATTGGCCCAGTGCATGAAAATGAAACAAGCACCAAAGTAAAAGCCATAAAGAAGGTGCCGAACATTCCACCCTTATTGGCCTTTTTGTCCATTTTATTGACAAATCCGCTAGGCAATACGATTTCGAAAAGTCCGAAGAAGGACAGTGCGAAGATCACGAATACCGCAAAGAAAATGATGTTTGGAATAGCGCCTGTGGCCAGTTCATTGGCAATCCCTACTCCGAATAAACTTGTGAAAATCAAGCCTATTAAGATATAGATGACAATAATTGACACCCCGTAAATACTGGCTTTTGTAATGGCCTGCGCCCTCGACTGACTGCTATTCGTAAAGAAAGCGACTGTCATAGGAATCATTGGGAAAACGCAAGGCGTTAATAATGCTGCCAAACCAAAAAGAAATGCAGTAATAAAAAAGCCCCATAAGGAGCCATCGTCTTCTGGTTTAAGCAAATCATCATACGCGCTTTCGCTTGGTTTGCTATTTGTACCCGATGTTACACCAGCCGCTGTTGTGATCTTTTGTGCGCCATCTTCTAGGGCAGAAAAATCCACGTCAAAATCTTCATTCCCATTGATACAAAGCCCTTCTACATCAGAGCAGGTTTGGAAATCTAATGTGCCAACTAATTTAAAGTCGGCTTTTAGAATCTTGATTCTCTGTTTAAACTCACCCTTTCCAGTAAAGTAAGTTACTTCCTCATTAAAAAAATTATCGAATTTCTTCTTAGGATTGGTAGGAATCAAATCTCCGATTACCTCAAAACCATCCGTTTCATCAAAAGAAACAGTAGCAGGAAGAGGAGATGCATCGGGAGCTAAATCACTAGAATAGATATACCAATTGGCATCTACTTCTACATTGAAAACAAGATCAATTTCAGCGCCTACTTCCGCAGTTCCTTCCTTGCTGAGTTTCCAAGAAGTTACTTTTCGTATGCCTGGTCCTTGACTTAATAGGCTTTGAGGAGCTACTTCTGTTGGGGTTTCCGATGGTGTTTTTTCACCCCCTGCTACCTTTATGAAATCAATGACGAAATCCTGTTCACCAGGAATACATTGCCCATTTACATCGGTACAAGTCTGAAACTCAAGTGTGCCTGAAACTTTAAGGTTACTGCTGAGTACTTTTATCTTCTGCCTAAACTCTCCTTTCTTAGCAAAATACTCAACCGTATCACCCCAAATTGGATCAAATTTATGCTTTGGATTAACGCCATATAGCTTGCCAATGACTTTAAAAGAAGGGTCTTCATTCAGCTCTGCAGTGGCTGGTATGGCCATCACATCTTCTTTTTGATTTGATGAGTAGATGTACCAATCCTTAACTACATTAACGTTGAAGATTAACTCGATCTCATCCCCAACTTTTACTTCTTTCTGCGAAGCATCGAAAGTCCAATTCGTGGTTTGTTTAAATTGTGCAAACGAGCTTAAGGCATAGCCAATAAAGATCAGGGATAATAAATACTTTCTCATAAGGCAGGAATGTAGGGAGCAAAACTCCCCATTCTTTTAAGTGTCAGTGTAAATGTACTTTAGTCATTCAATTCAGCAAAGTTCTTAAAGAATAACGGAATGGTTTCAATGCCTTTAAAGTAATTGAAAACCCCATAGTGTTCGTTTGGTGAATGAATCGCATCTGAATCTAGACCGAAGCCCATCAGTACAGTTTTCAAACCAAGAGTTTGTTCAAAAAGTGCCACGATTGGAATACTTCCTCCACCTCTGAATGGCACTGGCGCTTTCCCAAAAGTAGTTTCCATTGCTTTTGCTGCAGCAAGATAAGCTGGAGAATCTGTTGGCGTAACCGCAGGCTGCCCACCATGATGTGGGATTACTTTCACCTTTACAGAAGGTGGTGCAATTGAAGCAAAATGATCTTCGAACAACTTGGTGATTTTATCGGGATCTTGATTAGGCACCAAGCGCATTGAAATTTTAGCATAGGCTTTAGATGCGATTACCGTTTTGGCGCCTTCACCAATGTATCCGCCCCAAATTCCGTTCACGTCTAAAGTAGGTCGAATTGAAGAACGCTCCATCGAAGTATAACCTGCTTCACCTTCAGTGGTACTCAGTCCAATCGATTTTTTGTAGTCTTCCTCGTTAAAAGGAGCTTCAGCCATTGCTGCTCTTTCTTCTGCCGTAAGCTCAATTACATCAGCATAGAAGCCCGGGATGTTTATCTTTTTGTTTTCGTCTTTTAAGGAAGCAATCATTTCCGCCAATACGTTGATTGGGTTTGGAACGGCTCCACCATATAAACCTGAATGTAAATCTCTATTTGGCCCTGTCACTTCTACCTGAACATAACTCAAGCCTCGAAGCCCAACGGTAATAGAAGGCACATCGTTGGCAATGATTCCAGTATCGGATACCAACACAATATCAGCTGCCAATTTCTCTTTATTCTCTTCAAGGAAAATACCCAAATGATCAGATCCAACTTCTTCCTCTCCTTCAATTAAGAACTTTACGTTACAGGCGAGGTTGTCAGTTTTCATCATGGTTTCAAAAGCCTTGATGTGCATGTACACTTGTCCTTTGTCGTCACAAGCACCACGAGCGAAAATTGCACCTTCTGGGTGAATTTCTGTCGTTTTAATTACAGGCTCAAAGGGAGGTGAATCCCATAGTTCGTAAGGGTCGGCTGGTTGTACATCGTAATGACCGTAAACCAAAACGGTAGGCAATTTGGCATCAACAATTTTTTCTCCGTACACAATCGGATGGCCTCCTGTTGGGCATATCTCAACTGTGTCAGCTCCAGCTTCCAATAGTTTTCCGTGTATAAATTCAGCTGCTTTTAGCACATCTCCTTTGAACTTACTGTCGGCACTTACCGAAGGAATTCTAAGTAAATCAAGGAGTTCGTTTAAAAAGCGATCCTTATTATTTTCAATGTAATCGTTGATGTTTGCCATAGGTCTTAAATTATGACTCGAAGATAATTGTTTTGAAATGAAACGCCCATCAGAAAGAGCTTCTTTTAGAAGGGCTAAAATCCATCTCCTTTTACAACTTCTTTCTTTTTAAGTGATTGGTCTGATTCGCTCGCCATGAGCAGTTTGTAGGGCTCGTCAAGGCCATAGAATAGCTTACGGTAATTTTTAGACCAAGCGATAACTTCTTCTAATGAGTAAGAGAATACTTTGAAGTCACCCACTTTCTGTTTCGATGATTTACCTTTAGCATCTAAAGGATTGGCAATGGAAGCATTGAAGGCTTCATTGGAAGAAAAAGTACCCAAGCTAAAACCATCATAGGTGAAATAATACCAAGTGCCATCAGTCATTTGAATCAACACATTTACGATGTCACCTTCAGGTGTTTTCTTGATTTCGACAAAACCATCCAGCTCCATATTGATGTCGACATTATTGATATTGCTAACGCTAATTTTACCTTCACTATAAAAGGTTTTTAACTGTTTAGACCACCTTAAGTCTACATTTGAAATCACCAAGTTCTTCATCAATTCGCCTTTAGCGGAAGCACTCACCAAAGGAATTGGCACTGACTGATAAGACTTGTCCCATTTCTTTACAGCTTCATCACCGATAAATTCAGCAGCCTTATAAATCAAATCGGATCGGTCGTCATGGGCTCTTTTTATTCCAAGCTTTTCACCCATGTCTTTTAAGTTCTGGGCCATTAACGGAACACTTGTGACTGGCAAACCAAAATCCATGACCAACATGGCATTGATTTTAAAATCAGCAGAATCTAAGTTTCCTGTGCCTTTACCCGCACCTTGAACGGTCAGCCCTTTACTCAAAGGGCTCACAAAATTCAGTTTCCCTTCAAAAGAAACGTCTTGGGTTTCTTCATTGTAAGAGAACATATTGCCTTTATAGAAATTCGCTGGGTCTTCTTGCTTCTTGGGGTTGGCTATATTGTAAGATCCCGAACTTTGGTCATAAAATAGATTTCCTCCTTTAGGAATAAAGAAGTCATCATCGTCCAATCCTCGCTTTTCAGTGATAAACGAAAGATAAATGTCGCCTTTATTAAAGTGAAGGCCAGCAGTAAGTGGATCTCCAAACTCAGTTCTTGCCTCGTCAAAATTAAAAACCACCTCCGAAATGTCGTCATTAGATACATATTCGATCCAAACGTTTCTCTCTTTTAGCTTCTGAAGGTTAAGCTTTACAGAGCCCTTTAACTCCAAGGCCTTTCTGAAGGCATACATAAATACCGTTCCTTTAAAAGTAAATCCTGGTGACACAATTACGCCATCATCCGCTTTTATCTGCCCACTTGATTTGGTGTAAAGTCCGCGTTCCTTGTCTTCTTCAAAACGGAATTGATCAAACTTAATAGCGAAAGTATCCTGCACCGTTACAAGTTCGTAGGTGCCCTCACCTCTAAAACGATTCCTCGAAATGATTTCTATATTGGCATCAAACAAACGATGATTTGTATGGGCTGTATCAAATACAACAACGGCATTTTTGAGCACTCCAATTTCTGAGTTCTCTAAGATCAGTACCTCATTATTCTCTGGAGTGATTAATGCATCGGCCACAATAATGTAGGGAATACCCTCTACTTTTAGGGACTGCTTCGCGATGTCATACTTGGCATTTGTGCCCATAAACGCCAAGGAATCCATACTCTTTTTAGTAGAGTAGAAAAATGACTTTTCCAGCGCTACGGTGTCTGGCTTTGTCATGGTAATCATATTATTTGCGATGTCCCATTCGGCCGTTGGGATGGAAGTTTTGTATTGTGCAAAAGGAAAAGTTAATGCCGCATTACCTTGTACTTCAGGTTGAATAACTGCCTTATTGCTGGCTAAATCGTAATTCACGCGCACATCGGCTGAGCTAAGAATCGGTTTTTGAGGGTTTCCCGAGTCCAATTCAAAATCAGAGTTTCTAGATTCAAAGGCTGTTTCTTGCAAAGTATAATTCTCCGAATTGGTTTTAGAGCCTTGCATCTTCATTTCCCCTGTACCGTATAGCCCCTTTGTAGATAAGGTAAGCATACCACTAAATGCTCCTAGACTATCATACATTTTAAATGGTGCTTCCAGGTTTCGCAAATTCATGCTATCCTTTTTGGCCAACCAGTTTACTTCATACCTCGAGAGTTTAACCGCAGGATAAGAGACTCCATCGAGCGTTCCCGCATTAATTGTTCCTTTAATTCCCTTTTTAGAATACATGGAATCTAGATAAAAAGTAACCGATTCAGTATTGAAATTTCCTGTGAGAAAGTCGATTTTACCGGGAGAACTCAAACCAGATTGGTCCATGTTTATTTTTCCAAACAGTTTTCCAGAAGTGCCGTAGAGGCTATAACCGGAGTCGGGAACGGAGTGAATAAAACCAAAGGATTTATCCGGCATTGCCCTAAGGCTTTCTTTAAACTCAGGGAAAATTCCATTCGAATAGAAAGTCCCTTCAAAGGCATAGGCTGAAGGGTCTGCCTTGGATGCACTGTCTAGTTTGAAAGGAGGTACGTCAAAATATACGGTACTGTCATATGCCCCACCTAATACTCCATTTTTATCAAACATTACACTGGCACTTTCATTAGAGGTGAAAATGGGGTACTCTGGCTTCGAAATTCTTGCCGATTTATTATTAGGATCGTTGATATTCAACACTCCCGAGGTATTTACCAACTGATTGTTCAGTGCTTCTTTCCTACCTTCTTCCAGTTCTACCTGAAGCTTAATCGAATCAATTTGGGGCAATTCAACCAGAAAATTATTGTAGTCGAACTTAAATCTCTGACCATTGAACTGAAAGTTCCCAGCCTCTAAAGCGCCATCAAATTCTATTGTTCTGTTATTGGAAATTTTAATCACTCCATTGGTGGGCGTAATCATTACATCCAGCGAATCGCTTACATAGAATTTTTCAACCCCACGAACCGTCAAAGTATCATTCTTCAGGTTAATCGTGGCGTTGGGTGATGAGCTGATGACGGAAGGAATTACTAAGTCATCAAAATCTGACTCATCTCGCCCCGAATCATAATAGTGAAGCCCCTTGGGGGTTATAATCACCTTACCCGTGTACTCATTATAGAGCACCAAGCCTTTCGACATCAAGTCGATCACACTTCTCTTAAGAATACCGAGGCTAATTTTTCGATCTTCGGAAAGTTCCGAAATGTAAAACTCATTTTTTGGCTCATATTTCTGAGCCTGCCTCACCGAAAGAATCAAGGGGTTAAAGTTGTACAATTGGGAAAGGCTGTAAAATCTAGATGAGCTAAAAAAGTTCTTCGACTCCACAATCAAAGGGACTTCACTTCGTGCCGAACCAATGGTGAGATGCAGTGAATCGGATTTCAAATCCCAAATTAGTCTGTCACCCGTCAGATCTACACCATAAAAAGATGAACTAAAAGGGGTGCTTCCAAAATCACCAGTATTTGGTTCGAGGTTTAAATGATACTTCCCGTAGTTATAGGCCATTTCTACAGAAGGGTTATAAATGGAATCCGTACCATGAAAAATGGTCACTTGCGCTACTGCAGAACTGACCATTGAATCCTTCTTATTAAAAATAAAGTTGGGCGCTTCCGCCCTAAATTTCAACTCTCCATTTACAAAGCCCTCCACTCTAGAAAGTTCGTTGAAGGCCGATTTACTGTAAAAATCTCGCCCTTCATAACTCACTCCTCCTCGATAGGTAAGGTCGCTAGTTCCCAAATCATTGATGGGTGCATCGGCAAAATCCGATACAAATTTAGGGTACGAATCTACCGTACTTCGCTGTGGCGCCAAGGTAATCTCAAGAGACCCAACTACGGGCTGATCTAGCTTTCCTTGATAATGAAAATAAGCTTCGTCAAACTTAATGTCGGTTTGGGTAACGGAGAAAAAGTAATTGCACAGCTTGGCATAAGTGGTCTCGGCAGGCAGGCCGACATTGGTCCAATCAACAGCTCCATCTTGCCCCGTGAATTCAAGAGTCTCAAAAGAGAAATTCCCTTGTGTGTTTCTTAGGAAAATCGTGTCCAAGCGGTTTACAAAAACAAGGTCCAATTTTTTAAACTCGATAACTGGCCCCATTTGCATAGGCATTGATGGTAAAGGCGCTTCTACCTTTGGTTCATTGGTAACAATTTCATCTTCGCTAGAAATTAAGCCTTGTTGCTTCATCAATAGAAGCTCAATGGCATCGGGGCCTTTTTGAGCTTCGGCCACAAAAGGTTCTTCTTCCGAAGCATCTTCATAGCCGTTATACTTCAATGCGAAATCTGCATTTTCTACATAAATACCATAACTACGGTCTTTAAAAAGGGCCATATCTCCCAAAAAGAAGGCGGCATATTGATGGAATTGATCGATGATTTTCTTGTCGTAGTTTTCAGAAACCCTTAAGCAAGCTTTCACCAAATCGTCAAACTGCACCTGATTAAAGCTACGCTTTTCTTTGGCCAACAATAGCGTGTTAAAAATTCCCTTGAAGTCAAAACGAGGCCTAAAGCCCTTCTTTTCCATATTCAAAAGCGCTTGGCCTAACTGATTTTTTTGAGCTTCAGTGTAGCCATTTGCCTGCCAAGCTTCTATAAATGGCTTATAGTCGGCTCCAAAACTAGCGGGGTTGGGGGTGGTGAGAATTCGGGCAATATCTGGGGTATAAACAATAGAATCCGTTGGCGTAGCTTCCTGCGCAAAAGAGCTCGGCAGAAACCACAACACAACTAATAAACTATATAAAATTCTTTTGACCAGAAATTGCATACGACCCCTCAACTGACCTTTAATAACGAGAAAAAGACGGAAATAATACTTTGAAACTACAGTTTCTTTAAAAGGATAGCCGCCCAGTTTTTCCTTTCTGTTGAATTCAACTTTTCGAAACCATTTGCTGTGGTACATTCCAGAATATCGGCCTCATCGTGGGTGTAAAAACCACTCAAGAATAAATGACCTCCCGGTTTTGTAAGCTTCGCATAGTGCTCCATTTCAGTCAAAAGCACATTTTTATTGATGTTCGCGTAAAGAATATCGAAAGGTGAATCAAAAGTGAATTCATCGATAGTGCCCATCAATACATCCTTTGGCTCAATAGCATTCAACGCAAAGTTCTCTCTGGCGTTATCAATGCACCAATCGTCAATGTCGGTGGCAGATACTTCCGAGGCACCAAGTTTTGAAGCCATAATGGCTAAAATTCCGGTGCCAGCCCCTACATCTAAAACCGTTTTGCCCTGATGGTCTAGCGTCATTTCCAAGGCCAGCATTTGGTGGGTGGTTTCGTGGTGTCCTGTGCCGAAAGACATTTGCGGGTGAATGATGATTTCATGCTTAAAGCCCGGCTTCGATTCGTGAAAAGTAGCACGCACAAAAATGTCAGTCCCTACTTCAATCGGATCGTAATTCTTTTCCCACTCTTCGTTCCAGTTTTGCTTTTCAATCTTATTCAACTCGTACCAAATGCGGGTTTGCTTTCGGTAATTATTAAAAAGCTGCTGCAAAGCAGGATGACTAAAAACGTCTTCAGAAATATATGCGTCAAAACCCACCTCGGTTTCAACGAAGGTATCAAAGTCCAATTCGCCCATTTCGGCAATTAGTATCTCGCCAAACGGCTGATCGCAATGGACTTTGATTTCTATGTAATTCATTGGTTTCAATTAAAATGACTTAGCAATTTCTACAAAGTCTCTGGCTTTTAAAGAGGCTCCGCCAATTAGGCCGCCATCAACATCAGGCTGAGCGAACAGTTCTTTTGCGTTGTCTGGCTTGGCACTTCCTCCGTAAAGAATAGAAATTTCATCTGCCACTTCTTGCCCAAACTGACCCGCTAAGAAATCACGCATCGATTTGTGCATGTCTTGTGCTTGCTGCGATGAGGCCGTTTTTCCAGTTCCAATTGCCCAAATCGGTTCGTAGGCAATTACAATTTTCTGAATTTCATCTTCTGTGAGGTGGAAAAGGCTTTCCGTAAGCTGGTTACATACATAGCTCACTTCTTTGCCAGACTCTCTGATTTCAAGCGATTCGCCACAGCAGAAAATTGGAGTTAATCCCATTTCTAAAGCCAAATCTACTCGCTTCGCAAGTTGATCGTTAGTCTCATTGTGGTATTGTCTTCTTTCGCTATGGCCAAGAATAACATATTCTGCACCTACAGATTTAATCATTTCGGCAGAAATATCGCCTGTATAAGCACCTGAAACGTGTTCGCTCATGTTTTGAGCGCCTACAAAAACCTTATCGCTTTCTTGGGCATTTTTTGCTACTTGGGCCAGGTGAATAAATGGAGAACACATAATGACGATGACGTCATCATTCAGTTCGTCATTCACAATGTTTACCACTTCAGAGGCCAGTGTAAGGCCATCGCTGAAGTTTTTGTTCATTTTCCAGTTACCTGCAACAATCTTTTTTCTCATTATCGGTTTGTTGTGTTTTGCCCAAAGATAATTCATTCTAACTTAGTTCGATGGCTTTTCAATACGAAGAACGCAAACCAAAGCGATTAGACCCTAAAGTGGCCAAGCTCAAAGCGGCCGATTTTTGCGCTTACCAAGAGCGTTCGCAGCAAGAGGTGCGCGATAAGCTGTATGGCTATGGCCTTCACCATGATGAAGTTGAGGAAATTTTATCCGACCTAATTACCGATAATTATATTAATGAAGAACGTTTTGCCAAAGCCTATGTTGGGGGGAAATTTAGAATAAAGGGTTGGGGAAAACGCAAGATTCTGCAAGGGCTGAAGCAACATCGCATTTCTGACTATTGTGTAAAAACAGGATTTAAAGAAATTGACCCCGATGATTATTACGCTACTCTCATGCGTCATGCAGAAAAAAAATTACCGACCATTAAAGCCGAAAACCAATATACCGTGCGTGGTAAACTGACGCAACACTTGGTAATGAAAGGTTTCGAAGGCGATTTGATCCGAGATGTAATTGAGGAGCTGTTAAAATAAGAATACATCATTATGGGCGTAGGGTCTTGACCTTCGGTACCGACCGATTACACGAGGCGCTACTCAAGGGTCGGCACCGAAGGTCAGACCTAGATTTCGCTTTCAATTCACCTCTCTATTGTTCTAAAAGTCAAGTTCACTTGAGGGTTTTTTATTTGACCCATTTCTTATCAGAAAATGGGCTCAACTCGATTATTAAAAATACATTAAGTAGGAATGACTTTGTTATAATGGAGTTGAGTTATCCATTGGTATTTAAGCTCGCGGTTGGTCAACTTTGCAATTAGTTGTCACTAGATTGAGCCACTATAATTAATAGCCAATTACTGTCTCTCCCAGAAAAAAGGAGGCTCAATATTCAAAGTACGGAGATATACATAGCCTTGGCCTCTATGGTGAATTTCGTTATCAATGCAATAAAAAATCAGGGCATGGTTGGTTCCTTCATATTGGCCAAAAGCATTCTCAACTTCTTGAAAGCGCTCAAGTTTGATTTGAGGAAATAACTCATTCAATTTTTCTGTTGACTCGTCCCAAAGTTTGAGAAGCCCTGCTTTAGTGGTTGGCTTCGCTTCAGCCTCAGATTCACCAAAGGATTTCCATTTCCCAGTGATAATTCCCGCTACACTGGGCACGGCCATGTGGATCATTTCTAGGGCCAATTCAGAAAATGGACGCATTCCGCCTACTGAATAGCTAAAAAGTTTGTCTTCTGGAAAAGCATCAATTACTCTGCGGGTAAGGTTTCGGTGTCCTTGCCATTGGGTTAATAAGTCGTTTGGGCTGATGACTGCTGCTGCTAATGTTTCGTTTTTCATATCCTGTGATTTAAGATTATGGTATAAACTTAAAGGGCGCTAGTGACAACCCTATGTCAGTAGGTTTTTGGGTGGAAGAATTTTTTTGGATTTGCGCTTGGCTAAGAAACAGGCACGGTCTGACCTACGGTACCGACCGGTAGGTCGCATTATGCACTATTCAAAGGTCGGCACCGAAGGTCAGACCATGCATATCAATTTTTGTGTAATTGAAAAAATAAGACAAACGTTACGAGAAAACTTTCTTGCGTTAGCAAAGAAAGGTGACGAAACAATCTGTTTGTTCTTTTTCGCTGCTGTTTTGAACTGATAGATTGCCACGTCACAACCTTTTGCTACCGCAAAGTTTG
>TARA_R110001599_G_scaffold24353_3_pt1 | contig 40864 bp, 34 predicted proteins | sample TARA_R110001599 | Tara Oceans TARA_R110001599 (sample SAMEA4398360) | marine metagenome | biome: Polar Biome; feature: [MES] marine water layer (ENVO:01000295) within the mesopelagic zone...; material: water (ENVO:00002006), including particulate matter (ENVO:01000060) such as...... | reverse complement strand
CACGGGACAGGCTTCACCCCTGACATTGTCAGGACGGAGAAATTCTAAAACATAATCCGGGTTTAACCTAGATTAGTCCAGGCAATAAACCAACTACCAATGTAGTGATAATCAGTAGTTATAAAAGATAATTGGGGTTTTATGCAGAGCTTTATATGTTTTTGAATTTTGTATAAAAAAATCTGGCTCGATTTATATAAAAGCAGACAATATGAAAATCAGGAAATAAATTATCCTCTCAAAAGCTTACCATCACCCAATTCAATGATGCGTGATGTTTTGTGTGCAAAATCCATATTATGAGTCACCACCAAAAGTGTTTTGTTGTAGGCCTCGGTAAGTTCTTTAAATATGTTAAACACAATGTCAGCATTTTTGCTGTCCAAATTACCTGTAGGCTCGTCACACATGATAATCAGCGGATCATTGATCATGGCTCTGGCTATGGCCACCCGCTGTTTTTCTCCACCAGACAATTGATAAGCCATTTTATGCGCCAATTTCTCTATGCCTAAATCTTTCAGGAATCCATAGGCATTGTGTTCTAATTCTTCTTCACTTAATTTATCTAACTTAAAGCCGGGTAACATCACATTCTTCAAAGTCGAAAACTCATTTAACAAGTAATGAAATTGAAACACAAAGCCGATCTTCTCATTTCGTATTGCCGCCAATTGCTTTTCTGATTTGCCTTTGACACTTATCCCATCTATAATAAGGTCTCCTGTAAAGTCTGAATCCATGGTGGAGAGAATATAAAGCAAAGTAGATTTCCCACTGCCTGATTTACCAATAATAGAAGCATACTCCCCTCTGGAAAGGCTGAATGAAACATCTTTCAAAACATCAACTTTTACGGGGTTTAAAAATGATTTGCTGATGGACTTGGCCTCTAAAATAATATTGTTTTCCATTTATTTCCCTCTAATAATGACTACAGGGTCAACCTTACTTGCTTTTTTGGCAGGGAACCAGCCAGCCAAAAAAGTAGTCACCAAAGCGAATATTGCGGCTATGGAATAATATTGAATACCATAATCAATCGGATAAGTAGTTACCGTCGGCATGGTTGGAGAGTCAAAGGGGATGGCATCTATGGTTAAGGAAAGCATGAAACCAAAAAGCACACCTGCAAATCCGCCAACAACACCAATACTCAAAGAGATTGAAATGAAAATCTTCTTAACATCATTACCGGCAAACCCCGTAGCCTTAAGTATGGCAATGGTATCCATTTTTTCATATATAAGCATATTAAGAATATTATATATACCAAATCCCGATACTATCAATAAGGTAATCCCTACAGCGTAGGAAATAATAGACCGCACTCCGCTTCCGGTTTCAAACTGAGCATTGGCCGTTTGAATATCCTCTGCATCAATTTTAAAGAAGTGCTCATATTCTTTGGCAATTGCCGGCGCCCGGTTTAGGTCCTTTAGTTTTACTTGAATGTCACTGATGTAATTATTATTTTCACCAAGTATTTTCTGAGTAGTTGACAAGCTGGCAAAACTCTGCACTTTGTCTATCTCAGAGATACCGGACTGAAAAAACCCAATGACTTTTAAGGAAAACTGCTCTCCTTCTGTGCTTGTGACCGTGACAATATCACCAACCTTAGCCCGCATGGTATTGGCAGCTCCTTGACCCAAAATTATGCTATTGTTTACATGATTGAGGTCCAAAGAATTTCCAGCAAAGACATAATCATTGAAGGAAAAATAAGCTGCTTCCTTCGCGGGATCTATCCCATTTATTATCCCATTCAAATCTATATTGCCTAAGTTATAGAAAACTTGAGCAGTTACTTTGGGGGCCACTCCCAATACCCTGTTATCCAAAGAAAGCTTATTGATTATTTGGGGAGCATTGTATATTTCTTTTCGCGAATTGGTAGGTTTTACTGAGCTTATAAAGTTATAATGGTCTTTGAAATCTTCACTCAACTCAATAGGTTGTATTTTGGAAGGAAGGATATCGTTGTAAAGTCTTATATGTGGGGTTCTATTCAACACTATCCCATCCAATAGTTGGTTTAAACCCTCCATAAAACCCAATAAGGAAATAAACAAAGCTATGCTGAAAGTCACCCCCACAGCAGCAACAAATGTCTGCTTCCATCTGGCTCTCATCAAGGCTCCGGAAATCTCTGTGATGTGTTTGACCTTCATTATTCCGGCAATTCTATCCTTGTATTTCCATCAATACCATTTTTAATTTCTACCAAATCATAATCCATTAGGCCTGTTGAAACCGTCCGGACTTCACCCCCTTCCAGTATCACAGAAGAGTCATTGAATAAATAATTTCTTGGGATGGTTAAAACCTTTTCTTTGGTTTGGATTAAAATACTGGCCTCTACTGTCAGGTTGGGAAAAAGTTGGGCAGGCCTTTTTATAAACTTCGCCTCTGCCTGAAAAGACCTTGTACGTGAATTCATCATTGGATCAATGGAAATTATCTCAGCTTCGAAAACTTGAGACTGGTAGCTATCCATTCTAATAAAAACCCGCTGACCTTTATTCACTTTTACTCTATCAAATTCATCAATATTCAGTTCAATTAAAAAATCAGCACCCCCAATCACAGCCGCTGCCTCTGAACCATTGATTAGGTCCCCCTCTTCTCTATTTACCTTATAAACCCGTCCATCTACCTCACTTTTAATGACATAATCATTTTCCAATAATTTCGCGATCTCTAAATTATTTTTGCTTTGTTCGGACTGTAGTTCAAGTTGCCTCTTGACCTCCTCATAATTGGTGTGGGCAGTTGCTAGGTTCAATTTTGCATTTTCATAGTCCAATAGCCTTTTTTCTAAAGTCACTTTAGTCCCAATACTTTTGCTCCACAGCTTTTTTTGTCGCAGATACAAAATGGAGTCATTGGTCAATTTCTTTTTTGCAAAAGCTATGGCATTTTCTGCATCAAGCAATTTATTTTCGTTAACCGAAAAATCAGCGGCCACCGATGCAAGCCTCGCATTTTCAGTAGCAATTTTTGTGTTTTCATTGTCCAATTGAAAAATAGGATCCCCCTTTTTTACCAAAGAGCCTTCCTCTACAAATACCTTTTTAATAGGACCATTTACTTTTCCCTGAACTTCATATTGATTTTCACTCTTTATAAAGCCTGATGCATAGACACTTTCTGTTATGCTTTTTAATTCAGGAATAATTACATCCTTCTTATTGCTGCAGGAGAACAATGAGGAAACAAACAACAGCAATACAACTCGAATACAATTATTCATTCATCTGTTTTTATCGTTCTTTCACTTCTTACCATATTCAGCATTAAAGATCAAGGATAAATTTATAGGGTGCTGCCGAAGCCAAGGATTTTATGCCTATAATTAATGCGTTTTTAGGCTAACTTATTAATTTAGTAAGTATAAGTAAAAGAAATATTATTATCAACCCATTTAAACGACTATTAATAATCCATTCCCCTGAAACAAAGAAAGACACACCCTAAATAATAAAAGTTTTGGAAATGGAGAACAGCAGAAATTGCCCAGCTTATAAGCAATAGCATTGAAAAAGGATAAAAAGGAAGTCTAGGCTTTCCCGGTAGGTTTGATCAATAATTCATTAACATTAACTGTGTCTGGCTGATTTAAGACATATAACACAGCCTGAGCAATGTCTTCCGGTTGAAGCTTGGCCTCATCTCCCCCATAATCTTTGTCCTCCAGCAATTCTTTGTCGGTAATATCATTTCTTAGATTCGTGGCTACAGTTCCCGGCTCAATAGAGGCCACTCGAATATTAAATTCCGGAGACAACTCCATTCGCATGGCTCTTGACAGGGCAATAAGCCCAGCTTTTGACGCACCATATACGGCACCTCCCTGATACAACTCTTTTCCATCCACGGATGTAATGTTTACAATATGTCCGGACTTTTGGCGCTTCATTTCCGGCAATACTTCATAAATACAGCGAAGCACTCCCTTCACATTTACATCTATGGTCTGCAACCATTCCTCAAGGTGCCTGTTCTTCATATAGCTCAAAGGCATTACACCGGCAGCATTTACCAAGATATCAATACGACTGTATTTGTCTTTTATTTTCTTAAAACCCTGGGACACACTTTGACTATCACTTACATCCATTTCCACCGCCATGCTTTCATGAGGCAATTTTGCTTGGATATTTTTTAACTTTTCAATGCTTCTACTTGCCAAAATGACCGTACATTCATTTTCGGAAAGCGTGGTGGCTATTGCTTTACCAATACCACTACTGGCACCAGTAATTACTGCAACTTTATTTTCAAATTCCATAATTCTTCGATTTAGCTAAAAATTCATTTGGAATAACAGGTTCAAAAATCAAACCATAGTTATTAAAATGAGGTCGACAACTTCGAAAATTGACTAATTAAACAGTAATTTCATACTTGCAAGGAACATTCATCCTGAACATTATTAAACCCATAGTTCTATTTTATTTTTACAGATAATTTTAATACTTTCTTCACGAAGTGACTTTCCAATTTTTTCCCTAAACCCGTGGATTTGGGATAGATTTCTTCATATCGTTATTTGAGATATTATCAGTAAAAAAAATAAATAGTACTTAATTGTAGATTTAATGAATTCATATAAAATTTTCTTATCAATCATAGGCTCATTTTTATTATTTCAGTGTTGCAACAATAATATTAAAAACACTAGCGAAAAACCACTTTCTGGCATCCCAATTATAATAGATACTTCCAAAGTACTAGACTCCATCGATGTATCCACCATAATAAAAAAATTAGAAATTACCCCTTTAAAACCTAATGAAGGAGATTATATCTCTGAAGTTTGGAAGGTGGAATTCCATGACAATTTTTTGATTGTTTTAGATAGGTATGGTAGCAATCGAATTCATATTTACAATACTAAAGGAGAATTGTACAAAAGCATTGTTCCGACTGGCAACGGTCCAAATGAAGTTTCCACGATCACAGACTTTTGGATTAATAATAAAGGTAATCTCGAAATTTTTGATTCTTCACTAAATCGAATATTGATTTTTGATGAAAATTATATGCCAAAAAAAAGTTTTAAGGGTGAGGATCGTCTTTCATTAACTGCAATCCAAAAGATTGAAAATAAATACATAACCTATGGTGGTTTCAATTCTTCCCATCATAATGAGTACTTTAAAGTCGGTATTTTCGATGAGACCTTTAAAATTGAAAATGCAGCTTTCCATTTTGATGAAGTTTTTAGAGGGGCTCTAATTTCAACTCCAACCGCTCCATTTGGAAAGGTTGGAGATGAATACCTATTTTCACAGAATTATGACAACACAATTTATAACATAAGTAAATCGGGACAATTTACTGCACGGTTTCAACTAAACTACTCTCCTAACCCCCTCCCTTATGATTTCAATGAAAAAGTAGTAAGGCAAAATAGTAATTTGTTTAAATCTCAAGATGTGGATTTCAAAAGAATAAATAAGCTTTACAAGGGTTATTCCGGCTTTAGAGGGAAATGGTTAGAGTCAATCAACTATTCCATTTTCAGTTCTTTCGACGAAAAACAACAAGGTTTTGTTTGTATTTACGATAAGGACAATAAGAAAATTATTGCCAAAGGTATAAGCCTATATCTCACTGACAGTCGCTTAATTATTCCCTATCTTCCCTATTTTTCTACCGTTAATCCATCAGAGAATTGCTTTTTCACTGTTATCACTAAACATGAATTAATCAATTTCATAGCAAAAGATAGCCCTTTCTTTGGATTAGTCAATAAAGAGGAAAGTGAAAGCAATTTTCTTGTTAAAATTTCATTGTAATAAATCCTATTTAAAGGAAAAATTATCATCCTGTAGTTAATGTAATAAGGGTAGACTGGCCATATAATTGCATGGTAAGCATCTCCATTTATTCCTCCCCTTTCTCGGTTTTAATAAAAGCATCCAGACGCTTTTGATAGGCAGCCTTGTCATCTTCATAAACAGGCATCAGCCCTTTTTTCTCGGGGAAGGTTTCCATATGTAAAGTTTGCGTTGGAAAAGCAAACCTAACCCCTAATTCATTGGCAAGTCGTATCGCTGATAGAATCAAATCCTCTCTTGCCTTTAGTTCTTCCGGCCAAGAAGGCACCTTAAAAAAGACATAAAACATAATGTCCAAACTATAAGCTGAAAGATTGTTCAAATAAATATTGTAATAGTCTTTTCTAGTTTTAGGGTGATTTTGAACAATTTTACGTAAGCCACTTAAGTAAACCTCAATCAACTCCGGAGGAGTATCATAGGTAATGGTAATATTGGTATAAAACCTCCGATATTTTCTAAGTCCATGGTTATCAACAGTGGCATCAGCAATTTTACCATTCGGGATATAAACCAATGAGTTTCTAAAAGTCCTGACCCTGGTTGAACGAAAGCCTACTTCCTCTACTGTCCCATCTACTTCCCCACTAGTGATCCAATCACCTACCTGAAATGGTTTGTCTATAAAAATCATAACGGAGCCAAAGAAATTTTTGATGGTATCTTGTGCCGCCAAAGCAAAGGCAAGACCACCAATAGACAAACCTGTAAGGAAAGGGACAATATCTATACGTAATCCGTATTTTAATATAAATAGAGAACCTATAACAATTACAAAAGTCTTGAGGGTCTTCCGGACCAAAGGCACCAATTGGTCATCTAAGGTAGAAGTGGTCTTATCAGCCATCCTTCCCATATAGGCTGAAAGCACATCCACCAACTTATAAAAGATGACCGTAACGATAAAAGGTTCTGCGGCATTCAGGAGTATGGTAACCCAAGAGGCCACACTAATCGGAAGTTGTAAAACCCGAATAAAAATAGCCAAGAGCAAAATTATAATGTAAATACTTATTATTCTAGCCACTGGAAGGAGGTACTGCTTCGCAATTTGTCCATAACCTGATTTGATGAGGAAGTAATAAAAAAGCCTATCGATCAGTAGAGTGAAAAGTTTATGGCTTGTAAAAACCATCAAGACTAAAAAGAAAATACCTGTTAACTGCCATAAGTAAAGACCAAAATAACTTTGGCTACCTATTCTAGGCAATATATCAAGCAATTTAGCTGTCCCCAAGGGATAGGTTTCTTGGTGTAATGCTTTTATATTTTTAACAGTGGCCGAAGAAAACTTCCAACGATCTCCGACTTTCTCCAGATAAACGGCAGGAAGCATTAGCTCATCAAAAACATACACTTGCTGACCATTCCTAACAGAATCTCTAAAGTCGGCAGAATTAGGCACAGTGTTCATCCGAACAAAAACACCTTTACCATCAAAAACCTGCTTCAGTTTTACAGCTAGGGCAGCTGCGTCCTGCCCTTCACTTCCCTGCATATTCAATGCCTTGGCAGCAATTTCAGGATTATAATTTGGTTCATTCAGGTTATAGAAAAAAGTATAGGTCGTGTGATAGGGAGAGCTGAAATTATTGTGATCTGTGGTGTCTTCAAGAATCAATGATCTGGAATCAAAAACTTGCGCTTGAACAGAAAACAAAAACCCAAAAAAAACTAAAAAGCCTATTACTAATCTATTTCGCATGCAATTATCCATAATTAATTATACCCCTCACTTATTAAAATTTCCTTCTTCATTAATTTATAATGGTATCTTATACTCATAAAGCTTGTCCCCATATACTGTTACAAGCGTATATTCATTTTCACTTCCCGAAAAGTTGATCCAAAGACTTTGACTAATACTGATTGGTTTTTGATTGATCAGTTGACCTTTCCCATTGTACAAATAGGCAAAATCCTGAACTTTATCCAATACTGCGAAAATTTTATTCCCATCACCAAAGGAAAAATACTTGTATTCTAAAGCGCTTGAGGGAATACTCATCTCAAAAAACACCTGTTCATTTGGTTTGAGCACTTTAAGCTTATTGTACTCCTCTATAACCCAAACGTAATCAGATTTATTCTGATCGTTGACCAAATTAAACTTGGTATCTGTATCGGGTCTAAGCAATTGATTTCTATAAGTAAGCTCACCTTTGAAGTTCACATTTATCACCTCTCCAGCCTCATTGACTGTCACGAGCTTGGAAGGCTCTTTGTTCTTGCTTTCTTCAATGGCATAAGCTGTGGAAATGCCACCCCCAAGTAGAATGCCACCACCTACTTTCGACTCCCCTTTGCGGTTAAACAGGTTTAGTTTACCATTGTTGTGAAGACTGACCATAAAATCGCCCAATCCGGGTTCACGGTGGTGACCTGGCATATAACTTAAAGGCCCAGCACTGTTGGTATTTGGTGACCAGCCTTCCAGCAAATTGCCTTTCTGATCATAAAGATACAAGTCTCCCTCCGTGTCTGCTACAAAATACCTGTAACTTCGATTGTTGTCATAATCCAATACATTTAAAAAGGCGATTTCTTTGTCCTCTACAAAAGGAATGGGATATTCAGGTAATAAATTCCCATATCTATCAAGGGCATAAATAAAGTCCCTTGTAGCAAAAACCAGCTGAAGTTTACCATTTTTAAAATAATCAATTTGGTGAACCTCACTTAAAACAGCACTTGGAATTCTCTGAGAAAATACCCGCTCCCCTTCACCACTTATAAGATGTATAAAATTGTCTTCATCCTGCACCAAAAAATCAGTGCTTCTATCATTGAAATTTTGAATTCCCTTAGGCCCAAAAATCAAGGGCTTATCAAAAGATGTACTTCTGGATTCGGAAAGAATCATTTGCCTATTTATTTCCGGCTCACCTAAATCAATGTCCAAATTGATTTGCACGCTACCTTCCTTAAAGATGGAAATATTTAGCCAATCAAAAGAGCGAAAAATAGGAGCATACTTTTGAAATACCGGGCTCCAGGCAGCATCACTATTTTGAATTAAAATGGGGTAAAACCGGTCATTGTTCAATATCAAACGAATAGGGGCTCCATTGTTTTGTTCCTTCAGTAAGTCCTTGTAAACAAAAGATTTTCCCCAGGTATTGTCATTGTAAAAATCCTCCAAAAGGTTTTTTACTGTTTTTAGACTGTTACCAATTATCAGATGATCTCCAGCCATAGAAACGTAACTCCTAGAAAAGCCTGTAAAATTCCCCTCAAAAATATGGGCAGGAAACTCTTCTATGTCAAGCATAAAGATTTCTTTTCCCATAAAATATTCTTTGAAGAGCTTTGTGCTATCGTTTTGACTTACTTCTAAAGCAAATTTTTCCAGATTTAGGTACCTCCTTGCAGTGTTTTCTGGATGAAGTAAAAGAATTTGGTTAGGGTTTCTATCAAATAGATTTTCTTCAAGCACCATTGTGGCTTCCCCTCCCAATCCATTCAAAAAATCCTGTATTTCCAGGCTTTCGTCTAGTGTAGCTACTATTAAAGGCCTTGGTTTAAATGCCAAATTAGGTATTTGTTTGAACCCTTGAAAACTCGAAAACAAGTATTGGGTGACCCATGCAGCCCTATTGCTTATTACCGGAGCAAAGGACAGGCCACTAGGAACATTACCTTCAAATTCCATGGTGCCTGTTGTCCCATTGGTATACATTTGTCCACTAAACAAAATGGAGGTATCACTGAAAGCAGGGACCAAATTTGAGGACAATTTGTTCTCTCTAAGGTTTTTCAATAATAGCTCTGCATTGTCGTCTGTCAATTCATTGACCAAAGCGGCAAATCCTTCACCAGAAAACCTTAGTACCCCTCTGGAATTCAATGGGGTTGACGGTTGGAAGAGATGAGGTTGGGATTGTTTGAAGTTTTTCAACTCCAAAGATTTTGCATAGCGTATGCCATCTTCTACAAGAAAAGAAGTATGGCTTCCCATCAACACATTTTCAAAACGGGTAAAGGTAAAGGTTTGCTCTCCCCTTTCGGTTTTAAACTCGTAGAGTTCCACTCCACTATAATTTCTTTTCTTTAAACCAGGAATACCATTATCAGGTCCTTCTTCCAGGTTTTTAAGGAATTCAAAAAAATGCTCGTTCTCAAAAGCAACAGAAATTAAAAACCCAAATGCACCTTTTCCAATAGGGTGCAATGACAAGCGAAATCTATGCCCTTTAAGGTATTTATCAAGGTTTCCATTTTTCCCAGTTATACTGTCCAGTAAAACCAATTGGGATTCCACATCAGCAAGAGCGGGTAAATTGTGAAGTTTCTCCCATACGGGTTGGTTCACCAAGTTGTTCCAATACCCCACAGGGTCATTGGTTTCAAAAACGAAAATGGCATTTGAGGGAACTACTTCCAACCCATTTAACTTGGAGTCAAAAAAATCATCCTTCACCAATAGGAAAGCGATGAATCCAAACACCAAAATCAATAAAATTATCAGCAGATTTTTCAATAGGCCCTTTTCATTTAATGTTTACCAACTACACATAAAAAAACAAAAAAATCCCAACGATTCAAAGTTGGGATTTTTTTATGACAATATAAATTTCTAATTATTTGTTTCCGATTTTATCCAAAACGGCCATCACTTCTTTCACATGACTTCTTGAAACTTCCAATAGCGCTTTTTCATCGCTATTCAAATCCAATTCAATAACTTTTTCAATACCATTTTTACCAAGGACTACAGGTACTCCCAAGTAACAATCATCAATTCCATATTCTCCTTCTAACTTAATACATACAGGGAATACTCTTTTTTGATTCTTAACGATCGCTTCTACCATTTGAGCAGCTGCAGATCCTGGTGCATACCATGCAGAAGTACCCATCAATTTAACAAGCTCTCCACCACCAGATTTGGTTCTTTCGATAATCGCATCTAAAGCTTCTTTACCAATTAATTCAGTAACAGGGATACCTGCAACGGTAGTATATCTTGGCAATGGCACCATGGTATCTCCATGTCCACCCAATAAGATCGCTTGAATTTCTTTTGGAGAAACATCAAGAGCTTCAGCCAAGAATGCTCTATATCTAGCAGTATCAAGGATTCCTGCCATACCAATTACTTTTGTTCTTGGTAATTTAGAAACGATATGAGCCTGGTAGGTCATTACATCCAATGGATTGGAAACGATAATGATAATGGCATCTGGCGAATGTTTAACAACATTTTCTGTTACCATTTTCACAATACCAGCATTGGTTTCGATTAAATCGTCTCTGGTCATACCAGGCTTACGTGGTAAACCTGAAGTAATTACTACTACATCAGATCCAGCAGTTTTAGAATAATCGTTTGTACTTCCTATAGTTCTGCTATCATAAGCATTGATAGGGGCTTTTTGCCAGATATCCAATGCTTTGCCTTCAGCAACACCTTCTTTGATATCAACTAATACTATTTCTTCAGCTATTTCGCGGTAGGCCAATACATCTGCACATGTGGCACCAACATTTCCGGCTCCGACTACGGTTACTTTCGTCATTTCTTATAATCGATTTAGATTGATGTTTTTTTTCAAAATTTGCGCTAAGATATTAAAGAATGTGCTTTATATGAAGGATTCATCATAATTATTCAAACATCTGCCCGAGGTTGAAAAATCCATAGGATTTCTTGTAGGAAGAAAATAGCTGTTGGTTCCTACTGTTGTAGAAGGTTGCCAGTGAACTCATCATTTTAGCTTTGATCTTTTGGTTACTCTGAAAAATGTCTAAAATAGCATAATTTGGAATTACCCATAAAATTGCCTCTTCTGTATCTACTATCGCTGTATAAATTCTTTTGGAATTTTCCAGCATAGAATTTTCACCAAAAGGTTCGCCTTCTTTGATTTTTATTATGGTTTCAAAATCTTTTCGAATATCAATATTCAATGTTACTTCACCTTTTTCAAGGATATAAAGTGCCTGACTTGGGTCATTCCTGAAAAACACAACCTCATCCTGCACATACTTTCTTTGATGAATAGCAGGCAAAAATCTGGACATTTCCTCATAATTCAGGTGCTTAAAGAATTTTACTTTGCCTAAAAAAGCAAACTTCTCCCGCTCAGCAGGACTGTATGTTTTTCTAAAAGGGTTATTCATCTATATGTTTATTTATATAAAACACCTTTCTGGTACTTGGACTTATCTTGAATCTCTCATCTATTCTAAACCCCAGCAACCACACGATCTTCTCTTTGGAACAAAGCACCTTTACTTTGTTCTTTTTGATCAGCGGCACCTTATTGTCTATTAGATAGTCGCTTATTTTTTTGAAGTTATGCATCCCTAAAGGCATAAATTTATCTCCCTGCTCCCAGGTTCTCAATGTCAAAGGGAAATCAAGTAAATCTAAATCAAGTAAGGCATTCTCTGAAGATCGATCCAAAGGCCTTACAGAATCAAGCTTGGCACAATTGTACCAGGTCTTCCCGTCAAGGGAAAATCCATTTTGTTCTAAATCTATTTCTACGGGTTTATCAATTTCTGGTTGTTTCCCCAGTAGCAAACTATCTCTGTCAATATTGAGCACCCATCCTTCCGATAGAAACTGCTTCCCTGCTTCATGACTGTCTATAGCACACAAGATATCCTCAATTTGGGCATATACAAAACCTTTTTTTCTTAACCAGTAAAAAAGTAAGGAGGATCTTCCTGGCGCCCCAAGTAGGCTATTAAAAGGCATGATCTCAAAACCTTCTTTAGAGATCACGTTTGCGCTAATCCACTGGTCAAAAAGATAAAAGAATGCTTTTCCAGTGTCCTTTATTCTATCAAAGCTGTACTGTATCAATTCCGGCCCCTTGGGATCGAATTGATGAAACAAAGGCAATAGCTTGTGACGGACAAAATTTCTTTTGTACACGGTCTTTTCATTGCTACTGTCCTCCCTCCATGTCAAGTTATTTTCATTCAGGTAGGCCAATATTTCTTGTCTAGAAAAAGGCAAAAGAGGTCTTCGTATAAAATCTCTTTTACTACTCATTCCATACACCCCCTCTATCCCTGTTCCTCTCAATAAATTGAGCAATACCGTTTCTATCTGATCGTCAGTATGGTGAGCTACAAGAACTCCCTGTGTGCCCAAACTGGTATTTAGCTCTTCAAACCAACGGTACCTCAATTCCCTAGCTGCCATTTGTAAAGAAACTCCCATTTCCTCCATATAACCAAGGGTATCAAAAACTTTGGTATGTACAGGAATGCCCAATTGCATGGCAAAATTTATCACAAATTTCTCATCTGCATCACTTGCTTCCCCTCTAAGTTGAAAATTACAATGTGCTATCGCTATATTGAAGCCGTTTCTATGGAGCAAGTGCGTCAAAACCACACTATCTATTCCGCCACTGACCGCCACAAGGTAGGGCAATTGCACATCCAAAATTTTATTTTTGCGTACATGATCTATAAATCGCTCCAGCATAAACCAAAAGTACTATTTTATATTAATTTTGCCTCGGAAATCAATTCGAATGACAAAGATCAAATTTATTTTATTTTGTTTACTAACTTCTTTGGTCTTTACAAAGGTCCAAGCCCAGAAGGAGCAAAGCCGTGTGGAAATATTACAAGCAGAGCAACTTTTAGGAGGCAGCGGTTTTGAAAGATTACTGACAGATGTGATTCTAAAGCACAAAACATCATTAATCTACTGTGATTCTGCCCATTTCTATTCAGAGGACAACCTTGCCAAACTTTTTGGTAATGTCAAAATAGATGATCAGGAGGATTCGGTCACCGTCACTAGTCGTTATGCAGAGTATGACGGAAACACTCAGCTTGCTTTGTTACGTAACAATGTAGTATTGGTCAATGAAGGCACTACACTATACACGGACTTCCTGGATTATAACCGAGCCAATGGAGAAGCCATATATTTTAATTCCGGGATGGTCAAGGACAGTACCAATGTACTGACAAGTGAAAAAGGGATTTATGAAACCCAGATTGAAAAAATCACCTTCAATAAAAAAGTGGTTTTAGAAAATCCTGATTACACCATGAGGTCCAATTCACTTTTTTACTACACTACTACAAAGATTGCTGAGACAGAAAAGCTCACCAATATCCTTTCAAAAGATGGAAACAGGTTAAATGCCCAAAAAGGGAGTTTCTACGATACTGAAAATAAAATTTTCAGATTTTATGATGGTGATGTTGAATCAGAGACCAGTATCGTGTACGGTGAGGAACTCTTCTTTGACGAGAATGCACAATACTATGAGGCCAAGGAAAACGTAAGTATTTATAACAAAGAGCAAAATGCTGAAGTCTTTGGAGATGAGGGAAAATATTGGGAGGGGAAGCAGTACTCCGAAGTTTATGGAAATGCCTTGGTTCGAAAATATTTTGAGGTTGACACCTTATTCATGATTGCAGACACCCTTATCTCTCAGGATGGACAAAATGCTGAGGACAAATACACACTTGCATACCCCAACATGCGATTAATAAAAGGAGAATTGGCAGGAAGGGCGGATTCTATGGCCTATATCTACGCAGACTCAACGGTGCATCTTTATACTGACCCAATATTGTGGAACAACAAAAGCCAAATCACTGCTGATAGCATACAGTTTACAATTGCCAATCAGGAAATCGACCAAGCTTTATTGAAGGACAATGCATTTGCCATTACAAGAGATACCATCGCCAATTTCAATCAAATCAAGGGAAGAAAAATGACAGGCTACTTTCTAGATGGAGATATGGAAAAATTGGATGTGGAAGGCAATGGAGAATCATTGTATTTCGCCATTGAGAATGACACTACCATAAAGGGGATAAACAAATTGCTATGCGGGAGAATAATCATGGAATTCAAGGAAGGAACCGTCTCAAGAATTAGCCATACCATAAAACCAGAAGCCTCCTTTACCCCTCCCCATTTATTTGAAAAAGGAGAGCAAAAATTAGAAGGTTTTATATGGAGAGGTGAGGAAAGACCAAATAAAAAACAGATAGATGATTGGCGAACGCCTAAAATAAGAGACAAAAACCGTTATAGCTTCTTTGATGAACCTGAGGTAGAACTGCCTTACCCTGAGAATGATGAAATACAAATTCTTATCGATAATTAATAACTATTAGAGCACATATTACATTTTTATGAAAAAAAATAATTTTATAATTTTTTTTTAACGGCGAAGAATAAAAAAAATTTCATCATTGTTAACATTTTTTAACCCAAACCTACTGATAAAGTGGAACCAATTTGGTATTTTTATACGTATATACTTCTAAAAGAGGAGAGAAATCCACTGTTAACATAAATCGAAATATATAGAACTGAACTCTACATGAAAATATTTTTATCACTTTTAATCACCTTACAATTGTTTGCGCTACAGACTGTAGATGGAAGACAAGTTCGTGTGCTTAGTGATAAAATTGAGTTTAGTGGCAAAGTAAATACAACACAGAGGAAAACCCTTATCCTTCAGAATGACTCAAACGAAAGTGCTACGTATTATCTGCGCTATCTTCAGGGAAATGTAGGTTCTTCACAGAACATACTAATCTGCATGGGTGAAAATTGTTTTGATCCAAGAAATGAACTTTCTCAAATTAGGTTTACTCTTGCCCCTGGCGAGGTCGCAACCAATATTTACATAGAATTTGAATTGGGCATTACGCCAACAAAAGGAACCTTCGATTTACATTTCTTCAACACATCCAACCCAAGGGATGCTTTTATTGTGGAAAATGTATACAATGTTACCTCTGATCAACCTACAGACAATGTAAGTCATAAAGATGTGGACATGGGTGAAATATATCCAAACCCAAGCGTCAGAACATCACAGATAGAATACAAAATTAAAAATCCAAATGCCAATGTCAGGGTAGTGATCAATAGCTTTATAGGCAATCCTATTTATGATTTTCATCTGGATGCCAGCCAAGAAACCCTAATAATCCCAGTAACAGACCTGAATCCAGGTACTTATTTCTACACTTTGATCGTTGACAATAAAAACATTGTCACCAAAAAACTCTACGTCAAAAGATAAGAATGAGCAGAAGCAGTAGAACTGCCTTGATAACCAATTATTAATCCATTATATTTGCAGGTCAAATGACAAAAGTACACCAATACATATTTATTTTCCTTGCCTCATTGCTAACTTTCGGTTGTGGTGAATTTTACAAGTTAGAGAAGAGTACCAACTGGGATGAACTCTACGAAGCAGCCAACAGGTACTATGATGAGGGCGAACACAACAAGGCCATCATCCTGTACGACAGGGTTTTACCTGTTATCAAGGGTAGTGGAAAGGCAGAGTTAGCAGAATTTAATTATGCTTATGCTCATTTTAGGACCAAGAGATATATTGAAGCAGCAGAATATTTCAAAACCTTTTTTGACACCTATAATCGTTCCCCACTAGCTGAGGAGGCTTTGTTTATGAATGCCTATTCCTTGTACTTGGACTCTCCGGATTTCAATCTGGATCAAAGAAGTTCAAAGGAAGCCGTGAATGCGATCCAATTATTTATGAATCGATTCCCTGAATCTGATTCTTATGAGCGGGCGATTTCTATGATCGACAATCTTCAAAAAAGGTTTGAGGAAAAAGCATTTGAAGAATCCAAAATGTACTATCGCCTCACTGAAGGATTATTTCCAGGTGAGTTTTATAGAGCTTGTATTGTCAACTTTCAGAATTTTGCAAAATCATTTCCTGACAGTGATTACAATGAAGAGTTGGCTTTCAAATTGGTAGAAGTTAGTGCTGCCTATGCTGAAAGAAGTGTTTTTGATAAAAAAGAAGAACGATTCAGTCAGTCCTTGGATTTTGCAAAAGACTTTATGAAAAAGTATCCTGAAAGTAAATACTTAGAAACTGTCAATGAAATTCACGCAGAATCGAAAGAAAAACTGGATGATCATTATGACATCAAGGAAAAGTATGAAGCCAGGACAGCAGAGGCATTAAAAATACGAGAAGAAGAAAAAAAGAATCAGGAAGCTACAGAAGCATTAAAGAAAGTAGGCAATTAAAAACAATTATATATATGGCTATTAATCCATCAATTATCACCAGAGATTTAGACAAAGTGGCTGAGAAATCAGGAAATCTTTATCAATCCATTTTCACTATCTCTCAAAGGGCCAAGCAGATTTCATCTACAATGAAAGAAGAGCTTAACAACAAGCTTTCTGAATTTGCTTCGACTGTAGACAACCTTGAAGAAGTGTTTGAAAATAAGGAGCAAATAGAAATCTCAAAATTCTATGAAAGAATGCCTAAACCAAGTACTTTGGCTATGGAAGAATTCATGGAAGACAAAGTAATGTTTAGGTTCCCTGAAGAGGAGGAAAGCCAGTCTTAAGATGCCACTATCAGGCAAACGTATTCTACTTGGCGTAACTGGAGGAATAGCGGCATACAAAGCAGCTCATCTAATTCGGTTATTGGTCAAATCACGAGCAGAGGTCAAGGTCATAATGACGACTTCTGCTCTTGACTTTATAACCCCACTTACTCTCGCTACCTTATCAAAAAAACCAGTTCACATTGATTTTTTTGATAAAAAAACAGGAGAATGGATCAACCATGTCGCTTTGGGAAATTGGGCAGACCTTATGGTAGTTGCACCCCTTTCGGCCAACACCTTGGCAAAATTCGCCACAGGACAAAGTGACAGTCTACTAACCTGCACCTATCTATCCTGTACTAGCCCTGTACTTGTAGCACCGGCAATGGATTTGGACATGTATCAGCATCCCTCTGTGCTAGGTAATCTCCAGACACTGGAAGGTTACGGAAATCATGTGATGGAGGCAACATCTGGAGAATTGGCCAGCGGACTGATAGGCCAAGGTAGAATGCCGGAACCAGAATCAATACTTGAGGCCATCATAGGAATACTAAACCCTGACACCGTATTTACTGGTAAAAAATTCTTAATTACCGCCGGACCTACGCAGGAAGCGATTGATCCGGTAAGGTACATTAGCAATCATTCAAGTGGCAGAATGGGTATTTCCTTAGCGGAAAGAGCTGCAGAAAAAGGTGCTAAGGTTACCCTAGTATTGGGGCCTACGGCTTTGAAACCAAAGCCACATCCCAATATAGAGACCATATCAGTAGTGACTGCATTGGAGATGTTTAATGCCACAAAAACCCACCACACTGAATCACAGGTGGTCATATTTTGTGCAGCTGTTGCTGATTACCGATCAGAAAAGCCTTCTGATCAAAAAATCAAAAAGAAAGAAAATGCACTAAATATTTCCCTAATAAAAAATCCAGACATTGCTAAAGCCCTAGGTGAAAACAAAAAGCAAGGTCAGGTTCATGTGGGGTTTGCCTTAGAAACAGATGAAGGTTTAGGCAGTGCTGAAAGGAAATTAAACGAAAAAAACTTTGATTTTGTGGTTTTAAACTCCCTACTAGATCCTGAAGCAGGCTTTCAAAAGAACACAAATCAGGTTACCATACTATCAAAAGGGAAGGAAAAAATAAAAACTCCAGTATTGACTAAGGACAAATTGGCCACGCAAATACTAGATAGGATAGCTTCCATTTTAGAAAACCAGAAGTACAATAATGTCGTTTAGTAATTAGCGATAAAAAATTATTTTAATTCCTGTAATTTAGGAAATTGGGTAAATCATCTGTTATAAGAAATAGTATACTCTTCAGATTGTACCTTTACAAAAGCTGCTGAATCAAATTGTAGAAGTTTTAGCAGGTAACGAATGGCAATAGCCCATTTCGGATTATTATGTATTTGGGTTATAATAATTTAAAGATCAAATGATACGTCCGGTAGTTTACTTATTGTTCTTATGTTTATCTATGGCATCCTTTCCGGTGCTATCACAGCAACTCAATTTCACTGTTACCATTAATAGTGAACGTGCCAAAACTCAGGATACAGATATTTTTGATCAGATGAAATCTGCCTTCGAACAGTTTTTGAATGCTAGAAATTGGTCCGATACGGAACTCAAGCCTCAAGAAAGAATAAAAGGCAACTTGTTAATTACCATCAATGACATGCCCCAAGTAGGTTTGTTCAGTGCTACGGTTCAAATTCAAACAGTTCGTCCAGTGTATGGATCCAATTATGAAAGTTTGATTCTAAATTTCGCAGACCGTAACTGGACATTTGAATATACAGAATCACAGCCTTTGGAGTTCAACCAATATTCGTATTTAAATAACATTACTTCATTGCTATCCTACTATGCCTATATAGCACTTGGGATAGATTATGATTCCTTTTCACCAAGAGGAGGAGATTCTTTTTTCGAAACAGCCAACAATATAGTAGCCAATGCCCAACAATCCTCAAATCCTGGATGGAATCAGAACCCGTCAGACAAACGGAACAGGTATTGGCTGGCAAATGATCTGTACAACTCACAGGTTATGGTTCCAGTAAGGGATGCTTATTATCTTTATCATAGGAAAGGGCTGGATTTATTGACTACGAATCCAACAGAAAGCTACCAAAATATCCTGGAAGCCATTAAATTGATACAAGAAGCCAATCAGGTGCAACCAAATAGTATTCTAACGATTAGTTTTATGGATGCTAAATCGGATGAAATTAGCAAGATACTTAAGGCTGCTCCCATGGAATTGAAGGAAGAAGCCGTAGAAGTATTGCTCAAGGTAGACCCTAACAATGCCAGAAAATACAATGATATTTTGAAAGGATAATCCTCAATTTTGGCTAATTTTGACACCTTAAACGAAACCAAAGCAACATGTTAACCAACCTTAGCATTACCAACTATGCTTTGATAGAAAAATTAGAAATGGAACCCTGTGCCGGTCTCAATATGATCACCGGTGAAACAGGAGCCGGGAAATCCATTATGCTTGGGGCAGTGGGCCTACTATTGGGAAATAGGGCTGATTCCAAAGCATTATATGATGAGCAAAAAAAATGCATTATTGAAGGCGTATTCAATATCCAAAATTATGGTTTAGAAAGTTTCTTTGAGAAGGAAGAGTTGGACTATGAATCGGCATGCATTATTCGGCGGGAAATTTCGCCATCGGGAAAATCTCGTGCTTTCATTAATGACACACCTGTAAGGCTGGAAAACCTGAAGGTCTTGGGGAAAATTCTGATGGATGTTCATTCCCAAAATGAGACCTTAATGTTGGGAGCTTCCTCCTACCAGCTCTCGCTGATAGATGCTTTTGCTAAGGTTAGCAAAGAGAAAGAAGTTTATTCTATACAGTATCATGCCTATATCAAAACGCAAAGAAAGGTACGTTTGCTAGAACAAGAAAAGAAGCAATACCAACAGGAAGCAGATTACAATCAGTTTCAGTTGGAAGAGTTGTCAAGTTTAAACTTAGAAGAAGGGGAACAAGCTTCTTTGGAAGCAAAGGAAGAATTATTAAACCATGCAGAAGAAATAAAATCTAGAGCATCCCAAGCACTGGACCACCTTGAAAACGAGGAATTGGGTGCAATGCAACAGTTGGCTGCAGCCAAGCAACACTTTCAATACCTACAAAAATTCGGAAAGAATTTTGAAGATTTAAATCAAAGGTTTGAAAGTTTGCTAATAGAGCTAAATGATATTTTAGAAAGTCTTTCTTTGGAAGAGCAGGAAATCGAAGTAGATTTTGAAAAGTCTGAGTGGGTAAGGGAAAGATTAAGTAAAATCTACCAGCTTCAAAAGAAACATGGCGTACAAAGTGATAAAGAGCTCTTAGAGCTGGCCTCAGCTCTTGCAGACAAGGTTTTTAAAGGAGATCACCTAGAGGAGGAGTTGGCCAATCAACAAATTTTATTAAAAGAAACCAAAGAGAAACTTAGTGCTACGGGCCAAAAGTTGTCAAAAAAGAGACAGGCAATCTTTAATGGTTTCAGCAGAGAGATACAATCCTTATTGGCAAAGTTGGGAATGGAAAATGCTAGGGTGGAAATCCTTCGAAAAGAAGTTCCCGCAAATGAATCAGGTATCGATGATATTGATATCCTATTTTCTGCCAACAAGGGAATTCAGCCTCAACCCATTGGTCAAGTAGCCTCAGGGGGAGAATTTTCACGATTAATGTTTGCCATCAAATATGTAATGGCAGATAAAATGGCCTTGCCTACTCTTATCTTTGACGAAATAGATACAGGGATATCCGGAGAAATAGCCCTACAAATGGTCCGGATGATGCAAGAAATTGCTACCAAACATCAGGTTATCTGCATAAGCCATTTGCCGCAGGTAGCCGCAAAAGGAGAAAAACACTATTTTGTTTACAAAGACAATAGCTCTAAGAAAACAATTAGTAAAATTAAGCTATTGAACCCCGAGGAAAGATTACTTGAAATTGCTAAAATGATTTCCGGGTCAAATCCCTCCACTACAGCCTTTGAAAATGCAAAAGAATTGCTCACGAAATAGACAATCGCATCTCTTTTCTAGAAGCCATGTGGAAAATGTTTCACCCATAATTAGTTAATTTTATAGAATATTATTTAATTGAAGTTGTAAAATCAAAATAATACAATGCCTGAAAATTTATTAAAAGGAAAAAAAGGAATTATTACCGGTGCACTTGATGAAAATTCTATTGCCTGGCATACGGCCTTAAAAGCAAAAGAACAAGGGGCAAAATTTGTCCTTACCAATGCCCCAATTGCTATGCGTATGGGCGCCATTCAGGATTTAGCTGATGAATGTGGAACCATAGTTATTCCTGCAGATGCTACCTCTGTCGAAGACATCGAAAAATTATACGATGAAGCAAAGGAATATTTAGGTGGAAATTTTGATTTCTTACTCCACTCAATAGGTATGTCTCCCAATGTACGGAAGGGAAGATCTTATGGAGACCTGAATTATGATTGGGTACAAAAGTCATACGATGTGTCAGCAGTTTCTTTTCACAAAATGCTCCAAGTGGCAGAAAAGAAAGACATCCTTAATGAATGGGCTTCTGTGATTGCATTAAGTTATATTGCCGCAGAAAGAGCATTCCCTTTTTATAGTGACATGTCTGAAGCCAAAGCCATACTAGAAAGTATAGCTAGAAACTATGGTCTAAGGTATGGGAAAAACAAAAATGTAAGAGTAAATACCATTTCTCAATCCCCTACAAAAACTGTAGCTGGTTCAGGAATTGGGGGCTTTGATGATTTCTTTGATTTTGCGGCCCTAGCTTCTCCTTTGGGAAATGCTTCAGCAGAATCCTGTGCAGAGTACATTGTCACCATGTTTTCCGATTACACCAGAATGGTAACCATGCAAAACCTGTTTCATGACGGAGGCTATTCTACAACAGGCATTACGCAAGAATTAATTGATGCCTACGTAGCTAGTAAAAAGTAAATTGTATACCTACTAAAAAAGCCCCTAAAGCTATCAATTAGCAAGTAGGGGCTTTCTTTTTGTATGCAATATTGTATTTACATTTTTTCAATTTGATCGGCCAACCAATCTCCTACTTCAGAAGTCTTATAGGATTTCTCCCCTTCTGAGAGATCTTCGGTTACGACGCCTTTTTCTAAAGACAGATTTACCACATCTGAAATAGCTTTAGCTTCATCCATTAAATCAAAAGCATATTCAAACATCATAGAAGCTGACAAAACCGCTGCCAATGGATTGGCAATGTCTTTTCCAGCAGCTTGTGGATATGAACCATGAATAGGCTCAAAAAGCTTGGTTTTAAGCCCTATAGAAGCCGAAGGCATCAATCCCATAGATCCACTAATTACAGAAGCTTCATCCGTAAGAATGTCTCCAAATAGGTTTTCAGTAATTAGTACGTCATAAGCTTTAGGCCATTGCACCAATCGCATAGCTACAGCATCAACAAATTCATATTCAACGGTTACTTCAGGATACTCAGGTGCCAAACGCTGAACTGTTTCTCTCCAAAGTCTAGAAGTTGCCAACACATTGGCTTTGTCTACGCAGGTCAAAAGCTTCCTTCTTTTCATCGCAAACTCAAAGCCCATTCTTGCCAATCTCTCAATTTCTTCTACTGAGTATACGCAAGTATCAAAAGCTTTGGTTCCTTGTTCGTTTCGACCTCTTGGCTCTCCGAAATAGATACCACCTGTCAATTCTCTTAAGAAAACCAAATCAGTACCTTCAATACGTTCCTTTTTCAAAGGAGACTTGTGAAGCAATGATGGAAAAGTAAATGTTGGACGAACATTAGAGAAAAGACCTAATTTTTTTCTCATCTCCAATAAGCCCTGCTCAGGTCTCACCTTAGCACTTGGGTCATTGTCGAACTTAGGATGTCCTATGGCACCGAAAAGAACGGCATCAGAGGCTACACAAACCTCATGAGTAGAGTCAGGATAAGGGTTGCCTACCGCATCTATTGCTGCAGCCCCTGTAATGGCTTCTTTAAAAGTAATAGTATGTCCAAATTTCTTAGCGACAGCATTTACTACTTTTACTGCCTGAGCGATTACTTCAGGGCCGATACCATCACCAGGTAATAGGGCTATATTCATTTCCATAAGGATTCTTTTTTTCAGTTTTGTTACTATTTTTGATTTGTTCTATGATATTAAGCATTTTTTCAGTGGCCATCATGGCCGCAATGGTCTGGTCACTGTCCAGCCCTTTGGTCTTGAAAATTCTCCCATTCAAATCCCAGGTAATCACACATTCAACAAAAGCATCTGTTTTTCCTCCTGGAGGAATGCTTATTTGAAAGTCTGTTAATTTAGGTAGCTCCATATCCAACCCCTTGTATATTTTTTTCAGGGCCTTCATGAAGGAATCATATTGTCCATCTCCTGAAGCATTCTGTTCGTAATAGTTGTTGAATATTTTCATTCGCAACTGTACAGAAGGCTTTAGGCCTTTGGAGTGCACCATATGGTACCCATCGATGACAATATCTTTATGGATAGAGTTGTTTTGTAACACATCCGAAATGATATAAGGAAGGTCCTCTGTGGTAACCCTTTCCTTTTTATCTCCCAGTTCAATTATTTTCTGCGTTACTTTTGATAATTCTTCTGGTTCTAGAGAAATGCCTAACTCTTCCAGGTTTTTTGAAATATTGGCCTTTCCCGAAGTTTTACCCAGTGCATATTTACGTGTCCTGCCAAAACGTTCAGGAAGTAGGTCACTGAAATAAAGGTTCTTTTTATTGTCACCATCTGCATGAACACCTGCGGTTTGTGTGAATACATTTTCACCAACAACAGGTTTATTAGCAGGAATTCTTAAGCCTGAAAATTGTTCTACGAGTTTACTAATCCTGTAAATTTTATTCTCATTAACATTGAGATGACAAGGGGTAAAATCCTTTAAAACGGCTACAATCGATTCCAAGGGTGCATTGCCTGCACGCTCACCCAAGCCATTTACAGTAGTATGAATACCTTTTGCACCAGAATTGACAGCATGGAGCACATTTGCTACTGAAAGGTCATAATCATTGTGTGCATGAAAGTCAAAATGCAGGTCAGGAAACGAAGTGCAAATCAACTCCATAAATTCCTTAACTTCATCTGGACACAACAACCCCAAAGTATCTGGGAGCATTATTCTTTTGACTGGCTGTTGGGCAAGGAACTGGATCATGGACATTGCATATTCTCTGGAATTGCGCATGCCATTACTCCAATCCTCAAGATAAACGTTTACTTCAATGCCATACTGATTAGCGTAAGCGATGCATTTTTCTATTTCGGAAAAATGAACTTCTGGGGTTTTCTTTAACTGATGAGTTAAATGATTGAGGGAACCTTTAGTGAGTAAGTTCATCACCTTGGCACCGGCCTCTACCATCCAATCCACAGATTTTGGGGTATCTACAAATCCCAAAACCTCAATTTTATCCAAATACCCCTTTTCTTCAGCCCAATTTGTTATCCGTTTGACGCCTTCCAATTCACCCTCTGAAACCCTGGCTGAAGCCACCTCAATGCGGTCCACTCTTAATTCCTCCAACAAAAGTTTAGCTATTTGAAGCTTTTCTGAAGGAAGAAATGACACACCGGAGGTTTGTTCCCCATCCCTAAGGGTGGTGTCCATGATTTCTATTATCTTTTCTCTACGCATTCCCTTACCGTTAACCTAACACAATTTCAACTTCGAACCCCCGGGCAGTGTTTATTTATTGGCTTCGAATACAACTATTTCATCTTTTAGGTTCAGCAAATAATCAATATCGTCGAACCCGTTTTTCATGTTCTCTTTTTTATAAGAGTTGATATCAAAAGACTCTGATTTTCCGGTAGACAATAGAGTAATTGTTTGTTTATTGATGTCTACTTCTACTTCTACTTCTGGATTGGCTTCTACAGCTGCAAATAAATCGGCTGCGAATTCAGGAGAAACTGTAACTGGTAGAACACCAATATTTAAACAATTGTTTTTAAATATATCAGCGAAGAAACTAGAAACTACACATCTAAACCCATAATCATATATGGCCCATACGGCATGTTCACGGCTAGATCCAGAACCGAAGTTCTTTCCTGCCAAAAGAATTTTACCCGAATAAGTAGGGTCATTTAAAACAAAATCAGCTTTAGGGTTTCCCTCATTATCATAACGCCAGTCTCTGAAAAGGTTGTCTCCAAATCCTTCTCTCTCCGTAGCTTTCAAAAACCTGGCCGGAATAATTTGGTCAGTATCTACATTTTCAGATGAAAGAGGAACTACCCTACTGGTCAAAACATCAAATTTATCGTATGCCATGGTTTTATTTTTCTTGTACTAATTCTTCTATTAAATCCCGAGGGTCTGTAATCATACCGGTAATGGCAACTGCCGCTACTGTAAGTGGAGAAGCAAGCAATGTTCGGCTTCCTGGTCCTTGACGTCCTTCAAAGTTTCTGTTGGAAGTAGATACAGCATATTTGCCAGATGGTATTTTATCATCATTCATTGCCAAACAAGCAGAACATCCTGGTTGTCTTAATTTAAAACCAGCCTCTTCCAAGGTTTGAACAATTCCCTCTTTAATAGCCATTTTCTCAACTTCTCTAGAGCCTGGTACTATCCATGCAGTGATATTGTCTGCTTTCTGTTTGCCTTTGACAAATTCTGCTACAGACCTTAAATCTTCTATCCTACCATTGGTACAACTTCCAACAAATACATAGTCGATTTTCTTGCCTTGCATAGGTTCCCCTGGCTTAAAACCCATATAATCCATGGATTTCAAATAGGATTTTTGCTCACTGGCATTCATTCCATCAGTAGTAGGAATATTGCCTTTTACCTTCACACCCATACCAGGATTGGTACCGTAAGTGATCATGGGTTCAATATCCTCAGCTTTATAATGGTATTCTACATCAAAGGAAGCACCTTCATCTGTTTTAAGTGTTTTCCAATGCGCCACAGCCTTGTCCCACTCTTCTCCTTTAGGAGAGTATTGTTTACCTTTTAGGTATTCAAAAGTCGTTTCATCAGGTGCGATCAAACCACCTCTTGCGCCCATCTCGATACTCATGTTACAGATGGTCATTCTAGCCTCCATACTTAAAGACCTGATGGCACTACCTGCATATTCGATAAAGTATCCAGTACCACCACTAGCAGAAATCTGTGCGATGATGTATAATATAATATCTTTTGAAGTTACACCTTTACCCAACTCACCGTCTACAGTAATGCGCATTTTCTTAGGCTTAGCCTGCATGATGCACTGAGTAGCAAAAACCATCTCTACCTCTGAAGTACCAATACCAAATGCTATAGTACCAAAGGCTCCATGCGTAGAAGTGTGACTATCTCCACATACAATTGTCATTCCTGGCTGAGTAATCCCCAACTCGGGTCCGATTACATGGACGATACCATGGTGATCTGTTCCAAGGTCATGAAGTTCAATTCCATGTCTTTTACAATTTTCCCTCAATCTTTCGACTTGCATGCGGGAAAGTTGATCCTTGATTGTTTTGTCCTGATCAATGGTGGGTACATTATGATCAGGAGTGGCTATGGTTCTTTCTGGAAACATAACCTTATTGCCCCTTTTCTCAAGGTTAAGGAAGGCAACTGGGCTAGTTACTTCGTGGATAAAATGCTTATCTATGAAAAACACATCCGGACCATCTGGGATAGATTGGATCACATGTGCATCCCAAATCTTATCAAATAATGATTTCTTCTCCATTATATTTAGCTTTTTGTCAATTTATTTGACAGGTAATTTATTTAAAGCATCTATAAATGCTTTGGCCGAGGCCAATACTATGTCTGTTTCAGATCCAAAACCATGATATGGTCGGTCGTTATGCATCAATCTCATATGAACTTTGCATATATCATCACTCCCTTTAGTGATAGCTTGAATCAGAAATTCATCCAAGATCACCTTCTGAGGGATAAGCTTTTTGATTGATTTAATTACTGCATCTACCGGGCCATTTCCGTCGGATTCACTTTCTTTTTGTTCTTCTCCTATAGTAAGAACTACTTTGGCGTGACCGCCTTTGCCTTCACTTCCTTCGTAATAAACATCCTTCATCTCTATGAATAAAGAGTTTTCCAAATGTTCGCCTAGCAAGGACAAGAGGTCTTTTCTTCCTATGTCTCTTTTTGAATCTGCAAGAACCAAAAAGGCCTCATAAATTTCATCCAATTTTTCCTTTTCAAATTCAAAACCCAATAATTTCAGGTGATGCTTCAAGGCTGCTCTGCCACTTCTGGCCGTAAGGACTATGGAAGATTCCTCTACACCAACATCTTTAGGGTCAATTATTTCATAATTTTCCCTGTTTTTCAGTACACCGTCCTGGTGGATTCCTGAAGAGTGCGCAAATGCATTTCTACCTACAATGGCCTTATTGGGCTGTATAGGCATATTCATAAGCTTGGAAATAATCCTGCTGGTTTCGTAGATTTTCTTGGTATTAATACCAGTGTATACAGGAACCTCTTTGTGACTCTTTATAGCCATTACAACCTCTTCCAAGGAGGTGTTTCCTGCCCGTTCTCCGATCCCATTCATTGTAACTTCCACTTGTCTGGCTCCGTTTAGGACACCAGAAAGACTATTGGCCGTGGCCAATCCAAGATCGTTATGACAATGAGTAGACAGAATGGCGCTGTCTATATTTGAAACATTTTCTTTTAAAAATCGAATGATCTGCCCATATTGTTCAGGTAAGCAATAGCCAGTAGTATCAGGAATATTGATTACAGTAGCTCCCGCCTTGATGACTGCCTCTACTATTCTGGCAAGAAATTCAGGATCAGCCCTACCTGCATCTTCAGCATAAAACTCAACTTCGCCTACAAGGTTTCTTGCAAATTTAACTGCCCTGATGGCCTTCTCAAGAACGGCATCAGGAGTGCTTCTAAATTTGTGTTCAATGTGGTAACCGGACACACCTATTCCGGTGTGTATTCTGCTTTTTTTGGCAAATTTCAATGCCTCGGCAGCCACCTCTATGTCTTTCTCAACTGCCCTTGAAAGCGCACAGATAATCGGTTCTTCAACTGCCTTTGAAATTTCCACAACAGAATTGAAATCCCCGGGGCTGGATATTGGAAATCCAGCCTCAAGGATATCAACTCCCAATGCTTCCAAAGCCTTGGCTACTACAATTTTTTCCCTGGTATCGAGTTGGCATCCCGGCACCTGTTCACCATCCCTGAGGGTGGTATCAAATATCCAAAGCTTTTCTGACATCGTTAATTTTTAATTGTTTTCTGGTCTTAATTTACGTACAGTTGCTCCAGCTTGCCACATTTCAGAATCCCTCAATTCTTTCAATTCCTCTTCCAATTTCACTCTGTAATCAGACTTACTGTTGGATTCGATAGATTTGGCAGCTTCTTTTCCTGTTTTTACACTATTGTAAAGGTCTTCAAACACAGGCTTAGTAGCATCTCTGAAAGGTTTCCACCAATCTAATGCACCTCTTTGTGCTGTAGTAGAACAGTTGGCATACATCCAATCCATACCATTTTCAGCAACTAAAGGCATCAAACTTTGTGTCAATTCTTCTACAGTTTCATTGAATGCTTCAGAAGGAGTATGACCATTTGCTCTTAATACTTCATATTGAGCAGCAAATATACCTTGAATAGCACCCATAAGCGTTCCTCTTTCACCTGTAAGGTCAGAAGTAACTTCTTTGTAGAAATCTGTTTCGAATAAGTATCCTGAACCTACACCAATTCCCAATGCTACTACTCTATCTTTTGCTTTACCAGTTGCATCCTGGAAAATAGCGAAAGATGAATTTAAACCTCTACCCTCAACAAACATTCTCCTCAATGAAGTTCCTGAACCTTTTGGAGCAACCAAAATTACATCAACATCAGCAGGAGGAACAATTCCTGTTTGGTCTTTGTAAGTAACACCAAAGCCATGAGAAAAGTAAAGTGCTTTTCCTGGAGACAAGTGTTTTTTAACTGTTGGCCATAAGGCGATTTGTCCGGCATCAGACAACAAGAATTGAAGAATTGTTCCTTTTTCGCAGGCTTCTTCCAACTCAAAAAGTGTTTCACCGGGTACCCATCCATCAGCAACAGCCTTGTCCCAAGTTTTGGAATCTTTTCGTTGTCCAACAATGACATTAAAACCATTGTCTTTAAGGTTTAGTGCCTGACCAGGACCTTGAACTCCGTATCCCAATACGGCAATTACTTCATCCTTTAAGACTTCCTTTGCTTTTTCAAGAGGAAATTCTTCTCTTGTCACTACGTTTTCTTCAACTGTACCGAACTTCAGTTTCATAACTATAAATTAAAATTGATTTTAAATTGGTATTATAAATATTTATCAATGCTCACCATTGGTTTGGCTACAGCTACCCTGCCGGACCTCACAAATTCCAGAACATTAAATTCTTTTAGCACTTCCAGCAAATCTTGAGTGTCCTTTTTATGACCCGTCATTTCAATGACCACAAAATCTTTCTCCGCTGAAATGATTTTCGCATTATGTTGCCGAATTACCATTTCCAAACCTGGATCAATGCTGTCTATAGGAATTTTATACAAAGCTATTTCCTGAAAAACCATCTCATCATCGAGGTAATAAAATGCTTTTATAACATCAATGATTTTTTCAATTTGTCTGGACAGCTGGATTATCTGAGCTTCAGTTGTACTCACCTCTATAGTGATCCTGTATATTCCTTCTTCTCTGCTTTCTGAGGCAGTAAAACCATCAATATTAATTCCTCTACGGGTAAATATTAAAGTGATTCTACTGAGTATGCCTATGAAATTTTCTGTAAAAACAGAAATTGTGTATCTTCTTTTCATCTGAGTTATTTAAGTCTAACTTCTTCAACAGAACTGCCAGTAGCAATCATGGGAAAAACATTGTCCTCTTTTTCTACTTTCACCTCAAGGAAATAAGGTCCATCATGTACAAACATCTCAGCTACGGCCTGACGCAAATCAGCTCGCTCATCTACTTTTTGTACTTTGAAATTATAGGCTTCAGCAATTTTAATAAAATCAGGATTATCTAACTCTGTAAAGGAATAGCGTTTGTCAAAAAACAACTGCTGCCATTGCCTTACCATACCCAAGAAATTATTATTAAGCAGTACCACCTTTACAGGGGCTTTGGTTTGCATGATAGCTCCAAGTTCCTGAATGGTCATTTGGATTCCACCATCACCTACCACGCATATTACCTCTCGGCTGTAATCGTGCAGTTGTGCACCCAAGGCTGCCGGAAGGGAAAAACCCATGGTACCTAATCCACCTGAAGTCACTTGGGTTCTGGTAGTTTTGTATTCAAAATACCTCCAAGCCACCATCTGGTGTTGCCCAACGTCTGTTACCAATATGGCATCATCAGCCTTAAATTCGTTGATATGGCGAACTACCTCTCCCATGGTCAAACCAATCTTGGTTGGGGATAAATCATTGCCTACAACTACTCTTTTTTCCTCAGCTTCAAGTTCTCTAAACTGCTTGATCCATTCCGGATGTTCTCTTTTTTCTACCTTCTCAACCAGCTTTTCTAAACTGACCTTACAGTCACCCAAAACAGGTACATCCGCTTTTACTATTTTATCGATTTCAGCTGGGTCTAATTCCAGGTGAATTACCTTAGCTTGCTTGGCATACCTTTTCACATCCCCTGTCACACGATCATCAAAACGCATTCCTACGCTTATTAATACATCGCATTTATTGGTAAGTAAGTTAGGTGCATAATTGCCATGCATACCCAATTTTCCTACATAATTGGGATGATCCTCTGACAGAGCTCCTGTTCCTAACAAGGTACAGGCTGCAGGAATACCAGTTTTGTCCAAAAATGCTTTCAACTGGCTTTCGGCCTTACCCAATATCACACCTTGACCATACAGCAAGTAAGGTCTTTCGGCGCTATTGATAAGTGCTGCGGCTTCAGCGATCACACTGTCTGAAACTTTAGGATAAGGTCGGTAAGAACGGATATTAAGGCAGGGAACATAATTGAAATCACCTAGAGCAATTTGTGCATCCTTGGTAATGTCAATTAGTACCGGACCCGGTCTTCCAGATCTTGCGATATGAAAGCCTTTGGCTATAGCCGGAGCTATATCCTCCACTCTTCTGACCTGTATGTTCCACTTCGTGGCAGGCATAGAAATACCTACTACGTCAGTTTCCTGAAAAGCATCAGTACCCAATAGCTGAGAAACCACTTGCCCTGTAATACAGACAAGGGGTGTGCTATCTATCAGGGCATCTGCCATGCCTGTTATTAAATTAGTGGCGCCTGGACCGGAGGTAGCCATACAGACTCCTACCTTACCAGAAACTCTTGCATATCCTTGGGCTGCATGAATTGCGCCCTGTTCGTGTCGGGTGAGGATATGTTGGATTTGATCCATATAATCATAGAGTGCATCATACACCGGCATGATAGCCCCTCCTGGGTAGCCAAAAATAAATTTGGCATTTTCTGCTACCAGGGATTTGATTACAATTTCTGCCCCTCTTATTTGTGAATCATTCATAGTCGTTAATCTTTATCTGTCACACATCCCTCAGATGCGGTAGAAACTAACTGAGAATATTTTTTAAGTGTTCCATTCAAATGGCTCAGGTCTTTATTTACCCAGGTTTTCTTTCGCTCTGCAAAAGTTTCCTCAGAAACATCACAGCTAATTTCGAGCGTTTCCCCATTAATGGTAACCATATCGCCGTTTTGTAAAAGCCCTATAGGGCCACCTGTATATGCTTCCGGCGTCACATGTCCTACTACGAAGCCATGCGTGCCTCCTGAAAATCTTCCATCTGTAATAAGTGCAACATCTGCACCCAAACCTGCACCAATGATAATGGATGTTGGTTTAAGCATTTCTGGCATGCCTGGTCCTCCTTTAGGACCTACATACCTGATGACGACCACATCACCCTTTTTAACTTCCATGTTTTTCATGGCGTCATTGGCTTCCTGCTCTGAGTTGTACACTTTAGCAGGACCGGTGAAGGAAACACCCTCTTTACCGGATATTTTTGCCACGGATCCTTCTGGAGCAAGGTTTCCAGTCAAAATACATAGGTGACCAGTTTTCTTAACAGGGGAATCAATAGGATTGATTACATTGCCTTTTTCTGCTTTTATTGGAGCTACATTGGCCAAGTTTTCAGCAATTGTTTTGCCTGTCACTGTCATACAGTCGCCATGTAACAATCCATTGTCCAAAAGGTACCTCATAAATGCCGGAAGGCCTCCCTGTTCATGCAGGTCTTCCATCATGTATTTTCCACTAGGCTTAAAATCTCCCAATACAGGAGTTGTGGCATTGATCTTTTTAAAATCTTCTAGTCCAAAGTCGATTTCTGCCGTTCTGGCAATCGCCAAAAGGTGAAGTACCGCATTGGTGCTACCAGCAAGTGCGACTACCACCCTTACCGCATTCTCCAAGCTTTTCTTGGTTAAGATATCTTTAGGCTTAAGGTCCATAGCCAATAAATTGGCAATGAATTCACCTGCTGCTTCGCATTCAGCAGCTTTTTCATTAGAGTTAGCCGGATTAGATGCACTATATGGAAGCGAAAGCCCCATTGCCTCTATGGCAGAAGACATGGTGTTGGCGGTATACATACCTCCACAAGCACCCGCTCCAGGGCAAGCATTCTTGATTACACCGGTATAGTCTTCATCAGAAATTTCGTTTTTGATTCGTTTTCCGTATGCTTCAAAAGCAGAAACAATATTGAGTTTTTCTCCCTTGTATTTACCAGACCTGATAGTACCACCATAAACCATGATAGAAGGTCTGTTCACACGTAACATACCCATTACCGCTCCTGGCATGTTTTTATCACAACCAGCTACAGCAACTATCCCATCAAATGAATGTCCTAGAATAAATGACTCTATGGAGTCAGCAATGATTTCTCTTGATGGTAAACTATAACGCATACCTGAAGTACCCATTGAAATCCCATCACTGATGCCTATCGTGTTGAAGACCAATCCAGTCAGCTTTGACTTTTTTGTAGAAGCCTTTATGGCTCTTGCAAAGTCATTAAGGTGCATGTTACAAGGGTTACTTTCATATCCACAACTTGCGACCCCGACAAAAGGCTGCTTCATCTCTTCGTCCGACAGTCCTGTTGCATACAACATGGCCATTGAAGCCGGATTTTCTTGATTATCGCTTACCTCCCAACTATTCTTCTTTGAATTGCTCATTATAACTGAATTATTTTTAACAACTGGCTTATAAAAAAAAGTGCTTCACTCGAATGAAGCACTTTGATTGATTTTTTCTATTGGCAATAGATCAGCGCTTCATCACTTACTAAATGATAATGACAATTAGAACGACTAGGCTGACAACTATTAACATTTCTCTTATGGAGTATTCTCTTTGACTTTATTTTGTACTATTATAATGCAATATTAAAACCCATAATCCATACTTACAATATTTTAATTCTTTTTTTAATTTGAGTAAAATAAGAAAATAATGCAAATGAATTTAATTAAAAAATTAAAGTTTATTATTATAGGATTGATGCAATTTTATTTCATTTATTTCATTATCGCGAAAAAAATCAAAATTTTCTTCTGATCCAAACTTTTGTTAATTTTTTACTAAAAAAACCGTCTATAAGGTCAGAGTTACCAACTTTAAACTTAAGTAAGCCTTTATCTATAAAAATGAATTAAAAAGGTGCTTAGAAAATCCACACCTTTGTTTTAATTTTAAAGCCTAAAGATGTACAATTATGATCATTTTTCCCAATGCAAAAATTAATCTTGGCTTACATGTCCTTCGAAAAAGGAATGATGGGTATCACGACATTCATACTTGCATGTACCCCATACCTCTTAAGGAAGGCTTGGAAATGATTCCCGCCAAATCCTTTGGTTTTACTCATAGTGGAATACCCATCCCAGGCACATCAGATCATAACCTCATCGTCAAGGCATATCAATTATTGCTGGCTGATTTCCCGAAGCTTACACCTGTAGCTGCGCATCTCCATAAAAGCATTCCCATAGGGGCTGGTCTAGGAGGAGGTTCGGCTGATGCAGCTTTTGCCCTTAAACTTTTGAACACCCTATTTTCCCTAAATTTAAAACCAAAACAACTTGAGGACTACGCCTCCCAATTAGGTAGCGACTGCCCTTTCTTTATACAAAACAAGCCCCAAATGGCTGAAGGACGGGGAGAAAAATTAGAAACACTTGATTTGGATTTGGCGGGAAACTGGCTTTTTCTGGTGCATCCCGGCATTCATATAGGCACCAAAGAAGCTTATGATGGAATCCAGCCCAAAGAAAGGGAAATGGGCCTAAAAGCCATACTCAATGATCAGTCTTCTTGGAAATCAAACCTTGTAAACGATTTTGAAAAAGGAATTTTCAATTCCTACCCGGAGATAGCAGACATCAAATCAAAACTATATGAAGCTGGGGCCTGGTATGCAGCCATGTCTGGCTCAGGATCTGCTGTATTTGGATTATTTAAGGATACACCACAAGGGATTAAATTTCCCTCCCATTATTTTACCTTTTCCGAAAAACTAATTTAAGCCAGAGTTTTAACCTTTAATCAATGAATTTTTCTTACGGTTCTTAGTCCCCTTCTTTTTTGCACATATCGAATTACCGGATAGATACCAACTGAAGCTAAAATAATCAAGGTTCCAACATAAAACTCAGTTGTCATTTTTTCTTTCTCCCCAAAGATCATAAATGCCAATAGAATACCGTAAACCGGCTCCATATTCACTGTCAGATTAACTGCAAAAGCGGATATACGTTTCATTAGGTTCACCGATAGGGTAAAAGCCACCACAGTACATACCTGCGAAAGCACCAACAGCCAAAACCAATCCATACCCTGCGGCATCCATGAAAAGCCATCAACAGTAAACCAATATGCATAAAAAGGCATGAAAGCTGATGTCAGCAAAAAGGCACCTATCATCTCATAAAAAGTGATCACGAAAGGACTGTGGCTTTTGGTAAGCTTACCATTGATCACGGTAAAGCAGGCACTCAATAAAGCAGACAGAACGGCTAATAAAAGGCCCAAGGCATATCCGGACTCAAACTTAAAAATCACGACCAAGCCAAGAACAACTATCAATCCCAACATTACCTCATACCATTTGACAGGTTGCCTATTAACCAAAGGCTCTATCAATGCAGTCCAAAGCGAGCAAGTCGCCAATCCCGCAAGACAAACAGATGCTGTGGAAACTTGAGCTGCCCAGAAAAACAAAATCCAATGTGCCCCGATCAAGCCTCCAGTTAAAAGAAAATTGGTTAAGGCCGAACCACTTACCTTCAATGGCCGCCTCCTAAACTTGAGAAATAAGAGGAGCCCTATACTCGCAAGTAGGGTGCGGTAAAAAACAATTTCAACAGCAGGAAGACTTATCAACAGGCCTAGTATTGCCGTAAATCCCCAGATTAAAACGACAAAATGGAGCCACAAATAATCCTTAACCATAGGCGAATATTTACCTGGGAACGGTTTTGTAAAGTACCAATCCCGTCAATCCAAAAACAATATTAGGTATCCATACTGCCAAAATTGGATAGGAAGTACCCGCTTCAGCAAATGTCCTGGAAAGTAAAAAAAGTATGATATACACAAAGGCCAGCATAAAGCCCAGTGCTATTTTGAACCCGGATCCTCCTCTGGTTTTTCTTGCAGAGACGATCACCCCAATGAAAGTAAGTAGGATCGCAGCAAAGGGGGACATAAAGCGAACATATTTTTCTATTTTATAATAGCTGATATTGTCTGCTCCCCGCTCCTCTAGCACTAAAATTTGCTTGGAAAGTTCAGGTAATGTCAAGGTCTCATGATGGTTCAAGGGCAAATCAAAATCATTGGGAGATATAGACAAGGTTGTATCCATGGCATCCCCTGTGGTCCAAGTCTCACCCATTTCATTCAATTCTCTTAGCCTCCAATTTCGAGCATTCCAAACATTTTTGGTCGTATCCCAAACAATTCTATCCGCTGAGAATTTTGAAATGAGTTTACCGTCTTTTATATGTTCCAATGTAAAATTATGCCCGGAATTGACCGAGGTAAAATACTTAAACAAATAAGCATACAGATCTTCTGCTACCTTAATATGAATGTTCTTTTGGTTCAAGTCCATCTGCTGCTTGTCCAAATATTCAACCCTAAATTCTGAAACTCCAGCAGTAGCAACTGGCAATACCCAGCCATTCAGCAAAAAACTAATCACAGCAATCAGTACTGCAGACATTATAAAAGGAACTAGCATTCTCAAAAAACTCACCCCACTACTTAGGATTGCAATGATTTCTGTTCTCCCCGCCATCTTCGAGGTGATAAAAATCACGGAAATGAAGACTGTTATTGGCGTAAGTAAATTATTTAAATAGAGGCCATAATTAAGCATGTATTGAAGAATCTCATCGGCAGGAACTTCATTTCGGATATAGGTATCATTCTTCTCAGTGAAATCCAACACCAAAACAACCAAAATCAACATCAAGACCACAAATAAATAGGTCTTGAGGAAATCTTTAATGATTAATTTATCCAATAGTTTCATGCCAAATGGTCTTTCTCTTATGTATTCAATGAAACAGCTATTCTTGAAGAATTCTTATAACCTTCTACTCACTTTTTCAACCATAGTATTTTTCCAGCTACTAAAATCTCCCGCTAGGATATGCTCCCTAGCCTGTGTCACCAACCAAAGATAGAAGGATAAATTATGAATACTTGCTATTTGGGCAGCAAGCATTTCTTTGCTAATGGTCAAATGTCTAAGGTAGGCCTTGGTATAGAAATTACTGACATGGGAATGGAAGCCACTGTCTAGAGGGGAGAAATCCATTTTCCATCTTTCATTTCGGATATTAATAATGCCTTCTGAAGTAAAGAGCATACCATTTCTGGCATTTCTAGTTGGCATTACACAGTCAAACATATCTATACCCAATGCTATCCCCTCAAGGATATTAGCAGGTGTACCCACTCCCATCAGGTACCTGGGCTTGTCCTCCGGTAGAATATCGGTGACCAGATCTGTCATTTCGTACATCATCTCAGCAGGCTCACCTACAGACAATCCCCCAATGGCATTTCCCTCTCTATCTTGGTCACTAACAAAGTGAGCCGCATCTTTCCTTAAGTCTTTATAAGTACTGCCCTGAACGATAGGGAACAGCGATTGAGCATATCCATATTTTCCTGTTGTACTATCAAAATGATCAATACAGCGCTTTAACCAACGGTGTGTAAGGTGCATGGAGTTTTTGGCATAACTCCAATCACAAGGATAGGGGGTACACTCATCAAAAGCCATTATAATATCTGCGCCAATAGTACGCTGAATATCCATCACTGATTCAGGAGTAAAGTGGTGTTTTGAACCATCAATATGAGATTTAAAGACCACCCCTTCTTCTTTAATTTTTCTATTTCCTTCCAAGGAGAATACCTGATATCCCCCACTGTCAGTAAGAATAGGGCTCGACCATCCAATGAATTTATGTAAACCACCAGCTTTTTCCAGTACATCCAGACCAGGGCGAAGATAAAGGTGATAGGTGTTACCCAAAATAATCTGTGCCTTCACATCATAAGTTAACTCTCTTTGATGAACTGCCTTTACTGATCCAGCAGTCCCCACAGGCATAAAGATCGGTGTTTGAATCAGGCCGTGATCTGTCTGAATTTCACCAGCTCTGGCTTTCGAATTTTGATCCTTGCTTTCAAGTTTAAATTTCATTCCTCCCTTTCATTGAAAAATCCCCCATTTACTCATTATATTTGAATCCGAAATAGGCGATAGCGATTATAGTATGCATTGAAATTATTTCAGAATCAGCCAATTGTTGTGATTTCTGAGCTCAACATGGCTTTGTCATGTTCTGTTTTTCAATGCCCCTGTTCTTTTTTGTTTAAAACAAGGATCATACAGCTCATTGACTATGCCTATTGGAACACAAAAATAACCGCAATAAAACAAAAATCTGAGATTTTTGAATTAATCTTAAAGAACTGACAGCAGGCGCAAATATGGAAAACACATTATGGTGGATATTTTTTTTAGCTTTAGGCATACAGTTCACCTACTTAATGGTGGTTTTTGGCAGGTTTGTTTTCTTTCACAAAGCCCAAAGAGAAGCTCTTCAGGACACCAACCTAAGTGGGGTTTCTATTATCATAGCTGCCAAAAATGAAGCAAGAAACTTACAAGACCTTGTCCCTTTACTTATGGAACAGGACTATCCTGATTTTGAAGTACTGGTAGTAAATGACTGCTCCACAGATAACTCCGAAGACTTATTGAGGTCATTGGCAGAAACGTATAAAAACTTGAGAATTGTAAATATCAGGTACACACCTGATCATGTGACTGCAAAAAAATATGCCCTTACTTTAGGGATAAAGGTTTCAAAATACGAAACCATTTTGCTTACAGACGCAGATTGCCGACCAGTCTCTTCTCACTGGATCAAGAGGATGTCCGCACCAGTTCGAAATGAAGGCAAAACTTTTGCCCTCGGTCACGGATCTTATTTAGCACTTCCAGGTTTATTAAACAAAATCATTCAGTACGAAACCCTTTTTACCGCCATTTATTATTTCTCTTTTGGCTATTGGAAATCCCCCTTTATGGGAGTGGGAAGAAACCTTTGTTACCAAAAAAGCTTTTTTATGGAAAAGAAAGCTTTCAAATCGCTCTGGCACATTGAAGGAGGGGATGACGATCTATTTGTAAACCTTTATGCTACAGCCGACAATACCGCCATAGTAGCACATCCCGAGAGCATTACTGTTTCACAGCCAAAGACCAACTTCAAAGCTTATTTCACTCAAAAGAAGAGACATTTCCATGCTGGGAAATATTATCGCCCCAAGGATAAACTAAAACTAGGCTTGTATTCGTTAAGTCATTTGGTATTCTGGCTCTCCGCGGTAGGAATTGTAATTCTTGAAAGCACCTGGGAACCAATTGCACTGGTATTGGGGTTAGTTTTGACAAGGGCCATACTACAATATTTAATCATACATAGGGCTAGAAAAAAATTAGAGGGGACTGGAAAGGTAATTTGGACCTTATTTTTTGATTTGATGTACATGATTTATTTTTGGACCTTAGGAACCAAAGGTTATCTGTCAAAAACAGTTAAATGGAAATAAACGAAAGAAGTTTTTCTGATAAAGCATTAGAGGATTTTGAATTGATCGACAAAGCGGTCAATGACAATGACCAGCAGGCCTATGCCTCGCTTATGAAGAGGTACAAAAAAGCCGTCTACTTTATGATTCTTAAAATGATCAGAGGTGCTGACGATGCAGAAGACCTTACTATGGAAGCCTTTGCCAAGGCCTTTAAAAACCTGCACAAATTTAAAAAAGACTATACTTTTAGCACCTGGCTTTTTAGAATTGCCACCAACAATACCATTGACTTTATTCGGAAAAAGAAGCTCAAAACCATGAGCCTTAATAACACCATGACAGATGATGGAGGGAATGCGGTAAATATAGATGTGGAAGATGACGACAATAATCCACAAGACGAATTTATCAAAACCCAAAGAAAAGAAATGGTAAGAATATTCGTAGACAAGTTACCAGCAAAATACCGAAAGCTAGTCAAGCTAAGGTACTTTGATGAATTGTCCTATGATGAAATTGCTGCCGAGCTGGACAAACCTTTGGGAACTGTAAAAGCACAACTTCACCGTTCAAGGGAACTACTTTTCGAAATTGCCCAGGGCAAAAACAAACATATATAATTAATGACTCCAGACCACAAGCTGATTCAACATTACTTCCCAGAATTGAATACACATCAAATAGACCAATTTGAGCGTATGGGAGAACTTTACCTTGATTGGAACAGTAAGATCAATGTTATCAGTCGAAAGGACATGGATAGTTTTTACATTCACCATGTCTTACATTCCCTGGGTATAGCGAAATTAATTTCATTTGAAGCTGGAACAAAGATTCTAGACATAGGTACCGGAGGAGGATTTCCTGGAATCCCTCTTGCTATTATGTTTCCTGAAGTACAATTTCACCTGGTTGACTCTATTGGAAAGAAAATTACGGTGGTAAAAGATGTGGTCAAGCAATTGGGTTTAAAAAATGTGGAACCCCAACAAGTACGGGCAGAAAGTCTGACGGACCGAAAGTACCATTATATCATCAGCCGGGCGGTGACACAAATGGAGAAATTTTACCCTTGGATCAAAGGTAAATTTAGGAAAGAAGATATGCATCCAGAATTCCAAAACGGTGTCTTTTACCTCAAAGGAGGCGAGGTGGATGAAGAACTGGAAGCATTAAACCTAAACTATGTAAGTTACCACCTGGAGGATTACTATACAGAACCCTTTTTTGAGACAAAAAAAGTGGTCTACCTTCCCTACGAAGGAAAAAGGTAGTTAGCCCACTTTTATACTCATGCGCAATTTTGGTTCATGAATACAAAAAAGTCCAACGCTTCTCCACACCCAAAACTTCAGTCTAAAAGTTGCAGAAATAAAAGCAATTTTAGATGGAATAAGGGAAGGCCATTAAGCGCTCTGCTAAATATAAAGAGAGGATCAGAAACCAACGCAAAAAGGCTTAACCCGGGT
>TARA_R110001599_G_scaffold353442_1_pt1 | contig 40950 bp, 19 predicted proteins | sample TARA_R110001599 | Tara Oceans TARA_R110001599 (sample SAMEA4398360) | marine metagenome | biome: Polar Biome; feature: [MES] marine water layer (ENVO:01000295) within the mesopelagic zone...; material: water (ENVO:00002006), including particulate matter (ENVO:01000060) such... | reverse complement strand
CATGGTAGGGGTCGGCAGTTCGAATCTGCCTAGTCCTACCAATTTCTTAGCAAAAACCCCCCTCCCTTAAAACATCTCCCCTAGTTGATAAAAACTGGCAGCTATATTTTAGCAATTCTAGTTTCCAATAATTATTATTTTCAGCTTGGGCTCATCATTCTTAAGTAATTTAAAATTCCCCACACGATTTAATCTTATAACTTGATAATTCGATTTAAGTATCTGCTCGAATAACTAATTTATGTAGTGTGCGCATTTTTATTGCAATAGACTGTTTCCATTGAGGAATGCTGTTCAGTGAAAATAGTTAATTCTATTTATGTCAATAGTAAGGTCTCTGCTAGATGCAGCTAAAATGTATACCAGTAGTCACTAAGGGGGATTATTTGTATTAAATGATAGTTAGTATTGATTAGTGCGTGAATAATTAATAATATTAACGAAGTGTAATGTTGTGTTACGTTTTGTATTAGGTTTGTGTCCATCTAATTTCATTGGTATGGACAAGCTTTAAGTGTTTTACATGACATCCGTATCAGCTTTGAATTGATAAATAATAGTTCTAGTTCAAACCGGAGTCAGGGATATGATTACGACATCATTAAGTCGATGTTACCGAGTATTATTAATACTTGCTGTTTCTTTAGTTTTAAATGCATGCGGTGGTGGAGGCGGCGGATCATCAACTGAGCCAGGTTCAGACAATAATTTCTCTACTCGAACAGGCATTTTTTCTGATAGTCCGGTCTCAGGTTTAACATATACATTTAACTCTGAATTTTACAAAACAAATAATGCAGGAAGGTTTGAGTATCGTTGGGATGATATCTTAGGTGAAGTTGCTGAAAAGACATCTTTTTACCTAGGCGGCTTTTTACTAGGTGAGGTAAGCGGTAAGTCGAATGTAACACCTTTAGATATTTTCGGAGCTACTTCAACGAGTGATCCTCGTGTAGTGAACTTATTACGACTATTGCAAACCCTAGATAACGACGACGACCCTAGCAATGGCATTGAAATATTGCCCTCCGTTCAAGAGCAGTTTACACAAAGCCTAAACATTAATTGGGCTGATGACATCTTTAGCAATAACTCTCCCATTACAACAATTCTCGACACAGCAAAACCAGACGCAAGTATCGTTTCAGCAGAAAATGCTGTAGCTCACTTTATAGACCAGATTTCAGAGCTGCCCGAAATTGAACTATTCTCAGTCGGTGGTAATTTGAGTGGCTTGATTGGGAATGTTGAACTTGAAATAAATGGTGATAGTAGTATTACAGTATCGCCCTCAGATACTGCATTCATTTTTGGTTCACGGCTTATTTCTGGCGCCCCTTATAGCGTCACCATCAAAACAATTTCTGCCTCACAAACCTGTGTATTGCAAAACCCTATAGGTACTATTTCAAATTCTGATATAAACGGTGTTTCACTTACTTGTTCAGAAATAGTGGGCACTGAGCAATATCAAATTGGTGGAAGTGTCTCCAATTTAAAGGGCAGCCTAAGCATAAGGAATAACACAACATCTGAAGACCTAACAATTACTACAAATGGCGCATTTTCATTCAACACGCTTCAGTTGGAAGGTTCTTTCTATAATATTTCAATTTTAGAAAACCCTGCCAATCAAAGTTGCTCCTTTACGCCTTCCACAAGTGCTGAGGGTCAGATTCAACAACAAGATATTTCTTCGATCAACATCTTTTGTACTGACAATCTTGTACCACGGTATATGGTAAGTGGCTCGATAACAGGACTTACTACTGAGCAGCCTGTTTCCCTAAGTATTAATGGTGGTCAAGCTTCTATTTTTACAGGTGATACATTCGCTTTTCCTAAAGACTTGCTTGATGGCGAAAATTATTCAGTAACTGTCACATCAAAACCTAGTTATTACACCTGCTTAACCGAAAATGCACAGGGCGTGATAGACGGTTCTGATATAAGCAATATCGAAGTCAATTGTTCTCATGATGCCTTCAATATTGGCGGCCAAGTTTCTGGTCATGATGGCCCGGTTACGATCTCTCTAAGCGAAAATGGTACTCAGAGCAAACAAACATCTGTAGTTACTAGCGCATCATCTTTTGTCTTTGAAGGCATTCTTGATGGCACTGAATATGCGATTAGTGCAGTCATTGATGAAGCGACCGGCCAAACCTGCCAAGTGTCTAATGCTTCGGCGACATTAGCGGGCAGTCATATAGCTAATGCAAATATTGTCTGCTCAGATATCCCAAGTTACGCCATAGGCGGTAACATTCAAGGTTTGTCTGGGACTTTGGTGCTCAGAAATAACAGTGTTGATAATTTAACTACCACAAATAATGGCTCATTCGAATTTGGTGCTAAGTTGGTAGAAGGTCAAAGTTACTCAGTTGAAATAGTCAGCCAGCCTGCAAGCCAAGACTGCTTAATTTTAAGTGGTACTGAATCTGGTAATGTTCAAAATACTGCTATTAACACCATAGCAATTAGTTGTTCAGACCTTACCTTTAATGTTCAAGCAGCTGCAACAGGACATAGTTCAAACCTAAGTCTTGTTTTGAGTATTGATGGCCAAGCTCAAGCAGCGGTATTACTTGGTGCGCAAGACGCAGCGTATGATTTTGGTCAGTTTGCATATAATAGTACGATCGATATCTCAGCCACAGCACCAGAAGGCCAAAGCTGTCAGCTTACCAATGGTTCTAGCGAAGGTTTAATGGCAGATCTCAGTGCGACAATAGTCTGTACTGATATCATCACGCACAGCGTATCAACTACCGTTAGTGGCTTACCCGAAAATGAAACGCTCAATGTCGTTATTAACGATCTATCAGCGGCTCGACCTAACGGCACGATGAGTCAGAATCTGGTAGATGAAGCTACCCTAGCCATTACAGTAAGCAGTTTTCCCGAAGGCTATAACTGCACAGTTTCTGAATATACAAGCCCAGTCATCACAGATCAAAACGTTACAATAGCGTGCTCTCAAAACACTTATGAAGTGTCTGGAACTGTACTTGGGCTGCAAGGTTTAGATCAGGTTTCACTCCTGTTCTCAGGGCAGTCAGTTCAGACTTATTCAGCCACAAATAACGCATTTAGCTTCACGCTTGCACATGGAAACAGCTTTGCCTTAACTAGTGACGACTCGCTTAAATATAATTGCGCGATATTTGGTGGCGATATTTCGAGTGTTACATCTCCAGTGAGTAATATTCTTCTGACATGTGAGGCACCTACTTATAAAGTGAGTGGTTCTATTTCTTCTCATGCAGGAACAGTGACTGTTACCTACGATGATCAGTATGGTGAACCAACGACTCAGCAAGTAGCTTCAGGTACAAGCGGTTTTGAATTTTCAGGCTTGTATAACGGCGCGCAATTTCAAGTAACGGCCTCTATTGATCAGAGCGCGAACCAAAGCTGTACCGGCTCTAATACTACTAATACCATAAACGACCAAGACATAAGTAATATCGCAATAGTATGTAGCAATGATCCTACTTATAGCATCGGCGGGACGATAACAGGCCTTGCCCGTGGCTCAGTCACTTTAGTGAATACCATCGATGGTACTGAAACGGATGTGAAAGAGTTTTCAAATACTGGCAGCTTCGTTATGAGTCAGGCTTTGTTTGCTGGGCAAAATTACGATGTAAGTGTCCAAAGTGACCCGAGTACGCAAACTTGTGCAGTCAAATCTGGCGGACAAGGGCAGGTGTCGGGCGCCGTTCAGAATATAGTTGTGGAATGCTTGGATGTTACTCAACACACCATTACAACAACGATTCAAGGGTTAGAGAATACCGACGTAATCAGTGTAAGTATAGATGGCGGCATTGCACAATCTCAAGGCAATGGCAGTATCCAAACTCTAGTTTATGAAGGGCAGTCTTTTAGTCTTACGCTAAGTAATGTGCCAGATAAATATACCTGTACTCCACTTACTGAAAATATTAATGAAGTGACTCAAAATGAAACAGTAACAGTTAGTTGTTTGGTTAAGAACTTTACAGTAAGCGGTACTGTAAACGGTTTAGGTAGCGAAACCGCTGGTTTAAGCTTTAACGGTCAAACAGCCGTGAATTATGCGAATAATCAGAGCTTTAGTTTTAGTTTGCCATATGGAAGTAGCTTTTCTGTTATTGATAATTCGCTTAAATACAACTGTGAAATAGATGGTGGCAATATATTAAGTGTTACCACTAGATTAAATAATCTAGTGGTAACTTGTGTCGCTCCTACCTACAAAGTAAGTGGTACAATTTCTTCTCATTCTGCCACGGTCACGGTTACTTATGATGACCAATATGGTGAGCCAGTTAGCCAGTCAATTGCATCAGGTATAAGTGCTTTTGAATTTACCGGTCTTTTTAATGGTGCACAATTTCAAGTGACCTTTTCTATTGACCAGAGTGCCAACCAAAGCTGTACCGGCTCGAACACCACGAATACCATCAACGGCCAAGATATAAGTAATATCACAATAGTATGTAGTAATGATCCTACTTATAGCATCGGCGGAACGATAACGGGTCTCGCCCGTGGCTCAGTCACGTTAGTGAATACTATTGATGGCAGTGAAGCGGACGAGAAAATAATATTAAACGCTGGTTCGTTTGCTATGAACCGCACATTGTATGCTGGGCAAAACTACAATATCAGCGTGCAAAATAGCCCGAGTACCCAGACGTGTTATGTTCAATCGGGTGGACAAGGAGCTGTTTTTGGAAGTGTCGAAAATATCATTATTCAGTGTGATGATTTTAGTCAATATACTATAACTGCTGAGGTTCAAGGTCTCGATAGCACTGACACTGTAGGCGTGACCATCAATGGCGCAGCAGTTCAGGCAATCGGTAATGGCACAATTCAAACCCTACTTTACCAAGGTGAAAATTTCACTTTTGCACTAAGTAATATACCAAACGGTTATTATTGCTCCCCACTTACCGAAGAAATTATTTCCGTCTCTCAAAATCAAACAGTTCTGGTTGTGTGTGCAGAGTTGTTACAGATAACTGGTACTGTGACTGGGCACGCTCAAGATATTCGAATTCAAATTGACGCTGAAAATTTTGTTGTCGTTTCTGTAAACGAATCAGCTTTCAGTATCACTGGACTGTCTTTAGGAAATAATTACACCCTACAAATATTTGATGAATTTGGGCAGCCTTTACAGGCACAGGTATGTGAGTTTTCTCTACCTACTGGTTTTGAGCTTAGCGGTGAGCTGACTGAAAGTATTATAGGAGCTGATATAAGCTGTATTGGCTCTTCTACTCTTCTCCAAGACTTACCAATGTCAGCAGAACTTTACAACTGCGTTTCTCAGAATGGCGCCCTTACAACAATTGGGGATGTGGGATCAAACCTAAGCTGCACTTATCAGGGAATAACAAACTTAAACGGTATTCAGTATCTATCACAACTTGAAAAGTTAAACCTACAATCTAACTCAATCCCTCAATCTGAAATGAGTTATCTCTATGATTTAGATAGCTTAACTTTACTCAATCTTGCTGGTAATGACCTTGTAATTGATAATACATTGGTTAATGAGCTTGAAGAAGCTTTGCCATTTACTGTTATTAGATATACCGATACAAATGTGGGCTCTGCTGCTGGTTCTGCATTGCTAAAAATAGATGTTAGCTTTAGTCCACAAGCCTTAACTTCAATATCAGATCCAGGTTCAATTACTTTGGTTACTCCCTATTGGGGGGGCATCAACTGTGATAGTGAAAACCTAGGCAATTGTAATTTTAGGAGTGTAGAAAGATCGTTCTCGGGTAACTATAGTCGTGTACACGAAGTCAATTACGATACGCTTAATGACTTATTTATAAAAAATCCAGACTATTCAATTGATCAATCAGCTTTAAACGACCAGCTTGAATGCTCTGCTTTTAGCTCTTCATCCTATTCTAATTCTGATGGTACGATTTATATTAATTGTGGATTAAAGACGATTAGAGATATATCAGGTTCTGTCGTTGGTGATATTTATGGTTATATTCCTAATGAAGGCCTAGTGATTGAAGCTTACCTTGATAATGTAAAGGTTTCTGAAGTAACACTAGGATATGAACCAACGGAATATCACTTTGCAGATATAAATGAGGGATATTATGAGCTGCGCTTATCTCCAAACGATACTCTTTGTTCTCTAGATAATGCATTAGGAAATACCAGCGGCACCATAATTGATGCCAACTTAAGTTGTGGTCAAATTAAAAATGTTGTTAGCGATTTGAACCTAATTTCATGTTTAGAGAGTAGCAATCCATCGAGTAATTCGATTAACTCAGTAGGTACAAGTGTCGATTGCAGTAACTATGGTATATCTGATTTATCTGGTATACAGCACTTTACGCAAATACAAGAACTGACCCTGGCTGGCAACAGTCTAGAAAATGATGATTTTGATTCTTCTGCAGACCCTATCTATGCATTGAAAAATAATCTGAACTTACTAGACATAAACGGTAATTATGGAATTAGACTTACATCTATTTGTGATGGAACTATTCCTAGTAATTTACCATTTACAGTCGTTAGGAATTCAGATCTCAATTGTGCAGGACCAGATCGTACAGTAGATGTTGGTGTAAATGTAAGCAGTTTAGTAGCAAATTATTTCACTGATTTTGGTACTGCATACCTTCGAGGTATACGGCTTCATGGCTGGAGCTCTGATACATTTAACGTTACCTCTAGTGCACTAACTGATAGCTATGATTATGCATATTTTTCAGGTGTTCGTGATGGCTCCTCAGCAAGTTTAGACTTTGATTTTGTTCGACCGAGCTTAGAATGTTTTGATAATTATTTCGAAATAACACGTAACATATCGACCACTGAAGAGTGTACAGCCAAACAGTTAGTTGATATTAATGTTACGCTTGATGGTGGGGGATACGACGTTATAGGTCGAGAGGCACTGTCAGTTTCCGGGCTAGAGCTTATTTATCAAAGAGACTACCCGTATACCGATAATTTTATTTCATCTGTTGGTTCGGACTGGACCCCGGGAAATGAAGTAGTTTTCTCTGACTTTCCGTCAGGGGAAAATGATGTTTCAGTTGAACCAGGTTATAACTATAACTTCTTCAATGCCCCTGATTATGTTTACTGTACTTCTAGTGGGAGTAAAACCATTGGACTAAATGGTAATGACCGGTCTTTTATTGTTCCGTGCAGTCAGTCCTATGTTTATGGGCCAACGTTACCTGCTTCAGTTGAGCCAGTTTCTGAGTATGCAGATGAACGTGTTAATTATTCACTCCATTTAGAAAGTGGTACTGATAATCAGCAGCTGATACTAGAACTAGCTCTTGGGGCTTCAGCCAATGTACTCGTTACTAATAGTACTTCAAATACAAATATAGCAACGTCGGGCGCAACAAACTTAACCCGATTAAGAGAATGGCCCGCTTTATCAGGTCAAAGCAATATTAACTTTGAAGGTTTTACTGAGTCCGGTACTTATTGGCTATCTATTCAGAATACTGATGTGTCGGCGGAAAACCTATACAGCCTAGGGATGCAACTGGCCAGTGTAGGGTATAGTAGTCAAGTTTCACTCAGACCATTAAAGTTGATCCAACCGGTGACTATCAGAACATGGCAACAAACTTTTGGAAACGAAGCTTTTCCAGCAGATCGACTAAATAACTCATATGATCGTTTAGTTGTCAGACAGATTCCTGGTGCCGGTCAATTAGCAACTGCATCGGTGAAAATTACACTCACTTCAGCGGTGGATACCTATTTGATTCTTACTAATGACAACGGAACTGTGATGGCGGTTAGTGATGATGCCGGCGCTACAAATCGGTCCGTTATTTTTAAAGACCTTGCGCCGGGTAATTATAACGTAATTCCAGCTACATTTTCTGAGGTAAATTCTCCGACAGATTATGTATTAACATATGAATCCTCAATGCCAGCATTCACTTATATTGACTAAGGGTCGACGATGAGAAATAAAGCGATTGGTTTATTCTTGTTTTTATGCGCAGAAGCTTTAATGGCTGACGTGACAATAGATGGTTCATTAGGTGGCGTTGCTGGTGATTCAGTCTCAAGTGGAAATAATTTCACTTATGATATTACCCAAGATATTGGCCAGATTGAGGGAAATAACTTATTTCATAGTTTTGAAAACTTCAGTATTGGAATTAATGAATCTGCAAACTTTTCTGCACAAACGCCCGTTACCAAAATTATCGCACGTGTCACTGGCGGCCAAACTTCTGAAATTTATGGTTCGGTCTCTTCTAGTATTGAGGGTGCTTCTTTTTGGTTCATTAACCCTGCCGGCCTAGTTATTGGAGACGGCGCATCCTTTAACTTCAGCGGCAGTGTAAATATGTCAACAGCTTCAGAAACCATTTTTTCGGATGGCGCCACATTTTCGTCTGCTGATATGGCAGCTCCATCTGGACTTTCTTTTGACCCATTAGCATTCGGTTTTATTGGTAGCGATAGCCAACCAGTTTTACAGTTTGACTCTGTTAATCTTTCCTTAAACTCTGGAGAAGATTTTAACTTTGTTGGGCAAACGATATCTGTAACTGACTCTAATTTAGAGTCAGTGCAAGGATCCATTTCTTTTTATGCTAGTGGTGATCAAAATATAGACGTTTTTATTAACTCTTTAGCGAATGAGGATGATCTTACAGGTGCTATCAATTTTTCTGATTCTACTGTCGACGTTTCAGGTCCTATTGGGGGGAATGTTTTTTTGAAAGGCGGAGGTGTTGTTTTTGATGAATCAGGTATAAAAAGCAACTCATTAGAATCTTATAATGAAGGTATGTCACCAGGTAATATAACAATTGATGCTATGTCATTAACTATATTCAATGGTAGCGATATTATTGCGCAAGCAAGAGGTGAAAATATTGTATCCGATATCGCTTTACTAGCAGACGATGAAATTCGTATATCGGGAACTGGGACACTTATTTTATCTAACCCTTTTTTGGATAATTCTACCGGTGGTGATATAACAATTGCCGCGTCTTCAATTATTATCGAAGATGATTCCTTTATATCTGGCGAAGCTAAACAATCAGCGATAGGTGGAAATATTTCTATTATAGGTGACTCAGTCGTTGTTACAACTAATGCAGGGGTTTCGCTAGATAGTAAACTTAACTCGTCTGGAGGCATGTTATTAATACAAACTGATACATTAGAAGTAAGTCAAGGAGGAGACATCGTTGCAGATGCATTTGCAACTTCTTCGGGAGCAAATCTTAGAATTGAAGCCATAGACATGGTAGTAACAGATCCGTTTAGCTCGGTTACAGCACAAACAACTGATAATGAAGGCGCGGGTATAGACATAATACTGAGTGGTGATTTGCTAGTTGCCAATGAAGCACTTATTGGTACCGAGAGTTTTGGTCTAGGTGATGGTTCGGATATAAATATTTCAGCACGAAATGTTCTCCTTAGTTCAGGTGGGCAGATAGATGCAAGCGCGCTCAATAGAGGAAATGGCGGAAATATTAATATTATTGCGGAGCGAGATATTATGTTGACTGGAATTTCACAACAACGCGCAACAGAAATTAGTGCAAAATCAGGTGACATTGATCGTGAGCAAAATCTTTCCCAAAATCCAGGCTATGGTGAAGGCGATGGTGGCTCGGTTAATTTGTTTGCTAAAAACATAAGCTTAAATGGCAATGCAAATGTGACTGCAACTGCAGAGCGTTTAAGTGAGCAGTTTTCTGTTGTTGGAAATGCTGGATCAATACAATTAGGAGCATCGAATAGCTTAGTTAGATCCTTAAATATTTCTAATGGGGCAAAAATCGCCACAAGCGCACCCAATTCACGAGGCGGCAATATATCCATCTATGTAGATAAATTTATTGGCATTACAGACAGCTCTATTACCGCTTTTGCAGGTAGTGAAGACGCTACCGCATCCGGTGGTGACATCTTCATAGACCCAGAACTTTTTTACCTAAACAACGCTACCATTAGTGCCAATGCAAACGGTGGTAATGGTGGTAATATCCAAATTATTGCTGACAATATTATTCAAGACCAAAACTCTCAAATTACCGCAAGCTCCAATCGTGGTATTAATGGCGATATTACCCTTGATGGCGTCATCAATGAGGTGAGTTCACTCGAAACAATGAAAGTCCCTTATTCAGATATTTCAGACATGCTTTACCAGCGATGTAATGTCGCGCAATTGGCTGATCGAAGTAGTTTTGTCGTTTCTGGCGGTGAGACAGTTACTAATTCTCCTGATGCTTATCAGTCATCAAATTTAGATGCTTCTCAAAATCAATTAAGCAGTTTTGATACAAGTAACTTTGGTTTAGGAAGGCTAGCAATGTTAGCTACCTGTTCGCTTTAAGTCATGTATAGCAAATAATAATCACTTTACCGTTTAGAAGTCTCATTAAATAGTAGGGATAACGGTTAATAAAATAATGGAAGATCTCAAATAATGAAATCGTCGAACACTACGTCACTTTATACTTTGGCCGTATCCGCTTCGCTTTTTATGTTGCTTTGTTCTGCCAATGCGAACAGTGAAGAAGAAACACGTGGTCTTAAACAGCGCGTACCAGTAAAGCCTTTCTTTGAAGAGCCTCGCTTTAAAGAGTCCCAACCAGATCCACTTGAAACACAGAAGGTTTTGCCTAGTGTGCCAAAAGATTCTAAGGCTGCAGACAAAATTTCCAAGTCACCAAAGTTTGAAGTAAGTAAAATTAATGTTGTCGGTAGCACTATATTTTCTGCTGAAGAGTTAAGCTCCATGGTCGCTTCTTACGAAGGTCGTGTGGTTTCCATAGATGAGCTTCAGTCGCTGCGTCATAACTTATCTTTGAAGTATTTTCAGCGTGGTTACGTGAATTCCGGGGTCATTATTCCTGATCAGGATATAAAGAATGGGGTGGTGGTATTTAAAGTCATCGAAGGCAAGATGAGTAATCTCAATCTAAGTGGAAATGAAGAGTTATTCGATAGTTATATCTTAGACAGAATTAACTTAGGTATTGCTGAACCACTTAATGTCAACGAGCTACAAAAGGCCTTGCGTAATTTACAGCAAAACCGTTTAATCAAAAAAATAAACGCCCAATTAAAACCTGCCGAAGAATTAGGGCAGGCAGAGTTAGAAGTGAACGTCACAGAGGCTCAATCAAAAGCGTTAACCATCTCAGTTGATAACTATCGCTCTCCCAGTGTGGGAGCTGAAGAAATTACGCTAGCCTACACGGATGCAAACTTAATTGGTTTTGGCGATGCCCTTAGTGTGTCGGCTTCAAAGTCAGAAGGCTTGACTGATTTTGGTCTTAATTATCGAATGCCGTTAACGCCAAATGACACTTCGTTGACTATTTTTTATAGTTTTAGTGATTCAGAAGTCATTGAAGAACCTTTTGATCAATTAAACATTGAATCTGAATCGAACAACTACGGGTTTACCTTTGCCATGCCGGTCTACAAAGAAAATGGAAGTTCTTTGGATTTAAGTTTTGGTACCACTTTAAAGGATAGTGATTCCTTTTTACTTGGAGAACCTTTCTCTTTTTCAGCTGGTGCTATTGAAGGGGAGAGTAAAACAACGTCGGTAGAAATTGGTGCAAATTTTGTTCATCGGGAAGCGGCGGAAGTTTATGCGCTATCAGTAAATGTGCGTAAAGGTGTCGATGCCTTCGACTCCAATATTAATGATAATAGCAATATACCCGATTCTGATTTTCTTGCCTTTTTAGGGCAGGGCCAATATGCGCGTTTATTCACGGAACTCCCTGGTAGTCAGATTATTTTCCAAACTGCTTTTCAGAAAAGCTTAGATCCTTTGCTTTCTCTAGAGAAGTTCTCTGTGGGGGGGCATGGTTCGGTAAGAGGCTATCGTGAAAACCAACTCGTTCGTGATAATGGCATAACAGCTTCTGTGGAGTTTCGTTACGCTCCCTTTATTAACGATTCTGGCGTTGATCCCTACAATTTCCAAATAGCGCCCTTTATCGATTGGGGCAGAGCATGGGATGAAGATATCCCAAGCCAGGATGATGAGTCAGTTAGTGTCTACAGTGCCGGTATAGGTTTCTTATGGCAGCCTATACCAGCATTGAATATGGAGCTGTATTGGGGTGAAGCGCTTGAAGATGAAGTTAAATCGGACAAAGGCGATGATCTACAAGATGATGGCATTCATTTCTCACTCGCTTATAACGTCGGCTTTTAACAGGATATTAAAGGAGCATAATAATGAACATACTTAAGCCTGTTTTAATAATAAGACGACTTTTTGTAACCAGCCTGATGCTAACGGTGTTGATTTGGTCACCACACTCTTTCGCACAAGAGTCTGAGTCCGCCACCAATGTTTTAACTGTTCTTTCTTCGACCTTAAGTCCAATTAAAAAAATAGAACGGTATCAGCAACACAAGCTTGAGTTGCAGGCAATAACATCAGATCAGGATAGATCGAAAGCCTATCATTGGCTTGGCCAAAGCTATTATCAGATCGGTGATGCAAACCAAGCTGAGGCCATGATGTTAAAGGCTTTGGCTATAGAAAAAACCATAGCGAATAGTGAGCGAAGGTCTTCTAAAATCAATAATGATTTGGGTTTAGTGGCGATTGTTCGTAAAGATTTACCAAAGGCACTATCATTCTTTCGTGAAGCCTATCGCTTTTCAGATAGCATAAACGATACCCAAGGTCGCGCGATTAGTGCGACTAACGTCGCCAAAACATTACTCGATCAAGACGATCTAGCTTCAGTTGAAGATATCCTGAAGCAAATAACAACCGACCTAAATAATTTACCTCCAAATAACGGTATGGCGAATAGCTGGCTAAGTTTAGGTCAGCTTTACCGCAAAGCAGTTAAACAAACTGCTATACCTGAAAGTGGACGACTAGATGCACTTGATGCATATACAAAGGCAAAAACCCTTGCAGAGATCGATCAAGATAAAGCAGCTCAGGCTTTCGCTTATGGTTATTTAGGTGAACTCTATGAGGATGAGAACAAACTAGTTGAAGCACTCAACTACACACGGCAGGCCTTATTTTATTCGCAGGAATTAGCGGATGATACCTTGCTCTATCGTTGGCAGTGGCAGAGTGCAAGGTTACTAAAAGCCCAAGGTGAAACAGATGCAGCTCTTAACTTATATCGCCAGGCCGTTGTCACACTTAACCGCTCTCGTACACAACTAACTTTAGGCTCGGGTATCAACTTTAAGCAATCCGTTGGACCAGTGTTTTATGAGTTTGCTGATCTATTGTTGAAGCAGTCGTCTTCACTTGATAGTGAACAGGATCAGCAAAAGGCACTTGAAGAGGTTATCGCGGTTTTAGAAGCTGTTAAGTTGGCAGAAGTTGAAGACTACTTTGATAGCGAATGCGTTTTGTTGCCCGAGCAAGAAATCAAACTGACAGATATAAACACGGATAGCGCAATTATCTATCCAGTGTTACTGCAAGATCGCACCGAATTGATTGTGCAATTGCCAACGGGCATTAAACAATACACCTCAAAAGTCAGCGCTTCAGAATTAAGAAGTACGGTCGATGGTTTTCGTTCAGCGATTGAAGGTAGAAGTAGTACTGAGGCATACCTTGCACCCGCTCAGCGCCTATATTCTTGGCTAATAGCGCCATTTGCAAAAGATTTACAAGAACAAGAAGTAAGTACCATTGTATTAGTACCAGATGGGCCTTTACGAAGTATTCCCATAAGTGCCTTACACGACGGTAAACAATTTTTGATCGAAAAATATGCAGTAGCTACAACGCCAGGCATTACCCTGACTGATCCAAAACCATTTAATCGTGACAATATTAAAGTGCTAGCTAGTGGCCTCACAGAGGCAGTTCAAGGTTATTCTGCACTACCTAGTGTCGTGAAAGAGTTAAAGAATATTCAGACTGTGTTTAATACCACTATGTACAAAGATAACAGTTATCAACTCGATATTGTTGAAAGTGAAATGACAGGTGGTAAATACAATATAATCCACTTTGCTACTCATGGTGAATTCAGTAGCGACCATAACAAATCTTTCCTACTGACTTATGATGATAAGCTCACAATGAATAAGTTAGAAAGTACCATTGGTTTGCGTCGATTCCAGACAGAGCCGATAGACTTACTCGTTCTAAGCGCATGCCAGACTGCTGTAGGTGATGATCAGGCGGCACTCGGCCTTGCCGGTGTTGCCATCAAAGCAGGTGCTCGTAGCGCATTAGCGACACTTTGGTATATTGATGATAATGCAACTTCACAATTGATAGCTGATTTTTATAAACAACTAAGTCAAGAAGACCAGACCAAAGCCAAAGCTTTACAGATGGCACAAGTGAATATGATCACACAAACAAGCTTAACCCATCCAAGGTTTTGGGCTCCGTTTTTGATGATTGGGAATTGGTTGTAGATCAGAAAAATATCATGGATGTTTCAATTTAAGCGGTAAAAAATAACGATAAGAAAGCCGCATGGAGAAAATAAAATGAATATAAAATCCCAAGGTTTGTATGCATTAGTGTGGTTCCTTTTTTATCTCGGGTCGGTAAGTGCTGAAGTTGTATTTGATGGGTCATTGAAACCTGAGATGGCGGGTGTTTTCCGCTCCGATGATTTTACGATTACCGAAGCAGATGGCGTGGTCGCGGGCAGCAACCTGTTTCATAGTTTCGATACGTTCAATGTGAATACAGGTGAAAGTGCGACATTTACCTCATCTACTTCGGTTGACAATATTATTTCCAGGGTGACGGGTAGCGACGCATCAAGTATCGCAGGAATACTAAACGCAGACAGTAATCTATATATACTGAATCCAAATGGCGTCATAATTTCCGATAACGCGGCAATAGAGGTTGAGGGGGTATTTCATCCCTCAGAATTAGGCGACGAATATTTGGAGTTTAATGATGACTCGCGTTTTTTTTCAACTGTCGTAAACCCAATTTTATCAGTGGAGAGTCCTGAGGGCTTTGGATTTTTGGTTAACCATGCGAATCCCATAATTTTTGACGGGTCTACTGGTGATGCAGGGGCTCTTTTATCTGATGGCTCTACAGAGTTCGGGAATCATTACACTGTTAACCAAAGCAGTGGTGAAGTAAAAGGGCAGAACTTATTTCATAGTTTCGGTGAGTTTAATGTAAATACCGGAGATGAAGTTAACTTTGATTCTGGCGACTCTATAAAAAATATAATAGCACGAGTTACTGGAGGTGATTATTCAGAAATAGATGGAACAATTAGGTCTGATGCAAACCTTTGGCTTTTAAATTCTTCAGGCTATATTTTCTTAGGTAAGACCGAACTTCAACTCGGTTTTAATTCTAGTCTTTATGTTTCTGATACTAATCGAATTTCCTTTAGTGGTGGTGCCGAATTTGGGGTTAATGAATTAGGGTTTGATAACGAGGCGTTGGGAGGTTTAGATGAGACGATAAATGGCTTCTCTTTCTTTTCTTTCGAGGGTGAGAGTCCTACGGGTATTGTAATTAAGAATGTCGATATTGTCCCAGATAGTTCTGTCTTTAATGATCTAGTCTTTTTAGGCCGCGGGATGAAGGTTGACAATACGAGAATAGATTTTGAGGGTTCTGTAGTTGAATTTAGGGACTTATTGTTAGGCTCTTATTCAGGCGAAGGGTTCATTGAATTTGACCCTACAGATGGGAGGACTAAAACTTTGGGTATACCGGATCGCAATCGAGGTGATGCAGAATTTTTGAATTTTACTAACAAAAGTGATCCTCAATATGTATTCGATGCCAAGGTTAAGCTCTATGCTGGTGATCTGTTTTGGTCCAACGGAGGCTCTAGTGTTGATGACTTTCTTCTAAATGTATCCAATGCAAGCTTGAAAAACTTAAGCATAGGTAGATATGGTGGCGGTTTGAGTTGTATTGATTGCAGTGCAAGTAGACTAAATTTTCATGCAAATGGGATTTTATCTTTATCGGATACCTATCTGATTCCGGCTTCAGGAGACCATGATGGAAATTTTAGCGCAGAAGAAATTATTTTCGATAATGTTCAATACATTTTTAGTCCTGGAGGGTATGACAGAAACTCGCAAACATCAGGCTTAGTGTATGATTTTAATGGAAGTAATAGTATTAGTTTTATTAACGGTACAAATGTTTCCTTAGAAAACTCTGTGCTTGTAGAGTTTGGCCTAGGTGCTCCAAGTAATACGGTTTCCATATTACTAAAATCTGAGGGGAGAGTTCTCTTATCTGACTCTGTTCTGTCAACAGCGCCTAAGTTTAGAGAAAGCAATTTTCTACCTCAAAATGAAAACTCTTCTTACCAAGCTATAGTAAATCAAGTCCAGATTGATACAGACATTCTAGATATAAAATCATCGGAGGAAAATTCGAGGTTTTCAGGGATCTTGGCTGATCGTCCTACTTCTGCTTCATTAGGTGTCGTCTCTGGTGATGCTATGATTGAGATCAACGCAAATCAGGTCAATATATCTGGTAAAGCCACCAGCGGTTTGGACATATCGAATGGTATTTATGCTACTTCGGGACGGTTGGATGAATCAATATTGTTACGTGCGGTCGAAATTGGCAATGTTGAATATGCACGAGTTCTTGAATTATTGGATTCAAGCAATGAATTTTGGGATGCTGACATCGAGATTAACGCTGATATGCTTTCCATATCAGACAAAGGAAGAATTGAAACTAGTTCGTCAGGTATTTATAAGAGTTCAAAGGCTGGAGATATAAGGTTGAATATCGGGCAAAGCATATTGTTAGATAATTCTGATATCATAGCCTCAACTACTGGTAGTGGAGATGCAGGCTCAATTGCTCTTTCGTCTAATAATGTTAGCCTAACTAATGGTGCGAAAATATCTTCTAGCTCTAGCGGTCCTGGACTCGCTGGTGATATCAATATCATAGACACTAACCGTCTTGAGATTATTAAACCGAAACGTAATATCCCCATCTCTGATGCCGATGGCTCGGACGATGACGCAGCAATCCTAACAAGCTCAACACAATCGGGTGGCGGCAACGTCACCATCGAAGTTAGAGACTATATCGGCATTGTGAACAGCGATATAGTCACTAAAGCCGCCGGTGACGGCGGTAATATCTCTATCGACCCGCAATTATTATTCTTCGATTCAGCGCGCCTGGATACTAGTGCAGTAACAGGTAATGGCGGCCAAATCACCGTACAGGCCGACCAGATTATTCGAAGTCTAGATACCGTTTTTGATTCACGTTCCCAGGCGGGTGTCGATGGCGAAGTGGCTATTAATGGTGTGACTAATCAAGTAGGGCAGACGGATACCATAAAGGTAGATTATGACAATGTTTCATCGCTATTGTCACAAAAATGCCAGGTTGGACAATTGTCTGACCGCAGTAGTTTTGTCGTGAACCAAGAGAGCAGTAGTCGACAAGCGCCAGACGAATATAGACTAAGTGCATTAAGTTCTGGTGCAGAAGTTGCACATGATTATTCTTATAGAAATTTAATCGCATTGCGTTCAATAGGTGGATGTTTGAATTAGCAAATCTGTCCATCTAAGGACTTTAATAAATAAAGAAAAAACAATAATAATTAAGTTACGTTTGGTAAATGCTGGGAGTAACTAACCAGGGATGTAGGGGATTGAAAGACATATGTTAGATGTTGTCATTATTGGGGCTGGCCCAGGAGGTTTAAGTGCTGCAGCACGTTGCGCCGTGCTCGAGTTAAATTATCAGTTACTTGAAGCTTCTCCGAATCTTGCTAAAACCATTTTCGATTATCAAAAAAATAAGCCTGTTATGGCGGAACCGTCTATCTTGCCTTTGCGGTCAGATATTGCCTTTGAGGCCGGTCGGCGTGAAGAAATTCTCGATGTTTGGGAAAATGGCATAAGCTCTTTAAAGGTTAATGTCAGCCTGAATTCACGAGTAACGTCCATATCAGGCACTATGGGTGAGTTTGCTATCGTGCTTGAATCAGGGGAAACACTTCAGGCAAAGCATATCGTTCTGGCAATTGGTCTGCAGGGAAACCCCCGACAGTTAGGTGTAGATGGTGAAAATCCTGAAACCGTTCAATACACTCTAGTCGATGCCTCTGAGTTTAAAGATGAAAAGATCGTCGTTGTTGGGGCAGGTGACGCCGCAATTGAAAATGCCATAGCTCTGTCGTCTCAAAATGAGGTGACCATCGTCAACAGACGGGATGAATTTGCAAGGGCAAAGGATGGCAATTTACAACTGATTCGTGATGCCATTAAATCCGGAAAAATTACGTGTATTTATAATGCCAATGCAAAATGTATAAGCAAAGAAGATAATGAATCACCGTTTATATTCACCTTAAAAACACCCGATGGCCCATTAGATCTAAGTTGTCATCGAATCATTGCACGCCTTGGTGCCATTGCCCCGCGAGGGTTCCTTGAATCATTCGGTGTTGGCTTTCCGAATGATAACCCTAATGCTATTCCTGTGTTGTCAGAATCGTATGAAAGTAATATTCCCGGTTTGTTCATAATTGGAGCGCTTGCAGGCAACCCCTTAATTAAACAAGCGATGAATCAGGGTTATGAGGTTGTTCAGACAATCGTTGGTGAGCCAGTAGAGCCAGCTGACCAAGGTTTGTTGAGGGAAAAAATAGCTGTCTTACCATTTGGCTTAGATGTCATACCGACCTTGGCTTTATTTCAAAAACGTATTCCATTCTTTAGTGTTTTGTCATCACTTCAGTTTCGAGAACTGATGATGGAAAGTCAGGTGATATTTGCAGATGCTAAATCACAATATAAACCTGGCGATACCTTATTTGAAAAAGGTGACTTTTCAGATTCATTTATCACGGTGGTTGATGGTGAATTAACCATTATTATGGATGAACAAAATCAACAATCCATCACACTAACTTCTGGGCAGTTTTTTGGAGAACTTGGTTTAAATACTGGGCAACGCCGAAATGCAACAGCACGTTTAGGTGAACAATGTGTCATTGTCGAAACGCCTCGTCGTGTTATGGTTAAACTGATTAACTCAAATGAAGAAGTAAAAAAAGGTTTAGACGCGGCTTATATCGTTCGTGCTTTACAGTTAGGTTTTACGCCTTCAGTACCTTTCGAAAAGCTCATTCCTGTTGCTAAACAATGTAAATTGGTCAGATTTAAGTTGGGCGAAACGATTTTTTCGGAAGGCGATCCGGCGGACTTATTTTATCTCGTGAGAGCGGGTTCGGTGACATTGTACCGTCAAACGGAACAATCTAAAGGTGTATTCAACCAAGTCAGAGCCGGTGAATATTTAGGTGAATCGGCATTAATGGGCGTTGCAGCTAGAGCTTTTTCTGCGCAGGCCTCAAATGACTGTGAATTAGTGGCGATAGACTCAGCCGTATTTAAACAGTTGGTCCAGCTGGAACCGGATTTGATTCATCGTTTTCAGAGCGAGATAGAGACTAGAGCAAAATCGTCCGCCTTAAAAATGGCAGACACGAAAAGCTTAGAACTAACCGATTTTTTGCTACAAGAAGGCATGAAAGAAGCGACTGACTTGTTAGTGATAAATGATGATCTTTGCATAGGTTGTGATAATTGCGAAACAGCGTGTGCAGAAACGCATGATGGCACTTCTCGTTTTAACCGCGCTGGAGGAAAAGCCTATGCATCAGTGCATGTTCCAATTTCATGTCGCCATTGTGAAGTGCCGCACTGCATGAAAGATTGCCCGCCTGACGCGATCAAGCGTGACCCTACAGGCGAAGTATATATAGATGATACTTGTATTGGCTGTGGCAATTGCGAAACTAACTGCCCATACGACGTCATTAAGCTTGCATACCCGGCACCGCCTAAACCAAGCCTGATGAACTGGCTATTTTTTGGTTTAGGAAGCGGCCCAGGCCAAAATCACGATAGTTCAAAAACCGACTCTCCTGACGCTAAAAAGAAAGCAGTAAAGTGCGATGCATGCCGAGAGTTTGATAGTGGCCCTGCTTGCGTTAGAGCATGTCCGACTGGAGCAGCCATACGAATTGAGCCCAAACAATTTGATGCCTTAATCTCTATGAAAGCGGATGCAAGCAAATGATGCAGGGTAATAGCTCGCTTTTTCAGTCTATTTTGAAATATTCAGGTAAACGTTATCTTTGGGTTTCCATAGTAATTACCTTTATCGCCTTAATTATTTTCCTCTTACCACACGATGTAGAGCCTAGAAACGGTGGCACATGGCAAGGTTATGTTTTGGGAAGTTTGGGCGCGGCCCTTATTGTTTGGCTGCTCTGGTTAGGTATTCGAAAACGCCAGTATAAATCATCACTAGGAACCTACCAGGGTTGGGTGTCTGCCCATGTATACTTAGGTGTCTCTGTTGCGTTTATAGCCTCATTTCACTCGGCATTCCAGCTTGGTTTTAATATTCACTCATTAGCCTACGTACTTTTACTTGCTGTCGTTTTTAGCGGTTTATGGGGAATCTGGGCTTATTTAGCGCTTCCTGAACGCACTTCCAAGATACGCAAAGGTTTGAGTCGGGATGAATGTCTATCTACATTAGCCGAAATTGATCAGAAAATACTTAACCTAGCTCAGCGTTGTAAGAATGATGTGGCTAAAACCTGTGAAAGTGCGGTGGTAAGAACTGTTATTGGTGGTCGTGCCAGAGATATTTTATGGGGTATTGACCAGTCTACAGTTGAATTAGATCTAGCTGCTTCAACCAACGGCAATTCGCTGGCTTCAAATGCTCAACAAAAGCAAATATTAGATTGGTTAGCGAAGCGTTTATCTACCAGTTTAGGGGGTAAGGAAACAGAATTCTTACAAGAACTACTCTCTTTATTCGCACAGCGTCGCTTATATATTCAGAGTGTTCGAGAGGATATTCGATTACATGCCTGGTTAAAACTTTGGTTATATATTCATGTCCCGTTATCGCTGGGTTTATTATTTTCTCTTATTGCTCATGTTTTGAGCGTCTTTATGTATTGGTGATGTGTTGATGCGCTGGTTAATTAGAAAAACAGAAAGCCTGTCGGCAAATCAGGGAGTGTTGCAAGACAGTGTGATTGTAAGCGATAAGCTTACCATTGGTGCAGACACCAAAGCAGACTTAGTTCTAGTTGGTAGTGGAATTGAGGCCAAGCACGTGGTCTTATCACAAGGAGCTAAAGGAACGGTCATCGCCAAAGCTGATACTGCCAAAGCGCAGTTGTTGGCAGATGATGGCAAGTCAGTTACTAAGCTAACCTTAAGTGAAGGTCAGCAGATGAAGGTCGGGCAATATACCTTTACGCTGACGAAAGCGCCTGCCGGAATCGATTATGCGTTGTCTATCACTCGTTCCAATGAGTCATCTTCTGATGTTAGCTCAAAATTCCCATTAGTAGCCATGACCCTGAGTGATACCGGTTTTAGCCTACGCCGATGGTCATGGAGCTGGATGTTACTTGCGTTATTTATTGGAATAATACTGCCTTTGCTTTGGATATTTGGCCCTCAAGATACACTTAAGTCAGTTCCAGTCTTGTCATCTGCAGATACGCTCTGGAATCCGGGGCCTTTAGCAAAAGTACATCATGTGCAAGGCATCGCAGATAATTGCCAAGTGTGTCATTCAGAGCTTTTCAGCCCAGTAAAAGATAGTGACTGCCAAAACTGTCATAAGGTCGACATGCACCTTGATGATAAGACTGGGACAAGTGAATTGGCGGTACATTCAGACACCGACTTTACAGAGGGTCGATGCGCAACGTGTCATATCGAGCATAAAGAACCGGCAGTGGTTATTCGAGATGATGAGCCTATGTGCACTAGCTGTCATCAGGATATCGAAGCTGATGAAGCCAAAGAATCAGGTATCGCAAAGTTTGAATTACATCCTCAGTTCAAGTTATCCATGCTTGAACAGCTTGGTAAAAATTGGCAAGTAAAACGTAAAGATTTTGATACAAAAGGTTTACAGGAGTCTTCAAATTTAGCTTTTTCGCATAAGTTACATTTAGACCCTAAAGGCATTGATGGTCCGGATGGTCGTACACAGCTTGAATGTAATAGTTGCCATAGTCCTGAGCAGAATGGCTTGCTAATCAAGCCTATTACCATGGAAGAGCATTGCAGTGATTGTCACACCTTATCATTTGAGCCTACTGAGTTAGAAAGGGTCGTACCACATGCTAATTTAACTACGGTGCAACAATCTCTAGAAGAATACTACTCACGCCTATATGCAGTACAGAATGGCCCGCTTAAATCTAAAGTAGATCTGACTCGTCCAGCCAAACGCCCTGGTAAGCCTAAGCCAGATTTTTATAGCTCTATGAAAGAGTGGGCGGATGATAAAGCACGTGATGCGTTAGATGAACTGGTTAAAAATAAAGCATGCTCTACTTGCCATACACTCGACGAAACAGGCTCTATACCAAGTGTGAAACCTGTCAAAATCATCAATTCTTGGTACCCCAAATCACGTTTCGACCATTCATCTCACGAAGTCTTTGAATGTGAGAGTTGTCATCGTGCAAGTGAATCAAAACTGTCATCAGATATATTAATTCCTGATATAAAAAATTGCCGTAGTTGTCATGCGGGCGCTGCAGATTCTCATGACTTCCTTGATCAAGAGATCAAAACGATTTCGTCTTGTATGAGCTGCCATCAATATCACCAAACCAAAAGGGATGCTTTATATGAATAGTGCATATCAATGCTCAACTTCATCATACGTTAGGTGCTGTTTGAATCGTTATGTGATTCAGCATGCTAAAAAAATGCTTCTGTTCATAGCGATCCCGAGCTTATCAATCTTGGTAGGGTGTACTAGTGGTGATCGGCCAAATGGAAATGGAACAGATCAAACTTCAGGCTGTTCAGGAAGTTGTGCCGATGCGAGTAGTTTTTTAACTGTTTCAGATGTTGAGAAGATTATTTCACAAGGCGTTTTTGAAGCACAAAGTCGTGGTGTAGCCGCGACCATAGCTGTTTCTGATCGAGTCGGAAATATCCTCGGTTTGTATAAAATGACGGGTGCGAATACGAATGGCGTTACGGTTACAACAAATGGCGGAATAGATAGTGGTTTAGATGGTGCAATAATTCCAAGCATCGGAAACGGTGATGTTACTGCTGCAATTGCCAAGGCAATCACGGGCGCTTATTTATCAAGTGAGGGTAATGCCTTCAGTACACGAACTGCCGGGCAGATAATTCAAGATCACTTTAATCCAGGTGAAGATAATCAACCGGCTGGGCCACTTTTTGGGGTGCAGTTCAGTCAGCTAGCGTGCAGTGATTTAATTCTTTCAGATACTGGTGGCACTTCAGGTATCGGACCCAAACGCTCGCCTTTAGGTTTATCAGCAGATCCAGGTGGTTTCCCGTTATATAAAAATGGAACGGTTGTTGGCGGTGTAGGGGTTATTTCAGATGAAGAATATACGCTAGATAAAAACCTGCTTGATATAGATTACGATCAAGATGAAGTGATTGCCTTAGCCGCATCTTTTTCCTTTATCGCACCAGCAGATCGTCAAGCCAACCGGATTACAGTCGATGGTAAAACACTGCGTTTCAGTGATGCATTAGTATCAGATATTTCTAGTAACCCAACGAATGCACCTACATTTGCAAGTATTGGCGCTGGAGTTGGTTCATTACTAGCGCTGACCACATATACCGATGGAACTATTCGAGCTGGCACCGCCTTTGGTACAGCGACTTCGGGTATACGAGCTGATGCTGGTGCCTTTGCAAGTTTAGATGGATTTGTCTTGGTAGATGCGCTAGATAACAACCGCTTTTCACCTACCGCTTCTGTGGTCGGAGCATCTCCATTAAGTCAGCCAGAAGTCAGCCAGATTCTTCAAAGTGCCTTAGCCGTTTCTAATAAAGCGCGAGCCCAGATACGCAGGCCTCTTGGTACGCCTGCCAGAGTCACCATAAGTGTGGTTGATGCCGAAGGTAACATCTTAGGTATCGTACGCGGACGCGATGCACCTGTTTTCGGAATAGATGTGTCCTTACAAAAAGCCAGAACAGCAGCGTTCTTTTCCAGTTCTCAGGCTAATACTTTGATCCAAGCACTCCCTGATGCCGAATATTTATTGGATGATTTATCAGGAGTCGATCGAACCGTTGACCTTTCCGACTACGTTATTGCCACCCGTAATTTCTTAGGCTTACCCACAGCGCTTGCCGATGGTGCTTATGCTTTTACTGATCGTGCAGGTGGTAATTTATCTCGCCCCTTCTATCCCGATGGCTTACAAAACTCTGGTGCAGGCCCTTTAAGTAAACCTGCCGCTGAATGGTCAGCATTTTCGACTGGATTTCAACTAGATACCGTCTATAACAGCATGACTAAACACTTGGCGTTTCTACTAGGTGTTTTAGGTTCAGATGTTACGTCAGGATGTGGTGGTAAATCCTTTACTGGGGCCGATGTTGCAAGTTCACCCTTGCTGGCAAATGGCCTACAAATCTTCCCGGGCAGTGTGCCTATTTATAGAAATGGTGATTTGGTTGGTGCAATTGGCGTCTCCGGTGATGGTGTCGACCAAGACGATATGATCGCGTTTTTAGGTGTGCACAATGCTGGGCTATCACTATCCGGCTCGATCAATAATGCGCCTGCTTCTATACGTGCCGATAATTTGCAACCTCAAGGCGTCAGGCTGCGTTACGTACAATGCCCACAAGCACCATTTATAAATGATGATGCCATGAACGTTTGTGATGGGAAATAGAGGAATGAATATGATGAACTGTATAGTCTTGAATCGTAAATCTCCATCCTGTTTCTCATATAATTACCTTCGTATGGTTGCTGTTAGTTTATTTTTTGCAGGGATAGTATTGAATGTCAGTTATTCTTCACCAGTAAGTGCAGAAACCGAAATAGAAAGTTATGAGGAATGCCTAGAACGGCTAGAACAAAGTCGATTCCAACAACGACGAAGAGTCGGCAGTCGAAACAGTGAAAGACTGGCAGATATAGAGTGTCAAAAGTCACAAACTGAATTGAATGCACAAGTACCTGCTATCGAAGGGGCTTCATCTAAGCAAAAAAAGACTGGAAAACAGCAGGTTACTTCACCAGCGCCTAAGCCAGAACTACCTTATGCCGCCCGCAAAGCAAGAAAAAGTAATCGGACAATATCACCAGTTCCGGTTCTGTCTTATGAACAAATTAATGAAAATAATATTATAGCGGTACCTGATAGATGGAGACTCGTAAATACACTTGGCTATGAGGAGCATTGGTGGGATGCCTATAACCGAAATGTACTTAAAGGTGATGCGCCGATTATTGGTAATGATTGGTTCTTTGCGACGACGATCATTTCAGACACGGTTATCGAACCAAGAAATGTGGTGACCCCAGTTGGTGGCCAGTCTTCTGGTAATGCAGGACAAATTGATGTCTTTGGTAGTGGTGATCAGTTGGTACTTGCGGAAAGTATTATTGCAGAGTTTGTGTTTTATAAAGGCGATACGGTATTTCGGCCGCCCGATTTCGAGTTTCGATTTACCCCGGTTTTTAACATCAATCACTTAAAACTGGAAGAAGTCTTAGGTGTCAATGTCGATCCTCGCGACGGAAAAACCCGTACTGATGAACACGTAGGTATACAGTCAGCATTTGTGGACTACCATATTCGTAACGTTTCACCAAGGTACGATTTTGACAGTATTCGTGTCGGTATTCAGCCTTTTAATGCCGACTTTAGAGGTTTCCTTTTTAATGATAGCCCGATGGGGGTGCGAGTATTTGGCACCCGTGATAATAATATTTTTCAATATAACTTAGCTTGGTTTCGTCGTATTGAAAAAGATACCAACAGTGGTTTGAATGATGTCAGTGAATCCTTGCGTGATGATGATATTTTTGTAGCCAATCTGTTTTGGCAAGATCTTGGTGTTAAAGGCTTTAGTTCATCATTTTTGGCGCTCTATAACCGTAATACTGAAACCGAGGTGTTTTATGATACTAACGGTTTTATTCAACGACCTTCATCATTTGGTGAAGAGCGCCCCCGAGAATATGATGCCTATTACTTGGGTTATAGTGGCGATGGCCACATAGGCCGAATGAATTTGAGCGTCAGTTTGTATCACGTCTTTGGTGAAGAGGAAAGAGGGCCGATAAATGGTGTTGAGTCTGACATTAGTGCATGGTTCTTAGGTGCAGAAGCCGGTTTTGATTGGGACTGGGTTCGTTTCAGGGGCTCCTTTGCTTGGGCCAGTGGCGACTCAGATCCTTATGATGATTTATCTGAAGGCTTTGATGCTATTTTCGAAAACCCTCTATTCGCTGGTGCTGATACTAGCTACTGGATCCGACAAGGCGTCCCGCTAGTCGGAGGAGGGCGAGTTGCTTTGTCTTCTCGTAATGGCTTGCAAAATAACCTTCGTAGCTCAAAAGAGCATGGCCAATCAAACTTTACTAATCCTGGTCTGAAATTATTAGGTTTAGGTGCAGACCTCGATCTGATGCCTCAACTACGTTTGTCATTCAACGTGAATCAATTGTGGTTCGATACCACAGAAGTCCTGGATGTGGTTAGGCAGCAGCAAGGTATTGATTCGAATATTGGTTTGGATATGTCGACAGCATTAATTTGGCGACCATGGATGCATCAAAATGTAGTAGCGCGTTTGTCCTATGCGCAGCTGATACCCGGTCAAGGCTTTAAAGACCTATATGGAGATGACGAATCTCCCTATTCATTACTCGCAAATTTGATTTTAACGTATTGAGGAAGACGCAATGAAATTCAGGATTTTTGTTTATCGCAATACAGGAAAGTTAGCGATGTGGAAGCGTCAACGATATAGTTTAAATGTCTTGGCTTTGTTTGCCTTCTTATTCTTAAGTGCAAACTTGCACGCTGAATTAAGTGTCCATGAAAGCAAACTTTATCCGGCTGCACCTAAGCAGCAGTCACAAATTGAGGTTGTCCAAAAAAATATCGGTTGTACTTCTTGCCACGTCGGGACAGATCAAAAAACCATGCATGCGAGCCCTGGTGTTAAATTGGGCTGTGTTGACTGTCATGGCGGTAATGCTGAAATAAAACTTGGTGATGGTGTTGAGACCGGTACGCCTGCGTATCATGAAACACTTGTTCAAGCTCATGTCATGCCCAAGTATCCTGAGAACTGGGGCTATGGAAAAGACGGTGAAAGCGCTAGTGCGAACCCTGAACGGACTTATACCTTACTGAATAAGGAAAGCTCTGAATTCATCCGTTTCATGAACCCATCTGATTATCGTGTTGTTGATGATGCTTGTGGTGCGTGCCATAAAAAAGAGATTCATGCGGCAAAAAGTAGCCTTATGGCGACTGGAGCAATGCTGTTTGGAGGCGCATCTTACAATAATGGCATTTTGCCTTATAAAAACTATATCTTAGGTGAGGCCTATACTAACGATGGTATTCCGGCCATGATCAAGGCGCCAGTAGAGCCAACCGAAGAAATGAAAGCAAAAGGAATTTTACCTTATTTATATCCATTACCTGCTTGGGAAACCGTAAAGGCGGGAGATATCTTTAGAGTTTTTGAGCGTGGTGGACGTAATATTATTAGCCTGTTTCCTGAAACAGGCATACCCAATATTGCTGGAAATATACAGCGTTTAGAAGAGCCAGGTAGGCCTGATATCAAGCAGTCAAATCGTGGCCCTGGCACGGGTGGTCGAATCTCTGTACCTTTGATTAATATTCATAAAACACGCTTGAATGACCCGAATACCTGGTTCATGGGGACCAACGACCAACCTGGTGACTATAGAAATAGTGGCTGCGCTAGTTGTCATGTTGTTTACGCCAATGACAGAGATCAGCGCCATTCAGGGCCATACGCTAAATTTGGTCATACCGGAAAAGGACAGACTAATGACGTAACCATTCCAAAAGACGAATCTGGTCATCCTCTAGAGCATAGTTTTACCCGAGCGATACCCACCAGTCAGTGTATGGTTTGTCATATGCATCAACCTAATATGTTTATGAACACCTTTTTAGGTTACACAATGTGGGATTACGAATCTGATGCACCAGCAATGTGGCCAGAGAAACAAAAGTATCCAAGCCATGAAGAAAAACGAGAAATTAACGATCGCAATCCCGAAGGTGCAGCTGAGCGAGGCAAGTGGGGTGACCTGGAATTCCTCAAGCAAGTATCTGAAATGAATCCTGACTTAAATGATACCCAGTTTGCTGATTACCATGGACATGGCTGGAACTTCAGAGGCGTTTTCAAACGTGATCGTAAAGGTAATTTGCTAGATGACAAAGGTGATTTAGTTTCTGATGATGACCCTAAAAAATTCGATAAAGCTGTGCATATGTCATCGATACATGTTGATGCTGGTATGCACTGTGTAGATTGTCACTTTAGCCAGGATTCGCATGGCAACGGACATCTGTATGGCGAGGTAGCAGCAGCAGTTGAAATTGACTGTGTCGATTGTCATGGTACCTCAAAAGAGTACCCGTCATTGATTACTTCTGGCCCTGCAGCCTTAGCTGGAGGACGTGATTTAAGTTTGTTGCGTAATCCTGACGGCCAAAAACGTTTTGAATGGGTCGATGAAAAATTGATTCAACGCTCACTTGTCAATGAAGGTATGGAGTGGGAAGTTTCATTAGTAAAAGATTCGGTTAATAAAAATCATCGTGACTTTAACGCAAAAGCCGCCAGAGCAAAATTGACCAAGAAGTCCGATAAGATAATGGATCCAACCCTGCAAAAAACCATAGGAATTAACCCGGACTGGGAAAGTGAACATAATGAATTGGCGCATGAAGATGATGAGCTTGAATGCTATACCTGCCATACCTCTTGGACGACAAGTTGTGGCGGTTGTCATTTACCTATAGAAGCTAACCAGAAAACCGAGCGTCATCATTATGAAGGGGGTGAAACACGCAACTTTGCTACCTATAACCCACAAGTTGCTCGTCAGGAAATATTCATGCTGGGTAAGCGTGAACCATCAAGTGGAGGTCGAGTTGCACCTGTTAGATCTACATCAGCCTTAGTTTTGAGTTCAACTAATGCTAACCGTGAAAAGATCTATATTCAGCAGCCACCGATCTCATCTAGCGGATATAGTAGTCAGGCATTTAATCCTCACTATCCACATACTGAAAGAAAAACTGAGACCAAAACGTGTACAGATTGTCACCTATCACAGGACAAAGATAATAATGCGATTATGGCTCAGACACTGGGGCTAGGGACGCAATATATAAATTTCCTAGGTTATTATGCATGGATGGGAACTGATGATTCAGTTGCTGGTGTTCAAGTAACTGAGTGGGATGAACCACAAGCAGTCATTGGTAGTTATTTACAAAAATATGCTTACCCGGATTGGTATAAGCAACACAGAGAACGAAACTTAGAGTTAGAAACAGGCTATACCCACGGCAGTGGCAAAGTTGGTTGTTTACAAATGCGGGGTGAATATCTGTATTCAGCTGAAGGGGACAAAGGTTTCCGTGTCTACGATATTGCAAGCATAGCTAACAAGGGCGTATCTCAACGTATTATTAGTTCGCCTTTCAGTGGCTTAGGTCAAGATTCTGGCGTAGCCACTAAAGATGCTGCATGTGTGGTTTTGGCTACTACCCAGCCTGTTCAGCCTTCCAGAAACGTAGGCGACTTGATGCGAATAGATAATCAAGAACAACCAATGCACCCAATCTATCGTTACGCGCTCATTGCTGATCGTCAGGAAGGTTTGATACTCGTTGATATTGATACCCTTCATGATGGTGAACCACGCAATAACAGTCTAGAACGCGCTGTTACTTATAACCCGGAAGGTTTACTAAATGGGGCTCATTACATCGTAGTGGGCGGCAGCATTATTTATGTTTTGACAGATAAAGAGCTAATTACTCTGGATATGGATGATCCGCTGAAGCCGGAAGTAATTAGTAAACTTACTTTGAACGACCCAAGGGGAGCAGACCTTCAATTTAGATATTTATTTGTTACTGATAAGGATGGTTTGAAAACAATAGACGTGACTAAACCGATCGCGCCAAAAATCATAGCAAACAATACAATATCAATTTCTGATGCGAAGCGCGTTTTTGTTGCACGTACCTATGCTTATGTCGCTGCGGGTAAAGAAGGTATCGTTATTGTCGATGTTGAGAAGCCAGAGTCGATGAGGGAATATCAACGCTATAACGCAGCTGGAAAAATATCTGATGCCCAAGATATTGTGATCGCGATGACAAATGCCTCGCTATTTGCTTATATCGCCGATGGCAAAAATGGTCTAAAAGTTGTTCAATTAATGTCGCCCGATACACAGCCTAAGTTCTATGGCTTTAGCCCAGATCCCAAGCCGGTCTTTATTGCGCATTATCCAACATCGTCACCGGCACTGAGTCTTTCTCATGCCTTAGAACGTGATCGTGCTGTGGATGAAACTGGTGGCCAAATAGCCGTTTTTGGTCGCCTTGGTTCACGACCTTTTTCTAAGGAAGAGTTGCAGAAACTCTATCTTGATGAAAATGGTGAACCTTGGTTTGTGAGTGATAAGTAATGCCTATTAAAAGCATAATTAAACAGTTGCTATACGCTTTATGTCTCACTGTCTTGGGGTGGAGCAGCACAGTAAATGCTAACACCCCGTTACCTGAGGCCGATGGTTTAATTCATCTTGGTGTAGCCAGTTGTGCTTCTTCTGTTTGTCATGGGAAAACCAGTCCGCAGAAAACCACAACAGTACTTCAAAATGAATATAGCACTTGGACACAGCATGATCGTCATGCTCGCGCTTATAAAACCTTGTTATCGGATGACTCTAAACGCATAGCCAAGCTACTTGATATTGGCCCTGCGTCAGAAGCCAAAGTTTGTTTAGATTGTCATAGTGATAATGTGAATGATGGTTTAAGAGGGCGTAGATTTCAACGTAGTGACGGAGTCGGCTGTGAGGCCTGCCATGGCGGTGCAGAAAAGTGGATTAAATCACATACAGAACCGAATGCCACTCATGCCCAAAATATTGAGTTTGGCCTTTATCCAACAGACATACCTGCTGAAAGAGCCAAACTATGCATGTCATGCCATGTTGGAAATGAAGATAAGTTTGCAAGCCACGACATTATGGGAGCGGGTCATCCTCGTCTAAGCTTTGAACTGGATACTTTTACTGTCATTCAACCGAAGCATTATGTTGTTGATGATGATTATATTAAACGAAAAGGCGATTATACGGGGTTGAAGATTTGGTTAGCTGGCCAACTAATGGTTGCGGATCATTGGTTAGATCTAATTGAATCACCTAAGTTCCAGGGAGATGGTTTGTTTCCAGAGATTAGTTTTTATGATTGCCACTCTTGCCATCACGCAATGTCAGATGAACGCAAGCAAAGTGGTTTGATTAGCCGTCCCGGTGACTTAAGACTTAATGACGCATATTTACAAATTATCGAAGCAATACTATCTGTTGTTTCAGAGCAAGCGCTTAAGTCATGGAAACAAAATTCACTAGCATTTGTCAGGTTTGGTCATACAGATAAAGAAAAGCTTTTCACTACAGTTAAGCAACTTCGAAAAACACTTAGCACTTTAAAACCCAAGCTTGAGTATGGCTTATCAAAAGAGCAGCAAAAAGAGTTGTTAAGCGAGCTTATAGCATTAGGATTAGAAAGACGTGTTTTAGACTATACCAGTTGTGAGCAAGTTGTTATGGGTATCACCGTGATTGTTGACTCGTTAAATCTTAATCGATCACTTGGCGGAAAAATTGATCGCCTTTATGACTCTTTAGCTAAAGAGGATTCTTTTGAATCTGGCAAATATACAAAAGCGCTAAGAAGTTTTAGTAAATCATTCGAGGCACTCAAATTATGAGCCGTTCATGTGGAGTGACGCATCCTGGAATGAAGCGATCAAACAATCAAGATACATTCTTTTCATCAGATGAGAATGGCTTTTGGGTTTTGGCCGATGGTATGGGTGGCAATAAAGGTGGCGAAATTGCGAGTAGAATTGCACAGGAATCTATTGTAGAAGGGCTCAAAAATTCGGTAGAACTGAAGACTGCAATATTGACTGCACATCGCTCTATTTTAGATTATGGCACTAAGCATCAAGAGTTAGTGGGGCTGGCTACTACGATTGTATTGCTTAAGGAGTCATTCACTAATGCTGAGGCATCTCTGGCATGGGTTGGTGATAGCAGGGCATATTTATGGCGTAATCAAACACTAAGTCAGCTTTCAAAAGATCATAGTGTGGTGCAACGTCTGTTAGATAGCGGAATGATCACACCAGAGGAAGCTATTGATCACCCTAAACGCAATTTAGTGACGTCAATTTTAGGCTTATCGTTAAGTAATGAATCAGACTTAGAGATTGGGATGGTTGATTTCAAATGGCGAAAAGGCGATAAAATATTATTATGTTCAGATGGATTAACGGATGAACTAAGCGACAGTGATATAGTAGAAATAATGTCGGCTCATAGCTCGTCTGAAAAACAAATGGAAGCGCTTTTGCAAGCTGCTTTGTCTGCTGGCGGAAGAGATAATACGACAGTTGTTCTAATAGAGGCACCTCCAATAAAAAGCCTGGTGCAACGTATACTCAATTGGTTTAAGACATAAAAATATAATGGGCCATATAAATGTCAGATGATAATGCAACACAAGTAGTGAGTACTGAAACGCAAGTGTTTTTGATCGATAGCAAAGGCGTTTCGACTAAAGTCATTGGTGAAATGATAGTAGGTCGAAGTGATCAATGTGATTTGGTTGTTGATGACCCAAAGGCATCTCGTAAGCATGCCAAGATTTGGCAAGATGGAGATGTCTTGGTCGTTGAAGATTTAGGTTCGACGAATGGCACGCACCATCAAGGTAAACGCAAGGAGCAATTTCGTAGCGTAACTGGCGAAACAATATCGTTTCCAAATATCGCTTATCAAGTCAAAATTAAACAAGCATTTGCAGCTAATGACTTTGACCCAGATAAAACTATGCCAATTGACCTGTCAAAAATTGCTTCAACAGAAACACCGGCAGTCGAAGAAAGTAGCCAAATACCTGTAAAGGAAGCTAGCGCAGAAGAACCAGAAGCTCTTCCTGAAGCCAAGAAGAATCTGACAAGTAACCTAGACCAAAATCCACCTGCTGCTGAGAAACCTAAACAAGATGAAAAAAGTTCTGCTTGGTGGGAGAGTGACGAGATCAAATCTGATGGTACCTCGATTTTTAAGATCGATGGACTGGCTGATGAAGATGCTGACTTGGGCTTGGCTAAATTAGGGCCAGCAGTAGAACCTCGATTAGTTATTAAGTCGGGGCCTGGCGCAGGTACCGAGTTTAAACTTGGAATGGGAAGTTTGGTTATAGGTAAGGACTCAAGCTGTGATATCCAATTAAAAGAGAGCACAGTAAGTGATCAACATGCGAAGTTGATTCATGATGGGCATACTTGGCAGCTGGTGAATCTACTTGCTCTCAATCATACGCTGGTAAATAACGTTAAGGTGCAGAGTGTTTTTCTGAATTCCGGTGATCAAATTCGCTTGGGTGGGGCACTACTTGTTTTTCAGTTGCCAGCTAGCTCTTTAAAAGAAACCTCATCTAAAAGTAAGAAAAAATTGATCTTAGCATCGCTTGTATCTGCGGTAGCTGCAGGTCTTATTTTTGTTTTTCTGAAAGGCTTTATTTAAGGTTTGGTTATAAACATTATCTGTTTATTATCCAGGTGTTATTACATCGATTAAGTGAAATACCGCCTCCGTCTTGTTTAATTGTATTAAGGCAAGCTTTCAATGTCAGAAGATAGAACCGAAATTCAAGAATTTCCTTCCATAGAAGGCTTCACAATCACCCAAATGCTGTCCGAGAAAGGCGGAATGGCTGATGTATACCTTGCGAATCAACATGGTAATGACCGTGTCGTCATACTTAAATTTTTACGTGAAAATGACCCCAATTATATTAAGCGCTTTAGAAAAGAAGCCAAAGATCATTCAAAAATAGATCATCCTAATGTTGTAACTATTTACACCGTGCAGGAAGCCGGCGATCGCTTATTTATAGCGATGGAGTTTATGCAGGGAGGTGATTTGAGTGATGCTATAAAAAGAGGAATGAGTAATGATCAAATTATCAGAACCTTACAAGGTGTCGCTAGTGCCTTAGCGGCAACACATGAGTTCGGCATAATTCATCGTGATATAAAGCCTGAAAATATCCTGTTCAAATCTGATGGTACGGCAAAGCTTTCCGATTATGGTATCGCTAGAACTATCGATGGTGAGGGTTTAACTCAAGCTAATACTTGTATTGGTACGCCTAAATATATGAGCCCTGAACAACTCAAAGGGTTGGGTGTTGATGGTCGTAGCGACTTATATAGTCTTGGTTTGGTTCTTTATGAAATGCTCACCAGAAAACAAGCGTTTGATGGCGACACAATGGAATCTATTTTTTTCCAAAAAGTAAACCAAACCGAGCTTGAACTACCAAAAGGGATGCGCCATTGGCAACCTATTTTAAATAAACTAGTGGCCCCAAAACCAGAGGATAGATATCAGGAAGCAAGTGAACTGCTCAATGACATTCAGAGCATGAATGCCAATGGATCTTCATTATCAGTTCCAGGTAAAAGCAAACTAAAAACGAAACTCTACATTGGTTTAACCACTATATCTGCGCTTATTGGCTTAGGTTTTGACCTTACCAAAAATCTGACTATAGATTCGACTGAAGACAGTGTTGTGGTTGCCAAAACAGACTTGGGTATATCGTCAAAGTTATTGGTACCTTACGATCATGAGGAATGTGATACAAATGTACCAGAAGGAATCGATCTTGTTCCTTATCTAGGTGAACCCTTGTATGAAAATAACTGTTTTGGTATGAGCACAAAGTGGAATGGTTCAGGTTCTTATTATCTGATTTCAGATGTTTCTGGTGAAGGTCTTTGGGCAAGAATGTATCCAAATGAATGTGGTAATCTTGGTCTTCCTGCAGCCTTGCCAGTCGATACAACGGTATTTATGCCTTCTCGAAACCAGCAGCCCTGGTTTTATAAACTTGATAGTAACCCCAGGCAATTTCAGTTTATTTCTTTAGCAATTGAAAAAAGTGAATCAGATCCTGACATGGTAAGCTCACTCGAAACACTGCCTTCGATCTGTAGTGTTACAGCAGAAACACAGCCAGGCGAGTTTGACTGGACGAACTTCAAAACCAAACTAAAACAAGATTCTACAACTGCAAATGTCGTTTACGAGGAAATGTTGGTTAATCATAGCGCACCCAGTCTGTGAGTCTGTTTTAATCTAAGGTGTCGTCACTAGTGTTAAGTAGTCTAGCCCCCATTTACCGTGACCTTTCTCCTGAACTTGTTTAAACAGTTCTTTGCTGTTTTTTGAATCAAACATAAATGATTGGTTTGCTATCTCTTTTATAATGGGGAGCTCTTCAGTCACCACGATAGCAATTAAGGTATCTTGGCCAAATGGCGCTAGAATCGTCGCAAAATTAGGAAGCTTTACAATTGAACCCGAATCGAATTTATTAAATTCTGAACTATTCACCGGGTAGAGAACAGAGAGCATTCCGCTTGAATCTGCATTTATCAATATTAGTTGGCCGCCTTGGTTGAGATTAATACCAAAGCCGATTGATTCATTATTCCTAGCCGTTGTACCTTTTCCATTACCTAATAGGTCTAGCTGTATAGCTTGTGAGCCAAGCGTTGCTAGATTTTTTACCTCAAGTTGCCACTTAAAAAAGCTTAATTGCTTGGTAATATCTTGCTCATTAGGTTTTGTTAGTTTTCGAATGATATCGCCAGATGCTGAAACCCATGCGTAGTCCTGACCTTTTAAAACAACTAGTGAAAAATCTGCATCTTTTAAGTTTGTGGTTAGTTCGATTCCTTCAGGAATAGAGCTAAACGAAACACTTTGATCTAAATACAATAGTTTTGATTTATTTTTAAGCTTAATACTTGGCTTTTTTGGTGTTTGAACGGCTACTACTTTTTTAGGTGCTTGCTTTTTTATTTGCTGTTCTTTCGTTTCTTTTTTCTGTTTAGGTGCAGGTGCAGAAGTTTGATCTTCGGTACTAGCCCATAGCAAAACCGTCTTATTATTAATATTGTTTTTGTCTTGTGACAGGCTGGGTAAACCTTGAGGCGCGTGTGTGAATTTTCTAGCTTCCATTTGAGCTCTAAGTGAGCTGCGTAATTCTGCATAGCTAACGGACCCATCTCGATCCTGGTCAGAACTCAGAGGGTCGTTGAACACTCTTAAAAGACTGTCAGTGAAAGCGCCGTGTGGTTTTCCATCGATGGTAGGATAGTCGCTAAGGCGTGACTCGGTTATCTCTAGTGCGACTTCATGTTCACCTGCAGCAGAAATGAAATAGATATTCTTGTATGGGTAGTTCTTTGAATCTAAATCATCGTGTGCATTGACGGTCTCTTTTTCCCAATCCACCTCAATACCGCGTGCTGTTAAGGCTTGGTCGATGTCCATGAAACGTTCGGTTAGGGTAAATGTCGTTTGAACGCCACGAACAGCATTACCTGAATAACAAGCGTCCATTACTATGAATACGGAACGTCCACCTTGATCAAGAAGTTCTAATCGTGGTCTTAAGTCATTTCTTCCAACAATAAGCTTAGGCTGTATCTTTTTATCTGGTGATTCAGGGATTACATCATAAGGAATGAAGGCGCCAGACGTGGTAGGTAATGGGTAGTTAAAATTGTTATCGGAAGCACTTGTGCCATGGCCGCTGAAGTATATAAATACCTGATCACCATTCTTGGTATTTTTAACTAAATCATCTATAGCGTTTAGTATGTTGGATTTAGTTGCATTTTCATTGAGTAGAGTCGTAATATTTTGGGGTTCGAAGCCCATGTTTTTTTTGAGAGCATGTTTGATAGCAATGACATCGAATTGCGGGCCTTGCAGTGGCTTTATAGGGTAATCATTGATACCAACTAGTAGAGCATGTTTACTATTACTCCATGCTTCGTTGTGAGTGAAAATACTAATTAAGAGTAAGAGCGTTAACTGTATTTTTTTAGATAGCATGATGTGATTCCGTTAGTAAGATTTTTATAATAGGAAATTGAGAATATTCATATTTAAAACTTAAATATCTTTAGGTGCTATAGAGGTAAAACTTAAAATACTTTCATGTTCCAACTTGTTAATTGGAAGTATTTTTTCTTCTGGTACTTTAATGTCTTTTATTGAATTTACTTCGATTATTGCGCTGCAATTTCTTTGCATTCCTCTTGTAGCGTTGTTTCGACATGTGCGCTGCATTCCTCTAGTTAGTTCTAGCCCACTTATGGCATCAGATTTAGAACCCTCAATAACATAATAACCATTAACTGCGTCTAATTTAGTTTTTGGTAAGCGGTTTGAAAGATCATAATTTGCAGCGACTAATTGTAAGTGCTCAACGCCAAAAGGAGGATGGATTGTGAACTCACCTAGAGTCATCCATTGCCCAATTTGTTCTTTGGTTATTTGCCCCGTAAACAAGTTTTGACCAGAACCTAGTTCTACAAGATAAGAAAACTGTTCCCTCTCGCGCATTATATGTCCAACAAGATAATAATAAATGGGGATGTTTGCCTTAAACTTTAAACTGATATCTTCACCACCATATACAAGTATGTTTCTTTTGCCACGATTAGAGACTAACTCAACGTGGAGTTCAGAATCTGATGAAATTGCCTGATGAAGGGTTTGATCAAATGTTTTGTTGATAGGTTCAAAACGAATGCCATCCAATAAAGTAAGTGGAACTTTTAGATGTGTGTGGCTAATATATTCGCCTGTTGCACTTTTAAATTCGTAGTAGAGAAGTATAAATTGATCGTTAATCTTCTCATACTTACCGACTAGAAGTGATTGCTGGTCAGCTTTAGTAGCACTTGAAAGTGAACCGCAGGAAATTTGAAATTGACTATTCGCTTCATAACAGGCTTCCGCAACAGCTTTCTTTTTCTTTAAGCCTCTATCGTAACCCTGGGAAAGCAATTCTTTATTTAGGAATCGTTGGTTGAAGTCCCTTTGAATTATCTTTCGGACTGCGTCAGAAAAAGGCGTCATTTCAACAGAGCCTTTTGGCACAGGTGCATGTAGGTAGGCTTTGTGAACGTCTCCTAGTTCATACAAGTAAGAAGGGATTTCTGTTAATGAAGTAAGAACCTTGGCATTCTTAATTTGAATTTTATCAATTTGAGTAATTACATTTTTATCGAGCTGAGGGTGTTCTATATTCATAGCACCAAGTAAGGCGTTGAAATTTTCAGCAAATATTTTGTTTTGCCATAGACTGTTTGCTTGTTTATTACTTAGTTTTTGGTCGTAATCTTTAAATTTATAATTTTTGGTTTCAGTGGTGATTGCATTCAGCGCATTTATATATTTTTGTAAATATATTGCCTTAACTGTTGATTGTGACAAGGTAGCTTGTTGGCCAAGCTTGCTGCCTAAGTTACTTATAGATTTATATTTAATTCCTTCAATTGGAATATCAAAATAAAAAAAGCTACCTAGACAGTTTTCATTTAAACCAGATGTCTCAGGAGATTGGCAAAGGTAGCTATTAGCTTTTTCGTTTAGTTTTGATATGATTTCTGATAAAGCTAATGATTTTGCTTCATCTATTGTGTTTGCATAACCAAGTGATGACAGCTCTGGATCTGAGTTGGCTAGTGCGCTCTGAAATCCAATCTGAATATAGATTACAAGAATAATTAAAATACGAAACATAGGGGTTACCAATAAAATTTTACAAAGAATGTAGTTTATAGTTGTTTTGATGGACAAACTTTATGGATTGAACAAGATCTAATTTTCTTCCTTCTTGTAAGCAACAAAATAAAGCATCTTAGTTTGTTTTTACAGGTATAAGTGTGCATTTTCGCCTATTTATTTTTATGTTTAGTACCTAGCCTTTTTAAGGTTTAATAGAACGGAGTCTTTAATTTTGCCATTATCGAAGGATTTACCTACTGATTGGTCTGAAATTGTATTACAAGAAAAATTTTTAACCGCTATTGATAAGCTATCTAGAATAAGATTCGGCGACGAGACTCTGGCAGAAGAAAGTACAAGTTATGTGCTAGAGCGTCTTTCAGAAGATAACTGGAAACGCTGTAAAACATTTCAAGGTCGCTCAAAACCATCGACATTCTTAATTTCGCTAACTAGTAACTTAATTGAAGAATTTGCCCGCAAGAAATTTGGCCGTCTACGTCCACCTGTTTGGCTTAAACAGCAGGGTGATTTATGGGTCAAAATCTGGCAAGCCATTTGTCTTGAACGGCAAATGCTTCAAACGGTAATAGATCGATTTTGTCATAATGCAATGAGCACATCTAAGACCATCCAAGCTATTGTTGTTACGATTAAATCCCGAATTCCAGCTTGTGGTCAAAGCAGTATAGGTATATGCAATACCTTAGATGGCGACGTTGAATCATTAAGCGACTCACTTGATATAGTAAGTAAAACAAAACAATCCTCAATGAAGCTTGAAGATCAGATACAGAAATCCTGTTTTTATCTCGTCAGTTCAGTATTCAATACCAGTACAGATAATTTTAGTAACAACATGGAGCTGCGCACCCAAGCTTATCAATTTCAAGGTAACAAGTCGCTGTCTGACCAACTACTAAAGCTGCAAAGTGAGCTTAGGTTTACTAGTGAGGAGTGTTTGCTATTAAAGATGGTTTTTGTTGAAGGTTACTCCCAAAGCAAGGCATCTATTTCTATAGGCCTCCCTCCTCATAAGGGTGGAAGAATAATCAATAATGCCCTTAATAGAATGCGAGAGGTATTTCAAAGTTGTGAGTTTGACGTCGAAACTCTATACGAAGGGCTTTGGGGGGAACAGTTATGAGCAGAGTTTTTATTGCAAATTACACTCTTGGCCATCTTATATATAAGAGGTGATCAGAATGGATAAAAAGCTTTCTGCGATGGTTGTATTGTCTCTCGCCATGTTAAAGGTAAAGAGGAATCGAAATGGAAAGGTTCCAAGTTTAGAGGAACTTGCTGCACTATATGATGGTAATTTAAGTGATAAGCGACGAGCGCAGGTTTTATATCACTTGAGAGAAGATAATGATTTGTATAGCCAATGGCTTCTGATAGTTGAAAGTGCAGAGCATGTTGGTTCAGACGATAATGAACTTATTGTTGATAGAGTAATCAAAACACATAAACAATCAATTTCAAAAATCATAAGTGATTATTTTAATGACCGGTTTTTAGTGCCTGCTTTCACGATTTGTATGATTCCTTTTCTTGCGATAATACTTCTATTTAATCAAAAGGTAGGACTTAATGACCTGTATTTAAACTATGCTACCAATGGCCAAAGCTTAGTGTCATTGCCTACACGTTCATATTTTGAAAATAATGATTTGCCTGCATCAGCTGAATATAAATTTATTAGAGCAGGCTATGATAATGGACTTGTCTCTCTAAACTTAGCGGAAGCTAAAAAAGGAAGCTCCGACACTGAACCAACAGCTGTCAATCGCGATAGTTATACTGAACAGCAGGCGCTCTATTTCGATCTTGGGGAGTTAGCAGCTATAGTGGATTATCAATGCCAAGGCTTTAATGAACAGTTCTTCTTCGATGCTACCCAAGTATTAGACTCTATCCTTGAAGAATTAGGCCGCTCTGACAACGAATTTTCAAAGAAGCTTTCGCAACTGCTCGAGAGTAATCTTGAAACAGAGCAAAGTCTTAAGTCTAAGTTATGCGGTATGACCCAGTTAATTACTAATAAAAATTATGATTAAGCTACAAAAAATACGCGAATCGACAAATACTGATAGCGCTTGAACACGACAAAACTTGCTGATAAAAAGTCTATCCCTCCTTAATCAAAGGACAATATTGTGAGA